>WNGB01002116.1_pt1 | contig 32363 bp, 8 predicted proteins | sample 5400681 | NCBI WGS metagenome assembly WNGB01 (sample SAMN13153367, study PRJNA577476) | soil metagenome | isolation source: 115 cm soil or saprolite under grassland replicate 2 | place: USA:California | collected 2016-06-15
AGCTCTTCCTCGGTGAGACCGAGCTCTTCGCCGCGGTGCTCGGCCGCCCGCATCTGCCGGGCGAGATCGATCAGCTCGAGGATGAGCTGCGCCGTTTCGATGGAACGGCTCAGGTATTTGCGGATCGCTTCTTCGAGCAGGGCCGCGAAGGAACGCGATTGCACCAGGTTTTTCTTCTCCCAGCGCTTGACCTCGCCGCTCAGGAGGCGCTGCAACAGCTCCAAAGCGAGGTTGCGGTCCGGCATCTCCCGGATCTCTTCGAGGAACTCTTCCGAGAGGATCGAGAGCTTCGGTTTCTCGAGGCCCGCCGCGGCGAAGATGTCCACCACCTCGTCGGAGACCACCGCCCGTGAGACGATCTGGCGGATGGCCGCGTCCACCTCCTCGGGCGACCGCCGATCCGCGATCGAGGTCGCCTTCTTCCAGGCGGTACGCATCCGGCTGGCTCGGCTCGCCGAGAGGGGAGAGGACCCGCGATGACAAGGCGCGCTGCGCGAACGCGCTGGCAAGAGTTGATGGCTGAGTTGGCTCGGGATCCGCGCCCCTTCCGCCAACTCTCTCCCGAAGAGCGGCGCGACCGGCTGCACCGGTTGCAGGGCATCGGCCGGGGACTCCTCTCCTCGAGCGAAGATTCGGGCGCAACAAAGCCGAGGAGATCGAAATCGAGGAGAGGAAGTTTGCCCGCTGAAGAGCTGGTGACGAGCGACCATCACGAGCTCGATGCTCTTGTCCAAGCGAAGGTCTATCCGATCCGCTTCATCAGATAGCACACCTGCCCACCCGGACCCCTCACCCCCCTGGCCCCCTCTCCCATCCCCTCCCTCCCGGCCGGCAGAGGGGGAAGAGGAATGGGCCGGCGGCGGGGCTGCGCAGCTCAGGCTGCGGTGGGCTGGCTCTCCCCAGAGTCCGGGACAAGCATCCCGACCCTCGGCATGACCATTCCCAGGGGTAGGAACGAGCATCCCGACCTTCGGCACGACCATTCCCAGGGGTGGGAACGACCATCCCGACCTTCGGCACGACCATTCCCAGGGGTGGGAACGACCATCCCGACCTTCGGGACGAGCATTCCCAGGGGTGGGAACGACCATCCCGACCCTCGGCATGGTCATTCCTTGGGGTAGGAACGATCATCCCGACCCTCGGCACGAGCCTTCCCAGGGGTGGGAACAAGCATCCCGACCATCGGCACGACCATTCCCTGGGGTAGGAACGAGCGTCCCGACCCTCGGCACGAGCATTCCCAGGGGTAGGAACGACCATCCCGATCCTCGGCATGAGCATTCCCAGGGGTGGGAACGACCATCCCGATCCTCGGCACGAGCATTCCCAGGGGTAGGAACGACCATCCCGACCTTCGGGACGAGCATTCCCAGGGGTGGGAAGGCGCTTCCCGAACGCCGGAACAACCTCCGCGACTCGCCGCCGCGCGATCCCGGAAGACGCTCGAAAGTTGCGCCTCGATCCTTGACTTCCGCCCTACTCTCGCGCTAGACTTCCACCGTCGGTTCCGTTTCGGCAGCATCCGGGATCGGAGCGTATCCGCCCCGGCTTCTTCCAAGCGGGCCCGAGTGAGTTAGCGGCTCACCCGGACCCTTGATACGCACAGGAGGTTAAGTCCTATGCGCACCCGTCGAGATGGTAGCACCCCCGCGTCCCCCGTCGTTCCCACCCATGTCTTCACCCCGGAGTACCTCGAGCTTTTGTCGCATCGCGACGAGCCGGTGACCGGCGCGGAAGCGGATGTCGCCGGTCCCTGGCATCTGGAGCCGCATGGGCAGGGCTGGGCGATCCTGCGCAAGGGCGAGAGCCTGGAGAAAGGAAGCCGCCCGGCGGCGGTCTTCCAGAAGCGAGATGCGGCACGGCTCGCCGCGGCGATCCTCCCCGGCACCGGCCGCCGGCTGCGCTACAAGCTCGGCGAGGAGCCGGACAGCCTCCTCGGCTTCCCCCTCCTCGATGACGGCGAGGTCGTGGGGCACATGCAGTTCTTCGACCAGGACTTCCTCGCCGCCTTGAATGTCGTGGATGCGCTCGTCTCCCAGCCCGGAGATCTCGCCTGGCTGATCGACGCGGCCGGTGGATTGGCGCTCGATCACGCGGGGAAGATCGCACTGCAACGGGCGCTCGCGTAGGGCCGGAAGCCCCCCGCCTGCGGCGTCCGAAGACCGCGGGCGGGGTGCTCGCCCAAGTTCAACAGCGTGGTTTGAGGAGTTTTAGAGCCCTCGGAGAGGGCGCCAGCATGTAGCCCGGGGTCAAAGCGACGAAGGAGCGGCGACCCCGGGTAAGGAGCCCGTGTCATCCCAAGCCCCGCGAGGGGCGGCAGCGATTTCTCGATCGTGCCGTAGACCACGATCCAAATGGCTGCCGCCCCATTGGGGCTTGGTTTGTTTTTTTCGCTCCCTACCCAGGACGGTGCGGAGCTGCTTCAGGACGTTGGGAGCCGGCTCGGCGACGCCCCGCTCCCAGAGAGAGATCATGGGCTGGCTCACTCCGACCCGGCGGGCAAGCTCCGCCTGGCTGAAGCCGGCCGCGGTGCGGCGGTCACGGATCCACTGCGCGGTGTTCATCAGGGGTCAAATCTTAGACCACCATGCCGCCGGCGGCAATTCGGCGGCGGCGCCCGGCTCGCATCACCATTCCGTCACCAAACCGTCAGGACCCTTCTCCGACAGACGTTTAGCCTGGATTCCAGCCGGCGCCCTTCACCTGCCGGCCTACTTTCCGGCAAACGCCGATTCGGAGAAAACGATGAGAAAACAGCTGCTCGCCTGCCTCGCACTCGCCGCTCTGCTCCCGCTCAGCGCGGGCGCTCAGGAGCCGCGGGCCACCGTGTCGCCGTTCCTGGAGCCGCTCGTGGAGCGGCCGTCCCAAAGCATCCCCAACGTCCTGCGCGGCTCCGCGGGCGGCGTGCAGGGCCGCAAGCGGCTCGCCGGGCGCGAGGCGCTCAGCCTGCACCTGCGCACCACGGCGTCGCGGGAGGAGCTCGAAGCCCTGGGCGCCCATGTGCGCACCCTGCGCGACGGCCTCGCCACCGTGACCATTCTCCCCGAGGATCTGGCGGCGCTGGCCGCGAGCCCCGACGTGTCCTCGATCGCCCTGCCGCGGATGACCCATCCTTTGCTCTCGAAGAGCCTCCCCGATACGGGCATCCCGCCGCTCCGCTCCTACTCCAACGGCTCGTTCACGGGAGCCACCGGCGCCGGCGTCGTGGTCGGCGTCGTCGATTCGGGGCTCGATTTCAATCATCCCAACTTCAAGGACGCCCAGGGGCACTCCCGCATCGCGTTCCTGCTCGACCAGACCACCGGGATCGAGTGCACCGCGGCCTCGATCGACGCCGGCCTGTGCGCCGAGCAGGACGAGCCGACGGAGTTCGGCCACGGCACCCATGTCACCGGCACCGCGGCCGGCAACGGCGCCGCGCCGGACGAGAACGGCCTCACTCAGAGCCACGTCGGCGTGGCCCCGGAGAGCACCATCGTCTTCGTCAAGACCACGTTCGCTACCGACGACGTCATCGACGGTCTCGAGTACATCTTCGCCAAGGCCGACCAGCTCGGCCTGCCCGCCGTGATCAATCTGAGCCTCGGCACCGACGTCGGCGCGCACGACGGCACCGATCCGATGGAAGAGGAGATCGACAACCTGGTCACCGCCAAGGCCGGACGCGCCGTGGTGGTGGCGGCCGGAAACTCCCGCGGAGACGCGGTCCACGGCGAGGTGAAGGCGCAGCTCAACACCTCCGTGGCGGGACCGACGGTCTTCGTTCCGAGCTATACCGCAACTCCCGGCGCCAGCAATGACGTCATCATCGTTTCCGGGTACTACGCCAGCACGGACGACATCAGCGTCCTGCTCATCTCGCCCACCGGCGAAGCCTACAACCGCGCCCTCACCAACTCCGGTTGCGCGGCCGAGGTCAACGGCTTCGACGGCACGGTCCAGATCTGCAACAGCAAGGTTTCCAATCTCGACCAGGGGACGACGGCGCGGGAGATCGCGGTCGCCATCTACGACGGCGTGGCCAACAAGCCGCCGAAAAGCGGAGCCTGGAAGATCAGCCTCACCGGCAACACTATCGCCGGCAACGGCGAGGTCGACTTCTGGATGGGAAGCAATCTCGGCAACGGGAATGCCCCGGCCCACTTCTCCAGCCTGGTGGACACGTCCGAGACGATCGCCATTCCGGGGACCAGCCACCAAGCGATCACCGTGGGCGCGCACATCACCCGCCTCTGCTGGGAGGATTACAACGGCAATTCCCAGGACTACGGAGACAGCAGCCTGGCGCTCGGCGACATCGCTTCCTTCAGCGGCTTCGGCCCCACCCGGGACGGCCGGGCGAAGCCGGAGCTCTCCGCGCCGGGCATGGGAGTCATCGCCCCCATGGCGTCCAATGTGAAGGACGTGCTGGTCAATGCCGGGTATGGGTGGATCGTGGTCAACGACGATTACCTGCTGCTCCAGGGCACCAGCATGGCGGCCCCGCACGTGACCGGCGCCGTGGCCCTCCTGCTCCAGAGCAACCCGGCGGCGAGCAATGCCATCCTGCGCTCGATCCTGTCGTCCAATGCGCGCGACGACGCCTTCACCCGCCAGCACGACGGGCTTCTCTTCAATTATGCCTTCGGCGCGGGCAAGCTCGACCTCGGCCACTGGGCCTACATCGATCCCTATGAGACGAACGACCTCTCCTCGCAGGCGCACGCCCTCCTCTCCGGGCAGCAGCTCGGCGGTTACATCGAGCGGGCGGCCGACGTCGACTACTTCCTTCTCCAGGGAGTCCAGTCAGGCGACACGATCAACGCCACCCTCACCAGCCTGCCGCAGGACTACGCCCTGGCGCTGCAAGCCCAGGGGATCGCTCTCAACGACTGCAGCCCGGGCAGCATGTCCACCAAGGCTTCGTCGAACAACGCCGGCACCGCGAACGAATCGATCACCTACACCACGACGACCGGCTTCCCATTTCTGCAGGGCGTGGCCGCGTTCGTGCGGGTGACCTCGTCCGCCGGGGCGACGAGCAACAACGACAGCTACCTGGTGAAGGCGATCCTCACCCGGCAGGAGACCGCGAGCACCCACAACAGCACGGCGACGGCGCAGAAGCTGCCGGGCTTCGTGGAAATGAACGTGGCCGGAGCGATCTCGGCCGGGGAGCAGGATTACTACAGCTTCGGCATTATGCCGGGAAAGACCATGGTGCTGGCGGCCTCCGGCAAGACGATCACCGTCCGTGACGCCAACGGCACCTTCGTGAAGAGCGGCTCCGGCTCGGTGACCTTCACGCTACCCCCGGGCGGCTTCTTCCCCACGCAGCAGACCTACCACGCCGTCGTCTCCGGAGCGAACGGTCCCTACACGCTGAACCTGAAGATCCAGTAGGACCTCACCCCCCTGGCCCCCCTCTCCCATCGCACACCCATCCCCCCGGGAGGGGGGGAACCACCCCCATGTCCCTCGTTTCCCGCTCTCTGCGCATCTGAGAGTGAAAGGAACGTTCGACATGAAGACCTCGTCTGCTGTTTTCATTCGGGATACTCAGAGCTCTCCGTCCGCCGTCATTCCGGAAGCCCTCGGCTTCGGCCCGTTCCGGATTCCCACGGGTCTCGACCTGCTGTACCGGGGAAGCGCCGTCGTTCCCCTGGAGCCCCGCGCCGTGTGCGTCCTGCGCCATCTCGTCCGCCATGCCGGCCGCGTCGTCGGCAAGGGGGAGCTTCTGGACGCGGTCTGGCCGGACACCTACGTGACCGAGGGCGTGCTCAAGAAGGCCGTGTCCCAGATCCGACGCGCCCTGGGCGATCCGCCGCAGCAGAGCCGGTTCATCGAGACCTGGCACCGCCGCGGCTACCGTTTCATCGCACCGGTCGAGCATGGCGCCGGCGTCGCAACTTCGCCGGCGCAGGTCCGGAGAGACGAGCTGGACGTCGACGTCGCCCGGCTCGCCACGGCAGCCTGCGAGCTCCTCCGGTGCCTCGGCTATGGCGATGCCATCCGGCTTCTGGAAAGCGCCACCGTCGCGAGTCCCGCGGCCGGCGCGCCGTGGGGTCACGGAACCGTCACCAATCCGTCAGGACTGGCCGCGCCGGGCGGCCTACGCTGGTTTTCGAAAGGAGGGATGCCATGACATCTCACAGAGCAGCACAGCGCCGGCCCGGCGCTTTCCTGATCGCCTCACTCTTCGCTCTCGCCTCGTTCGCCGGCCTCGCGGCCACGCCCGCGAACGCACAGATCGACCCGGGGATGCTGCCGGTCACCGGCACCTGGACCCACGGCGCGAACGACACGGTCGCCTGGGTCGACCTGGCCACCTGGACGCTGGTGACCGAGGTCAAGGGAGCTCCGATCTCCACCCGCTTCGATCCGGAGCCCGATCCCTGGTTTCCGGTCGCCGGCGACTGGGACGGCGACGGCGTCGACAGCATCCAGATGTTCAACGTTCACACCTGGGAGGTCGTCCCGGCCGAGAAGGGTCCCCTCGTGTCGGCGGACGACCCCGAGCCCTGCCCGTGGGTGCCAGTGGCCGGCGACTGGGATGGGCGCGGCGTCGACACGATCCGCGTCTTCGACCAGCGCGACGGCTCCCTCCACCGTCTCGAAGAGGGACCGATCAAGGTCGATCGCTACGATCCGGAGCCCGATCCCTGGCATCCGGTGGCCGGCGACTGGGACGGCGACCGGATCGACACGCTCGCCACCTACCAGCGCCAGGAGCCGCGCGACGGGAAGGCCGTGTGGACGATCCTGAGCGGCGACTGGGATGGCGATGGGATCGACACGGACGCGGCCGTCTATCTGCCGAGCGGCGAGCTGGTCTTTCCCGACAAGGAAGAGACCACGCTCCGCTCCGTGGCTGGAAGCAAGCCCAACGGTCTCGGTAGCATCTTCGCCCCCAGCGGCGGAGGCGGCACCTGCTACAAGACCATCACGGACTGGAGCCAGTCGATCAAGATCTTCCACTACGGCGTGGGCGGCTGCTTCGTGATCGTCACCACCATGTGGATCGAGTGGACCTGCTGCAAGATCACGCAGGACGGCTCGAGCTACGGCTGCGGCGGGCAGCTCAAGATGAACATCCACACGGCCGGATATTCGAACTGCTGAGCAGGTCGCCCTCTCGCTATCCCTTTACCCCTCTCCCATCGCACGCCCGTCAACCGGGAGAGGGGGCATCCCTCCCTCTCCGAGGAAAGCTCCCGGGATAGCATTCCCGATCGGCATGGAGGACTTCCGCAAGGCAGTAATCGCCAAGGCGTTCCGCGAGATCCCCGCGGAGACCTACAACCGGGTGCTCGCGGATCTCACCGCGGGCGCTTGGCCTCCGCTCGTCTACGAGGTGGCGGTCCCCGAGGCCGGCCCCTGGGAGGGATTCCGCGACGCGGCCTATCCGCCGTTCGCCCGGTATCTCAAGAGCAAGAGGATCGATCCGGAAGATCCGCGCGGCGTCGTGGTCTCGGCCTTCCTCGGCAGCCGCTGCTTCCTCCTGGAGGCTCCGGCGTTCCTCGGCATTCTCCGCGAGATGGACGGCTTGAACGCCTCGGCGCTGCACTTCCGTGTGCTGCGCTGGCTGGGCTGATCCAAGACTCGCCTCGGCTTCGCGGCCGGCGCGCAGGCTTCGACATCCTCACCGCTGAGGATCAGTAGGTCGTCGTCGCCACGCATGGAGTGCTCCTGAGTCCTCGCTCCAGAGGTGCTCGGCATCCCCGAAATGCTCGCGCACCCACTCGTCACTGAAGACGGTCTCCAGGTAGCGCTCGCCGCGGTCGGGAAGGATGGCGACGCAGACTGCTCCTTCGGGTATGCGGTCCTTCAGCTTCTCGACCGCGGAAAGCACGCCACCGGACGAGCCCCCGGCCAGAATCGCCTCGCGCGCCACCAGCCGCCGGCAACCGACGACGCAATCCAGATCGGTGACATGGACGCACTCGTCGATCAGCGAGATGTCGCACAGCGGCGGCCGCAAGCCCGCCCCGAGACCCGGGACCAGCCGCTTCGCCCGCACATCGCTAAAGATCAGGCTCCCCACCGCGTCCACCGCCACCACCCGGGTCGACAGACCGTGGTCCCGCAGGTACTCAGCGCAACCGCGCACCGTGCCGCAGGTGCTGGTGGCCACGAAGAGGAAGTCCACCCGGCCGCCGAGCGCGGTCGCCACCTCGCGCATCGTCGTCTCGTAATGGGAGCCCGGGTTTTTCAGATTGGCGTATTGATCGGGCCAGAACGCGTTGGGGTTGCGCGCGATCAGCTGCCGGACCCGGTCGAGCCGCGCCGGGAGGAACTCGCCGCTCACGGGGTCGGGCTCCTCCACCAGCTCGATCTCCGCGCCATAGGCGCGCAGGATCCGCAGGTTGGCCCGCTCGGTCTTGGGGTCGACCACACAGAGGAAGCGCAGGCCGTGGTAGCGGCAGGCCTGCGCCAAGCCGATCCCCATGTTGCCCGAGCTCGATTCGATGACGAGGGTCTGGGGACCGATCGCTCCGGAGTCTAGCGCGTCCTCCAGGATGGCCAGGGCCGGCCGGTCCTTGATGCTCCCTCCCGGGTTCAGGGCCTCCAGCTTGGCGAACAGCTCGAAACGTGCGGTGGGAAGGAAGCGTCGAAGACGGATGAGGGGAGTCCGCCCGATCGTCGCGAGAATTCCGTCGCTGATTCCCTCGCTGATCCCCTCCCTCGCCGTCGCGGAGGGAGCTTCGGGAGTGGCCTCGGGCTCCGGCAGCACAGTCCCGGCGAAGCCGGAAAGCGCACCGATCTCGCGCAGCAGCACATCCTCGGACCAGCCGTCGGCGACGATCGGGTGCAGGGTCACCAGCAGGAGGTGCTCCCGCTCGGACAGGCGGAGCAGGCCGAGGCGCAGCAGCGGGCCGCGCTGGAGGTCGAACGGAGACCGCGCCTCCTCCAGGGCGAGCTCGCGCGCCCACTCCTCGCGCGCCTCTTCCGGTGCGTCCGACAGATCGAGCAGCGGCAGCTCCAGGCGTACGGTCTCGGGCGGTGCGATCCCCTGCACCGGCCGGCCCGCCTGCAAGGCCAATGTGGTGCGCAGAGCCGGGTGCCGGCGCACCAGCTCCATGAAGGCGTTCTCCAGCGCCGCCACCGCCAGCTCGCCGGAGAGGCGCAGCGCCAGCGACACGTTGCGGGCCGGGGCCGCGAGAGAGGGGACGAGACCGCGGGCGAGCTGGCGGATCGTCGGCTCCGTGAAGAGACGGCGGAGCGGCAGCTCGACTCCCAGCTCTTCCCGCACCCTGCTGACCACCTGGGTCGCCAGCAGGGAGTGGCCGCCCAGAGCGAAGAAGTCGTCGTTGATCCCCACGCGGTCGAGACGCAGCACCTCGGCCCAGACCGCAGCCAGCTTCTCTTCCACCGGATCGGACGGCGCGACGTAGGCCCGGGCGTCACCGCCAGGAGCCGGCAGCGCCTTGCGGTCCAGCTTGCCGTTGGGCGTCAGCGGCAGGGCCTCGAGGGACACGAAGGCCGACGGCACCATATAGTCGGGCAGCTTTTCGCGGAGCCAGGACGAAAGCGCCGATTGCGGATCGGTCGGATCGGTCCGATCGGTCGGATCGAGGACCACATAGGCCACCAGGCGGACGTCCCCGGGCGCCTGCGGATCATCCCGACGCGCCAGCACGGCGCACTCGGCCACCTGCGGATGGCTCGCGAGCGCCGCCTCGATCTCCCCCGGCTCGATGCGGAAGCCACGGATCTTGACCTGGTCGTCGAGACGGCCGTGGAGCTCGACGGAACCGTCCGGCCGGTGCCGTGCCAGGTCGCCGGTGCGGTAGAGGCGCTCGCCCGATTTTCCAGGCTGAGGCCAGGGGTGGGGCACGAAGCGCTCGGCGGTCAGCTCCGGCCGGTTGAGATAGCCGCGCGCCACGCCGATCCCGCCGACGTGCAGCTCGCCCCGCGCTCCCAGGGGGCTGAGCCGGCCCGCGCGGTCCAGGACGTAGAGCGCGTTGTCCGCCGACCGCCGGCCGATGGGTACCACCGCACCGCCCCCGCCCTGCGCTCTGCCAAGGCGGAAAATCGAGCTGTTGATCGTCGCCTCGGTCGGCCCGTAGCCGTTGTAGACCGTCGCGCGCGGCGCGGCCTCGCAAAGGCGCGCCACCGTCTCCCAGGACAACGCCTCGCCGCCGAGATGCAGGATCTCCAGGCTCTCCAGGCCAAGGCCGGCCGCCGCCAGCTCGCGCGCGAAGGCCGGCGTCGTATGCAGGGTATTGATGCCGGAACGGACGATCTCCCGTGCGTACGCCGCGGGATCGCCCGCCGCCTCGCCCGGGAAGACCAACGTGCCGCCGGCAAGCACGGTGGTGAGCTGCTCGAAGATGCCGAAGTCGAAGCAGAACGACAGGCTCTGGAGCACTCGGGTGTGCGCCCCGAGCCCGAAATACGCGCAGCCCCAGACGAGCATCGGCACGAGGCTCTCGTGCACGACCTGCACCCCCTTGGGCCTGCCGGTCGAGCCCGAGGTGTAGACGACGTAGGCCAGGGAGCGCAGCTCGCCCGGATCGCGGCCTCGTCCTGATCGGGGCGGCCCGGACGGGAGGACGTCCTCCAGGCAGACGATGTGGCGCAGCCCGCCGGCAGCGCGGGCGAGCGCCTCCGCGCGCTTCAGGTGCCGCCTTTGGGTGACCAGCACCGCGCAGTCACAGTCCTCCAGGGTCCAGGCCAGGCGCTCGTCTGGATGGCGCGGATCGATCGGGACGAAACCGCAGCCTGCCTTGAGGATGCCGAGCATCCCGATCAGAGCCTGCGGATCGGGATCGGCCAGGAGGCTGATCGGCCCGTCCGGCGCGACGCCCAGATCGATCAGGCGGCGCGCCAGCCGGTGGGCGCGGCGGTCCAGCTCGCGGTAGCTCAGCGCCTCTCCCGCGAGCACCGCGACCACGCTATCCGGGGTCTTCGCCGCCTGCGTGGCCAGCAGGTCGTGTAAGAGGACGCCGGGGGAATCGACCTCTGCTATGTCGTTCCACTCCCGGAGCATCTGATGCCGCTCCGGCGGCAGCAGGAGCGGCAGGTCCGGCAGCGTGCAGCCGGGGTCCGCCACAGCTGCCTCCAGCAGGGCCGCGAAGCGGGCCAGCAGGCGCTCCGCCGTCGCGTCTTCGAACAGGTCGGTGTTGTGCTGCAGGAACCCGGCGAAGCCGGCAGGGACCTCGGTCAACGAGAGCGCCAGGTCGAACTTCGCCGTTCCGCTGTCCACGGCGACCGGCGCCAGGGAGAGCCCCGGGATCGTCAGGGCGGCGGCCGGCGCGTTCTGCAGCGCGAAGAGGACCTGGAAGAGCGGGGAGCACGCGAGGTCCCGCTCCACGACGAGCTCTTCGACGAGCCGCTCGAACGGGACGTCCTGAAGCGCGAACGCTTCGAGCGCCGTCTCGCGCACCCGCCCCAGGAGCTCCCGGAAGGACGGCTCCTTCGGCTGTGAGCGGGAGGGGAAGAGCTCGATCCGCAGCGCGAGGGTGTTGATGAAGAACCCGATCAGGTCCTCGATCTCCCGGCGGTTGCGCCCGGCGATCGGCGTGCCCAGCACCACCTCGTCCTGGCCCGCGAGACGTCCGAGCAGGAGCGCCCAGGCGGCGAGCAGCACCATGAAGGGGGTCATGCTCTCGCGCCGGCACACCTCCCGCACCCCCTCCGCCAGGGCGGCGGAGAGAGCGATGGGGCGGGTCGCGCCGCGGAACGTCTGCGCCGCCGGCCGCGGCCGGTCCGTGGGCAGCTCCAGCAGCCGTGGAGCACCCGCGAGGCGCCGCCTCCACAGGTCGAGCTGCGCATCGAGCACAGCGCCCCGCAACCAGCTGCGTTGCCAGACCGCGAAATCAGCGTACTGCACGGGGAGAGCGGGCAGCGGGGACGGCAGCCCCCGCGAGAAGGCGGCGTGGAGCGCCGCGATCTCCCGCACCAGCACGCCCATGGACCAGCCGTCCGAGACGATGTGGTGCAGGGTCAGGAGCAGGAGGTGATCGCTCGCGTCCAGCCGGAGCAGGGCGAGGCGGAGCAATGGCCTGCGCCGCAGGTCGAAGGGGCGGCAGGCCTCTGCCCGGGCCAGAGCGAGCGCCGTCGCCTCGCGGGCCTCCAGATCGGCGGGATCGGACCGATTCCGCAGACCCGAGAGGTCGATGAGCGGCAGCTGCGGTGCCGGCTCGGGAGGGGCGATCACCTGCACGGGCTGCCCGCCCCGGAAGTCGAACGTGGTGCGCAGCGCCTCGTGCCGCCGGACGATCTCGGCGAACAGGCGCTCCAGCAGCGCGGGCGCGACCTCTCCGGTCAACCGCAGGGCCAGCGGCAGGTTGTAGAGGGAGCCTCCCGGATCGAGCTGGTCGATGAGCCAGAGCCGCTGCTGGGCGAAGGAGAGCGGCAGATCCCTGTCGCGCGGCACCGGTGTGATCGGAGGAGCCGGCGAGCCCGCCTCCCGCGCCTCCCGCGCCTCCCGGACATCGCGGGCCAGCTCGGCCACCGTGGAGGATTCGAACAGCCGCCGCAGCGGCAGCTCCACGCCGAGCACCTCGCGCACGCGCGACATCACCTGGGTGGCCAGCAGGGAGTAACCGCCGAGGGCGAAAAAGTCGTCGTGGACCCCGACCCGCTCGCGCCCCAGCACCTCGGCCCAGATGCCGGCTAGGAGCTCCTCCACCGGGTCCGCCGGAGCCGCGGGCCTCTCCTCCTCGCGGCTGAGCTCCGGCGCCGGCAGCGCCCCGCGGTCCACCTTGCCGTTGGGCGTCAGCGGCAGGGCATCCAGCAGGACGAAGGCCGCGGGGATCATGTAGTCGGGGAGGCGCTCCTCCAGCCAGGCGCGGAGGGCCGCCCCCGGACGTTCGAGGCGGGACTCCGGCTGCAGGACGACGTAGGCCGCGAGACTGCGCAGGCCCGCGACGCCCTCGCGGACCACGACCACGCGCTCGCGCACCGCCGGGTGGCCGCCGAGCACGGCCTCGATCTCCCCCGGCTCGATGCGGAAGCCGCGGATCTTGACCTGGTCGTCGCGGCGGCCGAGGAACTCGATGGAGCCCTCCGGCCGCTGCCGCACCAGGTCGCCGGTGCGGTAGAGGCGCTCGCCCGATCTTCCAGGATGAGGCCAGGGGTGGGGAACGAAGCGCTCGGCTGTCAGGTCGGGCCGGTTGAGATAGCCGCGCGCCAGGCCGTCGCCGCCGAGGAACAGCTCGCCGGTCACCCCCAGCGGCACCGGCCGCTGCCAGGGGTCCAGCACGCAGGCTGTCGTGTTCGCCACCGGCAGGCCGATGGGGAGGGTCGCGGCTCCCGGCGGCACGGCGCGGAGGAGGTGCCAGGTCGCGAAGGTCGTGCTCTCGGTGGGGCCGTAGACGTGCAGGAGCCGCTCCGGCCCTCCCCGTTCCAGGACGCGGGCCGCCGCCCCCGGATCCACCGCTTCGCCGCCGAACAGCACATGGCGTACCGTGAAGAAGGCGTCCGGCGCCTCCCGCGCCACCTGGTTGAACAGGGCGGTGGTCAGGAAGATGGCCGTCACCCCCTGGCGCCGCAGGAGCGCCGCGAGCTCCGCGGGCGCCAGCGCCACCTCGCGGGGGATCACCACCACCGCCGCGCCGTTGAGGAGAGCGCCCCAGATCTCGAACGTCGCCGCATCGAAGCTGGTGTTGGAGAGGTGGGCCACGCGGTCGCCGCGGCCGAGCTGGGCGTAGTCGGTCTCGCGCACCAGCCGCACGATCGCCCGCTGCGGCACGGCCACTCCCTTGGGGGTCCCCGTGGAGCCCGAGGTATAGATGACGTAGGCGAGGCTGTCGGGGGGCGGAGCGAAGGACGGCAAGGGCTCCGAGGACGGCAAGGACAGAGAAGCCCTGCTGTCCACGACCACGAGCGCCTGCGCCAGCGCGGCCATCCTCTCCCGAGCCCGCTCATCGACCAGCACGATCCGCGCGCCCGTGTCCGCCAGCATGAAGGCGAGGCGCTCGTCGGGATAGCCGGCGTCGAGCGGCACATAAGTCCCGCCGGCCTTGACGATCGCCAGGGTGCCCAGGATGAGCTCGGGCGACCGCTCCATGGAGATGCCGACGGCGGCCTCGGATCTCACGCCCAGGGATCGCAGCCGTTGCGCCAGCCCGTCGGAGGCCTCGTCGAGCCGCCGGTAGCTCCAGACCTCGCCGCCGGCCGCGGGCGCTGCGATCACGGCCGGCGCGTCCGGCAGCCGCCGGGCCATCTGCGCGAACAGCTCGGCGAGACCGGCCTCCCGCGGATAGTCCCGGCGCGTGGCGTTGTGCTCGCGCAGCACCTGCTCCCGCTCCGCCGGCGGCAGGAGCGGCAGATCGTGCAGCGCGCGGCCGGGCTCCGCCACCGCCCCCTCCAGCAGGACCGCGAAACGGGCCAGCAGGCGCTCCGCCGTCGCGCCGTCGAACAGGTCGGCATTGTGCTCCAGGGTACCGGCGAACCCGGCGGGGCCTTCCCGCAGCGAGAGCGTCAGGTCGAGCTTCGCCGATCCGCTGTCCACGGCGACCGGCTGCAGGGAGAGCCCGGGAATCGCCAGAGCGCCGGCCGGGGCGTTCTGCAACGCGAACAGGGTCTGGAAGAGCGGAGACCGCGAGAGGTCGCGCTCCGGGACCAGCTCTTCGACGAGCCGCTCGAACGGCAGGTCCTGATGCGCGAAAGCATCGAGGACCGTCGCGCGCACCCGCCCCAGCAGCTCGGAAAAGGCTGGTTCCCCCGCCAGATCGGTGCGCAGCGCCAGGGTGTTGACGAAGAACCCGATCAGGTCCTCCAGCTCGCGCCGATTGCGCCCGGCGATCGGCGTGCCCAGCACCACGTCCTCCTGGCCCGCATGGCGCCCGAGGAGGACCGCCCAGGCGGCCAGCAGGACCATGAAGGGAGTCGCGCCCTCGCTCCGACCCAGCTCCCGGACCCCCTCCGAGAGGGCGGGAGGCAGAGCGATCGGGCGCGCCGCGCCGCGGAACGTCTGCACGGCCGGCCGCGGGCGGTCGAGCGGCAGCTCCAGCACCGCCGGCGCGCCGGCGAGCTGGCGCCGCCAATACGCGAGCTGCGCCTCCAGGGCCGCACCCTGGAGCCAGCTCCGTTGCCAGACGGCGAAGTCGGCGTACTGCACGGGCAGCGCGGGCAGAGGCGACGGCCTCCCCTGCGAGAACGCCGCGTAGAGCGCCGCGACCTCGCGCAGCAGGACGCCCATGGACCAGGCGTCCGCGACGATGTGGTGCAGGGTGATCATCAGGAGATGCTCGGCCGGCGCCAGACGCACCAGCCGCAGGCGCAGCAGCGGCCCGCGCTGCAGATCGAAGGGGCGCCGGGCCTCCTCCCGCAGAAGCGTTCGCACCTCCGCCTCGCGGGCCAGACCCGAGAGGTCGATGAGCGGCAGCCGCGGTGCCGGCTCGGGAGGGGCGACCACCTGCACGGGCTGCCCCTCGCGGGAGGCGAACATGGTGCGCAGCGCCTCGTGCCGGCGGACGACCTCGGCGAAGATGCGCTCCACCAGCGCGGGCGCCACCTCTCCGGTCAGCCGCACGGCCAGCGGGACGTTGTAGGCCGGGTTGCCTGGCTCGAGCTGGTCGATGAGCCAGAGCCGCTGCTGCGCGAACGACAGAGGCAGCCCCTCCTGCGCGCCGTCCCGCGGCACGGGGACGAGAGGCGGCGGAGCCGGCGCCGCTTCCTCCCGGCGGGCCCGCCGCACCGTACGCGCCAGCTCGGCGATGGTCGGGGCCTCGAACAGCTCGCGCAGCGCGAGCTCCACACCCAGCGCGCCGCGCAGCCGCGACATGAGCTGGGTGGCCAGGAGCGAGTGGCCGCCCAAGGTGAAGAAGCTCTCGCGCACGCCCACCCGCTCGCGGCCGAGGAGCTCGGTCCACAGGTGGACGAGCGTCTCCTCCACCGGATCGGACGGCGCCTCGTAGCTCCCCTCCTCGCCACCCCATTCCGGCGCCGGCAGCGCCTTGCGGTCCAGCTTGCCGTTGGCGGTGACCGGCATGGCATCGAGCAGCACGAAGGACGAGGGGAGCATGTATTGGGGCAGCCTGGCGCCGAGCCAAGCGGCAAGCGCGGATTTTGGATCGGTCGGATCGAACCGATCGGTCGGATCTGTCCGATCGAGAACGACGTAGGCGACCAGACTGCCCTCCCACGCCATGGCCACGGCTTCGCGCACCGCCGCGTGGCGCAGCAGCACGGCCTCGATCTCTCCCAGCTCAATGCGGTAGCCGCGGACCTTGACCTGCTGGTCCGCCCGGCCCAGGAACTCCAGGTTGCCGTCGCGGAAGAAGCGGGCGCGGTCTCCGGTCCGGTACAGGCGCGCTCCGGGCTCTGCCGCGAACGGATCGGGCACGAACGCCGCCGCGGTCAGCTCCGGCTGGCCGGCATAGCCCACGCACAGGCACGACCCGCCGATGGAGAGATCGCCGGGGACGCCGATGGGGCACGGCGAGAGCCCCGCATCGAGCACGTGGTAGCGCGCGTTGGCGATGGGCCGGCCGTAGGGAATGCTCGGCCAGCGCGGGTCCACCGCACCGATCGGGTACCAGTTGGACCACACCGTGGCCTCGGTGGCCCCGCCCAGGCTGACCACTCGGGCGCCCGGAAACGCCGCGCGCACCTCATCTGGCAGCGGCACCGGAATCCAGTCGCCCGAGAGCAGCACCAGCCGCAGCGCGCGCCGCTCGCCGGCTGGGAACAGAGGGGCGAGCTGCTGCAGAGCGGCGGGCGCCGAATCCCAGATCGTGATCGGCTCCTCGGAGAGCAGCCGCACGAGCTCCGCCGGCTCGCGCAGCGCCGCCTCGGAGGCTATGTGCACCGTGCCGCCCGCAGCCAGAGTGCCGAAGATGTCGTAGACCGACAGGTCGAAGCAGAGGGAGGTGATGAAGAGCAGCCGGTCGCCCGGCCCCACGCCGAAGGTCCGGTTGACCCAGTCGACCAGCTGGACTGCCGGCGCGTGCTGGACCGCGATCCCCTTGGGGGCCCCGGTCGACCCGGAGGTGTGGATGACGTAGGCCACGTCCTCCGGCGAGCCCACCGCCGGCGGGCGGATGGAAGAGGCGCGCGCCACGTGCCAGCTGGTCCAGGTCCGCTTCCTCCGCTCCACCGCTCCCGGGCGGAGGATCACGTCGTAGCGCTCACCCAGCTCGTTGGCGAACCCCTCGGTGCGGTGGTGGATCTCCGCCTTCCCGAGGTCATGGAACAGGTCCTCGTCGAGCGCCAGCTGGTCCGCGACCGGCTCCCGCCGCGCGTCCATCACGTCGGCGAGGAGCAGGGCGCCGCCCGGGGCGAGCAGCCGCAGGGCGTCGGCCACCACCCGCTCCAGGTAGCGCGGCCCGGGGAAGAACTGCACCGTGCTCGCCAGGACGATCAGGTCGAACGAGCCGGGGGCGAACCGCTCGGCGATCTCGTGGGCGAAGCCGACCGGCAGCTCGACGTTGCCGATCCCCTCCCTCCGGGCATGCTCGCGGTTGCGCTCCTGGGTCCGCTGCGACGGATCGAGGCCCACGGAGCGGCCCACCCGGCGGGCCATCTCCCAGAGGATCAAGCCGGAGCCGCAGCCCACCTCCAGCACCCGCGCGCCGGGCCGCAGCCACGGTGAGGCCAGGGAGAGCACCCGGTCCCGGTATTCGTCCACCTCGGCCGCGGTGAACGGCAGACCGGTGGCGCGGCTCACGAAGCCGCCGGCGGTGACCCGGTCCGTCGCCCGCTCGGCCACGAAGTCGAACAGCGAGCGGATGCTCGCCGCATCCAGCGGCTCGGGCTCCGGCTCGGGGGTCTCGACGTCGAGGCACAGGACATCGGCCAGCCGGGGGAGGTGCCAGCGGATCGCGTCGACGGCCGGCAGCGCCGTCCGGTCGAACACGATCGCCGGCGCCCCGGTGCGGGCCAGGATCGTCTCCACCCGCTCGGCCGGCCAGACGGCGTCCAGGGGCACGTAGGTGCCGCCGGCCTTGAGGATGCCCAGCACCGTGGCGAGCATCGGGAGAGACCGCTCCATCCACACTCCCACCGGCGTCCCCCGGTCCACCAGGCCCGCCAGAAAATTCGCCAGACGGTTGGCCCGCGCCTCCAGCTCGGCGTAGCTCCACGCCGTGCTCTCCCAGACTGCGGCCGGAGCCTCCGGCCGCGCATCGACCTGCTCCTCGAACAGCTGGTGCATCGACAGGCCCGGACGGGCGGTCCGGCTCGCCGTGTCGTTCCACTCGCGGAGGACCTGGTGCCGCTCTGCCGCGGTCAGCGGCGAGAGATCGGCGAGCGGCTCCTCCGGCCCGGCGGTCAGCGCGCCGAGGAAGGCGGCGAGCTGCCGCGCCAGGCGCACCGCCGTGGTCGCGTCGTAGAGGTCGGTGGCGTACTGCAGCGCCCCGGCGAAACACCCCTCCGCGGTCTCGGCGAAGATGAAGGCCAGGTCGAACTTGGCCACCTGCGCCGGCGGGCTCTCGGGGACGATCCGCAGCCCTTCCAGGGAGGCCTCTGGGAGCGGCGCGTTGTTGACCGCCAGCGCCACCTGCACCAGCGGCGAGCGCGACAGGTCGCGCTCCGGCTGGACCTCGTCCACCAGCTTCTCGAAAGGGAGGTCCTGGTGTGCGTAGGCGCCCAGGCTCGCCTCCCGCACCTCGACGAGCAGGTCGAGAAAGACCTCCGCGCGCCCCACGTCCGCGCGCAGGACCAGGGTATTGACGAAGAAACCGATCAGGCCTTCGATCTCGATGCGGTTGCGGTTGGCGATCGGCGCGCCCAGGTTCAGGTCGCGCTGGCCGGAGAGCCGGGCGAGGAGGGCGAAGAGGGCCGCCGCGAGCACCATGAACGGGGTCGCCCCTTCGCGCCGGCCGAGCTCCTGGAGGCGGCGCGACAGCTCGCGGTCGAGGGTGAAGCGGTGCTCGGCGCCGCGCAGGCTGAGCACCGCCGGCCGCGGATGGTCGGTAGGCAGCTCCAGTGCTCCCGAGGTTCCGGCCAGCCGCTCGCGCCACCAAGCGAGCTGGCGCTCCAGGACCTCGCCGGCCAGCCACTGCCGCTGCCAGGCCGCGAAGTCGGCGTACTGGACCGGCAGCTCCGGCAGGGGCAGGCCGCGGTAGAGGGCCTGCACCTCGCGCACCAGCACCCCGACCGACCAGCCGTCAGAAACGATGTGATGGACGATCAGGAGCAGCAGGTGCTCCCCGGCGTCCATCCGCAGCAGGGCGAGCCGCAGCAGCGGCCCCAGCTCGAGGTCGAAGGGCCGCAGCGACTCCTCCCGGATCAGCCGCTGCGCCAGCGCCTCGCGCGCCGCGGCTGGGAAGGCCGCGAGGTCCACCACCGGCAGCGGCGCGGGCATCTCCGGATGGATCACCTGCACCGCCCTCCCTTCGCGGGAGGCGAAGGTGGTGCGCAGCACCTCGTGGCGGTGCACCACCGCGGCGAAGGCCCGCGCCAGCCGCGGGACCGACAGCTCGCCGGTCAGGCGCACCACCGTGGGGATGTTGTAGCCGGGGTTGCCCGGCTCGAGCTGGTCGATGAACCACAGGCGCTGCTGGGCGAAGGAGAGCGGCAGGTCCCCGGCCGCGCCGTCGCGCGGCAGGCGGCGGAGCGGCGGAGCCTGCGGCCCCTCGGCGCGAAGCTCGCGCACGACGCGCGCCAGCCCCGCGACCGTCGGCTCCTCGAACACGCTGCGCAACGGCAGCTCCACCCCGAGCACGCCGCGGATGCGGGAGGCGACCTGGGTGGCCAGCAGGGAGTGCCCGCCCAGAGCGAAGAAATCGTCGTGGACTCCCACCCCCTCGCGCCCCAGCACAGCGCTCCAGATCCCCGCCAGGAGCTCTTCGACCGGATCCCCCGGCGCCGTGAAGCCGTCTTCCGCGGCGCCTTTGAGCTCGGGCGGCGGCAGCGCCCGGCGGTCCACCTTGCCGTTGGGCGTCAGCGGCAGCGCGTCGAGAAACACCCAGGCCGACGGCACCATGGAGGCAGGCAGCTTTTCGCGGAGCCAGGACGAGAGCACCCATTTCGGATCGGTCCGATCCGTCCGATCGAGAACCACATAGGCCACCAGGCGGACGTCCCCGTGCGCCTGCGCATCACCCCGCCGCGCCAGCACGGCGCACTCCGCCACCGCCGGATGCCCGGCGAGCACGGCCTCGACCTCCCCGGGCTCGATCCGGAAGCCGCGGATCTTGACCTGGTGATCGAGGCGGCCCTGGAACTCCAGGGCCCCGTCCGAACGCACGCGCACGAGGTCGCCGGTGCGGTACAGGCGCGCGCCCGGCGCGGCGCTCCACGGGTCGGGCAGGAACCGCTCCGCCGTCAGGTCCGGACGGTTCAGGTAGCCCCAGGCCAGACCCTCGCCGCCGAGCCAGAGCTCCCCCGCGGAGCCCAGCGGTACCGGCTGCTGCCAGCGGTCCAGCACATAGGCGGTGGTATTGGCCAGCGGCCGGCCGATGGGCACCGTCGCCGCCTCCGCGGGCACCGCTGTCACGGAGTGGAAGGTGGCGAACGTCGTGCTCTCCGTGGGGCCGTACATCTGGAGCAGCCGCCGCGGCTTGCCGTCTGCCAGAGCGCGCGCCACCGCCGCCGGGGCCGACGCTTCGCCGCCGAACAGGACGCAGGACGGGCGGGCAAGGGCCGCCGGGGCCTCCCGCGCCACCTGGGCGAACAGGGCCGCCGTCAGGTGCAGCACCGTCACCTTCTCCCGCTCCAGCAGGGCGTCCAGCTCCGGAGGGGAGAGCAGGACCTCCTGCGGGACGACCACCAGGGCGGCCCCGGAGAGCAGCGTCGCCCAGATCTCGAAGGTAGCCGCGTCGAAGCTCGGGTTGGCGTTGAAGGCCAGGCGGTCACCCGGCGCGAGCGCCAGGTAATTCGTCTCCCGCACCAGGCGCACGACCGCCCGGTGGGGCACGGCCACGCCCTTGGGGCGGCCGGTCGAGCCGGAGGTGTAGAGGATATAGGCGAGATCCTCACCCCCTGCTTCTCTCCCGCTCCTCCAACCCTCCTCCCCGGGCGAGGGGCGCCACCCCGGGGTCAGCACCACCGCCACCCCCGAATCCTCCCGCATGAACGCCAGACGGTCCTCCGGATATCCCGGATCGAGCGGCACGTAGGCCGCTCCGGCTTTCAGCACGCCCAGGAACGCCACCACCAGCTCGGCCGAGCGCTCCATCGCCACACCCACCCGCGCGCCGCGCTCTACCTCGAGCGACGCCAGGTGGCGGGCCAGCCGGCTCGACATCTCGTCCAGCCGGCGGTAGCTCCACACCTCGCCATCCTCGGCGACCACCGCCGGGGCATCCGGCTGTGCGGACGCCACCGCGGCGAACAGCTCCGGCAGGCCCGCCTCGCGCGGGTAGGCGGCGGCCGTGTCGTTCCACTCCACCAGGACCTGATGCCGCTCTGCCGGGAGCAGCAACGGCACCTCCCCCATCCGCCGGTCCGGATCGGCCGCGAAGGCCCGCAACACCCCCGCCAAGCGCTCCAGCAGGCGCGCTGCCGCCGGGGCGTCGAGGCGCCGGCTGTCGTAGAGGACCTCCAGCGACAGCTCCGGCCCGGGGACGACCACCAGGTTGAGCGGATAGTTGGTCTGCTCGTTCGTCGTCAACCAGGAGACCGAGAGCTCCGGCACGAGGCCGGCGAGCGAGCTGTCCAGGGGATAGCTCTCGAATACCAGGATGCTGTCGAACAGCGCCGTGCCGGCCGGCAGGCCGCTCCAGGTCTGGATCTCGTAGAGCGGCGCGTGCTCGAAGCGCCGCGCCTCGGCCTGCCGCTCCTGCAGCTCGTGGAGCCAGGGCAGCAGAGGGCGCTCCGGGTCCACCTCCACCCGTACCGGCAGGGTGTTGATGAACAGACCGACGATCGAGTCCGCGCCCGGGAGGTCCCCCGGCCGGCCCGCCACCGTGCCGCCGAAGACCACCTCGCCGCCGCCGGTCGCCTGCGCCAGCACGAGCGCCCAGGCCCCCTGCAACAAGGTGTTCAGGGTCAGCCGGTGGCGCCGCGCCAGCTCGCGCAGGGCCGCGGTCTCCTCCGGGTCCAGGCGCAGGCTCCGCCGCCGCGACTGCCGGAAACCGGCCGCCGCCCGGCCGTCGCCCCCCGCGATCAGGGTCGGTGCGGCGAGCCCGGCGAGGCTCCGGCGCCAGAACGCCTCGGCCGCGGCCGCGTCCTGCCGCTGCAGCCAGGCGAGGTACTCGCCATAGGAGCGCGGCGCCGGCAGCGCCGGCTCCCGGCCGGCGGCGAACGCCGCATAGCAGGTGAACAGCTCTTTGAGCAGGAGACCCAACGACCAGCCGTCCACGACGAGGTGATGGAGGCTCCAGACCAGATGCCAGGTATCCGCGGTGAGCTCGAACAGGGCCAGGCGCATCAGCGGCGGCTCGCTCAGCTCGAACCCGCTCTCCCGGTCCGCGTCCAGAAACTCCCGCAGCCGCGCCTCCTGCTCGCCGCCGCTCGAGCCGCGCCACGACTCGCGCCGCAGCCGGAGGTCGACCTCTCGGAGGATGACTTGCACGGGCCTCTCCAGGTCCTCCCAGTGAAAGCCGGTGCGCAGGGCATCATGGCGCTCGACGACGCGTCGCCAGGCCCGCTCGAACGCGCCCACGTCGAGGCGGCCGGTCAGCCGCAGGCTGAGCTGCACGACGTAGACTCCCGATCCCGGCGCATACAGGCTGGCGAACAGCATCGCCTGCTGCATGGGAGACAGCTCGCAGATCAGCTCGACCTCGTTCTGGATCATGACTTCGACCTCGAAGCGCATGATACCAGGCCCCCGCCGGCGCCTCTGCCGCGGGGCTTTCAAGGCAAACCCGGCGCGTGTAGACTTTTCCTCCGGTTTCCGGCCGACGGAGAGAGCCATGGGCACATTCACCAACGACCTTCGCTTCGCCGCTCGCAGCCTGGTGCGGCAACCCGGCTTCACCCTGGCCGCGGTGCTGACCCTGGGCCTCGGCATCGGCGCCAACACAGCCATCTTCAGCGTCGTCGATTCGGTGCTCTTGCAGCCCCCACCCTTCCGCGAGCCCGATCGCGTCATGGTGATCTGGGGGGTGAATCCCGACGTCGCCAAGATGTTGGGCGAAGACGACCTTCCGGTCTCCCCGGCCAATCTCTACGATTTCCAACCGGCCACCTCGTTCGAGGCCCTGTCGCACGTCCAGGAGGACAGGCAGTCGTTGATCGGCCAGGGGGACCCCGAGCAGCTCTCCGCCGTCCTGGTCAGCCCGGGCTTCTTCAAGATCCTCGGGACGCCCGCACTGGTCGGCCGTACACTCGGGCCGGAGGATGAGACGCCGGGCACGCCGCTCGCGACCGTCCTCTCCTACAACTACTGGCAACGGCGGTTCGCCGGCGACCGCAGCGTCGTCGGCAAGACGTTCGTGATGAACGACAAGCCGCTCACCGTGGTCGGCGTGATGCCGCCCCGCTTCGCCTTCCCGCGCGGTTCGGAAGTCCCCTCCCTCCTCTCCTTCGCCACCGATCCCGACGTCTGGGTGCCGCAGGCGCTCACCGCCGAGCAGAAGGCCGACCGCGGCAACCGCATCAGCTTCCTGATCGGGCGGCTCAGGCCCGGCGTCTCGCCGCAGGCGGCGGCGCAGGAGCTCGACGGCATCTACCGGCGGCTCGGCGCGCAATTCCCCAACACCGACCGCGGCTGGAGCGTCCGCCTGGTGCCGATCACCGAGCAGATCAACCAGGGGCTGCGCCCGATCCTCCTCGTGCTCTGGACGGTGGTGGCTCTGGTCCTGCTGATCGCCTGTGTCAACGTGGCCAACCTCCTGCTGGCGCGGGCCGCCTCGCGGCAGAAGGAGATCGCTCTGCGCACGGCGATCGGCGCCGGCCGCGCCCGGCTCGTCGCCCAGCTCCTCCTGGAGAGCAGCGTCCTCTCCGCGCTGGGGGGCGCCCTCGGCGTCTTCCTCGCCTGGGCCTTCCTGCGGCTCTGCGCGGCCAACATCCCCGCCGGCCTCGCCGGGGCCGCGACCTTCACCCTCGACGGCCGCACCCTGCTGTTCACCGTGCTGCTGGTGGTGGTGAGCAGCCTGCTCGCCGGCCTCGTCCCCGCCTTCCAGATGAGCCGTCCGGATCTCGCCGGGACGCTGCGGGAAGGGACCCGGGCGGGCGCCGGGACGAGCCAGAGCCGCCGCACCCGCAGCGCCCTGGTGGTGGCCGAGGTGGCGATCGCCGTCGCGGTGCTGATCGGCACCGGCCTCGTGATGCGTAGCTTCCTCCGCCTGCTCGACGTCGACCCGGGCTTCCGCCGTGACAACCTCCTCACCTTGAAGATCGACCAGCCGGCGAACCGGCCGACGGATCAGCTCGCCAGCTTCTATGCCCGCCTGGATCAGGAGCTCAAATCCCTGCCGGGCGTGAGAGCGGCCTCCATCATCTCGGACCTCCCCATGGGCGGCGGCGAGAATCTCACCGCCGTGATCCTCGAAGGCAAGCCGGCCCCCAAGCCGGGCGAATTTCTGTTCGTCGGCGGACAGATGGCGAGCCCTGGCTACTTCGAGACCCTGGGCATCCCGGTCAAGAAGGGGCGCGGCCTTCTGCCCGGCGACACCCGCGACAGGGGCCTGGTGGCGGTCATCGACGAGGCGATGGCGGCGGCCTACTGGCCCGGCGAGGAGGCCCTGGGCAGGCGCTTCCGGCGGCTCGACGTGGCCGAGCCGCTGTGGATCACGGTGGTCGGCATCGCCGCCAACATCCGCCACGCCGGCCTCTACGCCGAGCCGCGCCCGACGCTCTACATGACGCCGGACCAGACCACGCGGTTCTTCATGCCCTACCAGGCCTGGGCGGCGGTGCGCACAGAGGGCGATCCGCGCGCCCTGGTCTCCGCGGTCCGGCAGGCCGTCCACAAGGTCGATGCCAACCAGCCGGTGTCGCTGATCCGCCCGATGGAGGAGGTCGTGGCGCAGTCGATCTCCAAGAACCGGCTGAGCCTGCTGCTGCTGACCATCCTGGCCGTCCTCGCCCTGGTGCTCGCCGTGGTGGGGATCTACGGGATCACATCCTACTCGGTGACCCAGCGGACGCAGGAGATCGGCCTGCGCATGGCCCTGGGCGCCCAGCCCGCGGAGGTGCTCAGGATGGTGCTGCGGGAGACCGGCCTCCTCGCGCTCGCCGGCATCGTCCTCGGTGTGGCCCTCTCCCTCGCCCTGGCCCGCGTGGCGGCCTCGCAGCTCGAGGCGCTGCTGTACCGGATCCAGTCGACCGATCCCACGACCTTCGTGGGCGTCGCCGTGGTCCTCGCCCTGGTCGCCCTGGCAGCCGCCTGGCTCCCGGGCCGGCGGGCGACGCGGGTCAGCCCGATCGTGGCCCTGCGGGCGGAGTGAAGAGGGCTCACTCGTACCGCAGCGCCTTGGCCGGGTCGACCAGGGCCGCTTTGAGGGCCTGCCAGCTCACCGTCAGCCAGGCGATGACCAGGGCGATCAGGCCGCCGAGGACGAATCTGGACAGATGGATCTCGGTCCGGTACGCGAAGCCCTGGAGCCAGTCCCGCATCAGGAGATACGCCACCGGCCAGGCGATCAGGTTGGCGAGGAGGACGAGCAGGGTGAGCTCCCGCGAGAACAGGAGGACGACCTCCCGCACCGAGCTCCCCAGGACCTTGCGGATGCCGATCTCGCGGGTCCGCGTCTCGGCGGTGAACGAGGCGAGGCCGAAGAGGCCCAGGCAGGCCATGAAGACCGCCGCCAGAGAAAAGAAACCCACCAGCTTCGCCAGCCGCTCCTCGCCGCGGTAGTAGCGGGAGAACTCGTCGTCGAGGAAGAAGTACTCGAACGGCTTGGACGGCAGGATCTGGTGCCAGACCCGTTCGATCCCGGAGAGCGTCGCCGCCCGGTCCCGCGGCGCGATGCGCGCGTACATGTAGTGAAAGGCGACGGGCCGGACGTGCAGGATCACCGGCGCCACCGCGTGCTGCAGCGGCCGCGCGTGGAAGTCACGCACCACTCCCACGATCTTCCCCGTCCTCCAGCCTCCCCAGGCGACCTTGGTGCCGAGCGCCTGCGCGGGCGAAGCCAATCCCCAGTGGCGGACCATGGCCTCATTGACCAGGAACCCGGCGTCGTCGTCCTTCTCGTCCCCTAACGCCAGTCGGCGCCCCGCCACCAGGGGGATGCGGAACACCGTGAGGAAATCCGGATCTCCGATCAGCGAGCCGGGCTCGTCGAGCGCCTTGCGCCCTTGGACGACCATCCCGACGTCCGGCAGCTCCCGGCCGAGGACGACCGAGGAGAACGTCGTGCCGGCCACGTTCGGGACGCGCCCGATCTCCTCCTTGAGGGTCAGATAGCGGTGGCGCAGCTCAACGTCCCGGATGGGCAGCCCGACGACGTTCTCGAGATCGAACCCCAGCTCCTGCGAGCGCATGTAGCGGAGCTGGTCGTCGATGACGGCGGCGCCGATGAGCAGCCCGATGGAGATGGCGAGTTGGAGGACGATGAGGACCCTGCGGAAGGCGCCGCTCCCCACCCCGCCCGCCAGCGAGCTCTTGAGCACCCGGACCGGCCGGAACGCCGACAGGAAGAAGGCGGGATAGCTGCCGGCGACCAGGCCGACGATCGCGGTCAGGGCGAGCAGGCCGAGCCAGGTGACGGCATCGAGCTCGAGGGTCATCTGCTTGCCCGAGAAGGCGTTGAACGCCGGCAGGGTGAGGCGGACCAGGATCACGGCGAGGACCATGGACAGGAGCGCGAGGAGGAAGGACTCGCCGAGGAGCTGGGCGACGAGCTGCGAGCGGCGCGCCCCGACCACCTTGCGGACGCCGACCTCGCGCGCCCGGCCGGCGAAGCGGGCCGTGGCCAGGTTCATGTAATTGACGCAGGCCATGAGCAGCGTCAGGGCGGCGATGGCCGAGAAGATGTAGACGTACTCGATGTCGCCGTTGGGCTCGAGCTCGTAGCTCATGTGACCGTAGAGGTGGATGTCCGCGATGGGCTGGAGGTGGAACGACATCTTGGGGAGCTTGTCCGCGGGGAGCCCCGGGATCTTCGGGAGGTTCCTGGCGGCGAAGGCCGGAAGCTTCGCCTCCACCGCCGTGGGATCCACCCCGGGGGCCAGCTTGATGTAGGTGTAGGGCTCGGCCAGCCACCACTGATCCAGGGCCACCCGCGGGTCCTCGACGTGCTCCAGGCTGGAGAACGAGGCGAGGACGTTGGTGTGGAAATGGGAGCTCGCGGGAATGTCGCGGATGACCCCGGTGACCTTGTAGTCCTCGTCGGAGTAGTTGGTGTCGATGCGCAGCACCTTGCCGAGGGGGTCCTCGTCGCCGAAGTACCGGCGCGCCGTGGACTCGGTGAGGACCACTTCGTTGGGCCCGGCGAGAGCGGTCCTGGCGTCGCCCGCGACCAGCGGGTATCCGAGCACGCGGAAGATGCCGGGGTCCGCCCAGAAGAGCCAGTCGTAGAACTGACGCTCGTTGCGGTAGCTCACCGCCACCCGGCCGGGGAGGCTCCCCTCGGGGTAGGGGCGGAGGCGGGTGAAGGCGACCACCTCCGGGATCTGCTGGACGAGGGCCGGACCGAGCGGCGTCGGCGAGTTGGACCAGTGCTCGAGCTCGGCGCCCGGGTTCTGCCAGTCGACGGTGACGCGGTAGATCCGGTCCTGGTCCGGATAGAACCGGTCGTAGCTCAGCTCGTAGCGGACGAAGAGGAGGATGAGCAGGCAGCAGGCCATCCCCACGGTCAGCCCCAGGACGTTGAGCAGCGAGTGCCCCTTGTGCCTGAGCAGATGCCGCCAGGCGATCTTCAGTTGTGCCAGCATCTCTACCCTTTACCTCCGCCGTCCGGCGACCCGCGCCATGACCTTGTCCAGATCCCTCCGGCTGATCCGCGCGGCCGGAAGCGCCGGAGCCGCGGGGACCTCCTCCGCCGCCGCGCCGTTGCCGGACGCCTCCGCCGCCACGGCGGCCAGCTCGGCCAGGTTCCTGGTTCGGAACAGGTCGCGGGCCGTCAAGGCCAGCCCCGCTTCATGGGCGCGGAAGACCACCTGGACGGTGAGGATCGAGTCGCCGCCCAGCGCGAAGAAGTTGTCCTCCGTCCCGACCCCAGACACGCCCAGGATCTCCTCCCAGATGCGGGCGATGGCCTGCTCCGCCGGCGTGCGCGGCGCATCGTCGCCGCGCGCGGCGCGCTCCCGGGTGGGCGCCGGCAGGGCCTTGCGGTCCACCTTGCCGGCAGGCGAGAGCGGCAGGGCGGCGAGCGTCACGAACGCCGCGGGGATCATATACGCCGGCAGCTTCTCGCCCAGGAAGGCGTGCAGCTCCGCTCCCTCCGGCGCCCCGTCCCCGGCGGGCACCACATAGCCCACCAGCATCTTGTCTGCCGGGCCGTCCTGCCGCGCCACGACCGCGCACTCGCGAACCGCCGGATGGGTCGCGAGCACCGCCTCGATCTCCCCCAGCTCGATGCGGAAGCCCCGCACCTTCACCTGGTGATCGATGCGCCCCAGAAACTCGAGGGTCCCGTCCGGCAGGCGGCGCGCCAGGTCGCCGGTGCGGTAGAGGCGGGCACCGGGTTGTCTTTGATCGGGGATGAAGCGCTCGGCGGTGAGATCCGCACGGCCGTGATACCCGCGGGCCAGACCCGCGCCGCCGATGGCGAGCTCCCCGGAGACCCCCAGGGGGGCCGGCCCGCCGCGCGGCGTCAGCACATGGAGCGTCTCGTTGCCCAGCGGGAAGCCCACGGGCACCGCCCGGTCGCCCGGCTCCACCCGCAGCAGGGCCGACCAGACCGTGGTCTCGGTGGGGCCGTAGACGTTCCACAGCTCACCCACCCGCGGCAGCAGCTTGTCCGCCAGGGCGCGCGGCAGCGCCTCGCCGCCGCACAGGGCCTTGAGCCCCGGCCGTCCCGCCCACCCACCGCCCACCAGGAGCGCCCAGGTGGCCGGCGTGGCCTGCATGCAGGTGGCGCCCGCCGCCTCGATCGCCGCCGCCAGGAGAGCGGCGTCGCCGGCCGTGTCGCGGCTCACTAGCTCGAGGCGCGCCCCGACGGTCAAGGGGAGGAGCAGCTCAGTCACCGCGATGTCGAAAGAGAGCGTGGTCACCGCCATCATCACGTCACCGGCGCCGAGGCCCGGCCGCGCGGCCATGGTCGCCAGGTAGGCGACGACCCCGCGGTGGCAGACCTCCACCCCCTTGGGCCGCCCGGTGGAGCCGGAGGTGTAGATGACATAGGCCAGGTTCTCGGGATGGCCCTCACCCCCTGTCCCCCTCCCAATCTCTTCATCCAGCAGGACAACCCGCGCGCGGTGCGGCGGCAGCGCGTCCAGCAGTGAGACTTCGGTGAGCAGGACGCTCGCCCCGGAATCATCGAGGATGTAGCCCAGCCGGTCGCGCGGGTGGGTGGGATCGAGCGGCACGTAGGCTCCCCCCGCCGCGAGCACGCCGAGGAGGGCCACCAGGAGCACCGGCGAGCGGTGGGCGCAGAGTCCCACCGGCACGTCCGGCCCGACTCCCAGCTCCGCCAGACGCCGGGCCAGCCAAAGGGCGCGCTCCGCCAGCTCGCCATAGGAGAGCGTCTCGCCGGCCGCGGCCACGGCTATCGCCTCCGGCGTGCGCGCCGCCCGGGCCAGGATCAGCTCGTGAATGCAGGCGTCCTCCGGATACGCCGCCGCCGTGTCGTTGTGCTCCACCAGCACCTGGTGGAGCTCCGCCTCCGGGAGGAGGGGAAGGCTGTCGAGAGACCGCTCCGGCGCCGCGACGACGTCCTCCAGGAGCTGCTTCCAGTGAACCAGGTGCCTCTCCATGGTGGTCGCGTCGAAAAGGTCCGCGTCGTACTCCAGGAGGATGTGGAGACCTCCGGCGGTCTCCATGGCGTTCAAGGTCAGGTCGAATTTCGCCGCGCCCGCCTCCGCAGGGAGCTGGGTGAGGGTCAGCCCCGGCAGCTCCAGAGCTCCGAGCGGCGCGTTCTGCATCGCGAACATGACCTGGAACACCGGCGGCCGCCGGAGGTCGCGGTCGGGGGCGACCTCGTCCACCAGCCGCTCGAACGGGATGCTCTGGTGGGTGAAGGCGTCGAGAGCGACCTCGCGCACACGCACCAGCAGATCACTGAAACTGAGCTCGCGATCGGTCCTGACGCGGATCACCAGCGTATTGACGAAGAACCCGATGAGGTCCTCGACCTCCCGCTGGTTGCGCCCGGCCACGGGCGTGCCCACCAACACGTCGTCCTGGTGCGCCTGGCGGCCCAGAAGCACGGCCCAGGAGGCGAGCAGGGCCATGAAGGGCGTCACCCCCCGGCGCCGGCAAAGCGCCTGCACGTCATCCAGCAGCGCCCGCGGGAGGCGTGTGCGGCGCGTACCGCCGAGGTGGGGTGGCATGGCGGGCCGCGGCCGGTCGGTGGGCAGCTCCAGCACGTGCGGCGCCCCGGCGAGCTGCTGCCTCCAGTAGGTGAGCTGCGTCTCCAGGACCTCGCCCTGGAGCCAGCTCCGCTGCCAGACGGCGAAGTCGGCGTACTGCACCGGCAGCTCCGGCAACGGAGAGCCTGCGGCCAGAGCACCGATGTCGCGCAGCAGGACGCCCCAGGACCAGCCGTCCGAGACGATGTGGTGGATCGTCATGACCAGCAGGTGGTCCCCGGCGCCGAGGCCGAAGAGGCGAAGGCGCAGCAACGGCCCGCGCTCGAGGTCGAAGGGACGCCGGGCCTCGTCCCGGGCGAGGGCGCGGGCAAGCTCCTCCCGTCGCCCCTCCGGCAGGGCCGACAAGTCGACGACCGGCAGCTCCGGCGGCCGGGCCGCGGCGGCGGGCGCCACCACCTGCACCGGCCGCCCCGCCCGCGCGGGGAAGGTGGTGCGCAGCGACTCGTGCCGGTCGACCAGGGCGGCGAAGACCCCCTCCAGGAGGCCCGGCCGCAGATCTATCTGGTCCAAGCGGCCGGTCAGGCGCACGGCGGTGGGCAGGTTGTAGGCCGAGCTGCCGGGATCGAGCTGGTCGATCAGCCAGAGGCGCTGCTGCGCGAAGGAAAGGGGTAGGTCGCCGGCGCGCGCCTCCGGCGGCAGCGGCGGGATGGCGGCGGGTGCTCCGCCGATCTCCTCCTCGCGCGCCGCCCGCACCGCCTCGGCCAGACGGCCGAGGGTGGGGGCCTCGAACAGCGTGCGCAGCGGCAGGTCCACTCCCAGGAGCCCCCGGAGGCGCGAGCGCACCTGGGTGGCTAGCAGGGAGTGGCCCCCCAGCTCGAAGAAGTTGTCGTGGACCCCGATTTTCTCGAGTCCCAGGACCTCGGCCCAGAGGCCGGCGAGGAGCTCCTCCACCGGATCGCCGGGCGGCACGTAGCCCGCGCCGTCGTGCCGGCTCCGCTCCGGGGCGGGCAGCGCCTTGCGGTCCACCTTGCCGTTGGGGGTCAAGGGGAGGGCGGGCAGGACCACGAACGCCGCCGGCACCATGGAGTCGGGGAGGCTCCGGCGGAGGAAATCGACAAGATCGGCGGCCGGCGGCGCCTCGCCGCGGGGCACCACGTAGGCCGCCAGGTAGCGCGAGCCCGGCGCGTCCTCGCGGGCGGCGACGACGCACTCGCGCACCGCGAGGTGCCGCGCCAGGGCCGCCTCGATCTCTCCCAGCTCGATGCGGAAGCCGCGGATCTTGACCTGGTGGTCGATACGGCCCAGGAACTCGAGCTCGCCCGCGGGGAGCCAGCGGGCCAGGTCGCCGGTGCGGTAGAGGCGGGCGCCGGGCTCCTCCGAGAACGGGTCGGGCACGAAGACCGCGGCGGTGCGCAGGGGGTCGTTCAGGTACCCGCGGCCCACCGCGACCCCGCCGGCGCAGAGCTCCCCCGGCACACCCAGCGGCTGCGGGTGGAAGGTCCGGCTCACCACGTAGAGTCGCAGGTTGGCCACCGGCCGGCCGATGGGGACCGAGACCGCCGCGGCCGACAGCGGGCGGCGGAGGACGCAATGCGCCACGTCGTCGGAGCATTCGGTGGGTCCGTAGGCGTTGAGCAGGGGAACGTGCGGGAAGAGCCGCAACCAGCGGTTGCAGAGGTCGAGCGGCAGGGCCTCGCCGGTGGGGATCATCCAGCGCAGGGAGCCCACCGACGCGGGATCCGCCTCCGCTCCCGGGGCCACCTCCTCCACCAGGGCGCGCAGCAGCGACGGGACGGTCTCCAGGATGGTGACGCCGGAGCGGCGCGCCTCGTCGAGGAGCAGGGAGGGGCTCTGGGCGATCTCGTTGGGGAAGATCTCCACCCGGCCGCCGACCAGGAAGACCGCCAGGAGCTGCCAGATCGAGATGTCGAAGCACTGCGACGCCGTCTGGGCCACCACATCGACAGAGGTCAGGCCGAGATCCCCGATCTTGGCGAACAGGTGGTTGAGCATCCCCTGGTGCGCCACCATGGCGCCCTTGGGCACTCCGGTCGATCCGGAGGTGAAGATCACGTAGGCCAAGCGGTCCGGCGCGGGCTCCGGCCATCGGTACGCAGGCGACGGAGGCGCCAGCGGCGGGTCTGGAAAGGAGAGGAGCCGCGGCCCGTCCGGCAAGGCCG
>WNGB01003321.1_pt1 | contig 32362 bp, 24 predicted proteins | sample 5400681 | NCBI WGS metagenome assembly WNGB01 (sample SAMN13153367, study PRJNA577476) | soil metagenome | isolation source: 115 cm soil or saprolite under grassland replicate 2 | place: USA:California | collected 2016-06-15
GCCACGTCGTCGTACGGGCGGTCGCGGAGGATCGTCTCGACGACCGCGTGCCGGTGGTGCTCGCCGATCCGGGTCAGGGCGTGCCGCAGCTGAGCCCGCAGCACGACCAGGTCGACGTCGCTGATCCGGCCGGACGCCGCCGTCTCGTCGGGTGGTACCGACGACACCGGCGGGCGCCGGACGCGTGCCTTCACCAGGTCGATCGCGAGGTTGCCGGTGATGACCAGCAGCCAGTTCAGCAGCGGTCCGTTCGCGGGCTCGAAGGTGGGGCAGGCCCGCCAGGCGCGGACGAAGGCCTCCTGTACGGCCTCCTCGGCGAGAGCCGGGTCGACGACGATCCGGCGGGCTCGCGCCAGCATCCGCCGGTGGTACGACGCGTGTGCGGCCGCCAGGCCTTCTTCGGTGCACAACCCGGCGCAGCCGCCGGGGCGGCAGGAGCGCTCGGGAACAGACAGGTGTCTCACGATCTCGAGCGTCGCGCCGGTCACCGGTCCGGCTCATCGGTAGCGACTGCCCATCAATGACCGCGCGACTGCCTATCTGAAAGGACGTGAACAAAGTCCGCCGTGCCGGCGTGCTCCGGTGCGAGGTGATCGGCCCGAGCAGCGGTCCGGCGCTGCTTGGGGGAGTGGATCGATGCGGAACCGGTTGTGGTGGACGTTCGCCATCGCGTCGCTGGCGCTGTTCGCGTTCGCACTGGACCGGCTGGTGGTGACGACGGCGTTGCCGGTGATCCGGACGGATCTCGGCGCCGACGTCGCCGGCCTGCAGTGGACGGTGAACGCCTACACGCTCAGCTTCGCCGTGCTGCTGCTCACCGGCGCCGCGCTCGGCGACCGGTTCGGGCGGCGGCGGATGTTCACCGTCGGTGTCGCGGTGTTCACGGCCGGCTCGGCCGCCGCCGCGCTGGCGCCGACGATCGAGGCGCTCGTCGCGGCCCGGGCCGTCCAGGGCGTCGGTGGGGCGATCTTCACGCCGCTGACCCTGACGATGCTGTCCAGGGTGACTCCGCCGGCGCGTCGTGGTGCGGTGCTCGGGGCGTGGGGCGGCATCGCCGGGCTCGGCGCGGCAGTCGGCCCCTTGGTGGGCGGTGCGCTGGCCGGTGGCACCGGCTGGCGGGCGATCTTCTGGCTGAACGTGCCGCTCGGCGCGGTGCTGGTGCCGCTGGCCCGTCGCCGGCTCGAGGAGAGCTTCGGGCCGCGCGGCCAGCTGGATCTGCCGGGCGTGCTGCTGGGGAGTACCGGGATGTTCGGCGTGGTGTGGGGCGTGATCCGCCTCGGCGGGACCGGCGCCGTGGAGCTGCTCGGTGGTGGGGCACTGTTGCTGGTGCTGTTCGTGGTCTGGGAGCTGCGGACGCCGACGCCGATGCTGCCGATGAGTTTCTTCCGCCACCGGGTGTTCGCGGCCGCGTCGGTGGCGACGCTGACGATGTACGCGCCGCTGTTCGGCGGGCTCTTCCTGGTGACCCAGCTGCTGCAGATCGGCCTGGGCGCGACACCGCTGCAGGCCGGCCTGCGGACCCTCCCGATGGCGGTGATGCCGATGCTGCTCGCCCCGGTCAGTGGTGCGATCGCGGACCGGGTGGGATTCCGGCCGCTGATGATCGGCGGTCTGGCGACGGAGGCGGTCGCGTTCGGCTGGCTCGCCGCGACCGTGACGCCGGCGGTCGGGTACGGCGTGCTGGTCCCGGGGCTGGTGCTGGCCGGCGCGGGCGCCGGGCTGTTCTTCGCACCGCTGACCGCGGCCACCCTGTCCGCGGTGGCGCCGGAACGACACGGTCAGGCCTCCGGCGCCACCGCCACCATCCGCGAGCTGGCGGTCGCGCTCGGGGTGGCCGTGCTCGGGCTGGTCTTCGCCGGCCACGGCGGCTACGCCTCGCGGGCGGACTTCGTCGCCGGTTTCGTGCCCGCGATCCGGCTGGCGGCCGGCCTCGCCGTCCTCGGCGTGCTCGCTACGGTCGCCCTGCCGCGCCGCCGGGCCGTGCCGGAGCCGGCGAAGGCACTTAACGATCGGTCGCGCGGGTGGGACGATGAAGCCCGTGGTGCCGTACCTGCTGGAGCGGCAGGTGGAGCTGCAGGTGCTCAGTACGGCCGTCCAACGCGCGAGCGGGGGCCAAGGGTCGACCGTGCTGGTGCTCGGTGAGGCCGGTATCGGCAAGACCAGCCTCCTGCAGGCCTTCCTGGCCGCGTCGAACGGCCGTGCGCGGGTCCTCGCGGGGGCCTGCGAGGACCTGCTGACGCCGCGAGCCCTGGGCCCGCTGCGCGACGCCGCCCGCTCGGCCCGCGGCCCGCTCGCCGACGCGCTCGCCGGGCACGCCGATCCGGACCTGGTCTTCGCGGCGGTCTCCGACGAGCTGTCGGCGCCACCGTCGCCGACCGTCCTGATCGTCGAGGACGCGCACTGGGCCGACGGCGCGACGCTGGACGTGCTGCGTTACCTCGGCCGCCGGATCCAAGACCTTCCGGCGGTGCTCGTGGTCACCTACCGGGAGGACGCCCTCGACCGGGACCACCCGCTCCGAGGCGTGCTCGGCGGGCTCGACAGCGCCACGGCGGTCCGGCTGCGGCTGGCCCGGCTCAGCCCGGACGCGGTCACCGAGCTGGCCGCGCCGACCCGGGTCGATGCCGGCGAGCTGATCCGGCTCACCGGCGGGAACCCGTTCTTCGTCACAGAGGTGCTCGCGAGCCCGTCGGCCCGGGTGCCGCCGACGGTCGTCGACGCGGTCCTCGCCCGGGTGCGGAAACTGACCGCCCCGACCCGCTCGACCCTGGACCGGCTGGCCGTGGTGCCGTCCGGCATGGAGCTCGCGCTGGTCCGGTCCCTGCTGAACGACCTGACGCCGCTCGCCGAGGCCGAGCACGCCGGGGTGCTGGAGGTGCGCGGCGACGTGGTCGCGTTCCGGCACGAGCTGGCCCGGCGCGCGGTCGCCGAGTCGCTGCCGGCCAGCGTGCGGCTTTCACTCAACGCGGACGTGCTGCGGGTGATGGTCTCGACCGCCGACTGCGACCCGTTCCGAGTGCTGCACCACGCCGTCGAGGCCGGCGACGACGCGGCCGTCGTGACCTACGGCCCGACCGCGGCGCAGGAGGCGTCCCGGGTCGGCGCACACCGTCAGGCGGCGGCCTGCTACGCCCAGGTGCTCGCCCGCGGCCAGCTGCTGCCGCTCGCCCAGCGCGCCGCCCTCGGCGAGTCGTACGCGTGGGCGCTCAGCAACAGCAACCAGCTGCACGACGCCGCGGCCGCCGCCGCGGCCGCCGTCGACCAGTGGCAGCAGGTCGGCGACGACACCCGGCTGGTGCGTGCGCTGGTCACGCTGTCGCGGCAGCAGTGGCTGACCGAGCGCACCACCGAGGCGCGGCGCTCGGCCGAGCGCGCGCTCGCGCTGTCGCAGCCCAGCGGTGACAGTGTCCAGCGCGCACTGGCGAGGCTGAACCTCGGCGGCCTGCTGGTGCTGGTCGACCGCGAGCAGGAGGGTCTGCCGCAGCTCGCGCAGGCGCTCGAGGAGGCGGAGCGGATCGGCGCGACCAGCGTGGCCGCGCTCTGTCACAACTACCGCGGCTCCGCCCACCTGCAGCTCGGCGACCTCGAGGGCGAGCAGGAGCTGCTGCGCTGCGTCGATCTCGCCACCGGGATCGGCAACCACGAGTACGTGATGCGGGCCTTCTACAACCTCGCCGAGGGCCTCTGGCGGCTCGGCTGGTACGACCAGGCGCTGGCCTACATCGCCCAGGCCGAGGCCTACTCCCGGGACCGGGAGTTCCCGGTCTACGCCTACATGTTCGCGGCCCGCCGGAACCGGCGGCTGGTGATGCGCGGCCGCTGGGCCGAGGCCGAGGGGGGCCTCCGGTCGCTGCTCGACGGGGTCGGCGATCCCGGCATGATCGGGCGCGAGACCGTGCCGGTGCTGGCCCGGCTGCTGGTCCGGCAGGGCCGTACCGACGCTCCCGACTGGCTGGCGGTCGCCGCCGAGCACGCGGACCGGGCCGACGTGCTGGAGTGGCTGGTGCCCACCGGGCTGGCGCATCTCGAGCGGGCCTGGCTGGCCGGCGACCCGGCCCTGGCCGGACGGTACCCGGCGCTGCTGCTGGAGCGCACGGACCGCCCGGGCAGCGAGCTGCAGCGCGCCGAACTGCTGCGCAACCTGCGCCGGCTCGGGCATCCGGCCGGGCCGTTCCCGGGCTGCCCCGAGCCGTACGCCGCCGGCCTGCGCGGCGACTGGCGCGCCGCCGCCACCGCGTTGGAGCGCGCCGGCAACCCCTACGAGCGCGCGCTCGAGCTCGCCGAGTCCGGCGAGGTCGAGCCGACCGTGGAGGCACTGGCGATCCTCACCGGCCTCGGCGCCGAGCCGGCCGCGGCGATCGTGCGGCGCCGGCTGCGCGACCTCGGCGTCACCCGGCTGCCACGGCGGCCGCAGCCGAGCACGCTGGCCAACCCGGCCGGGCTGACCGACCGCCAGGTCGAGATCCTGCAGCTGCTCGCGGACGGCCTGTCCAACGCGGAGATCGCCCGGCGACTGGTCGTGTCGCAACGCACGGTCGACCACCACGTCTCCGCCGTACTGCAGAAGCTCGGCGTGCGCACCCGGCGTGACGCCGCGGCCCGCGCCGCCTCGCTGAACCTTTGAACGTTCGAACCCGACCCGTCGTGCTCCTTCCGGCAGTGGCTCCGAACAGCCCTGATCCGTACCGAGCCTGGAGGTTCCGAACGTCATGTCCATTCCCGACGCCGTCGTGGCACGGCGGCATCCCGTGCCGACCGTGCGTCCCGCCGTACCGGCCGACCACCCGGCGATCCGCGAGGTCGTCGTCGCGGCCTACGGCCCGTACGCCGGCGCGCTGCCGCCGGAGGTCTTCCCGCGCTACCTCGCCGACCTGCTCGACCTGGACCGGCACGCCCGCCACGGGCGGCTGCTCGTCGCGGAGGTCGCCGGCCGGATCCGCGGATCAGCCGCGTTCTACCCGGACAGCTCGGTCCAGGGCTTCGGGTGGCCGCCCGGCTGGGCCGGTGGGCGTGGGCTCGCCGTACATCCCGCAGCTCGTGGCCGAGGCGTGGCCGGTGCGCTGCTGGCTGCCTGCGAGCGGCTGGCGCACGGCCTCGGAGCGCCGGCGTTCGCGTTCCACACCGGCAGCTTCATGACCGGCGCGATCGGCCTCTACGAGCGGCTCGGGTACCGCAGGGCTCCGGAGTTCGACGTCGACATGAACGCCTACTACGGGATGGCCGACGGCCCGCCGACGAGGGCGATCGCCTACGTCCGCCGGCTGTTGGCAACGGCCGAGACCGCACCCGACGACCCCACGCTCGCCGTCCCGCCGCCTGGGCGGGACCAGCGCAGAGGAACCAGCACGGAGGAAGCAGCATGACCACAACCGAACTGACCCGGACCACCCGGATCCCGGCCGCGCCGGCCGGCCTGCCGTCGTACGCCGCCGGCACCGGCGACCTGCCGCTGCTCGGCGAGACGATCGGCGCCAACTTCGACCGGATCGCCGCGCTGCACGCCGATCGCGAAGCCCTGGTCGACCGCGCCAGCGGTCGGCGATGGACGTACGACGAGCTGCACGCCGACGTCGTCGCGCTCGCCCACGGTCTGCTCCGGCTGGGGATCGAGAAGGGCGACCGGGTCGGCATCTGGGCGCCGAACTGCCCCGAATGGACGATGCTGCAGTACGCGACCGCCGAGATCGGCGCCATCCTCGTGACGCTCAACCCGGCCTATCGCCGCCATGAGCTCGGCTTCGTGCTCGCCCAGGCGGGCATCCGGCTGCTGGTCGCCGTACCGTCGTTCAAGTCCTCCGACTATGCAGGGATGATCGAGGACGTCTGGCCCGGGTGCCCGACGCTGGAGCGCGCGGTGCTGATCGGCAGTGCGGAGTGGCAGGCGCTGTTCCCGGCCGACGGCGACCCTGAAGTGCTGGCCGCGCGGCAGGCGCTGCTCTCGCCCGACGACCCGATCAGCATCCAGTACACCTCCGGGACCACCGGCAACCCGAAGGGCGCGACGCTCTCGCACCACAACCTCGTGAACAACGGTCACCAGATTGGCGAGATCTGCGGCTATACCCCCGCAGACCGGGTGTGCGTGGCGGTGCCGCTGTACCACTGCTTCGGCATGGTGATCGGCAACCTCGGCGCGACGACGCACGGCGCCTGCCTGGTGTACCCGGCGCCGTCGTTCGACCCGGAGGCGACGCTCGCCGCCGTGGCCGAGGAACGCTGCACGTCGTTGTACGGCGTGCCGACGATGTTCATCGCCGAGCTGGCCTCGCCGGCGTTCGACTCCTACGACCTGTCCTACCTGCGCACTGGGGTGATGGGCGGCTCGCCGTGCCCGGTCGAGGTGATGAAGCAGGTCGTGGAACGGATGGGCATGACCGAGGTGACGATCTGCTACGGGATGACCGAGACCTCGCCGGTGTCCACGCAGACACGGATCGACGACCCGCTGCACCGCAGGGTGTCCACGGTCGGAACGGCGCACCCGCACGTCGAGGTGAAGATCATCGACCCGGTGACCGGTGTGACCGTGCCGCGCGGCGAGGCCGGTGAGCTGTGCGTCCGCGGCTACTCGGTGATGCTCGGCTACTGGCAGCAGCCCGACGCGACCGCCGAGGCGATCGACGCCGCGCGCTGGATGCACACCGGCGACCTCGCGACCATGGGCGCCGACGGCTACGTGAACATCACCGGCCGGCTGAACGACATGATCATCCGTGGTGGTGAGAACATCTCGCCGCGCGAGATCGAGGAGTTCCTGTACGCCCACCCCGGCGTGCGGGACGTGCAGGTCATCGGGGTGCCGGACGCGCGCTTCGGCGAGGAGATCATGGCGTGGATCCAGCTCCGGCCGGGTGCTGCGGAGCTGGGTGTCGACGACGTACGCGCCTTCGTGGCGGGCAAGCTGGCGCACTACAAGGTGCCGCGGTACGTGTGGATCGTCGACGAGTTCCCGATGACCGCGAGCGGCAAGGTCCGCAAGGTCGAGATGCGGAAGGCCGCGATCCGGCAACTGGGGCTGCCGCTGACGTAGCGGCCGCGATCCGGCAACTGGGGCTGCCGCTGACGTAGCGTTCTCGCCGGAAGCTCGACCGGATGGAGGGCGGTTGCCGGGCGACGACGAGGTCACAGCGGCCGCGGGTGCACTGCTGCAGGATGCTCGGCTCGTACGACGAGTCGGAGGATCTGGTGCAGGGGACGTTCCTGCGCGCCTGGAAGCACCTGCACGCCTTCGAGGCCGCTCGACGTGCCCGACCAGCTGAACTGCGGATCGGTCGAGATCAGCCGCATCCAGATCCGGTCGGCCACGCCCCACGCGAACACGAGCGCCGCGCCGAGCGCGGCCGACCGCGCGATCACAGCGGTCACCAGGACACCGGCAGGCAGGCAAGCCTCGGCCCGGCGATGCCGTGCTCGTCGGTCGGATCCCGGTGGATGACGACTGAGTGGTTGCCGGGCACCGGAATGAACGGCACGTGCGCGACGGCGGTCGCGGCGCCGGCCGGGTTCACGGTGAAGTCCAGCCAGACCTCGGTGGTGGGGCCGACCCGGGCCGGCAGCAGTCCGGCGGCGACGTCTGCGTTGTAGTGCGGTCCGGCAGCCGCGGGCTCGCCCGCGACGCACGGACCGACGTGCAGGTGTGCGCCGAACGTGCGCCCGGCAGCGGAACGCTCGATGCCGTGGATCTGCATCATGACCTGGCTCCGACCGGCCTCGTTGACCATCAGGAGCGTTGCGCGGGCGCCGTCCAGCGGGTCGGCCGAGGCAGGCTGCAGGTCGCGCAGCGGCTGGCTGACGAGCAGCACCTCCGCCGCTGGGACCGTCGCGTGAGCAGGTGTTGCACCTGTCGTGTAGAGCGCTGCTATCGCGAGTACGGCGATGGCGGTGCTGGTCTTGCGTGTCATGGTTTCCTCCAGGTCGATACTGGTTTCGTGATCGCTCCGATTGATGTGCCTGTCGGGCCGGACAGGTGACAGGTGACGTCGCAAAGATTCGTCGTACGAGCGCTGCCACCCGACGCGGCCCGCTTGTCCGTGTTGGACCGGCGGGCCAGCTGTCAGTGATTGGGCCAGTTGACCGCGTCAGGTCGGTTGCAGGGCCGAGTGGTCGCGGCGTCGTTGTACCCCGAGGGTGATGCCGAGTCCGGCGCCGGCGAAGGCGATCCCGCCGAGTGCGCCCAGGGCGACTGATGCTGCGTCGAGCCCATCGCTCTGCTCGATGGGTTGGACCTCGTAGCGCGGGTCGTAGTTGGGGTAGTTGTACGGCTGGTCGTAGCCCGGTGCAGGGGCAGTGCTGGCGTGGACCGAGGGGTCGTGGGGTTTGACGCTGGCGGACGCCGGTGCGGCGACGGACAGGAGAGCCAAGCAGGCTCCCGTGGCCGCGACGAGACTGGCCAGGACCGACGTCTTGTTGCTCCGTGGCTGAAACATGGCTGCTGCCTCTGTTCTCGAGTCGGGCGGGATCGCTTCGGTCGGCGGTCCTGGTGCGCCCAACGGTCGGTGATTCCGTTGTCGCTCGGGGCGGTATCTCGCGGGCATGGGCCGGTATCTCGGCGGTATCGCGGTCATTGACGGGTGGTCGCGACCGGTCGACAGTCGAGGTGTGGGTATCGCCGTTCTCGGCCCGCTCACGATCGAGGGGGATCACAAGGTTCTCGGACGTCGTGACCGGGTCGTGCTCGCAGCTCTCGCTGTACATCCCGGCGAGGTAGTCAGCGCCGAGGCGCTCGCCGACGTGTTGTGGGGCCACCGGGTGCCGCCGTCGGGACCGAAGAACGTGCAGGGCTGCGTGGTGCGGTTACGCAAGCTGCTGGGCAACCACGCGATCGAGACCACGCCAACGGGCTACCGGTTGGCGGTGCCGCTGGACGAGATCGACGCCCAGCGGTTCGAGCGCGCCGTGGGACGTGCCCGCGAGTTGCTGGCGGCCGACGACGCCGAACGGTCCGCGCTGGTGCTCGCGGATGCGCTGGCGTTGTGGCGGGGCCAGCCGCTGGCCGATGTGGACGGCTGGGATCCGGCACGGATCGAGGCATCGCGTCTGACCGAGCTGCGCCACGCCGCCGACGAGCTGTACGTCGAGGCGGCGCTGCGGTCGGGTCAGCACGAGAACGTGCTGGCGAAGGCCCAGGCGCTGGTGGCCGAGGCGCCGTTGCGGGAACGCCGGTGGGCGCTGCTGGCCACGGCGCAGTACCAGTCCGGCCGGCAGGGCGAGGCTCTGCAGACGCTGCGCCGGCTCCGGGCGATCCTGGACCGCGAGCTCGGCCTGGACTCCAGCCCGGACATCGACGCGCTGGAACAGTCGATCCTGCGCCAGGATCCATCGCTGGCGGTGGCAAGCGCGCTGCCGGAGCCCAGCACGGTCTGCCCGTACCTGGGTCTGAAGGCGTACGACGTGGACGACGCAGATGGCTTCTTCGGCCGGGACGCTGATGTCACGGCCTGCCTGCGGAAGCTGTCCGACACCTCGGTACTGGCGGTGATCGGCCCATCCGGGTGCGGCAAGTCCTCGCTGGTGCGAGCCGGAGTCGCCGCCGCGTTGCGCCGCGACGGGAAGCGTGTGGTGGTGATGACCCCCGGCGTGCACCCGGTCGCTGCGCTGGCGGCCGCGATGCCCGGTACGGGCCCGGCGCCAGCGCTGCTAGTGGACCAGTGCGAGGAGGTCTTCTCGCTGTGCCACGACGACGTCGAACGGGACGCGTTCCTGGCCACCCTGACGGCACACGTCGCGGTGGCGCCGCTGATCGTGTCCTTGCGGGCCGACCGGATCGCAGACATCTCGGCCCACCCGGAGTTCGCGCGCACCGTCGAGCATGGCCTGTACCTGCTGGCCGGGATGGCCGAGACGGACCTGCGGGCGGCGATCGCACAGCCCGCCCGGCTGGCAGCACTGGTCGTCGAGCCGGGTCTGGTGGATCTGCTGGTCAACGAGGTGGCCGACCAGCCGGGCGCGCTGCCGCTGATGTCACACGCCTTGGCTGAGACCTGGCGACGCCGCAATGGCCGCACCCTGACCGTCGCGGGCTACAACGCCTCCGGCGGGATCCGTGGCGCGGTCGCGCAGTCGGCCGAACAGATCTACGAACGGATCCCGGCGGAGCAGCGCACGGTGCTGCGCGACCTGCTAGTACGGCTCGTCACCCCCGGCGCCAAGGGCGAACCGGTCCGCAGTCGGCTGCCGCGGCGGCAGGTCGTGACCGGAGCCGAGAACGACGCGATGATCGACCTGCTGGTCGGCGCCCGGCTGGTCACCAGCGACGACGGCGTCATCGAGCTCGCGCACGAGTCCCTCGCCCGCGCCTGGCCCCGACTTCGGGGCTGGCTGGACGACGACCTCGAAGGGCAGCGGATCCTGCACCACCTTGCCATCGCCGCCGACTCCTGGGACGGACTGGGCCGATCCGACAGCGAGCTCTACCGCGGCGTCCGCCTCGCCAAGGCGCTGTATTGGCGAGAGGATAGGACGCCCACGCTGACCGCGACCGAACAAGACTTCCTTGCCGCGAGCCAGCGATTGTCCGAGGCCGAATTGCACGCGGCCGAAGACCAAGCCCGGCACCAGATCCGGGTCAACCGCCGGCTCCGTGCCGCACTCACCACCGCAGCACTGCTCTTGGTCGGCGCGCTTATCGCCGGACTCGTCGCCGTCCGTCAAACCGTACACGCCGAGCAAGCGGCGACCAGCGAGCTTGCCCGCCGGGTGGGGGCGCGCGCACTGCTTACCGATGACATCAGCCACTCGCTGCTGCTCGCCGCGCACGGCGTCCGGCTGGACAACTCCGCCGAGACCCAGGCGAACCTCGTGGCGGCAATGAACAGACACCCGATGCTGGTCAGATCGTTCCCAGCCGCAGGCGGCTACGTGAACGGCATCTCGGTGTCCCCGGACGGGAGCCGAATCGCTGCCGGCGACGACCACGCTCGGTTCCACGTGTACGACGCGGGAACGGGTCGGGTGATCGACTCCTACCAGTTTGGACCGGGGACCGAGCAGCAAGCGTTCAGCAGTGCGCTGTTCAGTCCGGACGGCCAGTACCTGGCGGCTATCGCCGACTACACGCCGAGCGCGCCTGCGGAGGTACGCGATCCGCTGCTTCGGCTGCTCAACGCCGACACCCTCGACCCGTTGCCCATCGCCGTCCCGCGCATCGGGAGCGTGCATTACCTCGACCTGGCCTTCAGCGCCGACTCGCGGTATCTCGCGGCCAGCCTCCAGGTGACAACCGGGTCCGCTGACCCGCTCGTCGAGGATCCCAGCCGCCTGCTTGTCTGGGACCTGCGCTCGGCTGACCGCGCACCAAGCGAAGTGGCGATCCCGCATGGCGTGCAGGGAATCGCGCTCAGTCCCGACGGCCACACCATCTACAGCCAGTGGCCGCTGACGGCGTACGACGTCGCCACCGGGAAGCAGAAGTGGCGGCGCCCCGATCTGCGAGGCTCTCTCAGCATCGACATCAACACGAAAGGCGACCTGCTGGCGCTCCAGCTCCTCAGCCAGGACTGGACGGACAGCACGGTGGTAGGTCTGGTCGACGCGCACACAGGCAGGACCGTCAGGTTGCTGCGCGGTCACTCGGGCCAGCCCCGCAGCCTGGCCTTCTCCGACGATGGCACGCTGCTGGGCTCGGCTTCGCACGACGGGGCGGTCATCGTCTGGGACGTGGCCACGGGCACCCCGCTCGAACGAACCAAGACGTTCGAAGTGTCCTGGGCCGTCGGCTTCAGTCCGGACGGTCGCACGCTGTACACCGGCGGCGACCAGGGCATCCTGCGCGTCTACGATCTGTCCGGGCAACGCCAGTACCTTCGCCAGACGCAGGCCGTGCCCGCGCGCGACTACCTGCACGTGCTCGCCTCCCAAGACGGCGGGAAGACGGCCTACATGTGGCGAGACGGCAAGGGTTCCTGGGTGAGCTTCGCAGACACAACCACCGGCATCACTACCACGCCCACGCGCCTCGGCATAGAACTCGGCGAAGAACCATGGACGCCCGCATCGTGGCACCCGAACGGCCGGCACCTCGCCATCTACGACAACGACGACCTCGCGGTTCTCGACGCAGAGACCGGCGAGATCCTCCAGACGCAAGGAGCCCTCGACATCCGCGCGATGGCCTACGTCGAACGCGGCGAACGCATTGTCGTTGGCGACTCGCGCGGCCAGAGCACCTTCTTCGACGCGGTAACGCTGCGCAGCCAAGGAAGCGTCTGGGTCACCGCAGACTGTTGCCCTGCGGCGTCCCCGGATGGGGAGACGGCGGTGCTCTTCGATGATTCCCCGGACTACGCCAGCGAGCACTGGCGGATCATCCACACCGCGACCGGTGACGTGATCTCGCAGGGAGATCTGCCCGTGCGTCTCAGCTACGCGACATACTCGCCCGACGGACGACTCATCGCGGTCACCGGGATCAGAGGCGAGGTGCTCACTATCGATGTGCAGTCAGGAGCTGTCCGGCGTGCACCGACCACCGGACCCAGCGACGAGGGTCTATTCATCCGCTTCTCACCAGACGGCTCCCGCATTGTGTCGGGGGCCGCGGACGGCACCGTCACCCTCTGGAACGCGCACACCCTCGATCTTCTCGGCACTGTCGCCACATCCACCGGAGCCGAGCCAGTTCCCGTCTCCCCGAGCTTCACCGAGGGCAGCGATATTCTGGCCATCGCGGCTTACAACGGACGCACCTACCGCTGGGACACGCGCATCGATCAGACCATCTCGTACGCCTGCACCATGGCTGGTCGCAACCTCACCCGCGACGAGTGGACCCAAGCGTTCAGCGACCGTCCGTACCAGAAGACCTGCGGCTAGTTTCGGCGGCCAGCCACATATCGGTTTGGTCCTGAGCAATCTGCACAGCCTTCCGGTGGCCTTTCGCATGGTGAGGCCAAAACGCTAGATGCCTACTACGCACACGCCGCATGCGGAGCGCCTTGACCGGCGTCGGGCGGTGTCGCCGGCTTGCAAATCAGGACCACGGATCAAAGTTTGACGACCCGAGCCTGGTTACTGCTCCCGCATATTGCCAAAGTGATTGCCAGGCTTGTTGCCTTGAGCAAGCAAACCGCAGTCAATCAGGTGCGGCGAGCCACTCGTTAGCCCGAATCCTTGGGGCCTGGCATCCCTTCGGGCATGTGACGGACGCCGCGTACGTTGCCGACAACTTGCCGAAGCGCCGCTGGCGAGGCTGAGCTAAATGCGCCACGAAAACCGCAGATGGCTGCGTTGTTCCTCTCGAAACTCGACGACGGCTACCGGATGCGAAGTAGTCACCCAGTCCATGGGCACAAGAGATCGGCCGGGGCCTGTGGCGCCGCTGCGGGCGAACAACACCAGCGCGACGACGAACAGCAGTTGGCTGAGGCCCCACGTCAGGGTGGTGGCGACGGCGCTCGCGCCGTCCCAGGGGAAGGTGAGGCGATCATCGGCGACGGGGGAGGCCCCGCGGGACGCCTGGGTGACGATCCCGCCGTCGAGCTGGATGCCGCCATACAGGACGGTCACGGCCCCGGCGAGCAGCATGTCGGGGCGGACTCCACGCCCCGCGGCGGGGGCCCGTCGCGGGGTCTGGCGTTAGATCTGGAGCGCGTCCTCGGAGGCCACTCGCACCTCGACGCCAGCCGCGGCAAGCCGGTCGCGGACCGACTGTGGTGGCGGTATGTCGGTGACGACCGTTGTGATGTGGTCCCACGTGCAGAGCAGCACGGGTGCGGACGTCGTGAACTTGGTGTGGTCGGCGAGCAGCACAACCCGGTCCGCGATGTTGATCAGAGCCTGCTTCGTCGGCCTTTCGATGTCGGTGGCGACGTAGACGCCCCGGTCGTCCATCGCGGCGGCCCCCAGGAACAAGATACGGACCCGGAGCCGTGACGTGGCATCGACCGTCATCGGTCCGACGAAGGCCTGGCTCTCCGGCAGCACGTCGCCACCCAGTCCGACCACTCGGCCGCTGCCGCGGTTGAGCATCAACTGGATCACCGGCACGGAGTGCGTCACTACAGAGCCACGGAAGTCCTCCGGGAGCGCCTCGGCCAGGGCGTAGGTCGTGGTGCCCGCGTCGATCGCCACCGTGTCGGCCGGGCCGATGAGCTCGACGGCCGCGGCGGCGATGCGGCGCTTGGCGACGGCCGCGATCCCCGCCCGGCTGACGAACGCCGGAGCATGCAGCGGCCCGTGCGGCACGCTCACCCCGCCGCGGACGACACGCACTTCTCCGCTGTCTTCGAGCTTTCGGAGATCGCGGCGGACCGTCATGTCCGAGACGCCCAGGTCGCGGGTCAGGTCCGCGACGGACACGAAACCGGACACTCGCAGCGCCTCGAGGATGGAGCGGCGGCGTGCGGGGGCGCTGTCGTAGCGCATCGAACCTTCTGCCACGCGGACCCTCCGTACACCGCCAGTCATCGGCGATTGAGATTCTATCCCCAGAGTATGTTGACTTTCCAACATTCATTGTTAAGGTTGCAACATCCACAGCGTGACGGACCTCACACAGGAGAGCTCGCATGGACTCGAATCAGCCGGCGCTGGCGTTCGTAGGTGCCGCGACACTCGATGCGATAGCCCTCGTCGAACACTTCCCCCACCCCGACGAGCGGCTGGTCGCCGAGAACCTCTGCTACGCCGGCGGGGGGCCCGCTGCCACGGCCGCGGTCACGGTCGCGCGGCTCGGCCTTCCTGCCGCCTTCATCGGCGCCGTCGGGGACGATCCCGAGGGCCGGCGGATCATCGAGGATCTGCATGCCGAGGGCGTCGACGTCTCCGCTGTCACGGTCGTGGCCGGCCAACCGTCTGGGGCCAGCGTCATCCTGGTCGACCGGAGCCGCGGGGCACGGGCGATCTGCACACGACCCGGCCCGGCGCCAGAGATGAGCGCGTCCGCGAAGAAGGTGCTGTCCAGCCCCTGGGTCCACGTGGACCAGCTCGGATGGGCCCCCGTCCACGAGGTGCTGACCGGCGCCGGCGACCAACGGCCCGCCCTGTCGGTGGACGCCGGCAACCCGATCCCGGGCTTCTCGGCCGGGAGCGTCGACCTCTACGTGCCGACGGTTGAGGCGCTGCGGCTCGTTCATGGCCCGCTCGGTACCGACCAGCTGCTCGACGCGGCGCTCGCCGCCGGTGCAGCAGCCGTCGTCGCGACGGACGGCTCCCGCGGGTCGTTCGCCGCCACCGCCTCGGGTGAGCGTGCGCACGCTCCGGCCCTCACGGTCGACGTCGTCAGCACCTTGGGAGCCGGCGACGTGTTCCACGGCGCCCTGGTCGCTGCCCGGGTGCTCGACATGACGCTGGCGGACTCGCTGGCGTTCGCGGGAGTCGCGGCTGCCCTGTCGTGCCGCGGCCTCGACGGCCGGTCAGCCATCCCGGACCGCGCTGAGGTGACGGCCCAGCTGCCGTCGCTCATCCACTGACGATCCCTGCTCGAAGGAGACCCCTATGACCAGTGCCCACAGCAACGAGGTCGCCGCGACCACCGACCTGTCCGTCCTGGCCCGGCCGAGCGGCGGCTTCGCGATGCTGGCGGTGGACCAGCGGGAGGCGATGCGGGCCATGTTCGCCGAGCACCAATCCGCACCCGTCACCGACGAGCAGCTCACCCGGTTCAAGGTGGCGGCTGCCTCCGTCCTGTCGCCGTACGCATCGGGCGTGCTGATCGACAAGCAGTTCGCCTTCGACGAGGCGGTCGCCACACAGGCGGTCGCCCCCGGCTGTGGCCTGATCGCCGCCGCGGACCGCTTCATCGCCGGCCACGGCGAGCTCGTGACCGATGTCGAGATCGACGAGACGGTGGTGCCGGAGGCGGTTCGAGAGCAGGGTGCGGTCGCCATGAAGCTGCTGGTGATCTACCGACCCGACGGCGACCCCGGATCGCGCATCGAAATGGTGGAGCAGTTCGTCGACCGCTGCCGTTCGGCGGGCCTGGTCAGCATCATCGAGCCGGTGTCGAGGGCACCCCGCGACGGGCGGGACTGGCACTGGGATGACGGGATCCTGGCGGCTGCCCGCGAGTTGGGCGGGCTCGGCGCCGACCTGTACAAGGCCGAGGTGCCGCTGCACGGCCAGGGCGACTCGGCGGAGATCCGTCACCGCTGCGAGGCCATCTCCGAAGCGGTCGACTCACCCTGGGTCGTGCTGTCCTCGGGGGTGCCGCGCGAACTCTTTCCGACCGCGGTGCGGATCGCCTGTTCCGCGGGCGCGTCGGGATTCCTGGCCGGGCGCGCGGTCTGGGCCTCGGTCATCGGCAGCGACGACGTGGAACGCGATCTGCGTGAGATCTCGGTGCCCAGGCTGCAGCACCTCGGCACGGTCGTCGACGAGGCGATGGCGAGGTGACGTGGATGACCCGCCCGAAGGTGGTCGTGGTGCCGACCGCGCGTCCCACGTTCGCGGTTGACGTCGCCCAGGAACGCGCCGACGCCGCCCGGGCGCTGCTCGCCGAGCTCGGCGCCGAGGTGAGCGGTCCCACTGAGCTGGTGATGACCCCCGAGGACGTCGAGGCGGCCGCGGCGTTCCTGACCGGCGACGAGGACCTCGTGATCAACGTGTGCGCGTCGTTCTCCGACGCGTCGCCGGCGCTCGCGCTGTACGCGGGGCTGGATCGCGCGCCGCTGCTCTGGTCGTTCCGCGAACCCGGGCCGGTCGGCGACCGACTCTGGCTGAACTCATTGTGTGGCGCGAACCTGTTCGGCCATGCGCTGCTGGTCGACGCGGGAAGGTCCGCCAGACTGATCTACGGCGATCCCGGCGAGTCCGCTGTCCGCGCCCTGCTCGCCGCCGCGCTGCGCGGTCAGCTGCCACCCGCTCCGGACCTGCCCACGACGACGCGCGAGCGGGGCGACGAGGACACCGTCGCTGCGGCGCTGGCGAGCCTGCGCGGCCGCACCATCGGGCTGGTCGGCGACGCGCCACCCGGCTTCACGCCGAGCCGGTACGACGCGGGGCTGGTCGAGAAGCTGTTCGGCATCGGCATCAAGCAGATCGATGTCGACGAGATGTTCGACCGGGTCGACGAGGTCACGCCTGGAGAGCGTGCGGCGGAGCGCGCCGACGCGGTCGCAGCCCAGCCGTCGCTGGCGGCTCTGGACCCGGCGCACGTCGACCTCGCCGCAGGTGTGACGACCGCAATGCGGACCTGGCGGGACCAGGGCGACCTGTCCGCGATGGCGATCCGCTGCTGGCCCGAGTTCCCCGCCTCGCTCGGCGTGTGCCCGTGCTCGTCGCTGTCCCGGCTGGCCGATGCGGGAACCCCGACGGCCTGTGAACGCGACGTGTACGGCGCGGTCACGATGATGCTGCTCGAGGCCCTCGGCGCCGGCACGACGTACCTGGTGGACACGGTCGACCTCGACGCGGACCGGAACGTCGTACGGCTCTGGCACTGCGGAGCCGCCGCGACGTCGCTCGCCGCCGACCCGACCGCAGCCACCCAGTCCGTGCACTGCAACCGCAAGATCGGGGTCGCCGGAAACTTCGCGCTCAAGACCGGGCGCGTCATCATGGCCCGGCTCACCGAGAACCCAGGCGGCGGCCTGCGCCTGCTGATCGCCGCCGGCGAGTCCATCCCTGAGCCGAACCGGTTCCAGGGCAACACCGCGGCGGTCCGTCTCGACGTGGCTGCCGACGACTTCGTCCACGGCCTCGTCAGCGGGGGCTTCCCGCACCACACCGTCCTGGCCTGGACCGACGTCCGACCCGCACTACGGAGCGCCGCCGACCACCTCGGGATCCCCGTCGTCGAGTGGTGACCCATCCGTCCGTGAAGGAGTGCCGCACATGATCCACCACCAGAGTCGTCCAGCGATCGACCGGCGCCGACTGTTGCAAGGGCTGGCCGCGATCGGGCTCGGCGGCGCAGCAGCCGGCTGCGCCGGACCGGGCACCGTCCGCGGGAACGGCCCCCGCCCGGGCGGGAACGTGACCGCGCCCGCGCCGGTCGCCAGTGGTCCGGTGCAGGGCAAGATCTCGTTCGCCCACTGGCGTGCTGAAGACAAGGCCGTCTTCGACCAGATCATCGCCGGCTTCGGCAAGGCCAACCCCGGCGCCACGGTGACCCAGGACATCTCGCCGTCGAACGACTACCAGAGCACCGCGCTGCAGAAGATCAAGGGCGGCGCGATCGGCGACGTGTTCACCGCGTTCCGCGGCGCGCAGTTCGCCAACATGGTCAAGGCAGGCGTCTTCCTCGACCTGTCGGCACAGCTGTTCTGCGACCACTACCTGCCTAAGCTTGCCCGCGGCGGCCGGGACGAGAACGGCCGCCAGCTGGGCCTGCCATACCAGCTCGTGTTCAACATGCCGATCTACAACGTGGACCTGTTCGACAAGGTGGGCGTCTCCGAGCTGCCGCAGGACTGGGACGGCTTCCTCGCGATGTGCGACAAGCTCAAATCGGCGGGCGTGGTGCCGATCGCCTGGCCGGGTGGTGAGCCCGCCAACGCGGGGCAGCTCTTCAATGTGATGATCATGAACAACCAACCCGCAGACGACGCGTGTGCGGGGATCGAGTCGGGCAAGTACAAGGTCACCGACGAGTGGTTCCTCACGACGCTGGCGCAGTACGCGCAGCTGCGGCCCTACGTCGAACCGAACGCGACCGGGACCGCCTCGGAGCCGCTGCAGCAGCTGTTCGCCGCGCAGAAGGCGGCGATGCTGGCGACCGGCTCGTTCCATCTGGCGGCGGTGCGCAAGCTCGGCGCGACGTTCGCGATGGACCTGCTCGCCCCGATCACCGTGCCGAAAGACCGGGTCAAGTACGTCGGCATTCACAACGCCACCTTCATCCTCGGAGTCAACACCGCGTCCCAGAAGCAGCAAGAGGCGCTGAAGTTCGTCGAGTACCTGTCCGACCCAGCGGTCGCGAGCACCTATGCCAACGGCACCGGCCAGCACCTGACGGTGATGGATGTCGACTACACCAACCGCGACCTCAAGGCGACAGCGCCCTGGCTGAAGCGGAAGACGCTGCTCGCGCCCCGGTTCCAGTTCAACGACCTGGACATCCGCGCCGCCGTGGAGAACGCCTGCACCCAGGTCGTCGGCGGTACCTCACCGCAGCAGGCGGCCGAGGCGGCTCAGCGGATCGTTGACCAGAGGCGGCGATGACGATGCCCGAACCGCGCACTGCCACGTTGGTCGCCCGCAAGCCGAGCACCCGAGCGGCCGACCGAGCCCCGTCACGACGGCGCCGGCGACGCTCCGGAGCCACCCGGCCGCACCCGGCCCTGTTCCTGTTCCCGCTGCCGGCGCTGGTCCTGTACGTCGTCTTCTTCGCAATACCGACGTTCGAGGGAGTTCGCTACGCGATCACCGACTGGGACGGCTTCAGCCCCCAGTACGACAACGTCGGCATGGCCAACTTCTCCCGGATCGCCTCGGCGGACGACCTGTTCCGCGGAGCGCTGTTCAACAACCTGAAGTTCATGCTCGTGGTGGTCGTCTTCCAGACGCTGATCTCGCTGGCGCTCGCGGTGTTCCTCGTCAGGAACTCCAGGAGCTCGATCCTGCTGCGCTCGCTGTACTTCCTGCCGACGATCCTGTCGTCGGTATCGGTCGCCTTCATCTGGAAGTTCGTCTACGACCCCAACTTCGGCCTGATCAACACCGCCCTCGGAGCGGTCGGCCTGGACGGGCTCAAGAGCTCGTTCCTCGGGGACGACGCGAAGGCGATCTATTTCGTGGCCGGCACCCAGGTCTGGTTCCACGTCGGGCAGATGATGGTCATCTACGTCGCGGGCCTGCAGCAGATCCCGTCCGAGCTCTACGAGTCCGCCGACGTGGACGGCGCCTCGCGGTGGAAGCAGTTTCGGCACATCACCTGGCCGTTGGTGGCACCGGCCTCGGCGATCGTCGTCGCCTACACCACGGTGCAGAGCTTCAAGGCCTTTGACCTCATCCTCGGCATGGGCGGCAACCCGCCCAAGCCCTCGCTCGACATCCTGTCCACCCGCATCTACGCCGGCTTCGCCAACTCGCAGTTCGGCTACGCAGCGGCCGAGTCGATCGTCTTCATGGTCGTCATCGCACTCGTGACCTGGCTGCAGCGGCGCGCGGTCGCGCTGGCGCAGAGCCAGGCCTGAGAGGAGCCGTCATGAGATTCACCCTCACCCGGCGCACGGTGCTCATCGTCTACGCGGCGCTGATCATCGTTCCGATGGCCGTCGTGCTGGCCGGCAGCTTCAAGACGACCCAGCAGCTGTTCTCCTCTCCGTTCGGGTTGCCGAGCAGCCTCGACGGCGCCAACTACCGGCAGGTGCTCGGACAGACCGGCCTCGGCGTCGCGTTCCGGAACAGCGCGATCGTCACCGGCTGCTCGGTGCCGCTGACCCTGTTCATCGCCAGCCTCGCGTCGTACGGCATCGCCCGCATCCGGGGCTGGCGGGGCAACCTGATCTACGGCTTCATCATCCTCGGAATGGCGGTGCCCGCGCAGGCGAACATGATCCCCCAGTTCGTCCTCTTCGACGTGCTCGGGCTCACCAACAGCCTGGCCGGCCTCGTCCTCATCAACATCGTCGTCACGATGCCGATCGCGGTCTTCATCATGACCGGGTTCCTGAAGACGATCCCCGGCGAGATCTACGAGGCCACCTCGATCGACGGCTCCGGCCCCTGGCGGACGTACCGGTCGGTGGTCCTGCCGCTGTCGGCGCCGTCGCTGGCCGCCACGGCCATCTTCCTGTTCGTCATCCACTGGAATGACCTGCTCTACCCGCTGCTGTTCATCCAGGAGCCCGGCAAGAGGACGCTGCCGGTGGCACTGCTGTCGTTCCAGGGCGAGTTCCTGACCGACTACCCGCTGCTGTTCACCGGCGTCGTGGTGGCCTCCGCGCCGATCGTCGTCGCCTACGTGTTCCTGCAGCGCTACTTCGTGGCCGGGATCACCGCCGGTTCCGTGAAGGGATGAGCACCGTGGATCAGACCCTGCTGCTGCGCCGGGTGACCTCGGTACGGCGTACCGAGACGGGCGTGTCGATCGCTGTCGATGCACTGCCCGGGGTCCAGCTCGGCATCATGCCCGGCTGGCTCACCGGGGAGCCGCCGGCGGTGCAGGGCATCGAGACGCAGATGCCGAACCTGCCGGAGCTCGAGCTGCCGCCGACCGACCCGACCGGCTACGAGCTTCGGGTCAGCCTGCCAGCGGCATCGACGGTCCGGCTCACTATTGCCCCGAGCGGATCAGCGGTGCTCGATGACGGCGGGTGGCTCGGCATCGTCACCGACCCTGCTCCCGAGGACGTCGACGTTGAGGTCACCGAGACAGGATCGGAGATCATCGTCGGCTCGGCACACGTCCGGCTGCGGATCGGGCGCGCGCCGTTCACGCTCGCCGTCGAGGACGTCGCCTCCGGTCGGCTGCTGTTGCGCACCGCGCACCGCCTCCGCCAGGTGGCCGGCCTGCCGATGGCACCGGCAGTGGTTGCCGATGGCAACGGGATCTCCCTGAACCTGGAGCTCGGCACCGACGAGGACATCCTGGGCTTCGGAGAGCAGTTCGGCCGGCTGGTCAAGAACGGCCAGCGGCTGGTGCTTCGCAGCGAGGACGCCTGCGGTACCGGCACAGGCCTGGCGTACAAGCCGGTCCCGGTCTGGCACTCCACCGCCGGCTACCTCGGCCTCGTCAACACCGGCGCGGTGGTGACGGCGGACGTCGGACACTCGCGTCCGTCGGTCCTCGGGCTAGGCGTGGCCGACGAGGCGCTGGACCTGTACCTCGTCGCCGGCGCGGACCCCAAGGACCGGCTCACGGCGTACACAGCCCTCACCGGCCGGCCCGACGTACCGCCCCTGTGGGCCTTCGGGTACTGGATGGGCCGCGGCCGCTACCACAGCCGCGACGAGATGCTCGACGTCGTCGCGACGATGCGCGAGCACGACGTCCCGCTCGACGTCATGCACTGCGACCCCGACTGGCTGGTCGTCGACCGGCTCAACTGCGACTTCATCTGGAACACCTCGCGGTTCGGGGACCGGAAGGCGTTCGTCGAGGCCCTGGCCGCGGACGGCGTGCAACTGTCGCTGTGGGAGCTGCCCTACGTCGACCCGGCCTCACCGCGGTTCGAGGAGGCGCGGGACAAGGGCTACCTGGTCCGGACGACGGCCGGCGAGCTCGCCGCGATCCAGAAGACGCCCACCTCCGACGGCCGGATGCGAGCCCTGGTGGACTTCACCAACCCCGACGCCCTCGCCTGGTGGCAGGGGATGCACGAGGAGTTCCTGGCCGACGGCGTCGCCGTGTTCAAGACCGATTTCGGCGAGGCACTCCCCGACGACGTCCAGCTGTACGACGGCACGCCGCCGGCCCATGCGCACAACCTCTACCCGCTGCGCTACAACGCCGCCGTCAGCGACGCGATCCGGCGCTACACGGGCCGCAGCCCGCTGGTCTGGGGACGCAGCGGTTGGGCGGGTTCCCAGCGCTATCCGGGTCAGTGGGGCGGCGACGCGGAGTCCACCGTCGCCGGCATGCTGGCCACGGTGCGCGGCGGTCTGTCCTACGCGGTCAGTGCGCCGGGCTTCTGGAGCCACGACATCGGCGGCTTCTTCGGACCTGAGCTGACGCCGGGCCTCTACGTCCGGTGGACGCAGCTCGGCGCGCTGTCGCCGCTGATGCGCGCCCACGGCCTGCGTCCGCGCGAGCCGTGGCAGTTCGGTGCCGAGGCCCTGGAGATCAGCCGCCGCTGGGTGCGGCTGCGCTACGAGCTGCTGCCGTACCTGTGGCAGGTCGCGCACCAGTCGGCGCGCCGCGGCTGGCCGGTGCTGCGGCCCCTCGGGCTGGAGTTCCCCGACGATTCCGTGGCGCGCTCGATCGACGACTCGTTCATGGTCGGCGGCGACCTGCTCGTCGTACCCGTCTTCGACGATGGCACCGCGCCGGTGACGCGCCGGTTCTACGTGCCTGCCGGACGCTGGGTGGACCTGCTCGATGGGACCGCCTACGCGGGACCGGGGTTCCACGTGGCCGAGGTACCGCTGGACCGGATTCCCGTCCTGGTGCGCAGCGGTGCGGTCGTGCCGCGTGGCGACGTCGGAGCCGACGTGACCTGCACCGCCGACCTCACCGGTCGCCCCTGGACCCTGCACGAGTACGGCGCGGCCCCGCGCGAGCTTGAGCTGATCGGCTTCGACGGAACGCCGACCCGCGTCGTACTGACCGGCCGGAGCGCGACCGCGACCGGCACCCAGGCCGTCGAGGCGACCGTGGTGACCCACGATGGCTGACCGGTGGACCGACCTCGGCGAGAAACTCGACCGATTGGCCACGGCCAGCCGCAGATTCGGCGTCGACCGCCTGGTGCTCCGCGAGCCGGCGACGCTGACGTGGCTGCTCGGAGCTCGGGTGCACGTCCCGCAGACCCTGGACGCTGCCTGCCTCGACGTCGTCATCGACCTCGCCGATCAGCCTGCGGCAGTCACGGTCGTGACCAACACGATCGAGGCGCCCAGGCTGCGCGAGACCGAGCTGGACGGCGCCGACGTCAGCTGGCGCGTCGTCCCCTGGTGGCAGCCCCGCGACACGGTGCTGCCGACCGGAGCGCAGGTCGGCAGCGACCGGCCGCTGGGCGGCATGGTCGACCTGCGGGCGCCGATCGCCGCCGTACGCCGGGTTCTCACCGCGAACCAGCAACTGCTGCTGGCAGCGGCCTGCCGCGATGCCGCGACCGCGACCACCCAGGCAGCGCTGACCATCACACCCGAGCTGACCGAGTACGCCGCGGCCGCGGTGCTCGCGGCAGCGTTGCTCGACCACGAGCTCGATCCGATCGTGCTGATGGTCGGCGGCGAGGCCCGCCGGGCCCGACACCGCCATCCGCTGCCCACAGGCGCACCGGTGGGCAGCCGGGCGATGCTCGTCTGCTGCGCGCGGCGGCACAGACTGGTGGCCAGCGTGACGCGGATCGTCGCCTTCGGCGAGCTGACCGCGGCCGAGGCCGACGAGTACCGCCGGCTCCTCGAGGTCGAGCGCGCATTCCTCGACGCGAGCCGGCCCGGAACACGGCTCGGGGACGCGTTCGCCCGGGGCGCCGCCGCCTACGCGGCCCACGGCTTCGACGCGAACGAGTGGCACCTGCATCACCAGGGCGGCTTCAGTGGCCTGCAGCCACGCGAGTTCCCCGCACACCACGGCACCGATATCACCATCGCCCCGGGATCGGTGCTCGCGTGGAACCCGAGCGCCGCCGGCTGGAAGGTCGAGGACACCGCCGTCGTCGCACCGGGCGGTCCCGAGCTCCTGGTGCACGACTCCGCCTGGCCAACCGGCGACGCGGGCGGCCGACTGCGCCCGCAGGTGCTCGTGCGCTGACCCCACCAGCACAAGACCCGACCGAGACGAGGAGAGACACGTGTTCGAACCGGGGACCATCCTGATCGACGGCTGCTGGGAAGCGCCGGAGCAGTCCCTCGCCGTCACCAACCCGGCCGACGGCACAGTCGTCGGACAGGTCGGCTGGGGCGACGCCGCCGATGCGGTGCTAGCCGCCGACGCCGCCGCGCATGCGCTGGCCAGCTGGGCCGACGCGCCCGCGAGGCATCGCGGCGACATCCTGCTGAAGGCGGCCGAGCTGATCGCGGCGCGAGCAGAGCGGCTCGGAACGCTGCTCGCCCGCGAGGCCGGCAAGCGTCTGCCGGAGGCGATCGGCGAGGTGAGCTTCTCCGCCGAGTACTTCCGGTGGTTCGCCGAGGAGGCCCGCCGGCCGGCCGGCCATGTCGTGCCCCATGAGGTCGCCGGGCGGCGGCACCTCACGATCCGGCGGCCGGTGGGTGTCGTCGCCACCCTGACACCGTGGAACTTCCCGTGCTCGATCCAGGCCCGCAAGCTGGCGCCCGCCCTGGCGGCCGGCTGCACTGTCGTCGCGCGGGTGTCGGAGAAGGCGCCGCTCGCCGTGACCGAGCTAGTCCGCTGTTTGACCGACGCCGGCGTCCCGCGCGGGGTGGTGAACCTCGTCCACGGGCCGGCTCCGGAGCTGACCCGGTCACTGCTGGAGCACCCGGCGGTGCGGGCCGTAAGCTTCACCGGCTCGACCCGGGTCGGATCGGAGATCATGGCCTCCGCGGCGGGCAGGATCGTGCGGCCACTGCTCGAGCTCGGCGGCGACGCGGCGTTCATCGTCTTCGAGGACGCCGACCTCGGCGCGGCGGTCGAGGGCGCTCTGTTGGCCAAGTTCCGCAACACCGGGCAGTCCTGCATCGCCGCGAATCGGTTCATCGTGCACGAGCGGGTCTATGACGAGTTCGTCGACCGGTTCGTGCGAGCCGTCGACGTGATGACCGTCGGCGACGGCCTGGCGCCCGACTGCCCCGACCTCGGACCGGTCATCGATGACGACCGGGCCAAGAACGTGAACGCGATGGTGACCGAGGCGCTCGCCGCAGGGGCCCGGCTGCTGACCCGCCGGTTCGAGCTGCCGACCACCGGCAGCTACGTCGCTCCGGCCCTCCTCGCCGACGTCCCCGACGAGGTCGGCCTCGCCCGCGAGGAGATCTTCGGTCCGGTCGCGGGCATCTTCCGGTTCGGCGACGAGGAGGAGGCTCTCGCCCGGGCGAACGCGACGGAGATGGGGCTGGCCGGGTACTTCTGGTCGCGCGACGTGAACCGTGTCTGGCGGGTGGCCGAGCGGCTGGAGACCGGCATCGTCGGGATCAACGACGCGCTGCCGACCGCCTGCTTCGCGCCGATGGGCGGAGTCAAGCAGTCCGGGCTCGGCAGAGAGGGCGCGGACGTCGGTCTGCAGGAGTTCCAGGACGTCCGCTACCTCGCCCTGGGTGTGTGAGCGGCGTGGTCGCTCCGGACATCGCCTTGCTCGCCGGCGGGGTCGCCGCCGGCGCCGTGACGCAGCGCGTCACCGGCATCGGCTTCGCGCTCGTGGCCTCCCCGCTCCTGGTGCTGGCCGCCGGCCCGTTCCAGGGCGTCGTACTGTCCAACATGCTCGGGCTGCTCGTGAGCCTGGCGGTTCTCGCGGCGACCTGGCGAGACGTGGAGCCGCGGCGGGCGCTGCTGCTCGTGGTGCCGGCGCTGGCGACGGTGCCCGTCGGAGCGGCGGTTGCGAAGCGGGTGTCGAGCCCCCTGCTAATGGTGCTGGTCGGTGCGCTCGTCCTGCTGGCCCTGCTGACCGTCCAGCTCACGCCCCGGGCGCGGGTGCTCCGCGGCGCACCTGGCACGATCCTGGCGGGTGGAGCGAGCGGGTTCATGAACGTCACCGCCGGCGTCGGAGGACCGGCGATCGTGCTCTACGCCGTCAGCACAGGCTGGGACCACCGCAGATTCGTTGCAACGTTCCAGCTCTACTCGCTGGTCGTCAATCTCACCTCGCTGCTCGCCAAAGGCGGCCTGCGGGTCTCACACACGATGCTGCTGACCTCCGTGGCCGCGCTCGCCGCCGGTCTCGCCGGCGGGCATCTGCTCTCCCGGCGCATCGGCGGCGAGCGGGCGCGCCAGGCGGTAATGGCGCTGGCGGTCGTCGGCGCGACAGCAATCCTGTTGAAGGGTGCGCTGGCCTGGTGAGACACACCAGGCGATCTTGCCAGCCAAACCGCCAGTCGCCGCCGGTCTGACTCGGCCCCCCATGATGCGTACCCTTAGGCTCGTCGTGCCGCCGCCGTGACCGAGCCGCCGGAGACCGTGCGGGTCTCAATGCCGGCGCTGATCAACTCGGTCGCCGAGTAGTGCCGGAGCGCATGCAGGTGGCTCTTGATGCCGAGCCGGGCGCACAACCGGCCGTAGCGATGGGTGATGCCGTCCGGGCCGCACGGGCGACTGTGGTCGGAGACCGGTCGGTCGCCCCGCTCGTCGCCGCACTCTGAGCGTGTTTGCGCAGTTCAAAGGCCACTTTCAAACCTGTAGGCCCCGTGGGACTCGAACCCACAACCCGCGGATTAAAGTCCGGCGTGCCAGTGGGACCACGCTGTCTTACGCTTGATTTGCTGGCGGATCCCCTGTCTAGGCCGTCAAATTCGGCTTCATATGCCACCGCTTCATGGACACGGCCATGGACAGACTTGTTGCCCTAAGCAAGGGATGCTCTTGTTGGGAGCAGCGGCAGCCCAGTTTGGAAGTCAGGCGGCACCCTGTGCCGGATGGTCGCTCAGGCGGATAGGCGGTGCCGCTGTATGCCCGTGAGTGGCCCTGGTTGACCGTGCCTAATACCACGCTAATCGCACGATGTGACGCCGGCTAACTCCGACGGCTTCTGGTTTGCTCGACGCAGGCCTCGCGCACGACGCGAGCGAGCTCATCGTCCGTCCTGCTCCACGGTTCGCCAGGCTTATCGTCGAGTCCGTACAGCTCGCTCAATGGCTGTTCGAAGACGTCTGAGGCGAATCCGTTGGCAATCACGATCTCGACGACTTGATTGACGACCCAGGTCCACCGGGCCCGGCCAGCGAGATGCATGTCGGCGATGTGGTCGTACGCCACCTTTATGGAAGCCTGCTCCGTCGACATGGGAGCTACGCCTGCGTCTGAGAGGGCTGCTGGAAGGAGGTCTCGGACTTCCCGGGTGTCTCGTCCGCTGAGGCCGGCCAATTCCACCAGCGATTCACCGTCATATCCCTGCAGCAGCCAGTTCGCCGCCCACAGCGGCGCGGACTCGGCGCGCAGGATGTCGAGCACCAGCCACGCGGCGACCAATTCGGGCGTGGGCGTCGCCTCGTCTGGCATGACCTCCCCGGACATGTGGTCATTGTGCCGGGGCCCGAGTCTCGCCGTCATCGAGTTTCGTGAGCTGTTGCGCCCTGGCCGGTCTCGCCCCGTCCCCCTGATAGCTGCCAGACCAAGGCCAGCGTGATGCGGGTCAAGGGGCGAGCTTGCTCGATCGCTTGCGACGCACGAAGTGCGCCCTTGAGGCGCGCCAGGCTGGCCGGACAATCGGGCGGCAGGGGGCCGGGGCTCACCAGTCGGTCAGCCGCCAGGGCGTCCGTGCGGGTCCGGGTGGTCTGGCGTGGATCGGTGGTCGTGCTGAGAAGGATGGCCCTGAAGAGCCCGAATCGGCAACACGCACCCACCCAATTACAAGTTGCATGCGCCACCCGGACTGGGCTGTCTCACGTCTACTGAGCTGGCCGATCGGCCGTCATGGCTGCCATTTGCGCCATGCTTCGACTCCCCTTCATTGACAAAGCCATTGACAGACGTCGGCGCGGTCGGTGGCAATCCCCTGGCAGGGCGTCGTTGTTCGGATCGATGTCAGGTGGCTACCGCGAGCAGTTCTTCGCGGCCGCTGATGCCGGCCTTGCGGTAGGTCGAGCGCAGGTGGTTCACGGTCAGGACGGACAGGTCGAGCAGGCGTGCCATCTGCTTGGCTGCCAGGCCGCCGGCGACGAGCTCGAGCACCTGGGCCTCGCGGCGGATCAGGCCGCACCAGGCGCCGAACGCGGGCAGGGTCTGGTGCAGGCTGGCGGGTTGGATGACCACGGTGACCTCAACTGGTGGCACGGGCGTCTTGGTTCCACGCGGTACTGCCGCGAGCTGCGGACCGAACCGAGGTAGGCCAGGTCAGCGTGGATGCACACTTCGCGGAGGTGGGCGGGGGCCATACGATCAAACGGTGCTGATCGGCCGGGACGACGAACAGCGTCGCATCGAAGGCCTGATCGACGACGTCCGAGCCCGGCGGGGAGGCGCGCTCGTGGTTCGAGGCGAAGCAGGCGTAGGCAAAACCGCTCTGCTGGAGCATGCCGCCGGCGCTGCTTCCGATTTCCGGATCATCCGGGCGACGGGCATCCAATCAGAGGCCGAGCTCGCGTTCGCCGCGTTGCACGCCCTGCTGCACCCGCTGACGGCTGAGCTCGAGTCCCTACCCCGCCCACAGGCCGACGCCCTGCGCAGCGCCCTGGCACTCGGCCCGTCCGCACCAGGTGATGCGTTCGCGACGTTCGCCGGGGTCCTCGGGCTGCTCGCCGTGGTCGCCGATCGTCAGCCGGTACTGGTGCTGCTCGACGACGCGCACCTCGTGGACCGATCCTCGGCTCACGCCCTCGGGTTTGCTGTCCGCCGCCTTCGGGACGAGCCGGTCGGCGTCCTGTTGGCGATTCGGGATGGTGAGCCGTCCACCTTCGACACCGAAGGCTTGCCGGAGCTCGTCGTGACGGCGTTGGGTGATGACGACGCGCCCGCGAGCTGCTGAGCCGCCTCGCGCCCGCGGCCAGCCCCGACGGGCTTCGGCGGATCCTCGAGCTCGCCCGGGGCAACCCGCTCGCGCTGCTGGAGCTGCCCACGCTCGTCGGGCCGGACGACCCGACCGTCGATGCCCTGCGCGATCCGCCTCGGACCAGTGCCTTGCTGTCACGCGCGTTCGGACGTCGCATCGAGGGCCTGCCGGAGGCGACACGGACGGCTCTGGTCGTGTCGGCGGCCAGCGACGACGATCGGTTGAACTTGATTCTTCGGGCATGCGGCGTGCTGGGCATCGACGCCCGGGCGCTTGATCCGGCGGAGGCCGCCGGTGTCGTCCGGGTCGAAGGCGAGCGGCTCGAGTTCCGCCACCCGCTCGTGCGGGCGGTCGCGTACTCGGACGCCACGCCGGCGGTCCGTCGCGACGCCCATCGGGCCCTCGCGGAGGCACTCGTCGACCGCCAGACGGAAGCGCGCTGGGCGTGGCACCGGGCGCTCGCCGCGGTCGGCCCGGACGAGGTCGCCGCCGGCGCGCTGGAGCTCGTCGGCCGCCGAAGCACCGGGCGAAGCTCGAGCGCGGCCGCGCGAGCCTTCGAGCAGGCGGCCAAGCTGAGCGTGCGCGACGCCGACCGCGCCCGGCGGCTCCTGGAAGCCGCGCGGGCTGCCGAGGAGGCCGGCCGTCTCGAGGCATCCGTGGCGCTGGCCGATGAGGCCGGCCGACTCACGACGAACGATCTCGAGGCAGCCGAGATCGCGTACGTGCTGGGGCGTGCCACGGCTCGTCTCGGTGAGGGCGGCGATGCGGTCGAGATCCTGACCGGCGCGGCCGAGCGCGCGCGGGCGATCGACCCCGAGCGCGCGGCCCTGATGCTGGCCGACGCCGTCGACGTGGCCATCGACATTGATCCGCCTCGGGCCGAGTCGGTCGCCCGGTCCGCATGGGAGCTCCCGTGGCCGAAGGGCGGTCTGACGGAGCAGCTCGTGACCCTGCGATATGCCGACGTCCTCGGCTGGCGTGGCGACGCGAAACGCGCTGCGGAGCTCTGGCGGCGTTCCGGCCGGGTCGTCGATCCGGAGGATCCCGCACGGCTCCGCCTCGCCGGGGAGGCATTCTTCAGCGCCGGCGATGACGCCGAGGCCGTCGACGTACTGCAGCGAGCGGTCGACCTGGCGCGACGCCGCAGCGCACTCAACGTCCTGACGCAGAGCCTCGAGTTCATCGCCCTCGCCGAAGCCCGGAGAGGGCACCTCCAGTCCGCCCTCGATGCGGCGTGCGAGGAGCTCGACCTGCTGGCCGCGCTACGGCAGCCGCGCGAGGAGCTGTACGCGTGCGGTGTGATCGCGTGGATCGAGGCGGCACTCGGGCGCGAGGCGGACTGCCGGGCCCACGTTGCGCGAGCCGCCGACCTCGGACGCCGGCTCGGACGATCAGTGCGGACCGGGGCCGCGCTCGGCCTCCTCGAGCTTCGCGCCGCCGAATCCGGTTCGAAGCTGGTGGGCGACGCCATCGCACCCCGACCCATCGTGCCTGCGCTCGTCGAGGCGTTGGTCCGTGCGGGCCGGTCCCCGGAAGCGGGGCCGCTGGTCCCGCCCTTCGAGGCGGTTGCCGTCGCGAGCGGCCGGCCACTCCTGCTCGGGCTGGCGCGGCGAATGCGAGGCCTCGTCGATGATTCGATCGAGCAACTCGAGTCGTCGGTCGCCATGCTCGCGGCGGCCGGGAACCGATACGAGCAGGCGCGCTCGGAGCTGCTGCTCGGCGAAGCGAGGCGGCGGGAGCGGCAGCGCGGCACGGCGCGGGCTGCGCTGCGCTCGGCCATCGCCGGATTCGAGAGCGCGGGCGCCACGACCTGGGCCGAGCGAGCGCGCTCCGAGCTCGCGGCCACCGGTGAGACGGCGCGACGGCGCGAGCCGACCGCCATCGGTGAGCTGACGCCGCAGGAGCGAAACGTGGCGAGGCTGGTGGCCCGGGGCCTGTCCAACCGGCAGATCGCCGAGCAGTTGTTCCTGAGCCCGAACACGATCGAGACCCATCTGCGGCACATCTTCCAGAAGGCCGACGTGACGTCGCGGACTCAGCTCGCCCTCGCCTTTGCGGCCAACGACTGAGGGGCCCGAGGCTCACGGATTTCCGTGATTTCACCAGTCGGGATGGTCTCTACGGTTGGACTCGTTCGCGAACACGACCGAAGCGATCAGATGTGTTTCCCCGATCTCCGATAGGAGCTTCTCGATGTCCCGAACTCGCTTGACCGCGGCGGTCGTACTGGCCGCGCTTGCCGCGCTCGCCCTCCCGGCTACCGCCTCGGCGGCCGGGCCGGAGCACTTCGAAACGTCGTCCACCTACACGCTCGCCGATGCCGTCGCCGACTACCAGGCATTCGGCGAGCATGCCGGCGATTGCGGTGACTTCGTCCTGCTCGTCGATTTCACCGTCGAGCGCAACGTCGCCCGTTGGCCGGATCGCGAAGTCCGCCACATCCAGTACGTCGGGCACTTCTACTCGTCTGCCGACACGTCTCGCTCGATCGTTCGTGGCGGCGACTTCACTCTGACCCTATGGCTCGACTCGAGCGGGGCGCCCTATGCCATCACGCGGACCGGGCTGTTCGAGTACGCAGAGATCGACGGTCGGCGCGTCGTGACCCACGTTGGCCGCGACGAGCTCGATTTCGCGACCGGCCCGATCAGCGGCACCCCGAAGGCCGGGGACGCCGTCAGGCAGGCCGTGTGCGACGCGCTCAGCTGAGCCCGTGGCCCCGAAGTCGATCGGAACGTCGAGGACGGCGCGGGCGCGCTGAGCAGGCCCCGCGCCGTTCCGGATTCAAGTGCCGCGACGGCAAGACTGCCGCCGACGCGGCACGTCGCACAGCGGCCCCCACGAGCCTCATCGACGTTGTCACACGGGTTTGGCGTACGCCGCGATGCCGGTGTCGAGGAGGATGCACGGTTCGTCGCCGACGGTCCAGGCGTCATGCCCGGGCTCCACGACGACGACGTCACCAGGGCCAACGGTGATCTCGCGCCCATCGTTGAAACGGATCGTCATCTGACCGGACAGGCAAATACCTGTGTGCCGGGTCTGGCAGGAGTCGGTGCCGGCGATCGGCTTGACATCTTCGGACCAGCGCCATCCTGGTTCGAACACGCCTCGCCCGAGCGTGAAGTCATCGATCGTGACCACATCCACGTGCCCGTGCGCCTTGAAGGGACGGGTCTCGTGAGGGCTGTCGATGTTGTGCATGCCGGAAACTGCCATCG
>WNGB01002122.1_pt1 | contig 32332 bp, 30 predicted proteins | sample 5400681 | NCBI WGS metagenome assembly WNGB01 (sample SAMN13153367, study PRJNA577476) | soil metagenome | isolation source: 115 cm soil or saprolite under grassland replicate 2 | place: USA:California | collected 2016-06-15
GCTCGCGCTTCCGATCCTGATCGCCCTCGTCCTGGTGGCGCTCGTGTTTGATTTCCTCAATGGCCTGCACGACGCCGCCAACTCGATCGCCACGATTGTATCAACACGCGTGCTGCGGCCGCAGGCCGCGGTCGTCTGGGCCGCCTTCTTCAATTTCGTCGCCTTCCTGGTGTTCGGGGCGCATGTGGCGCAGACGGTCGGCACCGGCATCGTCTCCGCCGACGTCATCGATCCGCGCGTCGTATTCGGCGCCCTGATGGGCGCGATCAGCTGGAACATCATCACCTGGGCGCTCGGTATTCCCTCGTCGAGCTCGCACGCGCTGATCGGCGGCCTGGTCGGCGCCGGCACCGCCAAGGTCGGGATCAAGGCGATCGTCTGGGGCGGCCTCGCCAAGACCACCGCCGCAATCGTGCTGTCGCCGGTAACCGGCTTCATCCTGGCGATGCTGCTGTTCCTGATCGTCTCCTGGATTTTCGTCCGCTATACGCCCTACGTGGTCGACGAGACGTTTCGATCGCTCCAGTTCGTATCGGCGTCGCTCTATTCGCTCGGCCATGGCGGCAACGACGCGCAGAAGACCATGGGCATCATCACGGTGCTGCTCTATTCGCAGGGCTATCTCGGCGGCGAGTTTCACGTGCCGTTCTGGGTGATGTTCGCGTGCTACGCCTGCATGGGCCTGGGCACGCTGGTGGGCGGCTGGCGCATCGTGCATACGATGGGCTCGCGCATCACACGGCTGCGGCCGTTCCAGGGATTTTGCGCGGAGACCGGCGGCGCCATCACGCTGTTCGGCGCGACTTGGCTCGGCATCCCGGTCTCGACCACCCACACCATTACGGGCTCCATCGTCGGGGTCGGGGCGGCGCGCCGGGTGTCGTCGGTGCGCTGGAGCGTCGCCAACAACATCGTCATCGCCTGGATCGTCACGATCCCGGCCACGGCCTTCATCGCCGCGCTGTTCTATGCTCTGTCGGGTCTCCTGTGATGACCGAGAGCGGGCGGAGCAGCCGATGACGCCGACCGAGCAGGCCAACCTGCGCCTCGCCGCGGAGCATTTCGCGGCCGAGAGCGCGCACGACACCGAGCGCACGCTCAAGACGCTGTCCGACGACGTGATGTATCGCGTGGTCGCCTCCGGTGCGACCGTCTACGGCAAGGAAGCGGTCGCCAAGTACTACGACGTGTGGTGGACGGCATTCCCTGACGTGAATATCGAAATCAAACGCATGGTCGCGACCGGCGAGTGGGTGGTCGCCGAGAACGTGGTGACGGCGACGCATCTCGGTGCCTGGCTCGGCATTCCGGCGACTGGCAAGCGCACGGTGCAGCATCTGTGCGCGGTGATCCGCTGCCGCGACCGACTGATGACCGAGGAGACGGTGTACTACGATCAGCTCGAGCGCCTGCGCCAGATCGGCTCGAAGTTCACGCTCGACGGCCGGCCGCTCGATGTGCCGGCGTGGAAGGATTAGGGCCGGTAGGTCTTGCAGTGTGCCAGCTCACTGATGGCTCGTTCACGTGGTCAAATCCAATTTTGTCAGCGTCCTCACTTGCTCGACAAATAACTGGGCGATGGGACTGAGGGTTCGATTCTTCAAAGTGAAGACTGCTATCGGCATTTCTGGAGCCCTTAGATCGATCGGCAATCGCTTAAGCGACCATCGCTCGGAATTGTATTGCAGCACCAGGCGACCGAGCATGGTCAGGTAACGTCCTGTTGCCAGCAGGTGCATGCGAACATCCAACGAAAACGAGACGACATGTCTTGGCGGCAATTCGAGGCCATTGCGACGGAAGCAGTCGGCGTGAAAAGAGCCCACGACATTGTCCGAAGGATAAAGAATCCAAGGTTCGCCGATCAGTTCAGCAAGTGAGACCTTGCGACGGCGAGCCCAGGGGCTCTGGGAGGCGGCTACCACAAAGAGATGATCCCGACTCACAATCTCCACATCGATATCCTCGTCCACGGTCGGCCTGAAAAGCCGACCCAGCATGATGTCCACATTCCGCTCTCGCAATTCGCGGAATTCCTGCGTGCCGGTTTGTGCGGTAACGACGTGAACGACCACGCGCGGATGAAGCTGAGACAGTCGGTCAATCACTGCCGGAACGAAGCCGGCGGCCAATGATTCCGGGCAACCAACGCGCATTTCTCCCACAGCAGGGTCCAACAGAAATTCGATATCTCTGAGTCCCTGGCGCAGTTCGTCGAACGCCACTCGTCCCCGCTTGAGCAGCGCCTGCGAATAGATGGTTGGCTCAATACCCCGTGGGTTTCGATCGAGCAGCCGCACGGCAAGAGCCGCCTCGAGATTGGCGATCGCTGCCGAAACGGCAGGCTGCGACATTCCCAATTGACCGGCCGCCTTGACCATGCTGCCGCATTCGACCACGGCGGAAAGTACCTGAAGTTCGCGCAATTTCAGCCGTTGATCGATGCGGCGGCCTTTGAGTAGTTGCCTGATTGTCATCAGCTTTCTCTATAGCTCTATCGAATCTTTCGTCTTTTCATTTATATCGCGACCACCTATCGCTTGGGAATGCCATATCGGATGTGACCCATGGTTCTGGTTCGTCGCAAATTTCTGCAAGCTTGCTTCGGAGGCGTCGCCGGCGCCGCCGTGTCCTCGCTTGCGCGCGCTCAAAGCTACCCATCGCGACCGATCACCATTGTGGTGCCGTTCCCCGCCGGCGGGCCGAGCGACACAGTCGGTCGTATCTTGGCTGAACAAATGCGTGTGCCGCTCGGCCAACCCGTCATCATCGAGAACATAAGCGGCGCAGCAGGCAGCATCGGCACCGGACGTGTCGCACGCGCGGCACCCGACGGACACACGCTGGTGCTCGGCTATTGGGGCACCCACGTCGTAAACGGAGCGATCTACAAACTTCAGTACGACGTCATGACGGATTTCGAGCCGATCGCCCTGCTGCCCGGGCAGCCGCTGCTGGTCGTGGCGAAGAAAGCCATGCCAGCGAATGACCTGCAAGGACTGATCGCCTGGTTGAAATCCAACCCCGACAAGGCTTCCCAGGGAACGGCCGGCACGGGGAGCATTGGGCACATTGCCGGCCTCTTTTTCCAGAAAGAGACGGGCACACGGTTTCAATTCGTGCCCTATCGCGGCGTCGCACCGATCATGCAGGATCTGTTGGCCGGCCAAATCGAGATGGCCTTTCCGGTTCCGGTCGCATCGATGCAGCAGGCGCGTGCTGGCCTGATCAAGGCATACGCCGTCACGGCTAAGAGCCGTTTGGCCATCGCATCCGAGATTCCGACAGTGGACGAGGCGGGCGTGCCCGGACTGCACCTGTCCCTGTGGCAAGGCCTGTGGGCGCCGAAGGGAACGCCAAGAAACGTGATAGCCAAGTTCAATGACGCCGTCGTCCTTGCATTGGCCGACCCCGCCATCCGCCAGAAACTTGCCGATCAGGGTTTTGACATTCCACCGCGCGAGCAGCAGTCGCCGGAAGCGCTTGGCGCCCACCAGCAGGCTGAAATCGACAAATGGTGGCCAATCCTCAGAGCCGCGAACATCAAGGGCGATTGAATCCGCTTGTGGTGCAATTGCAGATCACGGGAGGTGATCCGGCAAAACGAACCTTAGGAGCGACGGCTATGGGCAGGGTCGTGGGTCTTTTCATTTCCCCCGGTATTGGCGAGCGCATGCAGGCTCGCACCATGGTGCAGGCGTTGGCCGGACAGGGTTTGGAAGGAGATCGGTACGCCCTCGGTCAGGGCTCTTACTCACGAGCTGCGCGTCCAGTAGCTCGCCATGTGTCGCTCATTGGACACGAAGCTATGGGAGCTGCAAACGAAGAATTGAGCCGACGCGGATTGGTGCCGTTCGAGCCGGACGAGACACGACGGAACATCGTGGTGGAAGGCGTCGATGTCTACGCGCTGCTGGGCCAAGAGTTTCGAATCGGTGCCGTGCGTTTGCGCGGCTCCGATCCCACTAGGCCGTGCCATGTCCCATCGGCAGCGGCGGGCAAAACCGGGTTCGCAGAGGCGTATCACAACCGCGGAGGGATACTCGCGGAGGTCCTGTCAGACGGTACTATTTCGATCGGTGACGTTCTGGTCGCGGAGGCCCTGCCGGTTTGAAGGACTGCTTTGGGTCAAAACCGGCAGAACTCGGGGACGAGCATATGCTTTCCGGTTCGACCCAATAGGAGACCTTCGACGGCGGTGCTCGCGAATGCCTGCGACGTTGGGATTGGCCGCAGGGCCGTGATCACTGGAGCTTCGAATCATGCCCGACGAGCGCACCGAGTTGGATGGGCGCCACGCCTAGCCCGCGACCTTCTGCAGGAAGCTCTCGACTTCGGTGCGCAGGTCGCCGGCCGCGGCCGCCACCGCTTCGGAGGCGGCGAGCACGGTCTCCGCCGAGCCGCGGGTCTCGGTGGCGGCGCCCGCGACATCGGCGAGCACGCCGACGATTTCCTTGGTGCCGCGCGCGGCGCTCGCGACGTTCTGGGTAATCTCGCCGGTCGCGGCACTCTGCTGATGCACGGAGGCGGCGGCCGACGCCGTGAACTGGCTGATCTCGTTCATGCGCTCGGCGATGCGGGCGATCGCCTCGACGGCGGTGCGGGTCGAGGCCTGAACCGCGGCGATCTGGCCGGCGATCTCCTCGGTCGCCTTGCCGGTCTGCACGGCCAGTGACTTCACCTCGGAGGCCACCACCGCGAAGCCGCGTCCGGCCTCGCCGGCGCGCGCCGCCTCGATGGTGGCGTTGAGCGCGAGCAGGTTGGTCTGCCCGGCGACGTCCTGGATCAGCTTGACCACGTCGCCGATCTTCTGCGCCGCCTTGGCGAGCCCGCCGATCTCCTCGTTGGTTGTCCCGGCGTCGCTTACGGCGTTGCCGACCAGGGTGTTGGTCTGCTCGAGCTGGCGGCTGATCTCGCCGATCGATGCCGACAGTTCCTCGGCGGCGGAGGCCGCGATCTCGACATTGGTGGAGGACTCGTTCGAGCTCTGCACGGCGCCGTCCGCGCGCTCCGTGGTCTTGTGCGAAGCCGCGAACAGGGTGCTCGCGGTCGAGCGCATGGCGGCGGCGTTGTCGCCCACGGTCTTGAGCATGGTTTCGATGCGGCTGCGGAACTGGGCGATCGCCGCTTCGACCGCGGTGCGACGCTGGTCCTGTGCGGCGACATGGTCGCGTTCCTGGTCGCGGCGGCGTTGCTCGGTGACGTCCTCGTGCGTCGATACCCAGCCGCCGCCCGCGATCGGCCGGTTCGCGATCGAGATCACGCGGCCTTTCACCTCGACCACGGTGTTGAAGATGTCGCCCTGGACGACGCGCCGCTTGGCGGACGCGACATATTCGTCGATGTCCTGGAAGAAGGTGCCGGTGGCGCTGCGATATTCGAGCAGCTCGCGCAACGTGCAGCCCGGGTAGGCGCGTTCGCGCGTAAGACTGTACATATCGAGATAGCGCTCGTTGCAGAGGATCAGCCGGGCGTCGCCGTCGAACATGCACAGACCCTGCGTCATGTTGTCGAGCGCCGATCGCAGCTGAGCGTTCTGCCGGCGGAGCTTGTGCGCGCGATACAGGAGCAGGAGCACGCCAAGGCAGACCGCCGTCGCAACGGCGACGATGCCCCAGTCGTGCTCGGTTGCGAGAGAGTTGAACACGCCAAACATGCCGAACGCAGGTGGGTTGATGCCGCCAAATTAAGCGCAATGCGTTGTCTTGGGGTTAACGGACGGTTACGAAATGCCTAACGAATCCTGAGCGCACTAATTCATTGCGACGCAACCGCGCGGGTTCAGGTTTCCTGGAAGGCTTCCTCACGGCGGCGGCGGATCGTGGGCAGCGCGACGATCAACAGCAGGACCGCGGCCGCGATCAGCAACCAGAGGCTGATCGGCCGGTTGAGGAAGATCATCGGGTCGCCGCTCGATATCCGCATCGCGCGCCGCAGATTGTCCTCCATCAGCGGCCCGAGCACGAAGCCGAGGATCATCGGCGCCGGCTCGCAGTCGAGCCGAATGAAGATGTAGCCGAGCAGGCCGAAGAACGCCGCGACCAGCACCGAGAATGGGCTGTTGCCGACGGTGTACACGCCAATGGCGCAGAACAGGAGGATCGAGAGATAGAGAAACCGATAGGGTACTTTCAGGAGCTGCACCCAGATGCCGATCAGCGGCAGGTTGATGACCAGCAGCATCAGGTTGCCAATCCACATCGAGGCGACCATGCCCCAGAACAGGGTCGGGCGCTCGCTCATGATCTGCGGGCCGGGCTGGATGCCGTGGATCGTCATGGCGCCGATCATCAGGGCCATCACGGCGTTGCCCGGGATGCCAAGCGTCAGCATCGGGATGAACGAGGTCTGGGCGCCGGCGTTGTTGGCGGATTCAGGCCCGGCCACGCCTTCGACCGCGCCGCGGCCGAAGCGCGATGGATCGCGCGCGACCTTCTTCTCCAGCACATAGGCGGCGAACGACGAGAGCGTCGCGCCGCCGCCGGGCAGCACGCCGAGGATCGAGCCGAGCGCGGTGCCGCGCAGCGACGCCGGCCAGGCCAGGGCGAAGTCCTCCCGGGTGGGCCACAGCCGCGTGATCTTTTCGCTCATGATCGCGCGGCTCTCCTCGCCGCGCGTGAGGTTGGCGATCACCTCGCCGACGCCGAACAGGCCGATCGCCAACACCGCGAAGTCGATGCCGTCGGAGAGCTGGGTGATGTCGAAGGTGAAACGCTGGCTCGCGGTCTGCCCGTCGGTGCCGACCAGCCCGAACAGGAGGCCGAGGATGATCATGGCGACCGCCTTGAGCACGGAGCCGTGCGCCAGAACCACGGCGGCGACGAGGCCGAGCACCATCAGCGAAAAATACTCCGGCGCGCCGAACGACTGGCCGACCCGCGCGAGCGGCGGCGCGAACATCGCGATGATGAAGGTCGCCACCGTGCCGGCGAAGAACGAGCCGAGCGCCGCGATCGCAAGCGCGGAGCCGGCCTTGCCTTGCCGCGCCATCTGATGGCCGTCGATGCAGGTGACGACCGAGGAGGTTTCGCCCGGCAGGTTGACCAGGATGGCGGTGGTCGAGCCGCCGTACTGCGCGCCATAGAAGATGCCCGCGAGCATGATCAGGCCCGACACCGGCTCGAGATGGAAGGTGAGCGGCAAGAGCATCGCGATGGTGGCGATCGGGCCGATGCCGGGGAGGACGCCGATCAGGGTTCCGATCAGCGCGCCGATCAGCGCGAAGCCGAGATTGGCGGGCGTGAGTGCGACGCCGAACCCGGTCGCGAGGTTGTTGATGAGCTCCATCACCAGACCGGCCAGACCGGGATCGTCAAGGCGAGCCCGAGGATGAAGATCAGCCACGACAAGAGGATGAGCCCGACCGCGGCAGCGATCGCCTCCCACACCTTGATGCCGGGCGCCACGATGGCGCCGATCCCGACCAGCAGCAGGATCGAGACGACGAGGCCGAGCTGCTCGATCGCGAGCGCGAAGGCGACGAGGCTCGCGGTCACCACGACGACGGGAATGAGCCGCCACCAGGAGCCGGGCTCGGCCGGAGCATCTTTCTCGCGCAGGCCCTGGATGACGATGGCGGCGCCGAGCCCCATCAGGATCCAGCACAACAGCCGCGGCACGTAGCCGGTGCCCATGCGCAGGGCGGTGCCAATGGGGTAGCTGCGCGAAACCCAGAGCCCGAGCGCCGCGATGGCGACGAACATCAGTCCGGCGAGCACGCTCTTGCGCGCAAGGATACGGAGCGCGGGGTGCGATGGCGGTGTGGAAGAGGGTTCTGCGGTCATGGTCCCGCGGTTCCGTCCTCTCACCGTCACCCTGAGGTGCGAGCGCAGCGAGCCTCGAAGGGTGCGGCCCGGGTGTGCCCGCCATCCTTCGAGGCCCGCGCAAGAAAGGGCGCGGGCACCTCAGGATGACGGTCTAGGAGCAGAGTGCGCTCACTCCGCGGCTTCGATCTTCACCTCGGCGGTGATCTTCTTCCAGGTCGCGATCTCGGCGGCGAGCCAGGTCTTGGCCTCGTCCACCGATTTCGACGGCACGATGTTGAAGTTCTGCCGGGTGAGCTGCTCCTTGGCAGCCGGCGCCGCCATGGCATCACCGGCGGCCTTGTGCAGCGCCTCGAGCACCGCCTTGGGGGTCGCGGCGGGCGCGAACATCGCGTTCCAGGCGATGGTGCCGACGTTCGGGAAGCCGGCCTCCGCCATCGTCGGCACGTCCGGATAGGCGGCGAGCCGGGTGTGGTTCACCACCGCGATCGGCTTGAGCTTGCCGGCGCGGACCTGGGCCGCGCTCGAGGCGACGTTGAGGAACGCGGCCTGGGTGTCGCCGGTGATCATGTCGTTGATCACGCCCGAGGCGCCGGCCTTGTTGTGGATCGCGATCATGTCGAGGTCGCCGGCGCGCTTGGCGAAATAGGCCATGTCGTAGTGCGGGTAGCTGCCGGCGCCGACGGTGCCGTAGCGCAGCTTGCCGGGGTTCTTCCTGGCGTAGTCGACGAGCTCCTTGACGTCCTTCACGGCGAAGTTGGTCGTCGTCACCACCAGGAATGCCGGCACGTCGATCAGGTTGGTCACCGGGGCGACGTCGCGGTCATAGTTGATCTTGAACTTGTCGGGCACGATCACCGGCGAGATCGCGTTGGTGGTGACGTTGCCGACCTGCAGCACGTAGCCGTCCGGCCGCGCGCGCGCCATTTCCTCGATCGCCAGGATGCCGAAGGCGCCGGGCTTGTTCTCGACCACGAAATTCTGCCCGAGCAGCTGCCGCATCTGCTCGCCGACGATGCGGGCGACGATGTCGGTGGCGCCGCCGGGGGCGTACGGCACGAGGATCCGCACCGGCTTCGAGGGGAATTTGTCCTGCGCTTGCGCTTCGATGCCGCCGACGGCGAGGCAGACCACCGACGCCATGATGAGACTCAGTCGCTTCATGTCATCCTCCGGTTTCCTGGTTCGGTCGCGATCGCTGCGATGTCGCGGTTCAATTCGGTTTCAGTCCGGCCGCCTTGGCGAGCGCCGCGCTGGTCACGATCTCCTTCTTGACCAGCGCATCGAACTCCTCCGGCGTCATCGGCATCGGTTCGACGCCGAGCTCGTCGAGCCGCTTCTTCACGTTCGCCGCGTCCATGGCATGATGCAGCTCCTGGTGCAGGCGGCCGACGACGTCGCGCCCAGTCTTGGACGGCGCGAAGACGCCGACCCAGAAGCTGTAGTCGGAATCCACGTAGCCGGCCTCGATGGTGGTCGGGACATCGCGTAGCGACGCCGCGCGCTTGGGTGTGCTCACCGCGAGCGCCAGCACGTTGCCGCTGCGGATCTGCGGCAGCGCGGTGCCGAGCGGACAGAAATAGAAATCGGCGCGGCCGGCGATGACGTCGGTCAGCGCCTCCGGTCCGCCCTTGTAGGGAATGTGGGTCGCCTGGAAGCCGGCGCTCGCGATGAAGCGCTCGGCGCTCAGGTGGGTCGCGCTGCCGACGCCCGCGGAGGCGAAGTTGATCGATCCCGGCTTGGCCTTGGCGGCCGCGACGAAGGCCTGCACGGTCTTGAATCCCTTGGAGGGCGCGATGATCATCACCAGCGGGCTCAAGCCCAGCGACGCCACGCCGGCGAGGTCGCGCGCGGTGTCATAGGGCAGGTTGGGGTAGATCGCCGGGGTGATGGTGTGGGCGGACGAGGTCGCGAGCAGCGTATAGCCATCGGGCTCCGCCTTGGCGACCGCCCCGGTGCCGATGGTGCCGCCGGCGCCGCCGCGGTTCTCCACGATGATCGGTTGCTTCACTTGCGTGGCGGTCTGGTCGAACACCACGCGGGGAAGAACGTCGGTGAAGCTGCCGGCCGCGAACGGAATAATCGCGCGGATCGGCTTCGACGGGAAGCTTTGCGCGACGGCCGCGGAAGGACTCAGCGCCAGACAGGCGATGACGATTGAAGCCGCTGTCGTCTGTGTCATGTCTCCCCCTTCGCAGCGCGAAGGCTACGTCGCCTTGGTGCCATGCAGGCTGTGCGAGGCGTCCTTGACGGTGAAGAACACCACGTCGGCGTCGGGCGTCGCCTCGCCGGAATGGATCACGTTCGACGGCACGTAGACGACCGAGCCGGGCTTGGCCACCAGCTCCTGGTCGCCGATCTTGGCGCGGAACGTGCCCTCGAGGATGTAGATCCACTGCTCGTTCGGGTGCGAATGCGCGACCGCGCCGGTGCCCGCCGGCATGCGCATGAGCGCCACGATCATGCGGTCGCCCTCGACCACGCCACCCTCAACCGAGGAATAGTCAGGTCCGCCCTTGATGTGGTTCACCCGCGCGAGATCGAACAGATATTCGCCCGGGGCCGCGCGCTTGGCGCCCGGCGTCCGCGCCACCGCCGCTTGGTCCGACATCGGAACCTCCTTTGGCCCAACCGCTGGGGCTCACTGGACCGGGATCGTAGTGGGGCAGCGCCCATCCCGCCAGAGCCCGGAGCGTCGCATGGGTGATGATCTCGCGTCCCGGCCCAGCGAGCGCGAAGCGCGAGCGCCGAGCCGGGACCCAGGGGCCACAAAACGCGCCGTTCCAGCATTACAATATTCGAGTAGTGCCTTGTGCCCCTGGGTCCCGGCTCTCGCTGCGCTCGGCCGGGACACGTGGGGGCATCTTTAACCATCGTTCGGCCATTCTCGCCGGGCTAGACTCGACGCGGATTGCGGGGGTTCCACGGAATGACGCTGTTTCGATCGATCGCGCGCTTTTTTGGCGTGGTCGCGCTCACCTGCCTGGCCGCCTGCGCGGGCGACCGCGATCCGCCGTCCGATCCGACCTTCTACCGCAACCTGGCCGCGGGCGGGGAGCTCGACGCCAAGACGGCGGCCTCGATGATCTCCGGCTACCGCAGCAACAACGGCCTCACCGCCGTCAGCCTCGATCCCGAGCTGATGAAGCTCGCGGAAGCGCAGGCCCGCGCCATGGCGACCCGCGACAAGCTCGACCACAACGTGATCCGCGCCTTCAACGAGCGGCTGCGCTCGTCCGGCTACGACGCCCGCATCGGGGCCGAGAACATCGGCGCCGGCTATCACACGCTGGCGGAGGCGTTCTCGGGCTGGCGCGATTCCCCGCCGCACCGCAAGAACATGCTGCTGGCGGGCGCGACCCACATGGGCATCGCGGCGGTCTATTCGCCGCGCTCGAAATACAAGGTCTTTTGGGCGCTGATCCTGGCGGCGCCGGACCGCAAGCCGGGTTAGGGCGTATCACTTGCTATTGCGACAGAGGGACTCTGGACCCGTCATCCTGAGGCGCGAGCGAAGCGAGCCTCGAAGGATGCGGCCCGGATTCGTGTCGAGAGCTGGGGCCCTCGCCCTTCGAGGCTCGGCGCTGCGCGCCTCGCACCTCAGGGTGACGGGGGTAGAGCAGCCAAGCGCAACACAGTTTTGCCACCGGCTTGCGGCAGCAGTCATAACCATTGCACCTTAGTCGAGGCGGCAAGGGGCCGCTGGGGCGGGACATGACGACCGTCGTTCGCCTGTTGTTGGCCATCGCGTTGGCTGTCGTGATCGGCGGCGCGGCGACGCACGCTCAACAGACACCCGCACCTAAGGGCACGCCGGCACCCAAGGCCGCGCCCGCACCCAAGGCCGCGCCGGGGAAGGGCGCGCCCGCCGCCTTGCGCAGCGGCTTCAACCTGCCGCCCGGCGGCGAGGCGCGCTTCGTCCCCGATGAAGTCATGCTCGACATCCCGGCGAGTGTTTCGACGCCCACGCTCGACGCGATCGCGGCGCGCCACACCATGACGCGGCTCGAGACGCAAAGCTTCCGCCTCACCGGCCGCACCTTGCATCGCTGGCGGCTCGACGGCGGCGGCACCGTGGCGGCGATGATCCGCGGCATGAACGGCGAGCGTCTGGTCCTGGGGGCGCAGCCGAACTACATCTACGATCTGGCGCAGGATCAGGTCGCGCCGGTGAACAAGGATCAGTATGCGCCCGAGAAGCTCGGCCTCTTGGAAGCGCATCGGCTGGCGACCGGCAACCGGGTGCTGGTGGCAGTGATCGATTCCGGCGTTGACGCAGCGCATCCCGATCTCGCCGGCGCCATCACGGCGAATTTCGACGCCGCCTCCGATGCCGCAGCGCCCGACCAGCACGGCACCGGCATGGCGGGCGCGATCGCGGCGCACCGCACCATGCTGGGCACGGCGCCGCGCGTCGGGCTGCTCACAGTGAGCGCGTTCGGCTCCAAGACGGCCAACACCGACGGGACCACGTTCAGCATCATCAAGGGGCTCGATTGGGCGAGCGAGCAGGGCGCGCGCGTCGTCAACATGAGCTTCGCCGGCCCGCCCGATCCGCGGCTGCGCGACGCGCTCGCCAAGGCATCGCGCAAGGGCATCGTGCTGATCGCGGCCGCCGGCAATGCCGGGGCGCAGTCGCCGCCACTCTATCCGGCCGCCGACCCCAACGTGATCGCGGTGACCGCGACCGACATCGACGATGCGCTGTTCGCGCGCGCCAACCGCGGCAGCCACATCGCGGTGGCGGCGCCGGGCGTCGACGTGCTGGTGCCGGGCACCGGCGCGACCTATCAGCTGACCACCGGCACCTCGGTCGCGGCCGCGCAGGTGAGCGGCGTCGCGGCGCTGCTGCTCGAGCGCAACCCGTCGCTGACGCCAAGCGATATCCGCCGCATCCTGACGCGCACCGCCAAGGCGATCGCCCCCAAGGGCCGCGAACGCGATTTCGGCGCCGGCCTCGTCAACGCCTACCAGGCGGTGGCGACGACCAAGGCGGCGTCAGCCAAGGCGAAGTAGCTTTCTTCCAAATTGCCGAACTGCGACCGTCATCCTGAGGTGCCCGCGCACTGAGGTTGGGTACCGACTTGTGTGCGCGGGCCTCGAAGGATGACGGGCAAGGTCCGGGCCCCACCCTTCGAGGCTCCCCCGGCTTAAGAGGCCGGGGTCGCGCCTCAGGGCGACGGTTCGAGCGTATCGCGTGCCGCTAATACCCCTTCTCCAGCGTCCACTCGGCGATCTCGATCCGCTTGGCGAACCACACGTCGGGATGCCCCTTGGCGTATTTGATGAACTCGTCGACGATCTTGGCGCGGTAGGGGACGCCGGTGATGAACGGGTGCAGATTGAAGGCAAAATATTTCGGCGAACCCTGCTCGCCCTCCCAGTAGAGATAGTCGAACTGGTCCTTCATGATCTGCAAGAGGTCGCGCGGGGTGCGGCCGGTGCCGTAGGTCGAGTAGTCGTTGCAGCCGGGCACGTTGTAGGGGACCACCGCGATCTTCTTGCCCTTGACCTCGATGCTGTAGGGCACGTCGCTGTTGAGCGGGTCCGCCCACCACACGAAGCAGCCGGCCTCCGCGATCAGTTCCGGCGTGTGCGGCGTCGAGGCGTGGCCGGGCGACAGATAGCCGGTCGGCTTCTGCCCCAGCACCTTCTCGAACGCCGCGATCGTCTTGCGTATCGACTCGCGCTCCTCTTCGCGCGTGTACATGTACGAGTATTCGTGCTCGTAGCTCTCGGACGAGAATTCGTGGCCCTTGGCCTTGGCCTCGCGGCAGATGTCCGGGAACTGCTCGACCTTGAGCCCGTTCATCAGGAACGTCACCTTGAGCTGGTGGCGGTCGAACAGGTCCATGATCCGCCAGATGCCGACCCGGTCGCCGTATTCGCGCTCGGTGACCGCCGCCATGTTCTTGTTGAACTTGGCGCTCGCTGGCGGGGCACGATGGCTCGACTGCTGCAGCGATTCGCGCGTCGCAAAATTGTCCGGCCAAACTTCCCACGGCACGATGAACGTGACGCAAATCTTTGCCTTGCCGGGCCACTCAATCGGTCTCGGTCTCCCCATTGTCTTACTTCCTCCGTGCGTTGGGGTTCAGTTGATACGTCATTCCGGGACGCGGGCGAAGCCTGCGGGCCCGGAATCCATAGGCAATCCCGATCGCGCTGACGGATGGATTCCGGGCTCCGGCCTTCTCTTCGGCCGGCCGCGGAATGACAGGGCCGATCGGATCATGGGTTGTTCAGCTTGCGCAGCCGCTCGACCACGCGCGGGGGCGTGGCGTAGGCGTCCGCGATCACCTTCTGGAGCTGCTCGCCGGTCTGCGGCGCGTTCACGATCAGGCCGATCTTCTCGGCATCGGCCTGAAAGTCCTTGTCGGTGAAGGTGTCGGCGAGCGCCTTGCGCATGGCGGCCACGCGATCAGCCGGCACGTCCGGCGGCAGCAGCAGCGGACGTCCGAGCGCCTGCGGGGCGGATGAGGCCTGCATCAGCAGCTTGTCGTCCTCGTTAGTGAGGAGATCGGTCGCGAACGGCACGTCGGGCAGTTCCTTGAGCCGTGCCGGACCGTACTGCACGATCGCCTTCGCCTGTTTGTCGCGCAGCCAGTTCGGCCGCGTCGAGGTGAGCGCGGAGTAGAACACGCTCGGATAGCCGTCGAGCTCGCCGCGCTCCATCGCCAGGAAGGCGTCGTTCTGGCCCGGATAGCCGTTGATCAGCTTCATCTTGGTGCCGAGCACGGCGTTGAGCATGCGGGTGTAGAACGCCGGCGTCGAGTTGGCGCCGGACGCGCCCATGTTGGTCTCGCGCGTCTGCAGGTCCTTCAGGGTGTTCACCGGCACCGTGTGCCAGAGCAACACCATGCTCACCTCGTAGCTCGGCGTGCCGAGCCAGTTGAATTTGGTGGCGTCGTAGCGCGCCTCCTTGGTGCCGAACAGCGGCTCAAGCGGAGTTCCATTCTGCACGAGGCCGGCGACGGTGCCGTCCTTCTCGGCCGCGTTATAGAGCCAGTTCACCGCCGTGATGCCGCCGGCGCCCGGCATATTGCGCACCACCACCAGCGGATTGCCCGGGATGTGCTTGCCGATGTGACGCGACACTGCGCGCGCCATGGCATCATAGCCGCCGCCGGTCGAGGTGCTTACCACGATCGTGACGGTCTTGCCGCGGTAGAAGTCGGCGACCGATTGGGCGTGCGCCGGCGCCGCCCACAGGGCGAGCGGTGCGACGAGCGCGGTGAAAAGTGGTCTCATGGCGTTACCTTGGTTTGGCAGGTTCGATCGTGCCCTTGAAGGCAAGATAGCCGCCGTCGAGCAACAAATCTGCCCCGGTCATGAAGGAGGATTCGTCGCAGGCGAGGAACAGCGCCCCGGCCGCGATCTCCTCGGCGCGGCCAGGCCGGCCCAGGAGATACGAAGGGCCGCGCGCGCGGTTCGCCGCCTCCCGGCTCTCGAACCGGCGCAGGATGCGGGCGGTGTCGACGCCGCCGGGCGACAGCGAGTTGGCGCGGATGCCGTCCTGGGCGTGGTCGATCGCGAGGCACTTGGTGAACTGGATCAGCGCCGCCTTGCTGGTGGTGTAGGGGGCGCGGCCGGCGACGCCGATCTGGCCGAGCTGCGACGCGATGTTGATGATGGTGCCGCCGCCGGCCTTGCGGATTTCCGGCACCGCGTATTTGCACATGAGAAATGCGCCGGTGAGATTGACGCCAAGCGTGTCGTTCCAGTCCTCGAGCGTCAGGGTCTCGACCGTGCCGTCGGGCGTGACATTGGCCGCGACGTTGACCAGCGTGGTGAGCTTTTCGAACGCCGCTACGGTCTGCGCCACCGATTGCTGCGCGTCATTGGCGATCGAAACGTCGGCGGTGATGGCGAGTGCGCGGCCGCCCGCGGCCTTGATCTCCTGGGCGACCTCGTCGGCAGCTTCCCGCCGCACGTCCGCTACTGCGACCGCGGCGCCGGCTGCCGCGAACCGCCGCGCGATCGCGCCGCCGATTTCGCCGCCGCCTCCGGTGATCAGCGCGACGCGGCCGGCGAGGAGGTCACTCTGAGGCATTGTCGCTCTCATCAGACAGTTGTCGTCCCGGACGGCCCGAAGGGCCGAGCCGGGACCCATCCATCCTAAGGCGCGCTTGTGGAACGATGGGTCCCGGCTCTCGCTGCGCTCGGCCGGGACGACAAGCAGTGGATGCGTCGCAATGGAAAGAATTCACCGCGGCACCGTGTTGAGCTTGCGCAGCCGGTCGATCACGCTCGGCGGCGCCGCGTAGGTGCGCTGGATCACCGCCTGCAGCTCTTCGCCGTTGCGCGGCCGTTCCGGCTGCAGGCCGAGCCGCGTCGCCTCGGCGAGGAACTCGCGATCCGCGAAGGTGTCCGCCACTGCCTTGCGCATGGCAGCGAGACGGTCGGCGGGCACGCCGGGCGGCAGCAGCAGCGGCCGGCCGAGCGCGAGCGGCGCGAACGCGGCATCGAGCAGGACTCGGTCCTCATCTTTGGTAGCGACGTCGGGCGCGTAGGGCACGCCGGCGAGCTCGGAGCGCTTCTCCGGGCCGTAGTAGACAATCGCCTTGATCTTCTTTTGCGGCAGCCAGTCGGCCTTGGTCGCCTGCAAGGTCGAATAGAACACGCTGGAATAGCCGTCGATCTCGCCGCGCTCCATGGCGAAGAACGCTTCGGTCTGGCCCGGATAGCCGACAATGACCTTGAGCTTGAGGCCGAACACCTCGTTGAGGAGCCGTGCGTAGAACGCGGGCGTCGAGTTCACGCCGGCGGCGCCGACCGTGGTCTCGCGCGCCTTGGCGTCATCCAGCGAATTGATCGGCACCGCGTTCCACACCACGAAGATGCCGGTCTCGACGCTGGGCGTGCCGAGCCAGTTGAACTTGGTCGGCTCGTAGCGCGCCTCCCTGGTGCCGAGCAGCGGCTCGAACGGGGTGTTGTTCTGCACCAGGCCGAGGTGGCTGCCGTCCTTCTCGGCGTTGTTGTAGAGGAAGTTCGTCGCCACGATCCCGCCCGCGCCGGCGACGTTGCGCACGACCACGATCGGGTTGCCGGGCACGTGCTTGCCGAGGAAGCGCGCCACCGTGCGCGCGAGCGTGTCGTAGCCGCCGCCCGCGCTCGAGCTGACCGTCAGGGTGATGGTCTTGCCCTTGTAAAAGTCGGCGACGTCGTCGGCGTGGGCGGGTGTTATGGCAACGAGCGCCAGGATCGTTGCGACAATGATTCTTACGATGAGAGCCGCAGGTTCATCGCGTCCATATATGCCCAGGATGCGCCGCGGCTTACCCTCCCCTGGAGGGGGAGGGTCGACCGCCGGAGCGGAGCGTAGCGAAGCGAGGCGGTCGGGGTGGGGTGAAAGAAGTGGCGCTTGGCGTTCACCCCACCCCGCTCGCACGCAGCCAAGCCTGCGCAGGCTGCGCAAGCTTGCCTGCGATGCTCGCGACCCTCCCCCTCCAGGGGAGGGTGGACTCGCGGCACGAGTCTTCGAAACAGTTTGCGTCAGCACTCGTCTATGCACTCGTCTACTCCAACCGAACGTTCTTCGAGAAGTCGTAGCTCGGGCTGCTCTCGCACTCGAAGCGCCAGCGGATGGTCTTGGCGTCGTAGCCCGGGCTGAACACCTCGGACAGGAACTTCTGTTGCGCGGCCCAGCCGGCGTCGGCCTGCGGCTTGCGATAACGGCCCGGCATGGTGTCGTTGAGCCAGCCGTGCGGCGCGTCCTTGTAAATGTGGATGTCGTAGGTCTTCTTGTGCCGCTCGAGGCTGTCGCGGAATCGCCTTACGTCATCCAACGAAATGATATGGTCGGTCTCGCCGAACGCGCCGAACACCGGGCAGGGGATTTTCGCGATCACGTCATCGAGCGGCTTCGGCTGAAACTTGTTGACCTCCCATTCGCGCTTTGCGGCGGCGCCATACCACACCACGGCGGCGGTGATCGGCACTTCAGACGCGAAGATCAGCGGATGGCGCCCGGTCTGGCAGTAGCCGCAGACCGCGACCCGGCTCCGGTCGGCGACCGTCTGCTTCTTCATCGCGGCGAGCGCCGCCTTGATCAGCTCGACCGATTCCGGATCGGTCATGTCGTAGCGGCTGTCGCCGGCGTTGAGCACCTTCTGGTCGGGATGGCGGAAGAAGAAGTTCGGCGCCAGCACCGCGAAGCCGTCGCGCGCCGAACGCATGGCCTGGTCGCGCGTGTGCTTCACCAGGCCGTAGCGCTCGTGCATCAGGATGACGGTCGGGAAGCTGCCGCCGCCGGTCGGATAGGCCAGGAACGCCGGCATCCCGTTGTCGCAGACGATGTCCTGCGTGGTGATATCGACGTGACGTGCGGCAATGGTCATGTTTCCCTCCACATGCTCTATACTACGACCGTCATCCTGAGGCGCGACCCCGGACTTGATCCGGGGGAGCCTCGAAGGATGCGGCCCCGATTTGCTGTAAGATCAGGGGCCGTCGCCCTTCGAGGCTCCCCCGGCCCAAGCGGCCGGGGTCGCACCTCAGGGTGACGGGTCAAAATTGTCATTGCATCACGTTCCCATCAGCTTCACGGCTTCATCCACCGTCATCACGCGGCCCATGCGCGGGAAAACGCGCTCCATGAAGAACGCGTTGTTCTCGCCCCGCATCGAATAGCAGGCGTCGCGGATCACGACGATGCCGAGGTCCATGTCGCGCGCCGCGTAGACCGTGGCGGCGATGCCGACGTCGGTCGAGCCGCCGGCGATCACGATGGTGTCGATGCCGCGCACGCGCAGCTGCAGTTCGAGATTGGTCTCGAAGAACGAGCTCCACCGGTTCTTCGGAACGAACACGTCGCCCGGCGCCGGCGCCAGCTCCGCCGCCACTTCGGCGTCCTTGGAGTCCTTGCGGATGTGCGGCACGATCGGCTTGCCGCGGTCGCCGATCGGGCGAAGATCCATGTCTGTATCGGTCAGCCGCTCGACCACGTCGGACCCGTCGGGCGCGTGCGATCCGGACGGATAGAACGTGGTAATGCCGGCGCGCCGCGCGCCCGCGAGCAGGCGCTGCAAGTTCTTGAGGATGTTGCGCTCCTCCAGGAAGGCGCGCTTCTTCGGATCGTCCGGATGCAAGTAGCCGTGGAGCGCATCGAACAGGATCAAGCCGGTGTTGGTCTTGTCGAGCGTCGGCTTGAGCCGCGAAATCCTTGCCATTTTGTACGCACTCTGGACGGGCCGGCCGCCGACGGCGGCGCCATGTCCATTTGACGGACCAGCCGGTATCTTGGCAAGTGCGAACGAGGGAATGTCCGTATGCGACTGCGGGTCGTCTCCGCCATCTTGGCCCTCTGTGCCGCCGCCGTGCTGGCGGCGGGCGGCGCGCGCGCCGCCGATCCCTACTACAAGGGCAAGCGCCTCACCCTGCTGATCAACGGAGCGGTGGGCGGTCCGACCGACATCGAGGGGCGCCTGTTCGCCCGGCATCTCGGCAAGCACATCGACGGCGAGCCGGCCATCATCGTCCAGAACCGCGAAGGCGCCGGCGGCGTGGTCGGTGCAACCTATATGGGCGAGGTCGCGCCGCGCGACGGCAGCATGCTCGGCTATTTCAGCGGGACCGCCTGGAACTTCGTGAGCGAGCCGGAACGCTGGCGCGTCGATCTGCGCGCCTTCGAGTTCATCGCCTATCAGTCCGGCACGACCATTCATTTCATGCGCACCGACGTTGAGCCCGGCATGCGGCAGCCTTCTGACATTGCCAAGGCGCAGGGGCTGATCGCCGGCGGGCTCGCGGTCGACAACCCGAAGGACGTGCGGCTGCGGCTCGCGCTCGATCTGCTCGGCGTGCCGCACCGCTACGTCACCGGCTATCTCAGCAGCATGCGGGCGCGCCTCGCGCTACAGCGCAACGAGATTCACATCTTCTCGGACTCGCCGCCGACCTATCGCACCGCGATCGAGCCGACGCTGGTGAAGAGCGGCGAGGTGATGCCGGTCTGGTACGACTCCGACGGCGAGGGCGACTCCAATCGTGCCGCGGCCTCGCTCGAGGGATTGAACATCGTCTCGTTCCCGACGCTGCACCAGACGATCCGGGGCGCGTCGCCGTCGGGTCCGAAGTGGGACGCGTTCCGCATCATCCACAACGTCAATTCGACGCTGCAGCGGCTGGTCGCGCTGCCGCCCGGCGCGTCGCCCGCCGCCGCCGCGGCGTTGCGCGCCGCGGTGGCGCGGCTCAACCAGGACAAGCAGTTCGCCGCGGACGCGATCAAGGCCATCGGGTTCGCGGCCGACTACGAGACCGGCCCCGATATTGCGGCGCGGGTGCGCGCGCTGCTCGTCGCCTCGCCGGAGGTGCGCGCGTTCGTGGCGGATTACATCAAGAGCGCGCAGAAGAAATAGTGCCGCGTTCTCTCGCTCTCTCAATATCGTCAGGCTCTCTCCACCGTTCGTCCCCGCGCAAGCGGGGACCTAGGGCCAAGCCCTCCGGCCTCACGAAAGCCTGGGTCCCCGCGTGCGCGGGGACGAACGGAGAGAGTGCGTGCTCGGGACCCATGAGCGAGCTTCAGTGCACTGTCAAAAATCGCGGTCGCTCGCTATGGTGACGGGCAAAACAAGGGAGGTTCCGATGCCCGCATCGCGCCTGTTCGCCGCCGTGATCGGAGCCGCCGTCCTCAGCACGTCGATCGCGGCTGCGGCCGATCCGTTCTACAAGGGCAAGCGGCTGACCATCATGGTCAACTACGCGGCCGGTGGTCCGACCGACATCGAAGGCCGGCTGTTCGCACGGCACATTGCGAAGCACATCGAAGGCCAACCAGGCCTCATCGTGCAGAACATCGACGGCGCCGGCGGACTGACCGGCACGATCTGGCTCGGCGAGATCGCCCCCAAGGACGGCACCGCCATGGGCTATCTCACCGGCGCCGCCTGGGTCTATGCCAGCGAGCCCGAGCGCCACCGCGTCGACTTCCGCACCTACGAGTTCGTCGCCTATCAGCCCGGCACGTCGATCTATTACGTGCGCACCGATGTTCCGCCCGGCATCAGGCAGGCGACCGATCTGGTGAAGGCGCAGGGGCTGGTCTCCGGCGGGCTTGCGGCCGACAACTCCAAGGACCTGCTGATCCGTCTCGCGCTCGACATGCTCGGCGTACCGTTCCGCCACGTCACCGGCTATCGCAGCAACAACACCGCGCGGCTGGCGCTGCAGCGAAACGAGATCCATCTCTTCTCGGAATCGCCGCCCGGCTATCGCAGCGTGGTCGAGCCGAGCATGGTCAAGACCGGGATGGTGATCCCGACCCACTACGATCCGGGCTGGAACGGCGAAACCATCATGGTGCCGAAGCAGATCGAGGGGCTCGATATCCCGCCGTTCCACGAGCTCTACCAGACGATCAAAGGCACCAAGCCCTCCGGCCAGTTGTGGGATGTCTATCTGGCGAGCCTCGCGATCAACTCGGCGATGCAGCGGCTGCTGGTGCTGCCGCCCAACGTACCGGCGGCCTCGCTCGAGGCGCTGCGCGCGGCGGTGCTGCGGCTCAATGCCGACAAGGCGTTTGCCGAAGACGCGCTCAAGACCATCGGCTTCGTGCCCGAATATGTCACCGGGCCGCAGACCAACCGGCAGGTGCGCCAGGCGCTCGTGGTCAAGCCAGAGATCAAGGCGTTCGTCGTCGACTACATCAAGAACGCGAACAAGTGATGCGAATGATGATGCTGTCTCTCCGCCATCTTGAGGCGATGACACTCTTTCCCCGTCACCCTGAGGTGCGCCGAAGGCGCCTCGAAGGGTGCGGCCCCAGTCGTGCCCGCATCCTTCGAGGCTCCCCCGGATCAAGTCCGGGGTCGCGCCTCAGGATGACGGTCGTAGATTTCTGTCGCTGACGGAGGAGCCGTCGCCGATGTTGTCGACCTGTGTTCGAGTTGGGTTGCTCGGGATCAGCGCGCTTGCGTTCAGCGTCTCGCACGCCACCGCGCAGGAGCCGTTCTACAAGGGCAAGCGGCTCACCGTGATGGTCAACTTCGCGCCCGGCGGCTCGACCGACATCGAGGGCCGGCTGTTTGCGCGCCACATCGCCAAGCACATCGACGGCCAGCCGGCCGTGGTGGTGCAGAACATGGACGGCGCCGGCGGGCTCAACGGGACCAACTTCATCGGCGAGATCGCGCCACGGGACGGCACCATGGTCGGTCCACGGTCGGGCCGCGAACTCGGTCACCCTCTCCCCTTGCGGGAGAGGGTGGCGAGCCGTCGAAGACGGCGAGCCGGGTGAGGGATCCGTTTCGCCAGAGTCACAGGAAGAGAACCCCTCACCCGCCCTCGCTTCGCTCGGGCACCCTCTCCCGCAATGGGAGAGGGTTGGCACCGAGTCTGCCGCTCGGCTGCCGCAGCCGTCAATCCTCCGGCGATTTCGGCATCGGCCAGCCGCGCTCGGTCTTGACGGCCTTGATCGTCTCCTTGACCACGCCGCAGAGCGGCAGCGAGAGGCGCGCGGCGTCCGCCTCCTTGAGCACGATGCTCATGTCCTTCTCGGCCCAGGGCATCGGTCTCTCTTCCGGCCGCGTCGCCAGCGACCAGTTGGCGGCGCTCGAATCGAGCAGCGCCTTGCGCAACGCCTCGCGGTCGACGCCGAGCGCCTGCCCGAGCTTGAGCCCTTCCTCGTTGGCGGAGATCGACGCCCACAGGATCAGGTTGTTGACCATCTTGCCGACCTGTCCGGCGCCGGCCGGGCCGAGGTGAAACACCGAGTCGGCGAAGGCCGCGAACGCCGGCCGGCAGGCGTCGAACGCGGCCTTGTCGCCGCCGCCCATGATCAGGAGTTTGCCTTCTTGCGCCGGGCCCTCGCCGCGGCAGAGCGGAATGTCGAGCAATGTGATGGCGGGCTTCGCCGACAGCCGCGCCGCGATCTTCTTCATGGTGCGCGGCGCGATGGTCGAGGCGATCGCCACGATGGTGCCGTCGGCGGCACCGCCAAGCACGCCGTTGTCGCCGAACATCACGGCTTCGACCTCCTGGTCGAAGCCCACCAGCACGATCACGAGGTCGGTCGTCGCCGCGACCGCCTTCGGTGAATTGACCGGCTGCACGCCGGCGGCCGCCGCCGCTTTAAGCGCGGCCAGCGTCACGTCGTAGCCCACCACCGTGAATCCGCGGGCGTGCAGATGGCGGCTGATCGGCAGGCCCATCTTGCCGAGCCCGATCACGCCCACGCGCTTGATCTCTCGTGTGCTCACTGCGTCACCTCGTCGTTCCTGCGCGATTGTTCGAAGAATACAGAAGGACTAGGCTCAAGCCATCGCCTTCCTGGGAGCCAACCATGAACCGCATCGTTGCCGCATCGCTCGCCATTGCCGCTGCAGCAGTCGTTCCCGCGGCGGCGGCGTCGGCGCAGGGCTGGCCGTCGAAACCGGTACGCATCGTCAACACCTTCGCGGCGGGCGGCGCCGCCGACCTTTTGGCCCGCACCATTGCGGACGGGCTGTCAGCCAGCTTCGGCCAGCAGTTCTTCGTCGAAACCCATCCTGGTGCAGCCGGTACGATCGGCGTCAATCTCGTCGTCAATACGCCGCCCGACGGCTACAATTTTGTCATCACCAACATCAGCATGCTCGTGCTCTCGCCAGTCGGCAATCCCAAGCTCGGCTACGACCCGTTCCGCGACCTCACCAACATCGCCTATCTCGGCGGCTCCCCGATCGTGCTCTCCGTGAACGCCAAGGGCAGCATCAACACGCTCGCTGATTTTATCGCCTTCGGTAAGAATAGCACCAAGCCGTTGACCTATTCGTCCTCCGGGGTCGGCAGCAGCGGACACCTGTTCGGCGTCCTGCTCGGACAGACATTCGGCATCGAGGTGGAACACGTGCCGTACAAGGGCGCCGCGCAGGGTCTCATGGATCTCGTCGGCGGCCACATCGCGTTCTCGGCGCAGACCGTGACCTCGAGCGCCGGACAGATCCGCGGCGGCGCCCTCACCGGCCTGGCGGTCACGTCGAGCGAGCGCATGTCCGATTTCGTCCAGATACCGACGTTCAAGGAGCTCGGCTATCCGCACTTCGTGAGCTCGATCTGGTTTGCGCTCTCGGGTCCGGCGAAGCTTCCCAACGACATCGTGCAGAAGGTCAACGGCGCGATCAACAAGACTATGGCGCGGCCCGACGTGGCCGAGAAGATGCGCCAGCAGGGCATGATCATCGAGGCAATGACCCCGGATGAGCTGCGCGCCCTGATCGAGCGCGAGACCGTGCTTTGGAAGCCGGTGATCGAGAAAGCCGGCCTGGTCCAGAAATAGCGAGCACCATACGCTTGGATCGATCATGAGATTGTTCGTCGCCGCGCTGGCCGCCGCCTTCACATTGGTCTCGCCTGCATCGGCGCAGCCCTGGCCCGCAAAACCGGTGCGCATCGTCAACACGTTCGCGGCCGGCGGCACCGCCGACATCCTGGCGCGCATGGTGGCGGACCAACTCGCGGCCGCATTCAGGCAGCAGTTCTTCGTCGAGACGCGCGCGGGCGCGACCGGCCTGATCGGCCTGCGCTCGGTGATGGGCACGGAGCCGGACGGCTACAATCTCGTGCTCTCGACCCAGTCGCTGCTGGTCACCATCCCGATCATGAATCCGGGTGCCGGCTATGACCCGGTGCGCGACCTGACCAACATCGCCTATATCGGCGGCTCCCCGATCGTTTTTCTGGTGAGCCCATCGGGCGGCATGAAGACCTTCGCGGATTTCATCGGCCGCGCGAAGACAAGCGACAAGCCGCTCACCTATTCCTCGTCGGGGCTCGGCGGCAACGGCCACCTGATGACGGAGTTCTTCGGCCAGCGCGCCGGCGTCAAGGTCGAGCACGTGCCCTACAAGGGCGCCTCGCAGGGCCTGATGGACCTGATCGGCGGTCACATCGCGTTCAGCGCGCAGACCGTATCGTCGGCGGCGAGCTATATGCGCAGCGGCACGCTGGTGGCGCTTGCGAATACAGCGGACGAGCGCCTCTCCGACTATGCCGACCTGCCGACGCTGAAGGAGCTCGGCTATCCGGAGCTCGTCGCCACCACCTGGTTCTCGATCTCGGCGCCCGCCAAGCTTCCGGCTGATATCGCCGAGAAGATCAATCGCGCGATCGCCGCCGGCCTCGCGGAACCAGAGCTGCGGCAACGGCTGCGCCGTGACGGGTTGCTGACCCAGCCGATGAGCATGGCCGAGTTCGACAGGTTCATCGCGTTCGAGACCGCGCGCTGGAAGCCGGTGATCGAGCGCGCCGGGCTGGTCGGGATCAAGCTCGACTGAACGAAGCTCGGCCGCGTCGGCCTGCCAGCAAGGCGCAAATTGCCAACGCTTGAATGACAGCAGCAACCACGAAAAGGGCCGGCGCAGACGCGGGCGCCGACTGTGCCGCTTGCGGTGCAAATTCCCTGATCAGGCCGAAGGCGGCCGGCGCAAATGCGAAGCTGCCTTGGGCAATCGCAATAATGAGTGAGACGACGCGCTGCACGTCCTCCTTGATGAACTCGACCTGCGCGATGAGGGGCGGGAGCGACGTTGCGTTGCCGATGCCGACCCCGAACAGGACGACGCCGAGGAGGAGCAGCGGAATGCTCTCGCCGGCCGCGATAATGAACACGATCGAGCCGGCGATCTGAACCGCATAGCTGGCGCATGCGACCAGCCTTCGATCGGCTCCGACGGGCATCAGCCAGCCGACCAGGGTGCGGCCCACGATGGCGACGGCTGTCGCAAATCCCATGGCGAGGCCGGCCTGCTTTGCTCCGAGCGCGGGGACCAGGAGCGAGAACAGGTGCGCGATCAAGCCGATCTGTGCGAACAGCCCCAAGGCCATGCCGGCTGCGAGCGTTACGAATTTCAGGCTGCGCCAAAGCGACGGTCCCGGCAGCGGCTGTGCCGTCGGCGACCTCACGGAGCTCGCCGGGGCGCCGGGCGCGTCGCCGTCCGGTGTCAATCCCATCTGCTGGGGTGTTCGCGCCATCACCCGGTTGGCCAGAACCCAGATGGTGATCGTGGCGGCAAGTCCGATTACTGCTGCCGCGATCGGAAAGCCAAGCCCGTCGATGGCCGCCACCCAGAGCGGGGAAAAGATGACGCCCCCGATGCTCGCGCCGTTGTAGGCCATGGCGAGCGCGGCGGGACGGTCGCGAACGAACCACGGCGACACGATCGCATTGACCGCCGCGCCACCCATCGCGGCCCAGCCGCTGCCGCTGAGCAGCGTCGCGGCGAAGAGCTGCCACGGCGCGGTGGCCACGGCCCAGCCGAAGATGCCGAACGCCAGCGCCACCACGCCGGCCTTCGTCACCGTCGCCAGTCCGTAGCGCCGATAGAGCATTGGCAGATTGGCTACCACCAGCGCGCCAATCAGGAAGTGTACGGTCACTGCGGTCGAGACGACGGACAGGGGCCATCCCCTGACCTCGTGGACGGCATGCAGGTAGACCGGAGCACCGTAGAAGCCGATGCCCCATCCCACGACCGCCAGCACAAACGCGGCCGTGACCACGCGCCAGCCATAGAACGCGCTCTGCCCGAGCGTCCGCATGAGCACACTATGCATGGACGGAACCCGCCATGTTTCGGTAACGGCCGAACCATCGCCGCAACGGCGGCGCTGCTGATCAATAACGCACGACGGCCCGAGTTCTCACCGTTTGCGGATGCGGAACGCGAGCAGCTTCTTTGTGCGCGTCGAATCTTCCAGCGTGTCGCCGGTCTGATGGAGCAGGGTCGGGATGTCGACCGCGGCCAGCGGGTCGGTGCACTCGATCACCAGCACGTCCCCCTTGGCCATGCCGGACAGCGCCTTGCGGGTGCGCAGGGCGGGCAGCGGGCATTTGAGGCCGCGGAGGTTAAGGGTCTTTTCGGTCATCGGGCGCCGGCTTCGTTCTGCGGCCTGACACTACAGGAGCAGGCCATATATAGAAGCAGGCCATGGCCGGAGAAACACAGCGCATTGCACGGCTGACCCCGCTCGGCGAGGTGCTTGCCCGCATCAACGCGCTGGTCAGGTCTGTTCAGACACGTGAGATGAATGCCGCCGATGTTATCGGCCGCAAGTCGGTGGCCGAGTGGCGGGTGCGACCGCGTCCGGGCGCGACCATCGCGCTGCGCGACGGCTGGGCCGTCGCCTCCGAGCTCACGAGCGATGCCTCCGGCTACGCCCCGGTGCCGGTCCCGGCGGCAACGCGGATCGATGTCGGCGAGCCGCTTCCCGCCGGTAGCGATGCCATCGCATCGCTCGACGTGATCGTGGTCCGCGACGGCGTGGCGGAAGTCACTGCCCCGGTTCACCCCGGGGAAGGCGTGCTGCCAATGGGCGCGGATGCCGACTGGCGAAATTGGTTCAGCTGGCGGGGCAAGGTCCACCGTGCGATCGATGCCGCGGTCCTGGTCGCCGCTGGAATGCCGGCGACGGACATGTGCGTCCCGCGCGTGCACATCGTGCGTGCCCGCGATCGCCGCGACGCCATCCTCGAAGCGGCCGGGGTGTTCACCGCCGCTGCCGTCGCGTCGGCTGGAGGCGAAGTCCACAAGCAAAGCGCAGGCGATCTCGCGGCGGCCCTTGCCGACACCGAGGCCGACGCCGTGATCGGCATCGGCGGAACCGGCGTCGGCCGCAACGATGACAGCGTGCGCGTGCTCGCCGCTGCCGGGCGCGTCGAGGTGCACGGGGTGGCGCTCAGTCCTGGCGAGACTGCCGCCTTCGGCATGGTCGGATCGCGGCCGGTGCTGCTCGTGCCCGGCCGGCTCGATGCCGCGATTGCAATCTGGCTCACGCTTGGCCGACATCTGCTGGGGCGGCTGTCAGGCGCGACCGAGGAGCCGGCGGCCACCCCTGCCGTGCTCACGCGCAAGCACGCTTCGCCGCTGGGGCTTACGGAAGTCGTTCCGGTGCGCGCCGCTGGCGGCAAGGCCGAGCCCATAGCCTCGGGCTATTGGCCGCTGCAGGCGATCGCGCAGGCCGACGGCTGGGTTCTGGTGCCAGCCGACAGCGAAGGATATCCGGCGGGCGCCGAGGTCATGGTAAGACCCTGGGCATGAACGAACGCTTCGAACGCAAATCCGCCGATGAGGCCCTGTTCGCGGCAGTCCGTCGCGCCGCCCGCCAGGAGCAGTTCCTCGACGTCGTCTCGGCCGAGGAGGCGAGCGCGCGCTTTGCGTGTCATCTCGATCTCGCGCCGCTTCCCGGCGAGCGGGTGCCGCTGACGGCGGCGCTCACGCGCGTGCTGGCCGGCGACGTGGCGGCGCCGATCGACGTGCCGCCGTTCGACCGCTCCAACGTCGACGGCTTCGCGGTGCGTGCCGCCGACACCGCCGGCGCCGCCGACACGCGCCCGCGGCGGCTGCGCCTCAACGGCGAGGTGATCGTCTGCGGCCATGCACCGGCGCTCGAGGTCGCGCCCGGCTCGGCGACCACGATCGCGACCGGCGGCGTCATCCCGCGCGGCGCCGACGCGGTGGTCATGATCGAGCAGACCGATCTGATCGAGACCGCGGCTGAGCCCGCCATCGACGTGCGCCGCCCCGTTTCGCCCGGCCAGTTCGTCTCCTATGCGGGCTCCGACATCGCCCGCGGCGAAGTGCTGCTGCGGCGCGGCACCGGCATCGGCTCGCGCGAGATCGGCATGCTGGCGGCCTGCGGCATCGCCGAGGTCGAGGTGGTGCGTCGGCCGCGCGTCGCGGTGCTCTCGACCGGCGATGAGCTGGTGACGCCGGGCGAGCCGCTCCGGCCGGCCGCGGTCTACGACAGCAATGGCGCCATCATCGCGGCGGCCGTGAAGGAGGCCGGCGGCGAGCCGGTCCCGTTCGGCGCCTTCCCGGACGACGAGATGGCGCTCGAGATCGCGGTGCACACCGCGCTCGATGTGTGCGACATGGTGCTGCTCTCGGGCGGCACCTCGAAGGGCGCCGGCGATCTCTCGCACCGTGTGGTGTCGCGGCTCGGCGCGCCCGGCGCGCCCGGCGTGATCGTGCACGGCGTCGCGCTCAAGCCCGGCAAGCCGCTCTGCCTCGCCGTGATCGAAGGCAAGCCGCTGGTGGTGCTGCCGGGCTTTCCCACCTCGGCGATCTTCACGTTCCATGCGTTCGTGGCGCCGGTGATCCGTGCGCGCGCCGGGCTGCCGCCGGAGGCCGCCCGCACGATCGAGGCGGACGTGCCGGTGCCGATCGCATCGGAGCTCGGCCGCAAGGAATTCGTGCTGGTGGCGCTGGCCGAGGGTTTCGACGGCCCGGTCGCATTCCCGACCGCCAAGGGCTCGGGCTCGGTCACGAGCTTCTCCCAGGCCGACGGCTTTTTGGAGATCGACGCGCTCGCCTCCGCGCTCGACGCCGGCACCCACGCGCGCGTGACGCTGATCGGGCACTCCGCCGCGATGCCGGATCTCGTGGTGATGGGCAGCCATTGCGTGGCGCTCGATGCGGTGCTCGGCACGCTCGCGGATCGCGGCCTGACGGCGCGCACGATCGCGGTCGGCAGTCTCGGCGGCGTGTCGGCAGCGGAACGCGGCCAGTGCGACCTCGCGCCTGTGCATCTCGTCGATCCGGCGACCGGCGTCTACAACCGCCATCTGCTCAAACCCGGGCTATCGCTGATCAAAGGCTGGCAGCGCATGCAGGGCGTTGTCTTCCGCGTAGGAGACACCCGCTTCGAAGGCCGCAGCGCCGCCGAGGCGATCAAGGCGGCGCTCGCGGATCCGAAAAGCCTGATGGTCAACCGCAACGCCGGCGCCGGCACGCGCGTGCTGATCGACAAGCTCCTGGAAGGGGCCCGCCCGCCCGGTTACAGCAACCAGCCGCGCTCGCATAACGCGGTCGCGGCCGCGGTCGCGCAGGGCCGCGCCGATTGGGGCATCGCGATCTCCTCGGTCGCGCAGCTCTATGGCCTCGGCTTCCTCCCGATCGCGCCCGAGGATTATGATTTCCTGCTGGTCGACAGCCGCCGCGACCGGCCGGCCGTGCAGGCATTTCTCGCCGCGCTGCGCGACGCGGCGACTCGAGAGAAGATCCGTGCGCTCGGTATGCGCCCGGCGGATGAGTGAGCCATGAAACCCGGCGGCGTCGCCGGCATTGTCGAAGCAGGATGACCCGGCATTCGTTCGCAGTCGCGACGGTCGTGATCGCGGCGCTGGTCGCCGCGGCGGCGCACGCGCAGATGCGCGGCCATGGCGGGCCGGTGCGCTCGGTCGCGGTCTCGTCCGACGGAAAATTCGCGGTCTCCGGCAGCTTCGATACGTCGGCAATCCGCTGGTCGCTCGAGCGCAATGCGGCGGCCGAGGTGCTGCGCTTCCATCACGGCGCGGTCAACGCCGTCGCCTATCTGCGCGACGGCCGCGTGGCCACCAGCGGCGAGGACGGCCGGATCGCGCTCTGGCGGCCAGGCGAGCCGCAGCCCGCGGCGGTGCTTGAAGGCCACACCGCGCCGGTGGTCGCGCTCGCGCTGTCGGGCGACAGCGCGATGCTCGCGTCGGCATCGTGGGACCACACGGCGCGGCTCTGGCCGCTCGCCGCCGGCGCACCGCGCGTGCTCGAAGGCCACTCCCAGAACGTCAACGGCGTCGCGTTCACGCCCGATGGCCACGCGCTTGTGAGCGCCGGCTACGACGCGACCGTGCGCATCTGGCCGCTCGCCGGCGGTGCGCCGACCATCGTCACACTGCCGACGCCGCTCAATACAGTGGCGGTCGCGCCCGATGGCGAGATCGTCGCGGCCGGCGCCGACGGCAAGGTCTATATCCTCTCCGGCGCCGGCGAGCCGCGCCAGGAGATCGAGGCGGCGTCGGCGCCGATCATCGCGCTCGCGGTGTCGGGCGACGGCAAGCTCATTGCCGCCGCCGGCATCCGCGGTTCGGTCGCGATCATCGACCGCGCCACGCGCAATCTCGAGCGCACGCTGGTCGGGCCGGGACTGCCGGTTTGGTCGGCGGCCTTCCTGCCGGATCACCGCACGCTCATCACCGGCGGCACCGACCGCACCATCCGGCGCTGGGATGCCGTCACCGGCGAGCCGATCGGCAATGTGGTGATGGGTGCGCCCGAGGACCCGCTGGCGCCCTATGCGGGCGATCCAGGCGCCGAGGTGTATCGCGCCTGCGTCGCCTGCCACACGCTCTCGGCGGACGAGGGCAACCGCGCCGGCCCGACGCTCGCCGGCATCTTCGGCCGGCGCATCGCGACACTGCCCGGCTACAACTTCTCCGCCGCACTCAAGACGCTCGACATCGTGTGGACGCCGCAGACGCTGGCGAAGCTGTTCGAGGTCGGTCCCGCCACCTACACGCCCGGCACCAAGATGCCCGAGCAGACCATCGGCTCGGCCGCCGATCGCGCCGCGCTGGTGAAGTTTTTGGAGCGGGCCACGAAGAAGTAACTCTCGTGTCCCGGGCGAGTGAAGCGAGGCGCAGCCGAGCGGAACGAGACCCGGGACCCCGCGCAAGAGTCGCGAATCGCAATCCTGCGCCTCTTAGGAAGGACCTGTTTTGTTGCTCCTGGGTCCCGGCTCTGCGCTCGCGCTTCGCGCTCGCTCGGCCGGGACACGAAGGATCAGAGCGCCAACTCGTCAGTCAGATCGCGCCACTGCGGGTTCATCTTTTCGATCAGCTTGAGCTTCCAGGCTCTTTGCCACCGCTTCAGCGAGCATTCCCGTGCGCGGGCTTCGAGAATTGACCCGTACTCCTCGAAATACACCAACTTGTCGACGCCATATTTACGCGTGAAACCCGGAACCAGCTTGGACTTGTGTTCGGTCATCCGCCGGATCAGATCATTTGTGACGCCGATGTACAGTGTTCCGTTTCGCTGGCTTGCAAGGATGTAGACGAAGAAACGATCGGTCATTCACGGGCCTGGGCAATTGGTCAGGTAAATCCGAACATACGTGTCCCGGGCGAGTGAAGCGCGGCGCAGCCGAGCGGAACGAGACCCAGGACCCAGCGCAAGAATTGCGAAGCGCAATATTGTGGTTCCACAGGAACTATTCGTTCTCTTGCCCCTGGGTCCCGGCTCTCGCTGCGCTCGGCCGGGACATGAGACTTATTGGTCCTTCTTCCTCTCCTTCTCCCGTTCGCGCAGATAATCCTCCGTCGTGCGCATGGGCGGGCGCGGCGGCGCGCCGTAGGGATCGAAGCTTGCTTCGGTCGCGGCCACCACGCGGCAGTCCTCGCACATCTTGAGCACGTCGAGGCGGCTGGCGTCGCCGGCGAACATCCAGTGGCTGCCGGCGAGCTTGGCGGTGACGCGCTCGATCGTGCTCCTGGTGCCGAACGGCTTGCCGCAGCGGATGCAGGCGAACGGCTCCTCCTGCTTGAGCACGCGCGCCGCGGCGGTGGCGGCGCGGAAGTCGAGCTGCGGCCTGAGCGTGATCACCTTCTCGGGGCAGGTGGCCTTGCACAGGCCGCACTGCACGCAGGCGTCCTCGGAGAAGCGCAAGGTCGGCTTCTCGGGATCGTCGCCGAGCGCGCCGGTCGGGCAGGCGGCCACGCAGGCGAGGCAGAGCGTGCAGCCCTCCACATTGAGCTCGATCGCGCCGAACGGAGCGCCCGCGGGCAGCGCGATCACGTCGACCGGCGCCGGCGCCGCGCGGTGCAGCTCGCGTAGCGC
>WNGB01004173.1_pt1 | contig 32298 bp, 41 predicted proteins | sample 5400681 | NCBI WGS metagenome assembly WNGB01 (sample SAMN13153367, study PRJNA577476) | soil metagenome | isolation source: 115 cm soil or saprolite under grassland replicate 2 | place: USA:California | collected 2016-06-15
AGCGTCGAGGAGACGACGGTGATCGGCAGGTCGCTCTGGCGGCGCAGCTCATCCACGTGTTGCGGCTCATAGCTGACCAGCTCAAAGAGCGCGGCCTCGGTCGGGTCCTCGGGGAAGGCCGCCTGGACCTCCTGCTGGATCGCGGCGGCGCTGAGGTTGAGCGCCTCCAGAATGTCCTGGGCCTGCGCGACCAGGCCGGCGCCATCGCGGATGAGTTGGTTCGGGCCCATACTCTTGGGGCTGAAGATCGGGCCGGGGATAGCGAAGACATCGCGGCCCTGCTCCAGCGCGTAGCGCACCGTGATCAGCGCGCCGCTCTGCGCGCCGGCCTCGACCACCAGCGTGCCCAGCGACAGCCCGCTGATGATCCGGTTGCGGACGGGAAACAGCTGCGGGATCGGGCGGGTACCGATTGGGAATTCGGATATCAGGGCTCCGCGTGCCATGATCTCTTCTGCCAGGGCGCGGTTGCGCTCGGGGTAGACCTGATCGAGGCCCGAGGCCAGCACCGCCAGCGTGCGCCCGCCGGCCTCCAGCGCGGCCGCATGGGCGATCGTATCGATGCCGATCGCCAGCGCGTTATCTTGCTTATCGACACACGTTGTTCTTACGTTTAGTCGTAAACTAGCCCGCCGCAAATAACCCTCACAGGCCAGTGTACCACAAATGCATCTAGGCTCGTCGCGCCGTAAGCAGGTGAGCAGCTACACCCGAAAGATAGATACCGGCACGGCCAATACACACCGTCAACGGGGGACTTGTGGCTCGGATACGCGGTGACGACGCCCAGGCCACGCTGTTCTATCAGGAGAGTCTCTCGATCCGCCGAGAGATGAGCGACCGGACAGGTATTGCCGCAGTACTCATCAACCTCGGATTCGTGGCGGAGCGGCAAGATGATCTATTCACGATGGCGACGCGTTTTTCGGAGAGCTTAGGACTGAGTATCGACGTGAAGGAGCGAGGATTAATCGCGATTTGCCTCGTGGGATTGGCAAGAATGGCGAACATGGTCGGGCAACCTGTGCGGGCGGTACGCTTACTAGGGGCTACCGTGTCCTTGCACGAATCCATCGGACGGATTTCGGACTCGATTGATCGCCCCGATTATGATCAGACTGCTTCCGCGCTCCGCGCCCAGCTCAGCGAGGAGGCCTTCGCGGCTGCATGGGCGGCCGGGCGCGCGATGACACTCGAACAGGCCATCGCCGATGCGTTAGGAGCAGATGCTGGCCTCACTGGGATATGACCATATGGACCAGGAATAGGTTGAAGGGTGCGGCCGAGCGCCGCAATCTGACAATCGCCTTCCGGCGCACAAAGGACAACACGATTGTGTTCACCCTAGGGGAGCCGGAGGCCGCGCCGTAGGCGCCGGAGGAGCGCAGCGAAGCTGCGGTATAGTGACGTTTGCTCCTCCACGTCACTACGTAGCAGCGGACGCCGCTGCAACAACGCCAGGCGTTGTCATTGGCGCATCAAGAAAAGCAAGTATCATTGGGTTCAACCGATCCGCCGCTTTCTGAAAGGTCTCATGACCGGTTCCAGGAAGAATACACAATTGTGCCTGTGGGAGTGATTCGAACAGCTCTATGGTATGCTCTAAGGTAATTGCGTCGCGATCTCCAGCGACGACAAGCACATGCGCTTGGATCGCAGCGAGATCTGATTGCTCCAAGATCACCGGTGTGATAATCATATTCACGATTTTTGCAACAACAATTGGCCAATGATCTGATCCGTCTGGGGATGTCTGCTCGTACGCCGCTCGTAAGCCGCTGAAGTCTTTCGCAATTTGGTCAGACGGCGTTTCGCGAAAATACGTGAGCGTCTCAGCCTTCAAACCCTCGGCTCGAATGTTAGCACCAGATATCACAAGGCGGCGTACGAGTGTTGGGTGCCGCCGGGCCAGAATAAGCGATAATATGCCTCCATCACTCCAGCCGACAAAGTCCGCATTGGTGATGTTGAGTTGGCGTAGTAACGCTGCGGTGTCTTCCGCCATTTGCATATAACTAAAAGGGCCTTCTATATCGGCGGAATGTCCATGCCCAACCTGTTCGATGGCAATCACGTGATGTTGTTCTGCGAAAGGAGCAATCTGCTTTTCAAATGAGAGATGAATTGTATGAAGCCCACCATGAAGCAGCACGATAGGACGGCCATCCCCAAATTGCTCGTAGTAAATGGGATGCCCGTTTACCGTGGCATAGTTGCCCATAGACATTTTTACCTCCGAATGTTGTCTGACACGCTCAATGCCCGCCCAACGGATTGCGCACCAGCCGCCTCGCGCTGCCCAGAATCATGGTCAAAGAGCACCGATCTTGCTCGCCGCCAAGCGGCACCCGCTGCAACCCCTTGTTCGGTGGCCTCACACTTTTAGCGCATCGCCTTCGGTTATCCCGCAGAAGTCCGCGCTACTGGCAGATATGCTACTGGGGCACGACCTGCGTGAGCAGCAGCACCTCACCGGGCTTGGCCCACCATGCGGGGTCTTGCATTCTACTTATCGCCTCACTAAAATAGGGAGCCTCGGAATGGGCCTTCGATGCCGCCTGATCGCGGTAACGCTCGACCCACAGATACGTGTGCGGTTCGGTAGGGTGCTTGGTCAGCACATACAGCAGCGTGCCGGGTTCGTTCGCGTGCACCTTCGTCGCGAAGGAGGCGGCGAAATCAAGGAACTCCTGCTCATGCTCGGGGTTGAGCGTCATCGTGACGAGTGCGGTCACCACATCCGCGTTGCCGTGAGCGTTTGTCGATCCTGACTCTGCCATGTATCCCTCCTTGGCCTTGTTCTCCTCAGTAGACATCGCGGCCTCCTTTACTGATACCAATAACGACCGGCTACACAGGATGTGCAGTTCGGTAGAAGACGACTAAGCAACGACTACATGCTAGGTCAGCGCAGCACGTCCTTGCTCGAGCCAGCGCCTACATTCGGACGTTAAGACCCGAGACGCCGTCTGCTCGTAGAGTAGCAGTTCCTCGGGTACGAGCACATCGCTCCATCGGCCATTTGTGCCTTTGAAGAAGAACGTCTTCGCTCCACCGTGCCAGCTCTGCTCCATGCCAGGACTTGTCTTTTCTGCTTCGCTTCGCATTGATGCCAGACTCACGGCTTCGAGAAGTGCGGGAAGCGCCTCGCCGGGAATCTCGATATTGAGAAAGGTTGCAATGCGACCGATCTCCCCAGCAAGATCGGCCAACAAGTCGTTATAGTGGACAAAGAAAATGTTGTCCAGATGGCGATAGTTCCACCACGTTTGGGTGTGATGCAGGTTGCCCCAATAGGGGTAGCCTTCGCTTTCCCACGCGAACCAGCCATGCGTGATCCACTCCCGCCAAAAGGCATGGATATCCTGCGCGCAGACCGGAAAAGGGGCACCGACCCGATCGGGGATGTCGTTGATGAAGGCATAGAACCCCACGGTATGATTCGCATAGTGATTCCACAACGACATGAAGACATCGCGCGGGTCGCGCCCGACCACAATGTATTTAACCTGGGGATAGAAGGGTAACCCGTCCAATGGCAGGTGCGTTTTGATAAAGCGCCGATGCTGCTGGGCTTCCGCTTGCGTTATCCGCTCATCGGGCGGTTCAAAGCGTGCCTCGATCCAGAGGTCATCAAACGGCGGCACCGCTTGACCCAGGAGGATGAGTTGCCGCACGATGCCCAGTGTCCAGGTTGTGCCCGATTTGTACGCAGTGGCGACGATGATGTCATCCGCGCGGGGTATATAGTGATTCCAGCGGGTGCTATCCAACGTATGATTTTGGTAGGTATGGAGAACGGTGGGAAGTGGATTCGACACGGTTCCTCCTCTTCCGCATTTGGGGATCGCTGTTGCGCTTCAAGTGTACACCCGAGGTCAATGAAAACCACGGCGGCCGATGCTTTCCCATCGTCACTACACGGGGTTAGGCATCACTGTTTGCCAGCGTTTGGAGCACAAACGTACACCGCTCGGCAACCGAAACCTTGGGTACCTCGATGAGCTGATACCGGTCGAGCCTACGGTACCACTCCAGCGTGATGCTGTTGACCCATTCAGCGTGCTCGAACGTGTGGTCGCGTTCGGCATCGTTCACGTAGATCTCCCTCCACGGGGGCAAGAGGAAGACCTTGGGACAGTAGTGGTACGTCGAGAGCCACATGTTCAAATCGCTCTCATTCAGGGGGGTGAGGTGATCGAGCCCGCAAAGAGAATCGAGGACGCTTCGATCAAAGAAGACGTGGCCTGGGGTCGCAGCGTGCTGCACAAAGTGCTCGATGTCCATGTGCAGCGTTTCGCGTGTGAACGCATCCGCATCCGGTCGCGGACTCAGCCCGCGCTTAAGACGGTCTTGGATGATGGTGCGCGCGCTATCGCCGATGATGGTGTAGCCGCGAGCCTGCAACGCAAGCAAGAGCGTGGTCTTCCCTGCGCTGGGGCCGCCGGTGATGATTATTCGTGACATGCGAAACTACCTTCGTGGGTGCTTACGACACCTCACATATAAATGGATGAATCAGATTTACCAAGCATGGGATTGATGGGACAGAGGATCATCGGGGTGGTGCTTCCAGTATACACTCGGAGTCAATGAGAAGGATAGCGAGGAGATGGCAGCTGAGCGCATAATCGAGAGGCCGCTCCCTAGAGAGACGCGGCCAATAAAAGCTAGGGCTCGGGAGAACCATAGCAGGAAGAAGTACATCGCCCTCTTTCTCTGGCCATCGTTATCAATTCCAGTACGCAAAAGAGAGAATGGCCCGGCAAACGGAGGTACCACTACCTCATTGCCAGGCCATTCCCGATGCTTTCTTGATTATCGCTATCGAGCCGCTATCTCAACTGCGCCACCAGCGCTGGATACCGGGCAATTCTACCCGTAGGTCGGGTGCTGTGGCCAACCTGTCGGAGAATCCTCCCAATCTTCCTGTCGTCCGTAGGGGGTCATATCGAGCAGTCGATAGGAGTCGGTCAGCGATTCGGTACCACGATTGTAGGTCGAGTACGTATGAAAGATATCATCATCAATACGGAAAAAGACACTCAACCCATGCGTTTCGCCCTTATCCGTCGTTACCTGAAAGTCATAGTTGAAATCGCTACCAAACGACGAATACCACGGACGATCCCAGCCCTTGCGCGTCTTATACGCTTGGAGCTTCTCTAATGGAGCACGCGAGATCAGCACAAACTGCGTATCACGCGCTGGCAGCATCGACAAATCCGCCAACTCGTTCACATAGCCGGTACAGCCGTCACACCCGTTCTCCCACGCGGGGTCAAACATGAAATGATACACGATCAGTTGGTGATGACCGTCGAACAAATCGTAGAGGCTCCGCTTTCCTTCGGGGCCGTCAAACATGTAGGTCTTTTCGAGCTTGACCATCGGCAGTCTGCGGCGCTCAGCACTGACCCGGTCGTAGTGTTTCGTGAGTTCTTTCTCGTGCGCAAGGAGCGTTTTCCGAGCTGCCAGCCACGCATCGCGTGTTGCAATATTAGGATGTGCAAGATCTTGAGTCGTCATGTTTCACTCCTCTCCTAACATAGAGATGACCTCTACTGAGCGGTATCCTACCACGAAGGTGTGACATGTACCGCCGCAGGCGAAAGATGTGCCGCATATCCGTGTCGGTATAATGACCTGTCGCAAGTTCTGCAATATCAATGCCGTGGGCAGTACCGGCGATAGGAGGACGATAGAATTACGGCTTATCAAAGCCCAAACCGCGCTCTCTGAGAGAAACATACTTGCTCGGCGATACGATCATGCTGTCGAGCAATTCAATATCAAATATCGTTCCTGCCCGCCTCAGTTCCCCTGTAATAAGAACGTCCTCTGGACTTGGCGTACAGTCCCCTGAGGGGTGTTGATGAGCTACGATGACCGCTACACTGTTCAACCGTACTGGCTCCCGAAAGACCTCTCCAGGTCGTACTATGGCACTATTCACGTTCCCTTTATAAACTGTATGAATTTTCTGAACCCGGTTCTTGGTATTTAGGCAGATAATGCATAGCTGTTCCTGACACTCGTGACCCATGCTCACCTGAAGAAAAGAAGCTATATCAGAAGGTGAGCGCACCTGGTCGCGGTCGATCGGCTTAAGGACAGTGGCCAGAAGGGACAGCAGCCAAGAAATCTCCTCAGGTATATCCCCGGTTCTCAGCGTATCCTCTAACCGCTCGTGGTCGCTGGCCAGCTGGCGAAGCTATGGATAGAATCGAGGTGGTTGGATGTGGGGTAGCTTACTCTCGCGCGGAGAACCACCGCGCGGAGAACCACGCCGTAACAGCGGGAGAAGTAAAAAGATTGCAAAGTGGTCTTGAAGGCAATTCCCGAACGCACCTGGCCATAACGATGCGGTTGCATGAGCGGCCGTTCGTGGGTGTACATGCCAAGGCGGCGGGTGCGTCTCCAAAACGCGCTGGGTGGGTTCAATTCCTACGACACTCGCTGGAGCAGTGGCCAAATAGTCGTGTTCCTGTACGCCGATCACAATAATCAGGGAGGGTGAAACACCTATTCATCCCTGAGACCTGACGTGAGGCTGAACAACAGCGGCAACGCTGAAGCGATGGTGGTAAAACAAAGCAGGAACAATCTGCTGGTCGATTGAATCGGTAGGCACAAGAAAATAAGGCAGGCTATATTCCTTCGGGGATGAGTGCTTTTTGGCTTCGGCCAGCTGACACAATGGGGTAGTGGTCTCCATTACCACTATTCAGCGGATGTAGGGATAGCGCTGGACTTCGCACCCTCTGATTGACAAAGCGTCCGACTGGCTGCGGGTCGAAATCCCACCTACCTCACGCATGATGGAGTGCGATGCGCCAATCTAAGACAGGACACATAATCGCCATAAGTGCCAGTATCTGCCTGCTGCTCGCGCTTGGCTGCGGCATGCTCGGTTTGGCAGTTCAACAGGGAGCAGTTACCCCGCCGGATATCAACGTACAATTTGGGCCGCTTGTTATCACCACGCTTGGCCCACGTTCGTTTAATTGTCCCTTACAGAATGGCCCGAGTATGAATATATGCGACGGGCTAAGGATCGTACCTCGGCTAGCCGCCTATCGGATATGGCTCCTTTGGGACGCGCCTGGACGTGGTACAGAGTCCGTGCACACACTCGCCGAATGGACAGTACCGGTGCGACAATAAGCCACCCACTGGGATAGCGTATAATACGCTACGCTCCAACAGTCCGCTCCTGTAAGACCTCAGCCGTTCCATGATGTACTACATCGACTTCATACAAGTAATCGAAATAGCGATGCTGGCACGGCTGGCAGATAGCATAGGAGTCATGCTCGATGGGATGCGCTAGTGGCCCAAGGTCGCAGTGACACCAAGAGCAGATCCGGCGAAAGTTGGCAGGCCGAGGCGGGAACGAGACAACGGTTGCGGGCATTGTCGTTTCCTTCGAGGAGTACGGGCAAAACGGGGCCAGCAGAGACACACGTTGTCTTCTTATTAAGAACGCCGCTTGGTATATGAAGGATACGTCATCTCACCAAGTGAATGCGTCTGTTGGTCGTAGCGTAGATAGTAGAGTGACCAGCCTGCGGTCTGCTGAGGTCGCCATGGAGAGTATCGTCTGTGGGAACTGTGGAGCCTCTTGGCTCGCGCCGGATATGCTGACGCAAGCGCTCCAGAGCAGTATCGCTGCGTGGGCTCGGGCTCGAAATAACGTCCTGGCCATACAGAACATTCGCGCCAACTCCTCGCTCAGCTTCCGTGATGCTCAAGCGATCGTTCTCCATATAACCCAAGAGCCTGGAACCTGTCACGAATGTTCCTATCCGCTCACCGGAGAACCTACTGACCACTGTCCGTTCTGCCAGGCGGTCAATTATGATTGGTAGCCATTTGCCCATGTTGACGCTCGTGATAGAATAGCCGTATACAGCTTGAAGCATCCACTCCATTGCACTTTCCCTACCTCCCAGTTCATCCCAGTCCGCGTGGCTGTTCCACTGCCGCTGTATCAGTGCGTATACGCCACGAGGGGTACGGGTATGGACATTATCCTGTTGGATGATTCAGGCCGCGTCGCGCTGTCGGCAGACATTGATGATTGGGTAGTGATTGAGGCGGCGGGGATTGATGTCGTCATCGACCTCGATGGCGATCTGGATCTTGGCGTCCCGACAGTACCCAATCAGCTACTCTACATCTACTTCCCGATCGAAGATGACGAGTTGCCCGACCTCGACAAGCTGCATGCAGTGGCCAAACTCGGTGCCACGCTCGTGACTCAGGGCCACAAGGTGCTTACTCATTGCGCGATGGGGTATAATCGGTCGGCGTTAATCGTCGGGCTCATCCTCATGAATCTGGGGATAACCGGCGAAGAAGCGGTCGTGTTGTTGCGGCGTAAACGCGTGGGGGCGCTCTTCAATCCGAATTTTGCCACCTATCTCTATACGTGCGTGCTGGCCCCATAGCCTAGCCCATTAGGGCGACCTGCTATAATCAGGATGTCTGGATAGTTGGCTTCCACTCTCCCTGCACTGTCAGGTAAAGTACGGATACACCATGCGGAGTTTCCCCGCTACCGGCTCCCCGCCGTACTGTTACACTGGTAGTTGCGTCTCCCGTTTGCTCATGAGATTGAGTTTGAGTTATTCAACGATAGAAGGAGGCTCACGATGTCCGACTCCATGACGACGGCATTCCATCGGGCGATTGAAGTCTAGAACACTGGTAACCTGGATTTGGTGGACGAAGCGTTCGCTGACAACAGCCTCTATCATGTCCCTCCGTTCCCCGATCTCGTCGGCCGTGAGGCCCAGAAACAGTTCATTGCTGCCTTCCTAGCCGGCTTCCCTGACTTCCACGTCGCAGTTGACGAAGACATCACCATGGGCACAACCTCGGCGCATCGATGGCACGCTGAAGGAACCTATACGGGGCAATCGCCGATGCTGCCCGGGCCACCGAGCGGCAAGCATGCGACGGCAGAGGGATGCTTGATCCTCCATTGGCGGGATGGCAAAGTCGCCGAAACCTGGCACTTTGGAGACTGGCTGGGCTGGTTGCAGCGCATTGGCGTTATTCCGCTGAAGAGGTCGGTCTCAAATACCTCCGATCAAGGCCATCGCGTGTTTGATTCCCTGCTGGATGCTGTCCGCCGCTGGTATGTCTGTGACCTAATACGTGATTGTGTTGTTCCGGTATTGTATCCAGTGCAACAATACCTTTTGCAGTCGATGCACGCCCGCAACCGGTACCGCCGCTCGCCCTGTCCCTCTCGATACTGCCTACGCATTCACACAAACCAGATTGCGAACCGTGGCAGCGTAAATGTGGTGCAGTGTCAACTCACTGCGGACAGATGCAGCCTCAAGAGAGCGCCAGCGCGGTCCAGATCGACAAAGATACCGCCTGTGCCTGGTTGCGCCACGCGGCAGTGCATTGCCGATCGCCAGCCCGCTCTCTTGTTTACCGACACACATTGTCATTACGTTTAGTCGTAAACTGGTCCGTCGCAAAATCGGATGACGTACGCAAGCTATCTTATTAACCCTCACCAACTTCACGAAACAGATATAGACCAAAGATGATGAATATGAGGATTAGGATAAGTGCAATCATGGAGCGGATACTTCCCGATGGCAGAGCAAGCGCCTGCGTAGCATCTGTCAAATTCATTCGGCCAAAGCCAGCGGCGACAATAAATAACAATGTCAGCAGTGTGCCCACAGCAATAACAATCACAAGACCCATTTGAATTTCGGGTGCATGATAAGAGCTCGTTACCCAAATCAGCAAGAAAATAAGCATAAAGATGAGGCCGATGGCAATTCCTATGAGCATCGCGGTATGCCGGAAACCACTACTGTCAGGACCGTGCCGACCCGTAGCTGAGTGTGGTCGTGTGTTCATCTCGGTGCTCCTTTTGGCTTGTAGCTGCGGCACCTGTACAGTCTCTTTGAACCGACAGGCTGCACAGTAGTGAATACAAAGAGCGATGGTGAGGGCGTGGATAGCGAGACCCCATATCTGGTGTCCTATATCATGAGCCGAGATCGCCGGCGCCTACAAGCGGATCGAGGTGTACTATCACCGCCTGCGCGATATGGGCTTGGAGCAGACCTTCGCTCGGCTGGGCGTGGCCGAGCGCGAGTGGCTTGGGTTGGCGATCTTTCTACTCGAGCAACGGACTACTCGGCGCCGGCGATCCACTTCTCGAGCATCATGGAAATTGAGGTTCGGCGGCGGGTGTTCGCCTGCCCCGATCTCACCGGCGACCTGAGCAAGCCCAAGCGGCAGACGCTGGGCGTCTTGCCGTGGATGCGCCAGAACCCCGATATGACCGAGGGCAACTGGGACTGCCTCCAGCAATACGTCGCAGACCATTGGAATGAGCCGATCGACCCCGACGATCTGAGTCGCACGGTGAGCTTCGATCAGTTCATCACCAAAGCGCTAAATCGGATCTCGCAGCTCCGCAATCAGGCCGCGCATACTCATCCAGTCTCTCGCAAAGAGTACAGCGAATTGCAGCGCCTTATGCTCCAGGGTGGGTCGCTGACATGCGGTGCGCTGAATGCCTTGCTGCTGGCCTGGCACGATACATAAAACCAATTTTTGTTATGCACATTTGTGCCTGCCTCCATCGTTATACTGAAGCTATCGCGATTGTAGCGCTGGAGACAAGCATGAATCATCAAGACACGGATCCAACTCTACGCCTGCGACTGATCGAGTGCTGGATGCCGCTCGCGCAGCAGTTCAATTACGATCTTGCGTGGAGCTCTGCTCCCCACGATCTCGAAACGCTGATCATCGATGCCGCGCCCGACCTCGCGCACACGGACAGCGCGGTCACTGCGCGAGCGATTCTCTGGCGACAGCATTTGCGCCGCCAACACGAGGAACCATGAACCGGCAAAGTGGTGGCACCAAACGCAGCTCCTGGCTGACCTTCCGGCGGCGACTCCTACTGGTGCGCGTGCTGCTGCGCGGCGCTGCCAGCGCAGCCGAACTGATCGCCGCCGTCCAGGCCGAACTCGGCGACGAAGGCTACCCGCCGGCAGCGGCCTCGGCGCTCAAGCACGATCTCGACGCACTCACGGCCGAGTATGGCTGCCAGATCAGCTACCAACGCGAGCGCGGGGTCTACGCGCTCACCGATCTGGGCGATCTGGCGCTGCTCGATCTGCCGGCCAAATGCATGGAGGCACTAGCGTTCCTCGACGCCCGCTTCCCGGCTGGCGCGGTGCTGCCCGAACAGGCCAACCTGCGCGCACTGCTCGACCGGGTGCTGCGCCTGTTGCCAAGCGATCGCCAGGCGCAGCATCAACAGCGCCGCTCAGCCATGCGGCTGACCCTGCCCGACAGCGGCACAGGGCGAATCGACACACCAACGTTGGCGATGGTCAAGCGTGCGATCGAGGAGCGCCGCGAGCTGGTGTTTACCTACTGGAGCACCTTCGACACCACACAACCGCGCCGGCATCGTGTCGCACCCTACGGGCTGTTCTTTCGGCCCGACGGGCACGGCTACCTGGACGCGACACTGCTAGAGGTCACGCCGGTGGGCACCGAAACGCTCCATGCCGCGATCGACTATCGGCTGGATCGCATTGTGTCAGGCAGCGTGCAGGTACTTCCAACCATGCTGCCCCCGCAGCGGCTGCAGCCGCGAGTCTACACCCTCTGCTACCAACTCGTGCCGGTGGTCGCACGCCGGCGCGATGTGGCCGCCTACTTCCCGAACACTCAGATCAGCTACCACGACGACGGCAGTGCGCCCGTGACTGCTACCGTGACAAATCTCTGGCAGACGCGCCAAATCCTATTGCGCTACGGCGATGCCTGCATGGTCACCGAGCCGCCTGAGCTGGTCGCACTGTTTCGGGCCACCACACGCGGGCTCAACGCGCTCTACGACGATTCGCAGGCGGGCCAGGGGTGACCATTTCTCCAAGCCCGATGGATACCAATGTCGAGTATGTGACACATGTGGAACGGGTTTACGAAGTTCACTTCTGTCTAGCGGTATTGGGAGGGATGATGGCCGGCACACTCGCACTGGTTGGGTCGGGGGAATTTCTTGAACGCATGCGTGGGGTCGACGCGCAGCTGCTGGTGCGTGTCGGTGGGGCAGCCCTAGCGCGCGTGGTGATTATTCCGACTGCCGCGGTGCCCGATGGGCCGCAGGTGGTTGCGCGCTGGATCGTGCTCGGGCGCGCCCACTTCACCGGGCTTGGAGCGGCCGTGGACGCCGCGCCGATCGCGACGCGCGCCGACGCCGATGATCCCGCGATCGCCGTACGCATCGCGGCCGCAAATGTCGTCTGCTTTTCCGGTGGCAGGCCCGGTTTTCTGCTCGCAACCCTCAAAGGCACCCGCGCGTGGGCGGCCGTGCGGGCCGTCTACGATCAGGGCGGGGTGCTGGCCAGCTGCAGCGCCGGCGCGATGATCCTGGGCGCGAAGCTGATTGCGCCACGCCTCCGTTTGGGCTGGCCGTGGCGCCTCGACGACGCGTTCGGGCTGGCGCCTAAGAGGCTCATTCTGCCCCATTACGATGCTGGCCCAGCGCCGCTGTTCGCGCTGGTGCGGCGCAGCCTGCCGCCGACGCTGACGCTGCTCGGCATTGACGAGGACACGGCGCTGATCAGCGACGATCATGGCTGGCGGGTCGCTGGGCGGAGCGGCGTCGAGGTCGCCCGCGCCGGCCAGCGCCAGCGCTACCGCAGCGGTGCGCATCTGGTGCTGAACGAATCGCTCTAGATCGCAGCTGCTAGTGATCGCTCCATGCCGCTCCACCGCTGCGCGTCCTCCCGAGCGCACCCATGCCCATCCACCGACCGTTTGCGCTTTTCCGCCACGCCGCATAGTGCTCGCTACCGCTCCACAGGTGGCTGTTCGCATGGGGCACATGCAAGCACCGCTTGCCCGCGAGTTGCATTGTCGCACACGCCGTCAAGGTGCGCCACGCCCACGTTGTTCTGTGGGCGGGCTTGGCGCACCGTGCGCCAACCTTGACCGCACGTGCAGCACCCTGCTCCGCGCGGGCGACGTGACCCGCGCCACAGACATGGAGCAGGGGCATGCAACGTATACCCAAATGTCGGAAATGTGGCCAGAGTATCTTTGCGCATCTCTGGCTGGGGCGCACGCGCATCTGTATCGCGCCCATCCCAGATAATGAACTGCCTGTGGCCTGGGCTGGGCAACTGCTCTTGACCCTCCAAAAGCGCAAGGAAGCGCGCTGGCGGAAACGACGCGGCACATCATAGCCAGTCGCATCCACGGGCACGCAACACCCCAGCGGTGCCGCGAGGATGCCCGGCGCGCTCGTGTCAGATCGGTCTCTGATGCTCCCCAACTATCTCGGCTCCTCGGCTCCTCGCTTCCTTTGGCTCGCAGACCCACTGAACAATCGTTCGCCCGAATCTTGGACATGGATATCGCGATGGAATGCACGGAACCTGCTCAACGCCGGTGACGCAGTTTAGCCTGTACACTAATCAGCTCTGGCGGAACGCGGGTGGTGAGCTGTGTGAGGCAGCCGAACGCCATTCCGTCACCGCCTGGGGGCAGCTGGCGATCCAGTGCTGCAACCATCTGCACAAAGGTAGCCGCGTGCATATCACCGGTCGGCTCCAGACACGTCGCTGGGCCGATCCCGAGAGTGGCGACGTGCGACTGCGCACCGAGATCATTGCCAGCGAGGTCATTTTCCTGGGCGGCATCCAGCAAAGCAATCTGCCGCCCGCCTATGGCTTCGAGCTGGAGGATTTGCCGGACATCGGTGGCGCTGATGACGAAACGAATGCGCAGGAGGATCGCGATCTGAACGATACCTGATGATTCGTCGGAACACACCGGCCAGGGTGGTGCAACGTGCCGCCCTGGCCTTTTTTGTGCGTGCAGGACGTGCTGCTGTCCCCTACACGACCGCCGCGCCACTATCGTAGCAATTCCCCACCCTGACCACGCTACCGCTTCCGTACACCCCTGGACGGTGCCGTAGAAGACATGCCATGCCGAACGAACGCGCGGCGGTCGTTTGCTGGCGCGCGCCAGGCTACCAGCGGGTCCCCAGCCCCCGTCAAGGATTTTCAATCGGCGGCTGCGCGCCGACGCTGCGCGCCCTTGACGGGGACAAATCCCCGCTGGTGTCGCGCGCAGAGGCGCCAAAAAACGGGTGGCCCGCCGCGCCGCCGCACGAGTAGAACCGGCGTGACGCCGATCATACACCTGTTCACCGTGCGCGCGTGCGCTTTGATTGTGCGCCGGCCGGTCAAGACCAAGGCAAGCCGCCGCCCGGCCTTGACCGGCCGGCATGGGCACGGGCACGACGCCGCGCACCGAGCGCGACAGCACCAGAGGGAGGAACCCGTATGACCCAACAGCGACAGGCACACGCCGTGATCCGCAGGGAGGTTGCCCGCATTGGGCGACGGCCCACGTACCCGGTTCATCCCGGGTACGCGGCCATCGTCGCCAAAGCGCATGCACTCGGCCTGCCCCAATGCTCTGCGACCGACATCACCATCCACGATCGGCTGCTGGACGCCATTCCCAGTCAGGAACACCTGCGCCGCGCGGTCACTGTCGCGCTCACTGGCAACCATCCGATCACGTTTCTGGGCAGTGGCGGCGCGCTGGCCGATGCGCTCGCCTTTGGCCGCATCAGCCGTCACTATGGCGTGACCGCCTATGTCACGACCGCGTGTATTTGCACCAACGCCGGCGACCCCTCCCTTGCGTGTCGCTGTACGCCCGACGTACTCGTCGCCTGGCAGCGGCGGCCGGCGTTTCAAGCTGCGCTGGCAGCCGATCTGGTGGTCGAAGCTGCGCACACCAGCGCCGAGCAACGCATGGCCCACCGGCGCGGGCGGCGTGGTGAACCCGACGAGCACGTGATCACCCGCGCGACCGAAGCACGCAGCCAGCCACGACCCTCCGACGCGCTGGATGGAGCCTGCCAGCGTCTGCTGGCGGCGGCGATTCGGCAGCTCCAGCTGACGAATGAGCAGGTCGCGCGCATGCTCGCGGTCGCGCAGAGCGTCGCTCAGCTGGCGGAGCAGGCGGCGATCCAGCCGGCGCATCTGGCCGAGGCGCTCCAATATCGGCCGCGTATTACGCCACTGGTCGAGCTGCTGGAACCAGATCAGGAGCGGGAGCACGAATAGCGAATCGATACCGAGCGGAACTGCGGAGTCGCGCTTGTTGGCAGGTGTGGCTCCGCAGGAACGATCGCTCTATAGCCGCCAGATCACCCCCCATTTTACCCCCGCTGGGAGGACTTCACACCACACAGCGACAGTAGCAGGATTGAATGGAGTATGAAGCGACACTCATGCACCGAAGCGCATGGACAGCAAACGACAAGGAGGCGAATGATGGCAAAGCGACGTGGACACGGCGAGGGCGGTATTTACCAGCGCGAGAGCGACGGCAAGTGGTGTGCATCGGTCGATCTCGGATTCGTGAACGGCAAGCGTCGTCGGAAAGTTATGTATGGCACGACCCGTAAGGAGGTGGCCGACAAACTCAAGGCACTCCACCGCGACCAAGCCACAGGTCTGAATATTGCGCCGGAGCAGCAAACCGTCGCGCAGTATCTTGATCGTTGGCTGGACACGATCATTACCCCCCACCGGCGCCCCAAAACCGCTGCGAGCTACGCGCAGATCGTGCGGTTGTATCTGAAGCCTTATCTGGGGCAGCATCAACTGGTGAAGTTAACTCCTGAGCACATCCAATTGATGCTGAATCGGCTCTTGGAGGACGGAGGCGTCCACGGGGAGTCGCTCAGTACACAGACAGTCCACTATGTGCATAGCGTACTCCGCCGTGCGCTGAACCAGGCGCTGAAATGGGGTTCTGTGACTCGCAACGTGGCCGTCCTCGTTGATCCGCCGCGCGTCGAGAAGCACTCCATCAGCGTCCTGACTCCCGAACAAGGGCAACGCTTGCTCACCGCAGCAGCCGGACATCGACTGGAGGCGCTGTATACCGTGGCGCTGCTGCTCGGATTACGGGAAGGTGAGGTGTTAGGCTTGCGCTGGAGCGACATCGATTTTACTGCCCATACGTTGCGCGTGGGCCAAACGGTGCAACGGGTCAGCGGGAGATTGCTGCTCGCGCCCCCAAAGACCGAGAGCAGCAAACGGCTGTTGCCCTTGCCCATGAAGGTGGAACGTGCCCTGGCGCGCCACGCCGAGCGCCAGGAGGAGGAGCGAGCGGCATGGGGCGAGGGTTGGAATGCGGCGGGGCTGGTGTTTCCGTCCGAAGTCGGCACACCAATCGAACCACGGAACCTGGTGCGGCACTTTAAAACGCTGCTCCAGCGCGCCGATTTACCGAATATCCGGTTTCACGACTTGCGGCATGGGTGCGCGACGGTGCTGATCAGCCAGGGCGTGCATCCGCGAATCGTGATGGAGATCATGGGCCACTCGCAGATCAGTGTGACGATGAATACGTACGGGCACGTCCTCCCAGAGACACAACGTGAGGCCGCGCGGCTGCTCGATCAGCTTTATACCGAGCCGGATGAGGAGTGATTAGCACTTTGGCTACATGATTGGCTACATGGGGCAAAATGGAAGCCCTCCATGGCAGCCGTGGAGGGCTTTCTGATGTGGAGCCGGTGGACGGGATCGAACCGACGACCTGCTGTTTACAAAACAGCTGCTCTGCCAGCTGAGCTACACCGGCGCTACCTTCATATTGTAGCATAAGGCTGGGCGGGGAGTCAATCGCGGAATCGTGCGGCCCTGGCTTACTCGTTCGTCGGACTTTCGTCGGATTGACAGCCGCCCTGCCGCATGGTATCCTTATGCCGGGTAGAGGTCATTCGTGCTGGAGGTTTTGGCCGTGTTCTATTGTGTTGCCATTCGTGCGATCGGGGTTTGCTAGCAACAGATAGGATTCGTGCGCCCTTTTTCCAGACGATCAAGTGAGATTTATACCAAGCAAGATCATTCGGCCGTGGGCGCAGGTTTCTGCTCCACGGCCTTTTTATATTCAGGAGAATCGCCATGTCTGTCCTTTCCGTCAGCGGGCTGACTAAATATTACGGCGCTGAGTTTATTTTCGGCGGCATCAGCTTCCAGGTAGCGCGTGGCGACAAGGCCGCGCTGGTAGGCGTCAACGGTGCGGGCAAGAGCACGCTGATAAAGATCATCGCCGGCGTTGAGGAGCCAACCAGCGGCGGCGTTCACCTTTCGCGCGGGCGCACGGTGGCCTACCTGGCGCAGGAGGCACAATTTAGCGGCACGCGCACGCTGATGGAGGAGATGCACGCGGCGCTGGAACATCTGCACGCGCTACAACAGGAGATCACTGCGCTTGAGCACGCGCTGGCCGATACCGCCGCGCCGGATTGGGATCAGCGTATGGAGCGCTATGGTGAGCTGACCCATCGCTTCGAGCACGCCGGCGGCTATGATATCGAGTACCGGATCGATCGCACGCTGCACGGCCTGGGGTTTGTAGAGGAGCAGTACCACCAACCGCTGGCACAGTTCAGCGGCGGGCAGAAGACCCGCGCCGCCCTGGCATCCGCGCTGCTGTCCGACCCCGACCTGCTGCTGCTCGATGAGCCGACCAACCATCTCGATCTGGCGGCGCTGGAGTGGCTGGAGCGCTTCCTGAAGGACTGGGAAGGCACGCTGATCGTGATCTCGCACGATCGTTACTTTCTGGATAAAGTTACCAACCGCACGCTGGAGATCGCCAACGGCAAGCTGGATGGCGATTACCCGGCTGGCTACAATAAGTATCTGGAGCTGAAGGCCGAGCGCTTGGAGCTACAACTCAAGCACTACCAGGCCCAGCAGGAGTATATTGCCAAAACGGAGGATTTTATCCGGCGCTTCAAGGCCGGCCAGCGCACCAAGGAGGCCCGTGGTCGCGAGAAGATTCTCAACCGGCTGAAATATGGCTACCAGGGCGCGAATAATCAGTGGATCGACACGCGAGTCGACGCGCCACAGCAGCAGAAGAAGATCGCCATGAACCTCGGCACGCAGGTGCGCAGCGGTGATCTGGCGCTGAAGCTGGAGAAGCTGGTGGTTGGATACCTGCCAGTGACGGGTGACGAGTGGCGAGTGACGAGTGACGCGCCATCCGTCACCCGTCACCCGTCACCCGTCACCCTGATCAAGTGCCCGAATCTGGAGATCTTCCGCGGGCAGCGCGTGGCGCTGATGGGCCCGAACGGCAGCGGCAAGACCACGCTGCTGCGCACGATGGTCGGCGAGGTGCCGGCGCTGAGCGGGCTGGCGCGGCTGGGTCATAAGGTGATGATCAACTACTACGCCCAGGCCCACGAGGGGTTGGAGATGAATGCCACCGTATTCCAAGAGATCCGGCGGATCAAGCCGCTGATCAAGGAGACCGAGGCGCGCACGCTGCTGGGCCGCTTTCTGTTCAGCGGCGACGATGTGTATAAGCGCGTCGGCGATCTTTCCGGCGGTGAGCGTAGCCGGGTGGCGCTGGCGCAGCTGACCTTGATGGGCGGCAACTTGCTGGTACTCGACGAGCCGACCAACCACCTTGATATCGGCGCGCGCGAGGCGCTGGAGGTAGTGCTGAACGAGTACAACGGCACGATCCTGTTCGTCTCGCATGATCGCTACTTCATCGACGCGGTGGCCGATACGATCTGGATGGTCGAGAACGCCTCGATCGAGGCGTTCTACGGCACCTACAGCGAGTACGCCGCCTTCCACGAGGCCAAGGATCGCAGGCCTGCGGCCGACGACCGACAACCGACCCTTGGCCCAAAGGGCGCCCCCGGCTCAGGGCAGGCGACCGACGACCGAGGACGAAAGACCAAACAGGAAATGTCGCGGAGTGGCAATGGGCAGGTGCCTTTGACTGACAATGGCAGGGGACAAGTCTCCAGCCCCAAGCCGCCAGCCTCCGGCAATGGCAGCTCGCCAGCCTCCAGCCTCCAGCCTCCAGCCTCCAGCAAAGATGATCGCCGGCTCCGGCGCAAGCTGGTGGCGCTGGAGGAGGAGATCGCTATGCTTGAGGCGGAGATGAAGCAGCTGGCCGAGGAGATGACCAGCGCGAGCGCCCAGGCCGATGGCAAGCGCGTGAAATCGCTGGAGATGCAGTACTCCGACGTGAACGAAATGATTTCCTCAAGAATGGAGGAGTGGGAACGGCTCGCGAAGTAGGCTGTAATGTCTGTGCTCTTCTAAATTTTTGGGATATATGCTTCGCCGTGAAGGCGACCGACAAGTTCTGTGAATGCTCCTTCAACCGTTTTGATAGCCACCTTGTATTCGTCGGCGGTATCGAAAGTGAGGGTGAACCACATTATCGTTCGTGAGGGCGGTCGTGCCCATAATGATTTAATGATTTGGACGGGTTCTGCGCGCTTGCTATCTACGGCAACGAAGATGACCAGGCACTGCGTCGTTTGCGCGACGGTGCCCTCGGTCGGATCGGCCGCATGCACAGCGATCCTAGTCGACGCGCAGAAACTCCCGGTGATCGAGCGACCACTCAGGTGTGCTATTGAAGTGCAAAGCAACCTGAGGATTGCGGGCAATATGCGCGCGCTTGCTGGCCCGCGGCTGCGAGGAGATCAGGAAGGCACTGCCATCCCAGAGAAAGCAGACCGGGCGTGGGTGCGGTGTCCCGCTCGGTGCTACGGTCGTCAGCAAGATGACCGGCTCCGTCGTGAGTCGTTCCCGGACTCGTGCCCCCAGCTCGACTCTGAAGTCGACCATTGCCTTCTCCTGCATGCGTTGGTACAATCGCTCTGGTACCCAGAAGTATACACCATTTGACACAGCCGCCGACTTCGGCACGATATGTTCGAACAGTAGGGAACCTTTTGTAGCGAGACGGTCCAAGCATTGCTGGCCAATACACGCATAGTCACGATGATGACACGAGGTGCAGATGGAGGATGAGACGGCAGATGTGCTGGTGCTGGGTGCGGGCGCTGCCGGCCTCGCCGCAGCACAGCAACTGAGTCAGGCGGGTTTGCGTGTGATTGTGATTGAGGCGCGTGACCGCGTCGGCGGCCGGATCTTCACGCAGCATGTGCCGGGCCATCCGTTGCCGATCGAGCTTGGCGCCGAGTTCATCCACGGCCGCCCGCCAGAGAGCTTTGCGCTGGTCGAGCAGGCTGGTCTGCTTGTCTACGAGATCAATGGCGAGAGGTGGCTGACCCAGGATGGTCAGCTCGCTCCCAGCGACGCGCTGTGGAAGCGAACTCAGCAACTCTTGACGCAGATGGCGGCAGCGGGCGATCCGGATCGCTCGCTTCAAACATTCCTCGCCCACTTCCAGAGCGATCCGGCTTGGCGTGACGCTGCGGCGATGGCGGCGAGCTATGTGGAAGGCTTTGATGCTGCCGACATCAGCAATGTGAGTGTGCAGGCGCTGATCGACGAGCGGCGTGCCGCCGCGACCAACGACGGCGATCGGGCGTTTCGCATCGCACAAGGCTACGACCACCTCGTGGCGGCCCTCGCTGCCAATTGTGATCCATCACGCGTGACCATCCATCTCGGCATGATCGCGCGTCGTGTGATCTGGCAGCGCGGCCACGTCGAGGTGCAGGCGGAGGGTGCCGGTGGGTCGGGCAGGCGCAGCTTCACTGCGCGCCATGCGGTGATGACGCTCCCGCTGGGTGTGTGGCAGGCACCGCTGGACGCGCACGGCACCGTCGAGTTTCATCCGCCGCTTGCCGAGCATGCGGACGCCGCGCGCCAGCTTGCGATCGGGCAGGTGGTCAAGGTAACGTTCCGTTTCCGCGAGCGCTTTTGGGAGCACGACCGCTTGCCACTCGCAGCCACGTCGATGGACCCGCGCCAGGTGAGCTTTATCTCCGGGCGCGCCGCGGCGCTGCCGGGGTGGTGGACCGCCTATCCGGCGATTGCGCCCCAACTGACTGGTTGGGCCGGCGGCCGGCCGGCGGCTCGCCTGGTCAACCACCCGGAGCATGTGATTGTCGAGCATGCGCTTGACGCGCTGGCGGATGTGCTGGGTGTGCCTCGCAGCCGAATTGCGGAAGCGCTGGTTGGCTCGCATACCCACAATTGGCATGCCGACCCGTTTGCCCGGGGCGCCTACAGCTATGTGACGGTGAATGGCATGGATGCCGTGCGGGTACTTGCGGCGCCGGTCGAGGACACGTTGTTTTTTGCCGGCGAGGCGACCAACAGCGATGGGCAGACGGGCACCGTTCATGGCGCGATCGCAACCGGACTGCGCGCAGCACGTGAGATTCTCGGTCTCAGTGACGCCCATTGATATGGTGGTGCGCAATGCCATGAGTCGCTATCACCGGTGTATCGAGGCGATTGCCGCGTGCCGCGCCTGTAGGATCGCGCCCCAGCCCTGCTTGCCGAATGCACCAATCGGCTGGGCGCGCACCACTCGTGCTCAGCCCGGTGGTGATCGCGATGTGGGCGCCGATGGCGCGCGCGCTCGGCTGGCCGGACATCAAGCTCGGCTGGGCTGATATCGCCGAGCTGGCGAAAAGTGGCAAGACCTGGAACGAGTACGGGCATCCCGAGTGGGGGCCGTTCCAATTTGGCCACACGCATCCCGATTACTCGAACAGCGGTATTGTCAGTATCCTGGCGACCGCATACGCCGCTACAGGCAAAACGCGTGGCCTGACGGTCGCCGATGTGCGCAAGCCTGCGACGGCCGCTTTCATCAGCTCGGTGGAGCAAGGCGTGATCCATTACGGCGCGAGCACCGGCTTCTTCGCCGACCAGATGTTTGCACGCGGGCCAGGCTACCTCTCGGCGGCGGTGCTGTATGAAAACCTGGTCGTTCAATCACGCGACACGACGAAATATCCCAACCTCGCGCTGCCGGTTGTCGCGCTATATCCAAAAGAGGGCACATTCTGGAGCGATCATCCTTTCGCGATTCTGAATGCGCCCTGGGTGGATCCCGAGCAGCGCGCCGCCGCCGCCGTTTTTCGCGATTTTCTACTGGCGCGGCCGCAGCAGGAGCTGGCGCTCCAGCTTGGTTTTCGCCCCAGTGATCCGAACATCGCGATTGGCGCACCGATCGATAGCGCGCATGGTGTCGATCCAACTCAGCCGCAAACGCTGCTCGAGGTGCCGAGCGCGGATGTGATTTCGGCGGTGCGTGATAGCTGGGGGCAGAATAAGAAGCGCGTCGATGTCATGGCCGTGCTGGATGTCTCCGGCAGCATGCAAGATGAGAATCGCCTCGAGAACGCGAAGGCCGCGCTCAAAACCTTCGTCCAGCAGCTGGCCGATCAGGATGGGTTTGGCCTGACGACCTTCAGCACCAACGCTGCGGTGCTGAGCCCGATCTCGCCGATTGGCCCCAAGCGCCAGCAGCTGCTCGATCAGATCGGTGGGTTGATCCCGCAGGGCAACACGCGCCTGTTCGACACAATCGACGAGGCATACCAGTCGCTGAGCGCCGAGCCGGCCGGTGAGCGCATCCGCGCGCTGGTGGTACTGACTGACGGCGAAGATAACCGCAGCGCCCGCACCGCCGCTGATCTGGTGCGCCAACTGCAGCAGGATCAGGAAGGCCGCAGTATCAAGGTCTTCACGATCGCCTACAGCAGCGGTGCCGACGCCAGCGCCGACGCACTCAAGCAGATCGCGCAGGCGACCGGCGCCAGCAGTTACCAGTCGGCTGTGACCGCGATTGAACAGGTGTATCGCGACATCGCCACTTTTTTTTAGCCGCCACACAGTACACTTCAATCGCCTGCTCCAGCGTGAGCGCGCCCGGCCGCCCATGCTGCTATGTACTGATCTGTGGCTGCTAAATATTTTGTCATCCAAACTTACTAGCCTTGTCATCAGGCATACACACTGGCGTGCTATGCTGATCGATACGCTCCGTTGCGAGACCGAGATCGACAGGCATGTATAGAACGGCCAGCGCACGCACACCTGTGGGAGATACGTGACGTGGAGGAATCTATGGCCGATGAACACACCATCCATCGCGTAACGCCTGCGCAGCCGCTTGCGCAGGTTTCTGATGTGCAGGCGGCTCCAGATCTCCGGATTCAACTGCGCGAGCTGATCCACACCCGTGGCGAACCGATCGTCACCGTCACGCTGGCACTCCATGGGCGGCGCATCGTCGGGATAGGACGCGGTCAGGGGAATTCAACAACTCGTTTGGAGTGCACAGCGGCCGATGCAACCGTTCAAGCCATCAACCGCCTGATCACACCCATGCCCCAGTTGCGTCTCGAGCACGTCCAGCGTGCGCAGATTGGTCAGCTTGATATCTGTCTCGTGCAACTCACGGTCGTGGTTGACGACGATCAACAGACAGCCATTGGCGTCAGTCGCATCCGCAGCGATAGCGCCGAGGCAGCGGCCCGGGCAGTACTGGATGCGACGAATCGCTATCTTGCACGTCTTGTGCCCCTCCCGTCCTAGGTGGATATGGAAAGCGGTGTCGGTGATGGCAGCGAACGACAAAGCGACCAGGCCGGCAGGCGACCCAGCGGCGTAGCCACAGCTGTTCTCGCCATCTGATGATAATCCCGATCCGGCACCGCTCCTCATACTGGCTGGCCTTCATGGTCGTCCTCCTTCTGGGAGGACTCTCACATATCCGTTGGCCCAGTTTTTGGCGGTCAGGACAGGGTAGGCGCCCGGCGGTTATCGAATCCGGGTGACGATCAAGGCGGCGGTCGTTGGCGTTGTGAGCACTTCTGTTCCGACCACACGTGGATTAGCAAACGCGAACTCACGCTTATAATCGAGTGTGCTGTCCCAATTGGTCGGCCATAACGCAACCGGAGTCATATCATCCATCACGATCTGGCCGCCAATACTCACTAATTCCGTGACCGCGTCCCAGTTGGCATACGCCAAGTCGGCACGTGGCGTGGCGTCCATAAAGAGGAGATCATAGGGTTCGCTGCTGCGCATGATCGTATGCCAATCGCCGGTGTGGATCGTGACCTGTGGTTCGTCTCGAAACAGTTCCGCCACGGCGTCGGCGCAGCGGGGATTGACATCAACCGAAAGGAGGGTCGCACTGCCGGCGAGTCCACTGGCAAGCCAGGCCGTGCCCACGCCAGCACCTGTCCCTTGTTCTCCAATTCGTCCGCCTGGCTTACTTGATGTCAGCACCTGCAACAGACGACCAACCTGTGGAATGCAGGCGGATGGCGGTCCGTGATACCCAACCGGGCGACCTTCCGGCATCAAGGAAAAGCCGAGTTTGGTGGCAAGCGCGACAGCGTTGCGAACCATCTCGGGGAGCACGATCTCAGTATAGATTGGCTTTGGCATAGCGTCTCCCTCGATACTACTCTGGCTTGACGTGACGTAGTGGCTGAAGCGTGCGCCGAACGGCTTGCGGTTGCAGCTGCCGCCTTCCGGCCCTCGCCGAAGCCATGAGCATTGGGACTGGTACGGATTCTGAACCGCAAAAAAGGCACGATCTCGCGCGCCGCAGGCGGTCAGCTGCACGCGCGTGTGCGGCGGCAGAACGCTTGATGGTGCTTGCTGACGCCGTGGGCGCACTAGATTGAGCGTGGTTCTCCACGCGTGTCGAGGCTGTGGCGAATCAGTTCGACCGTCTGCATGATCAGCGGATGGTCTTCCGGGCGCAGCATCGGCGCGAGTAACTCCACGGTCACGCTATAGAGGCGTAAGCCGGCCACCACTTGTTCCCGTAACGTGGGCGGACGCCCATCTGTATGGGCGATGCCGAAGGTGATGTGCCGTAGGCGCACCCATTCCGAGTCGCGGCCCACCGCCTCGGCCACCGCCGCATAAAAGTCATTGCTACTGGCGAGCAGCACCCCGCGTTGGACCTGCATAATCCGCGACAAGCCCCAGGAACTGGCGAAGCGGGCATTCAACAGCCGTCCGAGATCGTTGTCGGCCAACCCCGCGATGCCCTTCCGCATGTCTTCACTCCAGCCCGCTAACGCCTCGCTGGCCCACGCGTTGGCCTTCGCTTGCATGGAGGCGTCCCACGTAAAGGCGTGGGCGCGTGCTTGGATCCGCGCAAAGGTTCCGTTCCGATCCTGCAAGGGGCGGGCGAGGCGCAGGCCGACAAGATACCCCGATGCCACCTCGGGGTGTGTAAAGATCTCCTCAACTGCGGCGGAACCAAGATCGTTCACCACGACCAACTGGTCAGCGATCAGTCCCTGGAAGATCCGCGTCCGATGGAGCCCGTGCGCCGAGGTGAATCGCGTGAGATCGATATCACTATACGGATTGGCTGTCTCCCGCGCATAGCTGCCCATGAGCACAAGCGCATCGACGTCCGGCCCATCAAACCGCTCGATCAGCGTCCGTATGAAGGGAGCGTCCATCCTACGTCCAATCATCGTTGGTGCCACAACGGCACGTATCGAGATGTGGCCATTCTATCACCGTAATGAGCGCTTGTCCTGGTACAGCGTTTGCACTAGCCGCCGAACGGTTTGCGGTTCAGCCACCGCCCCTGCGAGGAAAGCATCAATAAGTCGGGAAAGCGTTCTTCAAAAACCAACGATCTTGCGCGCGAGGCGGTCAGCTGGAACCACCCATCCGACACGCCGTACGTCTGTACGTTAGGAACTCCCTCTGGCCAGGGCTCTCAAGGGGGAGTTCCTGAGCAACGCCGTGTTGGGCCACACGGCTTTTACGCTTTCTTATATAGGTTGACACGCGCCCGGCATCCCCCTACAATGCCGCGACACTGCGTGGCGTCTTCAAAACAGGTTCGCTTGAAGTGGTGCTACATGATCGATATCCTCGTCCTCGGCGAGCTGAACGCCGACCTGATCCTGCGCGGCGATGTCGTGCCGGAGTGGAACCAGACCGAGAAGCTGATCGACGACGCGGCGCTGACGCTGGGCAGCTCGTCTGCCATCTTCGCGTGCGGCGCGGCGCGGCTGGGGCTGCGCGTGGCCTTTGTGGGCGTGGTCGGCGACGACCTGCTGGGGCGCTTTTGCCGCGAGGCGCTGGAGGCGCGCGGCGTCGCTACCAGCGGCGTGGTGGTGGGTCCCGCGCTGCGCACCGGCATGACCGTGATCTTGCAGCGGCCCGACGATCGCGCGATGCTGACGTTCCCCGGCGCGATCCCGATGCTGCGGGCCGAGATGGTTGATCCCGCGCTGCTCCAGGCAACCCGGCACGTCCATGTCGGCAGCTACTTCTGGCAGACGGCGCTCCAGCCTGGGTTGCCGGCGCTGTTCGCCCAGGCGCGCGCGCGCGGCGCGAGCACATCGCTCGACACGCAGTGGGATCCCAGCGGCGCCTGGGCCGGCCTCGACGCTGTGCTGGCCGCCACCGACATCCTGCTGCCGAACGAGGCCGAGGCCTGCGCGCTCGCTCGCACGACCGACTGGCGGCTGGCGCTGGAATCGCTGGCCGGCCGCGTGGCGACCGTGGTGGTCAAGCGCGGCGGCAGCGGCGCGGTTGCTATGCGCGGCGCGGCGTTCGCCGAGGCGGCCGCGCCGGCGGTGCAGGTGGTCGACGCGGTCGGCGCGGGCGATAGCTTCAACGCCGGCTTTGTCTACGGCGCGCTGGCCGGCTGGCCGCTCGATCGAAGCCTGGCGCTGGCGGTGGCCTGCGGCGCGCTCTCGACCCGCGCCGCCGGCGGCACAACCGCGCAGCCGACACTGGAGGAAGCGCTAGCGACAGCCGCTACTGCCATTGCTGCGGCTCGGGTATAGCGAACAAGGTGTACTCAATGCCATAGCCGCCCGGGCCGCTGTTGGGCAGGTAGAGCACAGCGCCATACTGCTGCGAGCACGCGAAGCCGCGGGCGCGCAGCCGGCGACAATCGGCGCTGCCGACGATCCGGCCAATCGCGAAGTAGCCGCGCCGCATCGGCACCGCCCAGACCCCGTCCGGCTGGTGCAGGCCGACCAGCACGCCCGCGCCGGCCAGCACACACACCAGCACCAGCGCGCCAATCGGCACCGCCAGCAACCACACACAGCCGCGCCGCCAACGACCAAGCATTGCCCACATCCTATCTTTAACAAGCGCCTCAGTATAGCACCGGGGCCGCGCGCTATTTTCAGTTAAGTGGTAGCATGTAGACAAATGCAATCAGCCGAGGAGAATCGCTATGCACCGATTTCGCCAATTCTGGGAGCGCCTGTTTCGTCTAACGCCAGGAGCCGCACAGCGCGAGGTCGACAAAATCGATCGAACCTTGTCCGATCTGCGCGCAAAAGTCCGCGCCCTGCCGATCGAGCAGCAGGCAGCGTTTGCGAACGAGATTCACATGATGATCGAGGAGCAGGCGCGTGCCCGAAACGCCCTGAATGAAGCATTGGACGACCGCTACGAGCGGTAGCCGGCCACCACCGGCGTACGTGGCCGGCGGACGGGCGGCATGGCGGGCAGGACACAACGGGATGCCTAACGCAGATGAAGGCAGCTGTACCATAGCAGCATAGCAACAATTCGCGCCCAACCAACCCAAACACCCATACGACTACGTATTTATGTGTGCGGCAAAGACAAGCGCTGATTGTTGAGTTTCGGCCCGGGAGATGGTAGTATATCTGCAGCACGCCGCCGTGCCCGCATTACTTCCCCCAACCTTTCCAGCCTACATTGTAACAAATAGACCAGAGCTGAGACTTCTTCTCGAGCGAAGCGATCGAGTAGTGGCTGCTCGTGTGTTTGTCGCCTGGGTGTAAGCCCATGACGGTGCGCGATGTATATTCCCAACTTAGTTACTCAAGATTATTGACAATATCACAGAGCCTGGTATATTATGGGCTGGCTCGACTGCCATGGCAAGGTTCTTGCGAACATTATAATTTGGGGTGGGCTGAGGTCGGCCAGATACCCTTTGGGTGCCGTCCCTCAGCCCCATTGGGGAGGCTTGGAGGGCCGGCCCTTTCAAACCGCTCCCAAACTGCCAAGCTGATCGCTGCCAAACGAAACTTGTCTATGAGTTACATATCGAATGAAGCTCCTAGCTGAATCATATCAATATTTTCTGGAAAATCAGAGTCGTTTTTGGCAGGCGCTGGGTCAGCACCTATCACTCAGCTTGACGGCGCTGGCGATCAGTGTGCTAGTTGGCGTGCCGCTAGGCATTTGGATCGCGCGCAGGGCGCGCGTGGCACAGGCCGTGATCAACGGCTTTGGTGCGTTACGGCTGGTGCCAAGCCTGGCGATCCTGTTTCTGGCGCTGCCGTATCTCGGCACCGGCTTCCGCCCGGCGCTGTTCGCGCTGGTCATTCTAGCGTTTCCACCAGTGATCATCAACACCTACGCCGGCATCCGCAACGTCGATCTCGCGGTGGTCGAGGCGGCCTTCGGCATGGGCATGCAGCCAAACCAGGTGCTGCGGCAGATCGAGCTGCCGATCGCGCTGCCGGCGGTGATTGCCGGTATTCGCACAGCTGCGGTCGAAGTGATAGCAAGCGCGACTCTGGCGGCCTTCATTGGCGGCGGCGGCCTGGGGGATTTTATCACGCGTGGTTTCGCGGTCTATGAGCCACGGATTATGCTCGTTGGCGCTATTCCGGTCGCGCTGTTAGCGTTGTTCTCCGAGGGGTTGCTTGGTGGAATTCAGCGCATCTTCAGCGTACCGGCGGCGTAGGCATACGAGTCTCACGCTTCTGCGTGAGAAATACAGATGTTTTGTAGCAGAGAGGAAACCAAGAATGAACATGCCCCGAATCTACCGATTACTTGTGCTGGGGCTGCTGGCCACGTTGATCCTAGCAGCTTGTGGCCAGGCCAGCACCGGCGGCACTGCGGCGACTGCGCCGGCAGCACCGGCCACCAGCGCCCCAGCCGCAACGGCAGCGCCTGAGGTAACCGCAGCCGCGCCGGCCGCTACGGCGGCGCCTGAGGCTACGGCGGCGCCTGAGGCAACCGCAGCCGCCGCGCCAACAGCCGCTACGGCGGCGACCGCTGCTCCAGCGGCCGGTGGCGCCAGTGGCACGATCAAAGTCGGCTCGAAGGACTTCACCGAGGAGTTCATTGTCGGCGAGCTGTACGCGCAGGTGCTTGAGCACGCCGGATTCAAAGTGGATCGCAAGATCAACCTGGGCGGCACGCCGATCGCGCAGGCGGCGCTGGTGAACGGCGACATCGACCTATACCCCGAGTATACGTCGACCGGACTGCTGACGGTGCTGAAGAAAGACCCGATTAAGGATCCCAAGGAAATCCTGAGCACGGTCAAGAAAGAATACGAGACTCAATTCAAGCTAACCTGGCTTGACGCCTCGCCGTTCAACGACACGAACGGCCTGGCGGTGACACAGGCCACTGCCGATAAGTATGGTCTCAAGACCTACTCCGACCTGGCGGCGAAGGCATCTGAGCTGCGATTTGGCGGCCCGGCCGAGTTCGCCGAGCGCGAAGATGGCATCAAGGGCTTGCAGAAGACCTACGGCGGCTTCGTGCCCAAGGAACTCAAGCAGCTCGGTACCGGCCCACTACGCTACGATGCACTGAAGAACGGCGATATTGATGTCGTGGTGGTCTTCACAACCGATGCGCGGATCGCGGCCGATAAGCTGGTTGTTCTACAGGATGATAAGACCTTCTACCCAATCTACAATATCGCACCAGTGGTTCGCCAGGATACGCTGGCCGCCAACCCGATGATCGCCGATGCGCTCAACAAGCTTGCGCCGCTCCTGACCAGCGATGTCATCACTGGACTGAACGCCCAGGTGGATATCGATGGTAAGGAATATGCCGCCGTTGCCAAGGACTTCCTAGACAAATCCGGCCTGCTGAAGTAATAGCGAGGACTGAGGACTGAGGACTGAGTAACCTGTCCCACTCAGTCCTCAGTCCGCGTTTCTCAGCACTGATTATGAGCGCTATTGTTGTCGAAAATTTAACCAAGCAATTCCCAGACGAGCCGCAGCCAGCGGTCGATCAGGCTAGCTTCGAGGTCGATGATGGCGCCTTTGTGGTGCTGCTCGGGCCATCGGGCTGTGGCAAAACCACATTGCTCAAGATGATCAACCGGTTGTACGAGCCGACGAGCGGGCGCATCCTGGTCGGTGATGTCGATGCGCGCAGCCTGCCGGTCACTGATCTGCGCCGCCGAATTGGCTATGCCATCCAGCAGACCGGACTATTCCCACACATGCGCATCGAGCAAAACATCGCTGTAGTGCCGCAGCTACTGGGCTGGGAGAAGCCGCGCATCGACGCGCGCATCGACATGCTACTCGATCTGGTGAACCTACCGCGCTCGTATCGCAAGCGCTACCCGCGCCAGCTCTCCGGCGGTGAGCAGCAGCGCGTGGGCCTGGCGCGCGCTCTTGCGGCCGACCCAGCAATTATGCTCATGGACGAGCCATTCGGCGCAATCGACGCGATCACCCGCACACGCCTGCAGGACGAACTGCTGAATATTCAGCACAAGCTACGAAAGACGATCATGTTCGTCACACACGATGTCGAAGAGGCGCTGCGCTTGGCCGACAAGATCATCATCATGCGCACCGGCACAATCGTACAGTACGACACGCCACTGAACATTGTGATGCAGCCGCGCGATAGGTTTGTACAGCAGCTGGTCGGCACCGAAGATATGTTGCGACGGCTGAGCCTGATCACCGTGAGTGATGCGCTGGCGGCCCAAACACCGGGCGAGCTTACACCTGCTTTGGGATCGCGCGGCTCGACCGAGCTTGCGACGATTAGCCCTGACGCCGATCTGCGCAGCGCGCTTTCGCAACTGTTGCGCGGCGACAACGCTGCGCTCGCAGTCGTCGATCAGCAGGGCGCGACACTCGGGCAGATCACTTTTGCCGATATGCATGCCGCCGTGGCCGATCGCGCCGTGGGCGCATAGCAAGTGTAATCTGCTATGGCAAATCTGTTAGCTGGTTTTCGGTATCTGATAAACAACAGTGGTTCTGTGCTTAGCCTGTTTGGCGAGCATCTGCGGATGGCCGCGATTGCGCTGGCGATCGCGCTGGCGATCGCGCTGCCGCTAGGTTGGCTGCTCGCGCGGGTAACATGGCTGCGCGGCCCGGTGCTAGGGGTGCTGGGCGTGATCTACACCATTCCCAGCCTCTCACTGTTTGTGCTCCTGATCCCCGTGCTAGGGTTGGGGTTGCGAACCGCGATCGTGGCGCTGGTGGCCTATGCACAAGTTGTGCTCGTGCGCAACATTTTGATCGGGCTCGTGAGTATCGATCCTGCGATCAGCGAGGCAGCCAGGGGAATGGGTATGAACGGCTGGCAGCGCTTCAGCCGGGTCGAATTTCCGCTGGCACTGCCGCTGATCTTGGCCGGCACGCGCGTTGCGACGCTGTCGATCATTGGGATTGGGACAGTAGCTGCGTTCATCAATGGCGGCGGGCTGGGTCGCTTGCTGTTCGATGGCGTCGCAACCGGCAACCGTGGCAAGATAGTCGCCGGCAGTATCGCGATCACTATGCTGGCGCTAGGCGCGAATGTGATCTTGCGCTTCTTCGAGCGCCGCGCGGCGCTAGCCGTGCGCGGCGAGGAACAGGCTGCCAGTTCATGACCGAATATTTTCAGCCAGCGAAAAACGTAAAGCATAAAACGTGAAGGTTACGCCGATCACGTTTTACGCTTTACGTTTTACTTACACATGTGCTATGGCACTCGCAATCCGAGTATGACGGAAGATGAAGGACGAACGACGGTGGTTATTCGTCTTCCGTCGTCCGTCCTTCGTCCACTGAGTAAGGCAGCGCCTCAGTCCTTGCGCTCGTGCTCGTGCTTCTCTTCCTGCTTGTGCTTGTTCACGGTCGCATAGCCGATCCGCTCGGCATCCTCTTCGGATTTACGGATCCGATCCTTTAGGCGTGAAAGCCCACCAGCTTTCGCGATGTGAGGACAAGCGCAGCGCAGATAGCATCACCTATCCGCAATACGAGAACGGCGTGCGGCTCGACGGCACGCGGCTGATCATCAGCAAGATCGGCGCGGTGCATGTGGTTCTGCATCGCCCACTCGAAGGCACGCCCAAAACCGTCACATTGTCCCGTTCGCGCAGCGGCAAGTGGTATGCCTGTTTCTCGGTTGAGACGGAACCCACCACCCTGCCAGAGTCGTCCGCTGCCATTGGGGTTGATATGGATCGCGACGAGAACGCTGCGATCAACATACTTGCCTTGGGGCTGCAAGGCGAGGGTGAAACTCCCTAGAAGCCCAGGTGCTTTAGGCCCTAGGAGCAGTCACCGCGCTTCTTCTCGCTCTGCTTGATGTGCTCGGCCATACGGTCTTCTTTGTCGCTGAACCGATCGTTGCGATCTGGCATAGCTTGGTCTCCTCTCTGCGCTTGTTCTTGCGACGCCATAGGCTCTTTCCGACAAGCCGGTTTCGGATTAAAAGACGAGGAGATTGCCAGCTA
>WNGB01005569.1_pt1 | contig 32284 bp, 36 predicted proteins | sample 5400681 | NCBI WGS metagenome assembly WNGB01 (sample SAMN13153367, study PRJNA577476) | soil metagenome | isolation source: 115 cm soil or saprolite under grassland replicate 2 | place: USA:California | collected 2016-06-15
CGCCGATCCGTGCGGCGCGGCCGGGGAGAGCAGGAGCGTCCGTTCAGGCGTGACCGCGCCGGCAAGGGGGACGACCCGGTCGAGCAGCACGCTTAGCCCGGCACGGACGACCACGCGCACCTGCTGGGTGACCCGCCGGGCGTCGGCCGCACCGACCGAAAGCGCGGCCGGCGCGCCGGCCGGCCCGCCAATGCTGCCGAACGCCGGCCCGGCAGGGCCGTCGTTTCCGGCGGCCGCGACCACGAGCGTGTCGAGCCGGAGCGCCCCCGCTGCAGCGCGCGCGAGCGGGCTGTCTCCGAACGCGGCGAACGGCTCCACCAGCGGAATCAGCGCGATCCTGGCCGCGTCGTGCGCATCGCCGTCGCCGTCCGGGTCGACCGCGCGCTCGAGCCCGGCGAGGAGCTGGTCGGTCCGGGCCGAGACGGTGTACCCACCGCGCTCGTCCGGCTGCCAGCCTGCAACGCGGATCGGCAGGACCGTCGCAGCCGGCGCGACCCCGGCGAGCCCGGCCGTCCCGCTCGCGCCGACAAGCAGTCCCGCCATCTCCGTCCCGTGCCGCTCGAGTTGTGCAGGATCCGTCGGTTTGGCCACCGCGCGTGCGTCGGCGCCGCCGCCGAGGACGTCGAAGCCGTCGAGCACGTGCCCGTGGAGGTACGGCTTGCGCAGGTCGACGCCGGTGTCGAGGAGGGCAATCGTCACCCCGCGGCCGGTGATGCCGGCGAGCCGCACGTCCGGGCGCTGCCCGAGCCCAGGGGCGAAGGCGGCAGTGCGCAGCACCCGCGAGGAGACCGAGGCCGGAAACGCGACCCTGACCGGGTAAACGCCCTTGACCCCAGGCGTCCGCTCGACCAGGGCGATCGCGCGCGGGTCCAGCAGCGCGGAGAAGCCGTTCAGCGTGCGCGTGAAGCGGAACTCGGGCTTGACCTGGACGCCCATCCGGCCGAGGCTCGCCATGAACTGCTGCTGCGCCGCGTAGGCGGCGGCCGACCAGCTGCGCTCGTCGCGGTCGCTCGCGAGCCCGCCGGCCCGCGCGACCCGGTCGGCAAGCGAGAAGGCGCTGAGCACGACGAGCACCCGCCGGCCCGTGGCCACCGGGGCTCTCGGCCCGCCGACGAGACCACTCCAGGCAGCAGCCCGGCTGAGACGCGAAGGTGCCTGCGGCTCGGCGCCTCCTCCGCGCGGCGGGACGGTTAGTACGGCCGCACCGCCGACGGCGGCGAGGATGCCGAGGGCAACGGCGCTACGCCACCGCATAGGCGTCCAGCCGCAGTGGATCGGCGGCCGGCTCGAGGTACCGGCCTGCGGAAGCGATCATCGCGGCGTTGTCGGTGCAGAGGGCGAGCGGAGCGGCCGTCGCGCCGGGCAGGGCCGCGCGCAACTCGGAGTTCGCGGCCACGCCGCCGACGATTGCGATCGTCTCCGCGCCGAGCGTCTCGGCCGCCTTGTGCGTCCGCTCGACCAGTGCGCGGACGATCGCTTTCTGGTACGACGCGGCGAGATCCGCGCAATGTTCCTGAAGCTTGCCTGGCGGGATGTCTCGCACCGCATAGAGCAGCGCCGTCTTCACTCCCGAGAACGAGAAGTCGAGGCCGGGCACTTGGGCGACGGGAAAGTCGTACGCCTCGGAATCGCCTTCACGGGCGAGGCGGTCGATCTCCGCGCCGCCGGGATAGCCGAGGCCCAGCATTCGCGCGCCCTTGTCGAAGGCCTCGCCGGCCGCATCGTCGAGCGTCGTCCCGACCACACGGAACCCGACGTGGTTCTGGACGTCGAGCAGCAGCGTGTGCCCGCCGCTCGCGAGCAGGCAGAGGAAGGGAGGCTCGAGTGGATTGGGCTGGAGGTAGAGCGAGGCGACGTGCCCGTGCAGGTGGTCGACCGCGACCAGCGGCAGGCCGCCGCCCCACGCGAGGCCCTTGGCGGCCGCGAGGCCGACCAGCAGGGCGCCGATCAGGCCGGGCCCCTGGGTGACGGCGACGCGCTCCACGTCGGCAAGCGGGACCTCGGCCCGGCCGAGCGCCTCGCGCACGACCGGCGCGACGAGCTCGAGGTGCCGCCGAGAGGCGACCTCCGGGACGACGCCGCCGTAGCGCGCGTGGAGCTCGGACTGCGATGCGACGACGTTCGAGAGGATGCGCCCGTCGCCGGTGACGACCGCGGCCGCGGTCTCGTCGCAGGAGGTCTCGAGACCGAGTATCACGCGCTTTCGCTCCGCGAAAGCGCTAGCTGTTGCTGATTGGACACTTGTTCGTGAGCACTCGGATACGATCGGTCGGCCACGCTGTAGCCGACGTGCTGCGTGTCGTCGCTGATACCCAGGAACGCCGAAGCGGCGTGCCGCATCTGCTCTGCGAGTTCGGTATCGCCGTGGAGTCCCGGCGCCTTTCGGCTGGGGACTACATCGTCGGCGACCTCGCGATCGTCGAGCGGAAGACCGTACGTGGACTTCACGCAGCGGTCATCCAGGGCAAGTTCTGGCCACAGCTTGGCCGTCTTCGCGAAAAGGCTCGCTTCGCGTATCTCCTGATCGAGGGAATCGACCTGGACGACGGGCCGCTGACTGCCGCGGCTGTCCGCGGCGTCTGCGTAGCAGTGATGGACCTGGGCGTCGACATCCTGCGTTCGACTGACGCGAAGGACTCCGCCTTGTGGCTTCACCGCCTCGCTGAGCGCCGAGAGCGTGTCAGGTCTCGAGATCGCCCAGCGTACGCTCAACGCCCGAAGCGGGAAGCCGGCGCGCCGGCCTCCGAGGCAGCGCTTGCGAGCGTTCCCGGTATCTCGCGGGTCTTGGCCAAGGCATTGCTGGGTCATTTCGCAACCCTGGCGGCGGTCGTCGGAGCTGAACCGAGCGACTGGCAGCAGGTCCCAGGTATCGGTCCTGTCCGTGCAAAGGCCATGGCGACCACGTTCCACACTCCGCACCCAGCTAGCCGTTCGCGACGGAGTCGCGAACGGCGTGATTTCTCCACATGATCAGCGCGTCCTCGCGGTTGTCGGTGTAGTAGCCGCGGCGGACGCCGCGCGTCTCGAAGCCCGAGCGCTCGTAGAGCGCGATCGCGCCCGCGTTCGAGACGCGCACCTCGAGCGTGTACCCGCGGCGGTCGTCCTCCCGCGTCAGCTCGAACAATTCGCCGAGCAGGGTCGACGCGATCCCGCTGCGCCGGTCCGGAGGCGCCACGGCGACGTTCATCACGTGCCACGCGTCCACGTACCGCGAGACGATCAGGTACCCGACGAGACGCTCCTCGCCGAACGCGCCCAGGCAGATTGAGGACGGCTTCGCCAGCTCGCCCGCGAACATCGAGCGCGACCACGGAGTCGGGTAGGAGCTGCGCTCGATCTCCTCGATCGCGGCAAGGTCGCGAAGCTGGAGGCGGCGGACCTCGATCACAAGAGCGCCTTCTCGGCGTCCGGGACCCGCAGGTAGACGGGCTCGACGAGCTCGGCGGGCCCACCCGCTCGGGCAAGCTGGGCGAGGAAGCGGGCGCGTGGAACGTGGAGCTCGCTTCGGTCGGGCGGGACGACGCCGCCGCCGCCCTCGATCACCGTGCGGTAGCGGCGTGCGCCGTCGCCGACGTAGGTCCGCCCCGCCTCGATCTCGAGCTGGGTAGGTGTCAGGCACCGCGGTTCGCCGCCCGCGAGCGTGAAAATCTCGCGCCGGCGGGCGTCGATCACCGGCACCGCGTCCGGCGCGCCCGCGGCGAGGGCCTCGAGGGTTGAAACCCCGGCGACGGGCAGGTCGAGGGCGAGCGCCAGACCTCGCGTGGCGGCGAGACCGATCCGCACGCCCGTGAAGCTCCCGGGCCCGACGCCGACCACGAGCAGATCGAGGTCGGCGGGGATGCAGCCCGCCCGGCGCAGCAGCTCGTCCGCATCCGCCAGCACCGTCACCGCGCGCGAGCTGCGCTCGCCGAGGACCTCCCCGTCCCGAACGAGTGCACTGGTGGCGACATCCGTCGCAGTGTCAAACGCCAAGGTCAGCATCGCCCTCGAGCACGATCAGCCGCCGCCTCTCGTCCACGTGGCGTAACCGTACCCGCAGCCGTGGCGGGGGCAGGGACGCGCCGGCCGCCTCGGGCCACTCGACGAAGACGATCGCGTCCTCGAAGTACGGTTCCAGCGCTCCCCAGTCGGCCTCATTCACGCCCGCGAAACGGTAGAGGTCGAGGTGCGAGACGGTCACGCGCGCCTCGTAGCGGTGCCCGATCGTGTAGGTCGGGCTCGTCACGGGCTGCGTCACCCCGAGCGCACGACAGGCTCCTCGAACGAAGGTGGTCTTCCCCGAGCCGAGCTCGCCGGAGACGGTGACGACGTCGCCGGGCCGCAGCTGCCCGCTGACCCGCGCGGCGAGCGCCTCCGTCTCCTCGGGCGAGGTTGTCTCGACCTGGGTCAGAACAGGCCGAGCTGGACCACGACCGGCGCCGGCTCGGGCTCCGCAAGCGGCTCCAGGAACGACACGGGCGGGCCGACCTCGCGCTCGAGCAGCGTGGGGATGCGGGCGAAGTCCTCCTCCAGCACCTTCAGCATCGCGGGCGTGTACAGCGCGGCGGCCGGGTGGTAAATCGGGTAGAGCAGGACCCGGGAGCCACCGATCGTCGTCTCCTGCTCGACCCCGTGGACACGCGTGATGCCGGTCGGCTTGCCGGAGAGCAGCTTGGTCGCAAAGTTCCCGAGCGTCGCCACCACCCTCGGCCGGATCAGCTCGATCTGGCGGAAGAGGTACGGCTCGCACTGCTCGATCTCGTCCGGCTGCGGGTCGCGGTTCCCAGGAGGCCTGCACTTGATCACGTTGCAGACGAAGACATCCGTGCGCGTGAACCCGATGCCGTCGAGCAGCCGGTCGAGCAGCTTCCCGGCCTGGCCGACGAAGGGAATGCCCTGCTGGTCCTCGTGGAAGCCCGGCGCCTCGCCGACGAACATCAGATCGGCGTTGGGGTTGCCGTTCCCGAACACCACCTGTGTGCGCCCCTCGTGGAGCCGACAGCGGGTGCAGGCCGAGGCTTCGGTCCTGAGCGCGTCGAGCATCGACGCAGGAGTGTAGGCGCTCGGCCGGATGCTCAGCCGCAGCCGCAGGAGCCGCCGCAGCACCCGCCGCCGGCCGCGGTCTGGCCGAAGCTCGGCGCGGACTCGGCGCCGTGCGTCGCAAAAACGGAGAACTGCTTCTGCACCTTGGCGGCGCCGCAGTCCGGGCAAGGCGGCGTCTCGCCGTTGCGGACGAGCTCTTCGAAGTGCGACTCGCACTTCATGCAGACGTACTCGTAGATCGGCATCGCAACGAAGTCTAGCGACTCCGTTGCGATAGATATACGCGTGGATGTGGGAGCGGCTCGGAGAGCGGCTGGAGGGGACGATCGTCGTCCTCGAGCCGCTGGGGCCGCAGCACGTCGAGGCGCTTCGCGCGGCGGCGGCAGACGAGCGGATCTGGACCTGGATGGTCACGCGCGACGTCGAGGCCTGGATCGCGCGGGCGCTGGCAGCGACCGACACCCAGCACTTCGCCGTCCTGTGTGACGGCGTCGTTGTCGGCTCGACGAGCTACCTCTCGATCGTCCCCGAGCACCTGCGGCTCGAGATCGGGAACACGTGGAACAACCCATCTGTCTGGGGCACCGGCGCGAACACCGAGGCCAAGTACCTGCTCCTGCGCAACGCATTCGAGACCCTCGGCGCACGCCGCGTCGAGTTCAAGACCGACGCGCAGAACGAGCGCGCCCGGGCGGCCCTGGCCGCCCTCCCTGCCGAGTTCGAGGGCATCCACCGCAAGCACATGGTCGTGCGGGGCGGCGAGCGCCGTGATTCCGCCTGGTACGCCGTGATCGACGACGACTGGCCGCGGGTGAAGGCCTCGCTCGAAGGGAGACTCGGGGCCAAGCGGTAGACTTTCGGCTGCCCGGTATCCACTACGGAACTGGAGCGTCGATTGGTACAGAGCGTTCGAGTCATCGGCGCCGGCCGCGTCGGGTCGGCGGTCTCGGCCCGCCTCCGGGAGCGGGGTATCGAGTTGCGCGACGACGACGGCGAGCTCGTCGTCCTCTGCGTGCCCGACCAGGCGATCGCCGAAGTCGCCGCCGGCATAGAGGCAGGCCCCTGGGTCGCGCACGTGAGCGGCGCGACGCCGCTCGCCGCGCTCGACCCGCACAAGCGCCGTTTCTCGATGCACCCGTTGCAGACGTTCACGCTCGACCGCGGGCCGGATCAGCTCGACGGCGCCTGGGCCGCCGTCACCGCCGAGACGGACGAGGCCCGCGGGCTCGGTCATGGGCTCGCGGAGACGCTCGGCCTGCGCCCGTTCGATCTCGACGACGGCGCGCGCACCCTCTACCACGCCGGGGCGGCGATCGCCTCGAACTACCTCGTCACGCTCTACCGTGCCGCGTCGCGGCTGTTCGAGGACGCCGGCGCGCCGCCCGAGGCGCTCGTGCCGCTGATGACGCGGACGATCGAGAACGGGTTCCAGCTGACCGGCCCGATCTCCCGCGGGGACTGGGCGGTCGTCGACGCCCACCTCGACGCCCTCCACGACGCGCACCCGGAGCTCGAGCCGATGTACCGCGTGCTCGGCTCTCTGACTACGTCAGAGAGCCGAGGGAGGGCGTCGTGAGAGTCACTCGGACGATCGCCGAGACGCGCACGGCGCTCGCAGGCTTGGACGACGTCGGGCTCGTTCCAACGATGGGCGCCTACCACGCGGGCCACCTCTCCCTCTTCCGCGCAGCGCGCCAGCGGTGCGAGACGGTTGTCGCCAGCCTGTTCGTCAACCCGGCGCAGTTCGGGGACGACGGCGATCTCGCGCGCTACCCCAGAGACGAGGCACACGACGCGCGCTTCGTGGAGCAGAACGGCGTCGACCTGCTGTTCGCCCCCACCGTCGACGAGCTCTACCCGTCCGGGTTCGAAACGTGGGTCGAGGTCGAGGAAGCCTCGCGCAGGCTCGAGGGCGCGCACCGGCCGGGGCACTTCCGGGGCGTCGCGACGATCTGCCTGAAGCTGTTCAACATCGTCCGCCCGCGGCGAGCGTACTTCGGCCAGAAGGACGCGCAGCAGGTCGAGGTCGTCCGCCGGATGATCCGCGACCTGAACCTCGACGTCGAGCTGTGTGTGCTGCCGATCGTCCGCGACGCCGACGGCCTCGCCCTCTCCTCGCGCAACGCACTGCTCTCGCCCAAGGAGCGTGAGCGCGCCCTCGCTCTCCCCCGCGCGCTCGCCACCGGCGACCCGGCGCGCGCGCGCGAACTGCTCGGCGATCTCGACGTCGACTACGTCGAGCTCGCGCCCTTCGACCCGCCCGTCCTGGCCGCCGCCGTGCGCGTCGGCTCCGTGAGATTGATCGACAACGCCCCGATTCGGGAAGGAGGCACCACATGAGCGCTGTGCCCGCCGGCAAGCTGCCGCTGCCCGAGCTCGCCGCGATGAAGGAGCGCGGCGACAAGATCGTGATGGTCACCGCCTACGACGCGCCCGGCGCGCGCTTCGCCGAGGACGCCGGGATCGACATCATCCTCGTCGGCGACACCGCCGCGATGGTCGTCCTCGGCTACGAGGGCACGACTGTGCCGGTGACGGTGGACGAGATGCTGTTCCTGACCCGCACGGTCGCGCGCCATTCGCACCGGCCGATCGTGGTCGGCGACATGCCGTTCGGCTCGTACCAGGTGTCGGACGAGGACGCCGTTCGGAATGCGATCCGCTTCGTCAAGGAGGCGGGCGCCGACGTCGTCAAGCTCGAGGGCGCGGGCCCGATGGTCTCGCGCGTCCGCAGCATCGTCGAGGCCGGGATCCCTGTCATGGCGCACGTCGGCCTGACCCCGCAGTCCGCGACCATGCTCGGCGGGTTCAAGACCCAGGGCAAGACGGCGGAGGGGGCGCGGAAGCTCGTCGCCGACGCGAAGGAGCTCGAGGCGGCAGGCGCGATGTCGCTCGTGCTGGAGGCGATCCCGGCTCCGGTCGCAGCGCGGATCACTTCCGAGCTCAGGATCCCGACGATCGGGATCGGCGCGGGGCCAGACTGCGACGGGCAGGTGCTCGTCTACCACGACCTGCTCGGTCTGACCGAGGGCCACCTGCCGAGGTTCGTCAAGCGCTACGCGAACCTGTCGCGCGAGATCCGTGACGCGCTCGAGGCTTATGCGGCCGAGGTGCGCTCGGGCGCCTTCCCCGGCCAGGAGCACACCTACGCGATGTCGGAGGAAGATCTCGACGCGTTCTCGGCCGGGCTAGATCAGGCCGTACGCCCGGGCTAGCGCCGCGGCGGGGACGAGCGCAGGCACGGCCGTCGCCGCGAGCCCCCGCGGCCACGTCCAGCCGTTCGCCTGCTTGATCCCGAGGGCGAGCAGGGCGACGCACCAGACGATCACGGCGGCCTCGATCCCCTCGAAGACGGAGCCGCCCGTGCCCGAGTCGCTGCCGCCGGTGCGGAACGAGTCCTCGCCGTACAGCGCCAGCCGCACCGGCCAGGCCACGATCGAGAGCGCGAGCGGAGCGCAGGCGAACGCGAGCAGGTGGCGCGAGCGGCGGTACGAGCCGAGGCTGCCGGCGAGCTGCTCGCCCAGGTACGTGAGCGCGCCGAAGGCGAAGTACCCCGCGACGCCGTAGATGAGCGCGGCGAGGAAGACGATGACGGCAAGGTCGACCCCGCCGAGCTCGAAATCGTCGAGAGCGTGGCCGATCGTGTTCGTCGAGAGCACGCCAGCGAGGCCGGCGACGACGCCGACGAGCAGCACGGGCTCCTGCCGGGCCTGCGCGGCCTCGTCGGTGTCGTCCCTCAGCCAGGCGAAGACCGTGTGCGGCATCTGGAAAACGAGCCCGAGCCGCAGCCACCAGTCGCGCTCGAGCGAGGTCGAGCTCTCGGCATTGGCGCTCACGGGCGCAGGGTATCGCCCGACGGATCCTCGCCCGCCCCTAGGCCCCCCACGACCGTCGAATCGCGCGCCAATCCACGGGTTACGAGATGATTGGGACGTGGACGGCGGCGTCACCTGCCCCTCGTGTCAGACGGTCAGCGTGCCCGGCGGCAAGTTCTGCAGCGAGTGCGGGACGCCGCTCGCCATGAGCTGCCCCTCCTGCGGCGCCGTCGCCGCCCCGACGGCGAAGTTCTGCGCGGAGTGCGGAACGGGGCTTGCCGGGGCACCGCCCACAGCTCCCGAGGTTCCGCGCGCCCCCGCACCCGCGGCGGAGCGGCGGCTCGTCACCGTCCTCTTCGCAGACCTGGTCGGCTTCACGCCGCTCTCCGAAAGCCGGGACGCGGAGGAGGTGCGCGAGCTCCTCTCGCGCTACGTCGACACTGCCCGACGCGTGATCGGAGCGCTACGGCGGCAGCGTCGAGAAGTTCATCGGCGACGCCGTCATGGCGCTGTGGGGCGCGCCGATCGCCCAGGAGGACGACGCCGAGCGGGCGGTGCGCGCCGCGCTCGAGCTCGTCTCCGCGGTCCAGGCGCTCGGCACCGAGGTCGGTGCACCTGAGCTTCGCCTCCGCGCGGGCGCCCTCACCGGCGAGGCGGCGGTCACCCTCGGAGCCGAGGGTGAAGGAATGGTCGCAGGCGACCTCGTCAATACCGCCTCCCGAGTCCAGTCGGCTGCGGATCCCGGCGGCGTGCTCGTCGGCGAGGCGACCCGGAGGGCGAGCGACGCCGCGATCGCCTACGAGGACGCCGGCGAGCACGAGCTGAAGGGCAAGGCCGAGCCGCTACAGCTCTGGCGGGCACTGCCCGTGATCGCCAATCGCGGCGGAGAGGGCCGCTCGGCCGGCCTCGAGGCGCCGTTCGTCGGCCGCGACCGCGAGTTTCGCATGGTCAAGGACCTCTTCCACGCGACCGCCGACGAAGGCAAGGCCCACCTGCTCTCGGTCATGGGTGTCGCCGGAATCGGCAAATCTCGGCTCGCCTGGGAGTTCGAGAAGTACCTCGACCGCCTCGTCGAAAACGTCTGGTGGCACAAGGGCCGCTGCCTCGCCTACGGCGACGCGATCGCCTACTGGGCGCTCGCCGAGATGGTCCGGATGCGTGCCCGGATCACCGAGGACGAGCCGGCAGACTCTGCGATCGCGAAGCTGCGGAGCGTGGTCGAGGAGATGGTCACCGCTCCCGAGGAGCGCGCCTTCGTCGAGCCTCGCCTCCAGCACCTGCTCGGCCTCACCGAGCGGACCGCGCCGGACCGTGAGGACCTGTTCTCGGCGTTGCGGCTCTTCTTCGAGCGGATGGCCGAGCAGGGGCCCGTCCTCCTCCTGCTCGAAGACCTCCAGTGGGCGGACACCGCTCTCATCGAGTTCGTCGACTACCTGCTCGAGTGGTCGCGGAATTTCCCGATCTTCGTGATCACGCTCGCGCGTCCGGACCTCGCGGAGCGGCACCCTTCGTGGGGCGCGAGCACCCGCAGCTTCACGTCGCTCTTCCTCGAGTCGTTTGCGCCGCGCGGCCTGGCCGCGGTCTCGGGACTCTCCGAAGAAGAGCTCCAACCCCTGCTCGCGTCACTCGTGCGCAAGGAGGTGCTGGTCCTCGAGTCCGACCCGCGCTCGCCCGAGCGCGGCCAGTACGGGTTCCTGCAGGCGCTCGTCCAGCACGTCGCCTACGAGACGCTCGCGCGCCGTGACCGCAAGGCGAAGCACCTCGCCGCGGCGTCCTACCTCTCCGGCCAGGCTCGATCCCGAGGAGATCGCCGAGGTGATCGCGGCCCACAATCTCGACGCCTATCGGGCGGCTCCCGATGACCCGGACGCAGGCGAGATCCGCGCGAGCGCGCTGGGATGGCTGACACGCGCCGGCGAGCGCGCCGCCGCGCTCGCCGCGACCGAAGAGGCCCAGCGCGCCTTCGACGCTGCCGCCGAGCTCGCCGACGATCCGCTCGAGCGGGCCGACCTGCTCGAGCGCGCGGGGGGCCTCGCCCTCGCCGGCAACCGCCCGGAGGCGGCAGAGGACCGGCTCCGCGCAGCGTATGCGCTCCACGAGGAGGCAGGGGCGACTCACGACGCGGCCCGGGTCGCGGCCGCACTCGGCATGCCGATGTGGAACCGTGGCAAGCTCGACGAGGCGATCGAGCTGATGGAGAACGCGTTCGCCGTCCTCGCGAGCGACGAGCCGGATGCCGACGTGGCAACGCTGACCGCCCAGCTCGCGCGCCTGCACTATTTCGCGGGCAACCTGGACACCGCACTCGAGCGCATCGAGCTTGCCCTGGAGACCGCCGAGACGCTCGGCCTGCCCGCCGTGCTAGCCGGAGCACTGAATACGAAGAGCCTCGTCCTCCAGAACCGGCCTCACGAGTCACATGCTTTGCTCCGGGAGGCGCTGGCCGACGCGGCCGAGGCGGCTCGACAGCTGGGTGATCCCGAAGCTGCCGTGTCGATCGCCGAGCTCTTCTCCGAATGGCCACGTTCGTTGCGCACCCGCCTGTTCGAGGCCGAGCTCGCCCGCATCCGGGCCAACGCGGCCGCCGCCCGAGGTAACGAGGCGGAGGCGGCCGACAGTTTTGCGCTCGCGCTCGCCAACGCCCGCAACGTCGCCGAGCCGATCTGGCTGGCGCCGATCCTCTTCGGCTACGGCTTGTGGCTCGCCCGAGCCGGCCGGCAGGACGACGCCGAGCCGCTCCTCGCCGAGGCACGCCAGCTCTTCACAGAGCTGAAGGCGGTTCGCTGGCTGGCGCAGATGGAGGAGAGCCAGCACGCCCTGGCCCCGCCTGATCGCCCTCAGCCCGGGAACTCGACCTCGACGAGCGGGCTGCCCGCGATCCAGGCCTCGAGGTCGTAGGCGCTACTGAGTACGCGAGTGAGTACGTCGCGTCGTTCCGCCGGATCCTCGATCGTCCGCGCCCGCGCGGGCAGATCGAGCCGGAGTCCGCGCTTGACGTGCAGCGTGAATTCCGGGTTCGCCTTCAGGTTCGCGTACCAGTCTCGGCGTCCCGGCGAGCCGGTCAGGTAGACGGTTCCGTCCGCGACCCAGGCCCAGATCTCGATCCGCTGCGGCTCGCTAGACCTGGCGCCCGTGGTGGTGATGTCGATCGTCCGGTCGCGGGCCAGCGCCTCGAGCACCTGTTTGTCCATGGCTCGAGCGTACGCGTCCCAAATGTATATGGTACTATGTATGGTAACATGACCCGGATGCTGAAGACGACCGTCTATCTCCCGAACCAATTGAAGGACCGCGTCGAGAAGCTTGCGGAACGAACCGGCCGCTCGGAAGCCGAAGTGATCCGGACCGCTCTCGAGGAGTACACGGAACGTGAGGTGCCCCGGCCGCGCCTCGGCATCTTCAGCGCCCCGCCCATCGAGGACTGGGACGAGGCAATGCGCGGCTTCGGCGAGAGTTGATCCTGCTCGACTCCGGCGGGCTGTTCGCGGCGCTGAACCGTGCCGAATCGACCTATGAAGCCGCGCGCTCGGTGATCGAGCGGGAGCCGGGGCCACACATCCTCTCGCCCTTCGTGCTTGCGGAGCTCGACTACCTGCTGAGCACGAGAGGCAGCCTGGACACTGAGCTGACTCTCCTCGAGGACGTCGCACAAGGTGTCTACACGCTTGCGCCGTTCGACGCCGCCGATGTCCGCACCGCCATCGACGTCATCGAACGCTACCGAGATCACCACATCGGCCTTGCCGACGCCTCGATCGTCGTCCTCGCGGAACGCCACGACACGAACCGAGTCCTGACGCTGGACGAGCGCCACTTCCGCACGCTTCGCACAGCCGCGGGCAAACCATTCGAGCTCCTCCCGGCGGACGCCTGACTCAGGCCGCGGCAGCGACCGCCGGCAGCAGCTGCCGCAGGAACAGCCCGGTGTACGAGCCTTCGACCTCGGCGACCTGCTCGGGCGTCCCGGTCGCGATCACCTCGCCGCCGGCCTCGCCGCCCTCGGGGCCGAGGTCGACGATCCAGTCGGCTTGCTTGATCACGTCCAGGTTGTGCTCGATCACGAGCACCGTGTTGCCCGAGTCGGCGAGCCGCTGGAGCACCTCGAGCAGCTTCTCGATGTCGGCGAAGTGGAGGCCGGTCGTCGGCTCGTCGAGGATGTAGAGCGTCCGGCCGGTCGCGACCTTCGAGAGCTCCTTCGCCAGCTTCACCCGCTGCGCCTCGCCGCCGGAGAGCGTCGTTGCCGGCTGGCCGAGCTTGATGTAGTCGAGCCCGACGTCGTGCAGCGTCTGCAGCTTGCGCCGGAGCTTCGGGATCTTCGCGAAAAACTGGAGCGCCTCCTCGACCGACATGTCCAGCACCTCGGAGATGTTCTTACCCTTGAAGCGCACCTCGAGCGTCTCGCTGTTGTAGCGCGCGCCCTTGCAGGTCTCGCACGGCACGTAGACGTCCGGCAGGAAGTGCATCTCGATCTTGATCTGCCCGTCACCCTTACAGGTCTCGCACCGCCCACCGCGCACGTTGAACGAGAAGCGTCCCGGCTTGTAGCCGCGCACCTTCGACTCGGGCGTGAGCGAGTAGAGCTCGCGGATCGGCGTGAAGAGATCGGTGTACGTGGCCGGGTTCGAGCGCGGCGTCCGCCCGATCGGCGACTGGTCGATGTCGATCACCTTGTCGAAGCAGTCGATCCCCTCGCAGCCGAGATGCTCGCCCGGCTTCACCCGCAGCTTGTTCAGCTGGTTGGCGAGCGCCTTGTAGACGATCTCGTTGACGAGCGTGGACTTGCCCGAGCCCGAGACGCCCGTGACGCAGACGAACTTTGCAACGGGAAACTCGACATCGATTCCCTTCAGGTTGTGCTGCGACGCACCGCGCACCCAGAACGAGCCGAGGTCGTCGGTGCGCCGCTCCGGCACTGCGATCTCCCGCGCTCCGGCGAGGAACTGGCCCGTAATCGACGCCCGGTTGCGCTCGATCTTGGCCGCGCTCGTCGTGCTCGACCACGACAACCGTGTTGCCGAGCGCCTTCAGCCGCTCGAGCGTGCCGATCAGCCGCGCGTTGTCCCGCTGGTGGAGCCCGATCGACGGCTCGTCGAGGATGTAGAGCACGCCGACGAGCTGCGATCCGATCTGCGTCGCCAGCCGCAGTCGCTGCGCCTCGCCGCCCGAAAGCGTCGCGCTCGCACGGTCGAGGTTCAGATAGCCGACGCCGACGTCGTCGAGGAAGGTCAGCCGCTCGCGGATCTCCTTGACGATCCGCGCGCCGATCAGCTGCTCCACCTCGGTCAGGTCGAGCTCGTCGAGGAACTCGAGCGACCGTGTCACCGACATCTTCGTGAACTCGTGGATGTTGAGACTGCCGACTGTGACCGCGAGCACCTCGGGCTTGAGCCGCGCCCCTGCACAGGCCGGGCACGGCCGGAAGCTCATGTACTCCTCGATCCGCTCCCGCTGCTGCGACGAGTCGGTCTCGCGGTACCGCCGCTGCAGGCTCGGGACGATGCCCTCGAAGTTGAGCATGTACGAGCGGCGGCGCCCCATCCGGTTCCGGTACTGGACGTAGACCCGCTCCCCCTTGGTGCCGTACAGGAAGAGGTCCTGCTGCTCGCTCGTCAGCTCCTGCCAGGGCTTGTCGAGGTCGATCTCCCAGCGGTCGGCGATCGCCTGGATCACCGACTCGTAGAAGCCCGAGTTGCCGACCGACCACGGCACGAGCGCGCCCTCGGCGATCGAGAGCGACGGGTCGGGGACGAGCAGGTCGGGGTCGATCTCCTGCTGGGCGCCGAGCCCGGTGCAGCGCGGGCAGGCCCCGTGGGGCGAGTTGAACGAGAAGATGCGAGGCTGGAGCTCCGGGAGCGAGACGCCGTGCTCCGGGCACGCGAACCGTTCGGAATAGGTCATCACGTCACCATCGACTACGTCGATAGTGACTAGACCCTCTGCGAGCGCGACTGCGGTTTCGATCGACTGCCACAGGCGCGTGCGCAGGTCGGGCTTCATCACCAGCCGGTCGACGACGACCTCGATCGTGTGCTTGAACTTCTTGTCGAGGACGATCTCGTCCTCGAGCAGCCGCTGCTCGCCGTCGACCTTCACCCGGGTGAAGCCCTCCGCCCGCAGGTGGTCGAGCAGGTCCCTGTACTCGCCTTTGCGGTCGCGGGCGACCGGCGCGTTGACCGTGAACTTCGTCCCTTCCTCCAGCCGCAGCACTTGGTCGACGATCGCCTCGATCGACTGGCCGGCGATCGGGCGCCCGCAGACGGGGCAGTGAGGCCTGCCGACGCGCGCGTACAGCAGGCGCAGATAGTCGTAGATCTCGGTCACCGTCCCGACCGTCGAGCGCGGATTGCGCGAGGTCGTCTTCTGGTCGATCGAGATCGCCGGCGAGAGCCCGTCGATCGAGTCGACGTCGGGCTTCTCCATCATCTGCAGGAACTGCCGCGCATAGGCGGAGAGCGATTCCACATACCGGCGCTGCCCCTCCGCATAGATGGTGTCGAAGGCAAGGCTCGACTTCCCGGAGCCGGAGAGGCCGGTGATGCAGATCAGCCGGTTCCGGGGCAACCGGACGGTGATGTCCTTGAGGTTGTGCTCCCGGGCGCCGTGGACGACGAGCTCGTCGGCAGCCATTTCGGAAGACAGTCTATCGTGCGAACAGGCGTTCGCCTAGACGATTGATCGGAAATCGTCGATCAATCGTCTAGCAGCTGATGTGCTTCCACTGATTGCGCGCCGGGCTGCCTGCCGTGGCGTTCGTTTCTGCCTCATAGGCCTCGAATTCCGGCTTCAGCTAGATGATTGATCGGGGTTATCGATCAATCATCTAGCTGCGCCTGGGGCGCCAGCGTCCGAACAGCAGGCCGCCGAGGGTGAAGCCGAGCCCGAAGGTGCCGAGCGAGAAGGCGCCGATCGCGATCGCCTTCCGCCAGTTGGACATCTGCTGCCAGCGACCGAGTGCCTCCTGCTCTTCGGTCGTCAGCGGCTCGCCCCGGCGCTGCTTGCGCAGCGCGCCGCCGGCACGCAAGCCGAGGTAGAGATCCTCGACGATCTCGGCGGGCTCGTCCACCACTACGCCGAGTTTATAGGGTGGGTCGGCCGTGCCAGCGCGGATTCTGCACGTCTCCGACCTGCACGTCGGGGCCCGTGAGGCCCCCGACGTCGAGCAGGCGCTCGCCCTTCTCGTCAACCGCCTGCAACCGGATCTGATCGTCGCGACCGGGGACCTGACGCACCGCGGGCGCCGCGAGCAGCACGAGCGGGCGGCGTCGTCCCTCCGCGGCCTCGGTCCTGCGGTCGTCGCCGTCCCGGGCAATCACGACATTCCCTATACGTTCCCTGCCCGCTTCACGCGGCCCTGGGCCGAGTTCGACCGCCTCTGGGAGACGACCGAGCCGGTTCACCGCACCGAGGGTCTCTGCGTCGTCGGCCTCAACTCCGTCAGGCCGTGGCGGCACCAGTCGGGCGGCCTGCGGGACGCTCAGCTCGCGCGGGCGGCCGCTGCGTTCGCCGCCGCCCCGGCCGAAGCCCTCCGCGTTGCCCTCCTCCACCACCAGCTGACCGGAGCGCCCTGGCGCACGCGCAAGCGGCCGGTCGCGCGCCGCAGCCACGTGCTGGGGGCGCTCGTCGACGCGGGCGCGGAGCTGATCCTCTCGGGGCACATCCACCAGGGGACGGTGAGCGAGCGCCACGAGTTCGAGGCCTGGAGCGACGCGCAGCGCGGTGTCCTCGTCTCCGTCGCACCTGGGCTGGGCCAGCCGAGGCCCCGCCGGCGGGGCGAGGCGCGCGGCCTGCTGCTCTACGAGGCCGACGCCGCAGAGCTGCGCGCGCTCACCTACGTCTGGCGGGCCGGCGCCTGGGGCCTGACCGCGGTCCGGCGCTTCCCCCGCGGTACCGAGCCGCTACGGGATTTGGGCCAAATGGCCCATTGACCCGCTCCAGCGCCGGCAAAGCCGGCGCCTACGCTCTCTGATGGCCTCCGTCGAGCCTACGGCCATTGACCCGCTCCAGCGCCGGCAAAGCCGGCGCCTACGCTCTCTGATGGCCTCCGTCGAGCCTACGGCCATTGACCCGCTCCAGCGCCGGCAAAGCCGGCGCCTACGCTCTCTGATTGCCTCCGTCGAGCCTACGGCCATTGACCCCGTCCGGTCGGTGCGCTTGGATAGCGCCCGTGCTGCGGACGCTTGTAATCATGGCCGCGATCGCTCTGGCGATCGGCGCCCGCTTCGCTTTCGGTTAGACGCCGGAAAGCTCGCGATCCGCGGCCGCCTTCGTCGCTGCCACGAGCTCTGCGTTCCGGAGGTCGCTCCCGTCGACGTGCAAGCGCGCCTCGGCCTCGGTCCGGCCGCCTGCGACCGCCCGCGTGAGCAGGCGCTCGCGCAGCACCGAGCGCGGAGCGTCGACGTACCAGACCTCGTCGAGCAGCCGCCGAAGGTCGCGCCACCCCGGACGGTCGAGCAGCAGATAGTTTCCTTCAGTGACAACGAGCTTCGTCGTAGGTGAGATCGTGACACCGCCCGGTACCGTCGCCTCGATCGTCCGGTCGAACGCGGGCCAACGAATCGTCGATCCGGAATCACGTCGCACGCGCTCGAGCAAGCGGACGAAGCCCTCAACATCGAACGTCTCCGGGGCGCCCTTCACGCGTCGCAGCCCGAGGGCGTCGAGCTCCTCATTCGAGAGGTGGAAGCCGTCCATAGGGGCGACGACGGCGAAGCCCGGTCCGCACTGCTTATTCGCCGCGTGCTCGACGGCTGCAGCGACCGTCGACTTGCCTGCGCCGGGCGGCCCGGCGATCCCGAGCAGGAAGCGGCCGGGCACGCGGTCTACGGACGCCAGCAGCTGCTCGACGAGAGCCTCGCCAAGCGCGGCCGCGGCTACTCGCTGCTCGAAGCGGCCCAGAGGTTGATCCCGCTGTCGGTCGCGTAGCGGTCGATCTCCACAAGTTCCTCGCTCGAGAGCTCGACGTTCTCGAGTGCGGCGACGTTCGCCTCCAACTGGGTCACGCTGCTGGCCCCGATCAATGCCGACGTGACACGCGGGTCGCGCAACGTCCAGGCGAGTGCCATCTGCGCCAGCGACTGGCCGCGCCGTCCTGCGATCTCGTTCAACGCTCGGATCTTGGCCAGGGTCTCGTCCGCGAGCAAATCGGGTGAGAGCGAGCTCTGGTGGCTTGCCCGCGATCCCTCGGGTATGCCGTCGAGGTACTTGTCGGTGAGCATTCCCTGCGCCAGCGGCGAGAAGACGATGCAGCCGATTCCCTCCTCTCCGAGCGTGTCGAGCAGCTCGGGCTCGATCCACCGGTTAAGCAGGGAGTACGAGGGTTGGTGGATCAGGAGCCTCGTTCCGAGGGAGCGCAGGATGGCGGCGGCCTCGCGTGTCATTGCCGCCGAGTACGAGGAGATCCCCACATACAGGGCCTTCCCCTGCCGGACGACGGTGTCGAGCGCGCCCATCGTCTCCTCGAGCGGTGTATCCGGGTCGAGCCGGTGCGAGTAGAAGATGTCGACGTACTCGAGCCCCATCCGGCGCAGGCTCTGGTCGAGGCTCGCGAGCAGGTACTTCCGCGAGCCGCGGTCCCCGTACGGGCCGGGCCACATGTCGTACCCGGCCTTCGTCGAGATCACGAGCTCGTCGCGATAGGGGGCCAGGTCGTGCGCCAGCAGGCGGCCGAAGTTCTCCTCGGCCGAGCCGTACGGCGGCCCGTAGTTGTTGGCGAGGTCGAAGTGCGTGATACCGAGGTCGAACGCACGCCGCACAATCGCGCGACTCGAGTCGAGCGGCCGGTCGTGGCCGAAGTTGTTCCACAGTCCGAGCGAGACGGCGGGCAGGAGCAGACCGCTCGCTCCGCAGCGGTTGTAGCGCATCGCCGCGTAACGATTGGAAGCGGGGACGTAGGTCATGCGTCGCCCTTCGCCAGAGACCGTTCGAGCTCGATCCGCGTGGCGCCGGTCATGATCGCCACCGCCTCGGGCATCGAATGAGTCTGAGGCGTGACGACCGCCACACGCTTGCCGAGACGCATGATCTGGATTCTGTTCGCGAGCTCGAAGACGTGCGGCATATCGTGGCTGATCAGGATCACGGGGAGGCCACGCTCCCGCACCCGCTGGATCAGGTCAAGCACCTGCCGGGTCTCCTTCACCCCGAGCGCGGCGGTCGGCTCGTCCATGATCACCAGTCGACGGCCCCAGGCTGCGGCCCGGGCGACTGCCACCCCCTGCCGCTGCCCGCCCGAGAGGTTCTCGACGGCCTGGCCGATCGACGGGATGCCGATCTTGAGCTCCGAGAAGTGGCGCGACGCCTCCCGCCGCATCGTGCGCTTGTCCAGCGCGCGCAGCAGGCGGCCGGAGGGACCGCTCCGCCGCAGCTCACGCCCGAGGAAGATGTTCGCGGCGATGTCGAGGGCGGGCGCAACGGCGAGATCCTGGTAGACGGTCTCGATCCCGACTCGGCGCGCGTCGAGCGGCGAGCGAAAGCGGACGTGCTCGCCGTCCAGCAGGATCTCCCCGTCGTCCGGGTGGAACGCTCCGGACAGCACTTTGATCAGCGTGGACTTGCCCGCTCCGTTGTCGCCGATGATCGCGGTGATCTCGCCCGGGTAGAGCTCGAAGTCGGCCCCGTCCAGCGCGACGACTTGGCCGAAGCGCTTGACGAGTCCCCGCGCTTGGAGGACGGGCGTGGGCGTGCTCACCGCTGCCTCCGGTGCGTCAGCTGGTCGACCGAGACCGCGAGGATCACGAGCACGCCGGTGACCAGATACTGGTAGATGACCTGAACGCCGATCAGGGTCAGGCCGTTTCGGAACACGCCCACGATCGTCGCTCCGATCAGCGTCCCGATGACGGTGCCCCGGCCGCCGAACAGGCTCGTCCCGCCGAGCACCACGGCAGTAATGCTGTCCAGGTTCTCGGTCGTCTGGCCGGCATTGGGATCGCCGAGCTCGGTGCGCGCCACCAGCAGCATCGCTGCGATCCCGTACGTGAGACCCGCGATCGTGTAGACGCCGATGAGGACTCGCTCGGTATTGATTCCGGTCAGTCGCGCAGCCTCCCGGTTGTCTCCCACGGCGTAGACGTGCCGGCCCCACGCGGTTTGGCTGAGCGCGAACCACGCCACCGCGTAGAGCAGGAGCATGAGAACGACGCCGTAGGTGAAGTCGGCGCCTCCGATCGTGAACGTCCGGCCGAAGAACAGGAGCTCGCTGGGAAGCGGCGAGAACGTCAGGTCGTTCGAGACGATGTGGGTTAAGGCGAACGCGATGTTCAGCGTGCCCAGCGTGACGATGAACGCGGGTAACCGGATAGTCGTCACCAGACCGCCGTTCAGCATCCCGAAGCCGACGCACGTGAGGATGCCGAGAATCAGGGCCGGTATTCCCGGAACACCGCTGGCGACCGCGAGCTTCGTCATCACGATCTGGCCAAACGCCATCACCGTCCCGACCGAGAGGTCGATGCCCGCAGTCAGGATCACAAGTGTCTGCCCGATCGCCAGGACGCCCACGACCATGACCTGCTGGAGCACGAGCGAGAGGTTCTGCGCCTGGAGAAAGCGGTCGCTCTTCAGCGAGAAGAACGCCATCGTCAGGATCAGCGCGAGGAGGGGGCCCACCGCGGGGGCGGTGAAGGTCCGGCGGACGAGTTGCAGTGCGGTCGTCTGCCTGCTCTCCCCGGCTGGAGTGGTATCGGCTGTCACGGATCCTCGCTCGCGGTCGACGCGATCCTAGGCGCCGCGTGAGCAGACCGCGACCGGGGCGCGGAGGGCGGCGCCCCGGTCGCGGCTCGTCGCGTAGCTGGGCTAGCCCCAGCAGTTGGCGAGGCCGTAGGCCACGCTCTTCGAAGGAACGCCAGGCGCGGCCTTCTTGGCGATCAGGTTCACGCCCGTGTCCGTGTAGCCGGACGCTTTCTTGCCGGTCTTGGCGAAGGTCACGACTGCCGACACGCCCAGAGCAGCCATCCTCAGCGGGTACTGCTGCGAGGTCGCGTCGATGATCCCGCCCCTGACGTTGCGCACGCCCGCGCAGCCGCCGTCGACCGAGACGATCGTCGTCGCCGCCTGAGTCTTGCCGGCGTTCTTCAGCGCGGTCCAGGCCCCGGCTGCGCTCGGCTCGTTGATCGTGTAGACGACGTCGATGTTCGGGTTCTTCTGGAGGCAATTCTCCATGGCGGTCTGCGACGGAGCGGTCTGGCCCTCACCGTTCCCGACGCAGGCGATCTGACTGTCGCTGCCCTTGACGCCGAAGCCGGAGAGGAATCCGTTGTGCCGGAGCGCCCCGACCGACGAGCCGGCGTGCTCGTCCAGCATCGCGATCGTCACCTTCTTGCCCTTCGTTGCCGCACGCGCGTACTTCCCGATCAGCACGCCGGCGTTGAAGTTGTTCGTCGCGAAGAGCGCGTCCGTGGCCGTCTTCGGAACCGTCGGCGTGTCGAGTGCAATGACGAGCACTCCGGCCTTCCGTGCCTTCGCGATCGCGGGGTTCTCGGCCTTCCCGTCGGCGACGGTGATCAGGATCCCCTTGGCCCCGGCCGTCGTCATGTTCTCGATCGCCGCGATCTGGCTCGCGTTGTCGGAGCTATTCTTGCCCGCGGCATAGATCAACTGCGCGCCGAGCTTCTTCGCCTGGGCGGTCGCTCCCTGCCTCATCTTCACGAAGAACGGGTTCGTGACGTCCTTCGTGATCAGTCCGACCTTGATCGTCGCGGCCTCGCGGGACGTGTTGGCGGACGCGACCGTTGCGACCGTGGCGGTCGCTCCAACGACGAGCAACGCGACCGCGGCGAGCCCGAGTCGGCTCTTCGCACTCCTGGCAATCGGCATCTTCCATCCTCCTGATCCGGATTGCGGGATCGGAGCGACGCTTGCTCGCGATCCTGTGGGTGCGGGGATGATAAGCCTTCGCAAGCGCTTGCGCAACCGCTTGCTATAAGAACGGTCCAAACAGGGTCAAGAGGCACAAGAAAATGGCTCTGTTACACGGATTTAGCCGCGCAAGCGCTTGACGCAACCGCTTGCGGCGATACTATGCAGGCACATGCCGGAGCGAGCCCGCCCGATGATCACGATGGCCGACGTCGCGCGAGTTGCCGGCGTTTCGACCTCCACCGTCTCACACGTGGTGAACGGCACCCGGAAGGTCAGCGAGGTGACCGAACGGGCGGTTCGCGAGGCGATCCAGGCCACCGGCTACACGCACGATCGCATTGCGCGTTCCCTGGCCACAGGGAGGACGCGGACGATCGGACTTGCGATGTCGGCGATCTCGAATCCGTACTTCGCCGAGCTTGCGCACGCGATCGAGCGGGAAGCCGCCCAGGCCGGGTACACGATGCTTCTCGCGGACACACACGACGACCCGGAACGCGAGCTACGCGCAACCAGGGATCTGCTGGGGCGCCGGGTCGACGGCGTCATCCTCGCACCCTCTGCGCAGCCGGCGGCGGCACTCGAGCTCTTGCGAAAGCGCGCCGTGCCGACGGTACTCATCGACCGGTTCGTGCCGTTCGAGCTCGATCAGATCGCCACCGAGAACATCGCGCCCACGGCGAGGCTGGTCGAGCACCTGGCTGAGCTGGGTCACGAGCGCATCGGCATGATCGCCGGGCTCCAGGGCCTCGCGACCAGTGAAGAGCGCATCGAAGGCTACCGCCGCGGCCTGACCTCGGCTTCGCTGGACTTCGACCCGGAGCTAGTCGTCCGGGGCGATTCCGACGCAGAGCCCGCCCGCGCGGCAGTCCACCGCGTCCTGGCCCTCGCGCGACCGCCGACGGCTCTCGTCGTCACGAACAACCGCATGACGATCGGTGTCATGCGCGCGCTGCGGGAGGCCTCACTTCGAGTCCCGGATGACATGGCGCTGGTCGCTTTCGACGACTTCGAGTGGGCCGACCTCTTTCATCCGAGGCTGACCACCATCGCCCAGGCCAACACGCAGATCGGCGAACAGTCGGTGGCCATGTTGCTCTCACGGCTCGCAAATCCGGATCTCGCCGTCCGCAAGGTGCAACTCGAGCCGAAGTTCGTTCACCGCGAGTCGTGCGGCTGCCCCGCCGCTCAGTCCGAGCGGCTCGCCGCGGAAGACGGCAAGCTGGCCGCAGCCGCGGTGGAACTGCCCACGCCGGCTGTCGACTGACACGGAGCGGGCTACGTGACGGTCTTCGGCGGGATCGAGACGGGCGGCTCGAAGTGGGAATGCGCGCTTGGGACCGGGCCCGACGACCTGAGGGCGACTGTGACAATCCCGACGACGACCCCCGACGAGACGATCGGCCGCGCCGTCGCCTTCTTCCAGCGGGAAGGGCCCGTCCACGCGATCGGGATCGGCTCATTCGGCCCGGTCGACCAAAAACCCGCGTCGCCGAGCTGGGGCCACATCACGACGACGCCGAAGCCCGGCTGGGCCAACACCGACGTCGGCCAGGAAGTGCGGCGCCGCCTGGCTGTGCCGGTGGCCTTCGACACGGACGTGAACGCGGCCGCGCTCGGCGAGCACCGCTGGGGCGCGGCCCAGGGTCTCGACACCTTCTGTTACATCACGATCGGGACCGGGATCGGCGGGGGCGGCATGGCCGGCGGAAACCTGCTCCACGGCCTGCTCCATCCCGAGTTCGGGCACATCCGCATCCCCCACGACACCGGCGCTGATCCCTTCCCGGGCGTCTGCCCGTACCACGGGGACTGCTGGGAAGGACTCGCTTCCGGGCGTGCGATCGAGGCGCGGTGGGGACGGCCGCCCGAGGAGCTGGTCGACAACGACGACGTGTGGGAGCTCGAGGTACGGTACGTCGCCCTCGGGCTCGTGTGTGTGATCTGCGTCCTCTCGCCCCAACGAATCGTGATCGGCGGCGGCGTGGGGACGGTCGGCGGCCTCCTGCCTCGCGTGCGGCCCCAGGTCGTCGCGCTCATGAACGGGTACGTGAACTCGGTGGCCGTGGGCGACGGGATCGCCGACTACATCACACCGCCGGCGCTCGGCTCGCGCTCCGGGGTGCTGGGAGCGATCGCGCTCGCAGAAGCTCTGTGAGCGGCGGCGTGCCCGAGGAGGGCTTAGCGCGTCGCCGCCGTCGCCGAACCGAACCGCTGCTCGGCGCGCGCTCTCGCCCGCGCGGCCTCGACCTCGCGGTCACGCGGCGGCGCGCTTGTCACCAGCTCGGCGAGCAGGCGGCTCGAAGCCTCTGCCACCTCGTCCACGGCGCGCGCGAACGCTGCTTCGTTCGCCTTCGACGGCTTCGCCATGCCGCTGATCTTGCGGACGTACTGGAGCGCCGCGGAGCGAATCTCCTCCTCGGTCGCGGGCGGATCGTAATTGTGCAGCGTGTGGATGTTCCGACACATGGCTCTCTCCTTTCTCAGGCGGTGACGGCGAGCAACTCGCGGCGCAGTTCCTTGATCTCGTCCCGCAGCTTCGCCGCGTACTCGAACCGCAGCTCCTCCGCAGCGGTGAACATCTCCTCCTCGAGCGTGATGATCAGGCGCTCGATCTCCTCCGGCCTCATCCCTTCGACCTCGACCTTCCCGCGGCGGCGGCGCGACGGCACGGTCGGCGACTCGAGCGAGAGGAACTCGGCGATGTCGGAAACGCCCTTGACGATCGACTCGGGCGTGATCCCGTGCTCCTCGTTGTACGCGAGCTGCGTCGCGCGCCGGCGGTTCGTCTCCTCCAGGGCGCCCTGGATCGCCTCGGTCATCTTGTCCCCGTAAAGCAGCACCTTCCCGTTGATGTTTCGGGCGGCGCGCCCGATCGTCTGGACGAGCGCCGTCTTCCCGCGCAGGAAGCCCTCCTTGTCCGCGTCGAGGATCGCGACGAGCGACACCTCGGGCAGGTCGAGCCCCTCGCGCAGCAGGTTGACCCCGACCAGCACGTCGTACTCGCCGAGCCGGAGCTCCCGGATGATCTTGATCCGCTCGAGCGTGTCGATCTCCGAGTGCAGGTAACGGGCCTTCACACCCGCCTCGAGCAGGTAGTCGGTCAGGTCCTCGGCCATCTTCTTCGTCAGCGTCGTCACCAGTACGCGCTCGCCCACCTCCTCGCGGCGACGGATCTCGTTGAGCAGGTCGTCGATCTGGTTCTTGGTCGCTCGCACCTCGACCTCCGGATCGACGAGGAACGTCGGCCGGATCAGCTGCTCGGCGACCACCGGCGAGTTGCGCAGCTCGAACGGCCCCGGCGTCGCCGAGACGAAGACGAGCTGCTTCACCTTGTCGAGAAACTCGTCGAAGCGAAGCGGCCGGTTGTCGAGCGCCGAGGGGAGCCGGAAGCCGAAGTCGACGAGCGTCTGCTTGCGCGAGCGGTCGCCCTCGTACATCCCGCCGAGCTGCGGAACGGTCTGGTGGGACTCGTCCACGAACACGACGAAGTCGTCCGGGAAGTAGTCGAGCAGCGTGAACGGGTGCGAGCCGGACGGACGCCCCTCGAGGTGGCGCGAGTAGTTCTCGATCCCGGAGCAGAAGCCGAGCTCCCGCATCATCTCGAGGTCGTACTCGGTGCGCTGGCGCAGGCGGTGGGCCTCGAGCATCTTCCCCTGCGAGTCGAACAGCCGCACCTGCTCCTCCAGCTCGTGCCGGATGTCGTCGACCGCGCGCTCGATCGTCGGCGTCGAGGTCACGTACTCGGTCGCCGGCCAGATCACGAGGTTGTCGAGCCGGGCGTAGACCTCGCCGGTCAGCGGGTCGAAGTGGGAGATCGACTCGACCTCGTCGCCGAAGAACGAGACGCGGTACGCGGTCTCCGAGTTCGCCGGCTGCACCTCGAGCACGTCGCCCTTGACGCGGAAGCGCCCGCGGGCGAGGACGCTGTCGTTGCGCACGTACTGGCTCTCGATCAGCATCCGCAGCGCGTCGTCGCGGTCGATCGTCTCCCCCACGTTCAGGATCAGGACCCGCCCGCGCCACTCCTCGGGCGAGCCGAGGCCGTAGATGCACGAGACCGAGGCGACGACGACCACGTCACGGCGCGAGAAGAGCGCCGAGGTGGCCGCCAGCCGCAGCCGCGAGATGTCGTCGTTCCGCGACGAGTCCTTCTCGATGTAGAGGTCGGCCTGCGGGACGTACGCCTCGGGCTGGTAGTAGTCGTAGTACGAGACGAAGTACTCGACCGCGTTGTCGGGCAGGAACTCGCGGAACTCGTTGCAGAGCTGCGCGGCCAGCGTCTTGTTGTGCGCGATCACGAGCGCGGGCCGGCCGACCTTCTCCATGATCCACGCCATCGTCGCGGTCTTGCCCGTGCCGGTCGCCCCGAGAAGCGTCTGATACCGGTTGCCCGCCTCGAGCGACGCCGCGATCGTCTCGATCGCCTGCGGCTGGTCGCCTGTCGGGCGATAGGTTTCGGCGGTCTTGAATGCGGCCACGGAAACAAGGTACCTTCCGCCGCCGCGCCCGCGGCTCGTGCTTCTGAGAGGCTAGGCCGGCGCCAGCACGACGACGGGGATCCGCCGCTCGGTCTTCTTCTGGTACGAGTCGTACGCCCGGTAGAGCGAGACCATCAGCGCCCACAGCCGCTCGCGCTCCTCGCCCTCGGCCTCGCGCGCGCGAACCCGCTGCCGTTTCCGTCCGACCAGGATCTCGGCCTCTTGTCCCTTGAGGTTCAGGTACCACGCCGGATGCTGCGGCGCCCCGCCCTTCGAGGCGATCACGACGAAGTTGTCGCCGTCCCGCCCGTAGAGCAGCGGGGTCGTCCGTCGCTTTCCTGTCTTCCGGCCGGCCACGGTCAGCAGGAGGATGGGCGCCTTGCCCATCCGGCCGCCGACCTTCCCGCCGGTCAGCCGATAGAGGGCGGTGTTGATCCCGCTCATGACGCGGAGAAACATGCGGCTCACACCGCCTCCGCCAGCCCACGCAACGCGTGTTGTAGCGCCGCGGCTGCAGGCCCGCGCTCGAACGCCGTTCCGTCCACCTCCACGACCGGCATCACCTCCCGTACCGACGACGAGGTGAAGACCTCCTCGGCCGCCAGCAGCTCATCCAGCGAATAATGCCCTTCCTCGACGTCGTAGGCGGCATCCGGGGCCGCTTCGATCAGCGCCGCCCGCGTCACGCCGGCCAGGATCCCGAGGTCGAGCGACGGCGTGAAGAGCCTCCGGCCCTGCCGCCACCATACGTTCGTCACCGGCCCCTCGAGCACGATGCCGTCGTCGCGGACAAACACCGCGTCGTCCGCGCCGCGCTGCCGGGCCTCGGCCTCCGCGGCCATGTTCACCGCGTAGCTCGTCGACTTGACCCCGCCGAGCAGCCAGGGCGCCTCGGCGCGGACACCCAGCAGCGAGATCAGGACGATGCCTCGCGCGCGCCGTTCCTCGAGATCGGGCGGAAGCGCGCTGACGAGGACGAGCGAGAGGGGCTCGCCGAAGCCCTCGCGCCCCGGCGTCAGGTACAGACGCAGGACGGCGTCGGGCTCACCGGCCGCCGCGAGGGCCTGCTCTGCGAGCGAGTCGAAGCCGCCCGGCCAGGAGATACCGAGCCGAGCGGCCGAGGCCTGCATGCGCTCCAGGTGCCCCGCGAAGCGGAAGGGCCGACCCCCGTACACGCGCAGCGTCTCGAACGCCGCGCGTCCTCGCAGCAGCGCCTCGTCGTCGGCGTGCAGCACGGGACTGTCGGGCGGGACCAGGCCCCGCCCGGCGACCGCCACCGCGAGCAGCCTCACCGCCGGACCGGCTCCGCGAGCGGGGCGCCGATCGCCTCCAGGAGGGGGCGTGCCTTGACGAGCGACTCCTCTATCTCGGCCTCCGGCTCGGAGTCCCAGACGATCCCGCCGCCGGCCCAGAGATGGATCCGGCCGTCCGCGACGGCGAAGGTCCTGATCGTCAGCGCCAGATCGAGGTCGCCGTTCGGGTAGATTCGGCCGAGCGCTCCCATCGACGCGCCGCGCCCGACCGGCTCGATGGCGGCGATGTGATCGACCGCCGAGATCTTCGGCGCGCCCGTGACGGAGCCTCCGGGGAACACCGCACCGAGCAGCTCCGTGAGCCCGACATCCTCGCGCAGCCGCCCCTCGACGCGAGTCGTCATGTGCCTGACGCCCGCCTCTTCGCGCTCGGTCATCAGCTCGGGCCAGCGAACGCTGCCCGCCTCGCAGACCCGCGAGAGGTCGTTGCGCTCGAGATCGACGATCATCACGTGCTCTGCGGCGTCCTTCTCGGATGAACGAAGGTCTCCGTCGTCCGACTCGAGGGGCCGGGTGCCCTTGATCGGCATCGTCCAGACGCGTCGGCCGCGACGCGCGAGGAACAGCTCGGGAGAGGCGGAGACGACTGCCCACCCGTCCCCGACGAGCGGACGCGGCTCGAGCGGGCGCAGCGGCGCGAGGGCGCCGGCGAGCCCGGCCGGGTCGCCTCGGAACGGGGCGGACAGGTGCTGGACGAGATTGACCTGGTAGACGTCGCCGGCCGCGATCGCGGTGCGAACGGCCTCGACCGCAGCGCCGTAATCCTCCTCGCTCCACGTCCGCTCCCACCTGCCGACCTCGAACGCGCCCGGGACGGGAACCGCCTCATCCGCGCGCCTGACCTGGACGGCCGCGGCGGGCAGCAGACACGGCTCCGGCGGCTCGGCGATGTCCGTCCGGCGCAGCGCCCGCGACAACCCGTAGCCGAGATACACGTCGGCGACGAGCCCAACGCCTCCGCCTTCGAGGAAGCCCTCGCCGCGTACCGCGCGCTCCACGTCGGCCAGTGAGGGCAGCTCTTCCACGCCTCTACGCTAACGTCTTGGCGGTGAGGGAGGCCGTTATCGGGCTGGCTGCGCTCGCCCTCGCTCCGGCGGCACTCGGCCTTGCCCCCGCGGCGCGCGGCGCGTCGATCGACATCTCGACTGATTCGTTCTCTCCGAACGCCGGCCCGCTGATCGTCAACGGGGAGGTCGCGCGGGCGGCGCTCGTGGGCGTCCGGCTGGCGAACCTGAACGGCCGGGCGCTCGGCTGGCTGGACCGTCCGGCGAGGCGGGGCCGGGTACTCGTTCTCTGGGACGGCACGCTCGCAGGCCGCCCGGTGCGGGACGGCTACTACCAGGTGGAGCTGGTCGCGGGAGGCCGGGTCGCCGATGCAGCCGGCTTCCGCCTCGATCGGAAGCCGGCCAGGCTCGATCACCTGCGGATCTCGAGCAACTCACCCCCGTTCGAGGGCGACGGAGCGCTGCTTGCGACGCTGAGCCCGAACGGCGACGGCTTCCGCGACTATGCCCGGATCCGGTTCGAACTAACCGAGCCGGCCGCGGTCACGCTCGATGTTCAGCGCACGACGATGGAAACGGCCAGCGTGTACACCCGCACGTGGCGCTTCCGCGCAGGCCCGCACTCGATCGGCTGGCTGCCTGCCGAGAACGTCCCCGCCCGCACCTACCAGCTGGCGCTGACGACCGTGGATCCCGCCGGAAACACGCTCACCTACGGCTCCTCCGACCCCTACGTGGCCCGGAGCCCGCGCGCGCCCGTCGTGCGCGTCCAGGGCGTAGACGCGAGATTCTTGCGAGAGAGCTACGAGCCGAACACCCTCGGCGCGCTGAACATCGCCACCGACGCGGACACGCTGACCCTGCAGGCGTTCCGCACCGGGCCGGAGCGGTTCGTCACCTACGCCGACTACCTGCTCGAGGGCGAGCCGGTAACAGACCCCGTGACCCTGAACTGGCAACGCGGGCGCGACACCCCGAGGACGATCGCCTTCCAGATCGGCGACTGGCCGAGTGGCCTCTACTTCGTCAAGCTCACCGCCGACGACGACCGGGTCGGCTACGCGATCTTCGTCGTCCGCCCGGCCGCACTCGGAGTCGCCTCGCGCGTCGCGGTCGTCTTCCCGACCAACACCTGGCAGGCGTACAACTTTTGGGACGCGGACGGGGACGGCTGGGGCGACACGTGGTACGCAGGCCCTCCGAACCAGCGCGTCCCCCTCGACCGTCCGTACCTGCGCCGCGGCGTCCCCCCGTTCTTCTACCGGTACGACCAGGGCTTTCTGCACTGGCTGTACTGGACCGGCAAGACGGTGGACTTCCTCACCGAGGCCGACCTCGAGTCCCTCTCGGGCGAGCAGCTCGTCGCCGCCTACAACCTGATCGTCTTCCCCGGCCACACCGAGTACGTCACCGATCACGAGTACGACATCGTGCAGACCTACCGCGACCTGGGCGGGAACCTCGCGTTTCTCTCGGCGAACAACTTCTTCTGGCGCGTGACGGCCGACGGAACCGTGCTCACCCGGACGGCCCAGTGGCGCGATCTCGGGCGCCCGGAAGCCCGGCTGATCGGGGTCCAGTACCTCGCCAACGACCGCGGCGAGCGCCAGGGCCTCTTCACCCTGCTCGATCCGCTCGCCGCGCCGTGGCTGTGGGCGGGCACCGGGCTGGAGCAGGGCTCGACGTTCGGCGAGGCGGTCGGCGGCTACGGGATCGAGATCGATCACACCACGCCCGAGTCGCCGCCGGGCACGATCGTGGTCGCCGAGATCCCGGATCTGTTCGGCACCGGGCTGACCGCGCAGATGACCTACTACGAGACCGCCGCGGGCGCAAAGGTGTTCGCGGCCGGCGCACTCGACTTCGGCGGTTCGGCGCTGCTCGATCCCGTCCCGCAGCTGCTCGAGAACCTCTGGGCGCGGCTTTCGCGGCCCTAGGCGCGGACGATCCTGATATCGCCGCTCATCGTCGCCGCCTTCACCAGAACGAGAGGCCCCTCGGTGCCGGTCTCGACGCCGAGTAGCTCGACCTCGGAGGTCGTGTCACCGCTCAGAGAGCGGGCGTCGACGTGGAGGCGCGAGCCCTCCTTGATTCCGACCTGCACGTCGCCGGAGGCCGACTTCAGGTCGACCGACCCCTCGGCAACCGACTCGATCATCTGATCACCGGATGCGGTCTGCACGGTGACGCGCTCCGCCGCGCGGCCGATCTGAACGTCACCCGAGGCGGAGCGGATGGTTCCGCCCGCGCCGGCGGTGTGGACCTGGACGTCACCCGACGCGGTGTTGACGTCGAGGGGGCCCGCGACCGGCCCGAGCTGGACGTCACCGCTCGCCGAACGCACCTTCGCGTTCCGGTCGACCTCGCCCACCTCGACGTCGCCGGAGGCGGTGTTGACCTCGAGCGAGCCGAACCTGCCGTCGGCGCGAATGTCGGCCGAGGCAAGGTTGAGATCGATGTCGCTGCCATGTGGAGCCCGGATGCGCACCTCGTATTCGTCGTTCTTGAACCCGAAGCGCTTGCGCTGCTCGATGACGATCTCGCGGCCGTGCTGGAAGACCTTCAGGCCCTCGAGATCGCCGCGAATCGCCTCAACGTCGACCACGGTCTCCGCCATCTCGGTGGTCTGGATCTCGATCCGGCCGGCGGCGATACCGCCGCGGAGCTTCGGAGGCTCGGGAGTGACGAACTCGTACGTCATCGCGATCCCCTCCTCCGGCGCACCGCGCTTGCGGTCGGCCGCGGCGGCCGCGGGTCGCGGCGATCGCCGTGCCGGTCGCAGACCTCCCAGTATTCGAAATGTCCAAACAGTGCGGGCATGAACTTCATCGTTCGCTCCTTTCAGCTTCGGCCGTAGCCGGTCAGGCGGCTGCCGATCCGGGAGGTCGTGGCGCTCGACAGCCCCCGCGCCAGGGCCTTGACGATCCACGTGTTCACCGACACGCCTTCGCGGGAGGCGGCGTCCTCGATCGACGCCTTCAGCGAATCCGGGAGGCGAAGGCTGATGCGGGCGGTGAGGCTGTCCTCCGCGGCGGGGGCCGCGGCCGTCCCCTCCTCCTCGACATAGACGAGCGAGGGCTCCTGCCCCGCAAGACGCACCTCGACGTGGCCGGCGGGGAGCTGCGAGCTGACCTCCAGCGCCGCCTCGGACAGGATCTCCAGCAGTCGGAGCCCCAGGGTCGAGCCGAGCGCCTGGCTCAGCCGCTCGGCGGCGGCGGCGACGTGCTCGTCGCCGAGCGTGCCCAGGGAGGCGAGCTCGCCGCGGAGTGCTTCGACGTGGGGTTCCAGCTGCATTGTGATGTCATTATGACATCATTACGCTGTTTGTCAAGCGTCACTCTGGCGTAACGATGAATACGCGTGTCGATACGTCTTCTTCAGGCTCTCGATGCGGTCGACGAACTTCTTCGTCTCGTCGAACTGGATCCCGATTCCGCGCGCGCGCCAGCCGTCGACGTTCGCCTGCCCGGCGTTGTAGGCCGCCAGCGCGGTTCGCTCGGAGCCGTACTTGTCGAGCAGATGACGGAGGTACCACGCGCCGTAGCGGACGTTGATCTCCGGGTCGTACAGGTCCTCGACGCGGAACTTCGCGCCGCCCGTCCGCACGGCGATTCCCTTCGCCGTGTCCGGGAGCAGCTGCATCAGCCCGATCGCCCCCCGGTCCGACTTGGCGTCGACGTCGAACTTGCTCTCCTGGTAGATGACCGCGGCGAGCAGTGCCGGGTCGAGCCGGTAGTTCCGGGCGTGCCCGAGGACGATCTCCTGATAGCGAAACGGGTGCCAGAGGCGCT
>WNGB01002815.1_pt1 | contig 32278 bp, 34 predicted proteins | sample 5400681 | NCBI WGS metagenome assembly WNGB01 (sample SAMN13153367, study PRJNA577476) | soil metagenome | isolation source: 115 cm soil or saprolite under grassland replicate 2 | place: USA:California | collected 2016-06-15
CCTTCCACGATCCGCTGCCGCGCGCCGACCACCGCGTTTGCCTGCTGCTGCCGCAACATGGCCTGGGCGATCTCCGGGGCGTAGGACAGCCGGGTCAGGCGCGATTCGATGATCTGCACGCCGGCCGGCGCGACCCGTGATGCCAAGCACAACCAGCGTGGCCGCGGCGAGCAGCATCCCGATGCCGAGCACGAGGATCCGCACGCCGGACGCTGACCATGCCTCGCGCTCGGTCACCTGCGGGCCTGGCAGCTCCGGGCCCGCGGCGGCTGCATTCTGGGTAACCATCGCCGCTCCTCCGCTTGACGGATCTGATAACACTTATTTAGCATATTGATATCTATTTTCTTAGGCAAGGACCGCGCCCGGCGTGTGGGCACGCACAGCAAGCCGGCCCAGGAGGAGGCGGACGTGTGGGCAGCGACCGCGGATTACCTGACTGGCCGGCCTGCGCCGGAGATACGACCCGGCGGCTCTGGATGCACCGAACTGGTGCGCCTCATGCCAGGGCGCTCGGTACCTGGCCGGCGCGGGAAGGGCCGGGTGAGGCGAACAGGCCCGGGCCGGCGATCGGCCGCGCAGCCTTCCGCCAACGGTGACCAGCCAGTGTCGTCATCCGAGCCGGGTAGGGCGGTCTCGCCCGCGTCGCCGTCCGGTGACGAGGCCGGGCGGCAGGCCGGCGCCGGGGCGCCGGCGATAGAAGTCAGGCACCTGACCAAGAATTTCGGCGGCCGGACCGCAGTCGCCGATGTGTCGTTCCGCGTCGCCCGTGGCGAAGTGTTCGGGTTCCTGGGACCTAACGGGGCGGGCAAGACGACGACCGTGCGGATCCTGGGCACGCTGATCGCGCCAACATCCGGATCGGTCGCAGTAGCAGGCATTCCGCTGACCCGGGCCAGTGCGGCAGAGATCCGCCAGCGCATCTCGATCATGCCAGAGGCCCCTGGCCTGTACCGCCGGCTGACGGTGACCGAGAACCTGGAATACTTCGCGCGGCTGTACGGCCGGCCGCGCCGGGATGCGCGGATCAAGGAGGCGCTGGAGGTAGTCAACCTCGGTGCCCGCGCGAATGACAGCTGCGGGAGCCTGTCCAAGGGCCTGCGGCAGCGGCTCGCCCTGGCCCGCACGCTGCTCAACGATCCGGCGGTCATGTTCCTGGACGAGCCAACCTCGGGCCTGGACCCGGTGGCGGCGCACGAGGTGCACGGCCTGATCGCCGCGCTGCGGGACAGCGGCGTCACCATCTTCCTCACCACTCACCGGCTGGATGAGGCCGAGCGCCTGTGCGACAGGGTCGCCATCATGAATTCGAGCCTGCGGACCATCGGCCGGCCCGACGACCTGCGCCAGGCACTGTTCAGCAGGTCACTTGCCGTCACCACCGCCGGACCGCTGGTCAGGCCCGATCAGGTATTCACGGGCCTGCCAGCCGTCCGGGGCTGGCGCGCCGGGGATCCGGCGGACGGCGGCACGGCCGGCTACACCCTGGCTGTGTCCGATCCTGCGCAAGCGGCGCCTGGCGTGACCCGGGCGCTGGTCGCCGCCGGAGCCGACGTGCTGTCGATCACCGAATCGCGGCACACGCTCGAGGACGTCTACCTAGAGCTGATCGATGACCAGGAGGGCCGGTAATGATGAGCATCAGCGCGACTCGCATCGGCGCCGTCATCCGCAAGGAACTCACCGAGTTCCGGCGCAACCGCTCCGTCGTGTCCACGATGGGGATCATTCCGGTCGTATTCCTCGTCGCTCCCACCGCAGACATCCTCGCGCAAAATCCAGCTACGCCGAGCGCGTCCCTGGACAGGGGGGTCGGCTTCTTGCTCTTGTACCTGCTGCTGATCCCGGTCCTGATACCGTCCACGATCGCTGCGTACTCAGTTGTTGGCGAGCGCGAGCAGGGAACCCTGGAGCCGGTGCTGACCACGCCCGTCCGCCGCGAGGAACTCCTCATCGGCAAGGCCGCGGCGGCCCTCATCCCCGCAGTCGGCATCGCGTACCTGGTGCTCGGCATCTTCCTGGCGATCGTGCAATTCGGCGCTAGTCCCGTGATGGCCGCGGCCGTCTGGCACTCTCCGGAACTGCTCGCCGAGGTCCTCTTCATCCCGCTGCTGGCCGGCTGGGCGATCTGGATAGGCCAGGCGATCTCGTCGAAAGCCAGCGACATCCGCGTCGCCCAGCAGCTCGGCACGCTGGCCGGCCTGCCGCCGATCGCCCTGACGTTGCTGATGTCGTTCCAGGTGATCCATTCGACGCTCATACTCGCCGCCTCGCTGGCAGGCGTTCTCCTGGTCATCGACTGCGCCGCTTACCTGCTCGTGTCGAAGCTGTTCGACCGTGAGCGCCTTGTCACCGGAACCAAGCCAAGCAGCGGCAGGACCGGTATCGGCTAGGCGCAGCAGGGCAGGAACAACGGCACCAGCGGCGGCTGCCCGCCCGGCGGATTTCACGGTCGGCTGACTAGCGTGCATGATTCAGCCTGTCGCACAAACCCCGGTCAAAGCTCCAGCGCCGGAAGATCTGGGGCTCCTCGGGAGCAAGGGTGGCAAATATGGGGGTCGAGTAGGTCTTCTCGCCGTTTGTGCGACAGGCTGGATTATGCATATTCCGCTGGCGCCGGAACGAGCGAATATGCCGCGGATCGGAGCGCAGGTTGCTGCTCAGCCGGTCTGCGGGTCAGCCGCGATAGAGGATGTCATTCACGGGTTCGGGTTCTCCCACGCTGGTGGCGGAGGTGCCGCGGCGGACGAACTCGCGGGTCGGCGGCCACATGGCCACGTGCTGGTCGCCGGTGGCGTCATCGTAACGGATGAACGCCACCTCGCCGATGCTGACGGCGAACAGGTGGAACCGCCCCGGATCCGGGCTCCACCCCAGGCCGCCGGCCACCTCCTGGGCATAACGGCGCTGCACGGCCAGGTCCCGCTCCGCGCTCGCGGTGCCGCGGATCTTGAACTCCCCTTCACCGCCATCCCGGCCGGTGACCACGCTGTGCACCAGGACGCGCGGGTCACGCAGCAGGTCGGCGGCCTTCCTCGACTGCCACAGCATGGACAGCCACAAGTCGCCGTCCATCACCAGCGGCTCCACCGGGCTGACCCTCGGCGTGCCGTCACCGCGGATCGTCGCCACCAGCACCACGCCAGGCTCCAGCAACCGCCGCCGCCCGAGCGCGGCCAGGCCCGGCTGGCCCTCCTCCATCTCCGACCAGCGCATGTCCCCTCCGGTCACCATCAGCGAACGCCTTCCCCGCCTGCCTACCACGCCCTGCCGACACGATCCGGGGAGGGCGCTCATCGACGGTGTCCTCCAGGAGCGCCCGCGAAGCCCCTTCGCGTGACGCTGAACCGTGCCGCCAGCTAGTCGGGTACCCGCCGGGTGCGGCGCAGGTTCGCCATCAGCGCGACGAACCCGGCTGCTCCGAGGGCGCCGGTGCGGAGCGTGCTGAAGACCGGCCGGCTTGTCGGTGCCGGGACGTCGCAGAGCGGGCTGGTAACCTGCCTGGCGCTCGGTCATCCAGGAGGCATGCATGAATGTTGACATCCGCTACAGCCCCGCGTTCGCGCTCGCGGTCATCACGTTGCCGCCCGGCGGCGAGGTCAGGGCCGAAGCTGGAGCGATGACCAGCATGTCCGGTGGCGTCGAGATCGAGACGAAGGCCCAAGGCGGCATGCTGGCAGGCCTGAAGCGGTCGGTGCTGGGTGGCGAGAGCTTCTTCATCAACACGTTCCGGGCACCCTCGGGCGGAGAGCTCACGGTCTCGCCGACGCTGCCGGGCGACATCGTGCACATGCCGGTCGGCAGCTCCGGGGCACTGATGGTGCAGTCCGGTTCGTGGCTTGCCTCGGATCCAGGTGTGCAGGTCGACACCAAGTGGGGCGGCCGGACGACGGCTTACCGCAGATCTGCCGCCCACTTCCCGCTGACCTCGTAAGCCTCGTTCTCGCCGGGCCACGGCGGCATCGTTACCGCCACGACCGTCAGCGGACCATCCTGGGATGACCGGAACTGGAAATGCGTTCCGGCGGGAATGGACAAGCAGGTCCCTGCCGTCAGCGGCACTGTCTCCTGCCGGTCTTCTTGCCGCCGCCACATCTCGCCGCGACCGTGCAGGATGTACCAGATCTCATCCACGCGATGGTGTGCGACCGGGCGGGAAACCCGGCCTGCTCCCAGCTCGAAGTGCGCCATGCTGCCGCGTGCTAGCCGTAGCAGCACTCGCACGCAGGAACCGTCAGGAGCAATGGCGTCACATTCACCAGGCAGCCGCATAGTGCCGAAACTGTGGTCCACCATTCACATCCTGCATCGCTCTGGCGTGTCCGGAGGCTACCGTCCGGCGCTTCGCGGCCGCGATCGCGCTATGCATCCCCGGTCGCGATTGACTTTGCTGCCTGCGTTCAGCTTGCTGGCGCGATCGTGAATACCTGGCCGCCCGGGCCATGAAGTAGTAAGGGTGGCCTGGGTGCTCGACCCTGGTCAGACCTGCGTCCACCGCGGTGCGCAGCACCGCCGCCGGGTCGTCCGCCCGCAGTTCGAGCCATGCTCCCAGCCGGGGCTGGTCATCATCAGGGGCATCCTCGGTGAACTCGATACTGAGGTTTCCCCCGCCAGGAAATCTGACCAGCAGCATCGGCTGCTCCATCCCGGGATGCTCGAGGGTGATGACCGGCCCGCAGCCGAGCACCGTGTCAAAGCACCAGGCCAGCTCCTGGCGCCGCTGTGGCCGGGCGAAGATGTGCACATTGCTGCCAAGAGCGGTCACGACCTGCCCTGCCCTTCTTCGGACTACCCGCCAGCGGCGGCTCATCGCATGCCTGAATCCTTGCAGCAGAGGAGCCAGCCGTCAGTAGCCGCCGACACATCAGTAGCGGTCAGCCCTTCCCGCGGTTCCTGGCGGCGAGGATGATCTGGGTCGCCGTATAGGCACTTACGCCGAGTTTGCGTGCTATATCGGCTGGCCGGAGTCCTTGCTCGTTGTAGATGAGTGCGAGCTTTTCCTGCCGCTGGGTCCACGGGCGGCGGGCTGGTGCCGGGGCAGGGGCACGCCTGGATGGCTGCGGCTGGGCATGGTGAACTGACTTCTCGGAAGGCCGGGCGGCACCGGGAGTGGCCCCAGGCCCCGGCGCCGGGGCGGAAGTGCCGAAGGAGCCTCGCCGCTGGTCGCGATACTTGCCGCTGGCCAGGTCCTTGCGGGTGTGCTCATCCAGGATGAGGAGCTCATCGGCCGCCTTGTTCATCCCCACGGCCACCATGGTCAGGCCCTTTGCGTTTTTCTCCTGGCACTCGCGGGCCATGCAGTAGTTATACTTCTGGGCTCTTTCGGGATGCAATGTTGTCCCGCACGTGATGCACTTTGCCATTATCTATTCTCTCGAAGTAAAAACGTCCATTAAGAAACGTCGGCGGCGCACGCCCTGTTCCCGCAGCGTGAGCGAGCGCGGGATCTCATCCAAGACACGGTGCCGGGAAGCAACGGGTACCCCGGGGCGCCCGGCGACCTGGACTCATATGGCTCTGAGGTCGACTCTGCCGCCGCGGCCCGCGCCTGGCAGCCGCAGCCATCCGGGTGCCCGCTGCTCTCGTGTTGTCCATCTCGGGTGATCCGGTTCGTCGTCACCGTGAGAGCAGGGAGACAAGCGATGAAGACAATCAAGGAGCGGGACCGGCATGACCGAGTCTGAGGTGATCGCCGAGGCGTGTGTATTGCAGCACTTCCTCGACGCGCAGCGAGCCGCTGTGCTGGCGATCGTCGAGGGCCTCGGCGATGATCAGCTGTTGACAGCAGTCCTGCCATCGGGCTGGACGTTCCTTGGCATGATCGAGCACTTGGGGCACGCCGAGCGGCACTGGTTTCAGCGGGTGGTGACCGGCTCGGTGGCTGCGCTGCCCTGGCCCGACGAGGACGAGGACGGCGATGATGCGGCGTTTGCTTCGACCCATCAGGCGGCGCAGGTTTTCGCGTTCTACCGCGACCAGTGCCAGCGATCGAACGCCGTGCTGGCGTCTAGGCCGCTTAGCTCGCGGCCCGAAGGAGAGCACAACACCGAGATGGAGGATGATGTCACTGATCTTCGATGGATCGTCCCCCACATGATCGAGGAAACGGCCCGACACGCCGGTCACCTCGATGCCGCCCGAGAATTGCTCGACGGGCGAGTGGGACTCGGCCCCCGCTAGAGGTACGCCTGAGCAGGTCACGGACCGTCAATAACGCGCGACAAAGGCCAATGGCCAGCCAGCCAGCAGGCAACCGCAGCCAGCATAAGGGCAGACCTAGGGGCCGGGCCAGCCGGAAGCAAAGGGTCGGACACGGGCGAGATGTCCTGCGTTTCCGGGCTATCCATCACCCTGTCCCCGCTGTGGGATGCGAGGCACCGACTGGCGCCGGAGCCAGGTTGTCACGACGGCGCCCCCGGCGTCATCGTCGCATACCCGTGCCTGACCCTGCCAGCGTCCAGGCACGAGCCACCTGCGCAGGCCCGAGCTGTCTTGGAAGACATAAGTAGCCGCGATGAGGCCGCGGGAGGGGCAATGAGCCTCTCGTTAGCTGAACTTCTACAGAACGCGCAGGGCTTCCACCTGGTCGCGTTCACGGCGGGCCAGTGCCCGCAGGACCGCCAGATCCCCGTACCGGAGGCGAGCCACGTCAACAAGCACATCAATCGCGACCTTGCACGTACCTGGCGGCAGCGGCGCCAGCTCCACTCCCAAGCTCGTGGCGAGATCATCGACGTGCACGACCAGTTCCACTACCCGGGTCCGCAGGTACTCATCCAGGGCCATGACCAGCCCGGCCGCGACGCGAAGACGCCGCCGTGATCCCGCCCCGGCAAGCCGGGACGGCAATCGCGCGAATGCGGCCCGTGCATTGCTTGCCAGGGCCGCGGGGCCGGCCGCCGCCGCCTCATCACCGCGCGTCCTGACTGCCTGGCTGGCGGGATCGCTGAGGCCGGCCGAGCCGAGCATGGTGAGGAAGTAGCTGGCGGCGCTGATGCCGTTCTCGCTCGGCTCGGGCCCGTCAAGGTAGTGCCCGACGGTGGTCATCCCCCGGAGCAGGTGACCCGCCAGGGCCGCCACCGAGAACTGCGGCAGGACGCTGTCTTGTCCCCAGCGCTCTGCTAGTTCAGGGCGCTCTAGCAGGCGAACGGCCGTGGAAGCAGCGTCAAGGAACGCCGCAACAACATCATCCATGACCACATCCTGCTCCCCGCCACCAGGCGGCAAAGCGCCAGGCCGGGCCTCGCAGCCACAGCACGCCGCCAGGCGGGAGAATTGCTGATCTGTGCCGTGGCGCCTTGACCACAATGTCGTCCACGGTCATTCCTCCCGCTCCGGGACAAGCCATCTGCAGCATGTCAGAACGGGCATTCAGCAGATCACGACCAGGCGCGCCAGGCAGCGCTTGTGGTGGGGTTCGCTTGGCTCGCCGGCACGCATCGGGATGGGTTCCCGGGCCCCGGGCATTTAAGTCAGGGTTCTGACCGCATGCCGCCTTACCTACCCGTACGTGGGATGCTGCGGCCAGCCAGGCGGGGAATCTTCCCAGTCCTCCTGGCGTCCATACGGGGTGAGGTCGAGGATGTTGTTGACGAAGATGAGCCGGTCTACGCCGCGCGCGGTGAGGCAGTAGGTCCGGTAGACGTCCTGGCCGTCGCGCAGGAACACGCTGAGCATGAAGCCGCCACCTGCGCCGCAGTCGTCGGCGAACGTCGTGCCGTGCGACGACACGAACGGCATGGTTCAGCCCATCCGCGCCTTGTAGGCCTCGATCTGGGCGAGCGGCATGTTGGACACTGTCGCCCAGCTAACTCCGCTGTCGGCCAGCGCGGCTAGGCCGACGACGTTGCTGGTGAAGTGGGTGCAGCCCGGGCAGTAGTCGTCGGGCCCGTTGTCCATGAACTGGTAGACGGCAAGCTGCCGCTGTCTTCCGAACAAGTTGAGCAGCGTTTCGGGCCGGCTGAGGTGCCGAACACGTACCTGTTGTTGTCGAACTTGACCATCGGGAGCCGACGGCGACGCGCAGCGAGCGCGTCAAGCGCGAGTGGCCTCCTTCTCAGCCTTGAGCAGCTCGTCGTGATCCTGCTGCCACTTCCCGGCTGACACGATCTCCGGCATATTGGTCATCTTTCACTCCTTTACCGTCGCCAGCGATCCTGCGGCTGAAAGCACTTCGGACCAGCGGCGCTGCCACCTGGGCGGGAGTTGCTCACACACTCTCCGACACCTCGGCGCAACGGAACTCATCGGCGCGACCGCCAGTCGTCCCAGGCCTTGCTTGCCCGGCTAGATCCTCTACCCAGGACGCGTCCGGCCCGGCGCTGATCGCTCGGTTCGCGGGCCAGGACACCTGCTCACGGCCACGCCGCTGCGCCCGAGATGATCACGCCAGACAACGCGGCCTGGCCCCTAGGCAACGTGCAGTGCACTCTGCAGGCCGGGCTGGTTAACTGGGTCAGCCTCGTACCGGCTGGTTGATGAGACGCTGGTCCAGGCCCAGGGGCTCGTGTCGCTGCCGCCCGGCGCATGCGGGGGCCAGGAAACCATGCGCGACGCCTATGAGCGCGGAGGCTTCAGTGAGTGCCCCGACACGGCCTGGTCAGGCCTCCGGACGTAGCTGCTGGTGGCAGATCATCGCCATCGTCTCCTCAGCACTGATAGCTGGCGGCTGCTCGGCCGTGGGTTTCGCCCCCGCAGCGCCTGCGCCGCGTCATCCGGTGGCCGGATCTGCGACACCAGCGGCCACCAGCCACCCGCGTCGAGATCCCGGCAGGGCTGACTTCACCGTCAGCGGCGCTGTTCCCGTGCAGCCCGGCCCGAGCCAGGACACGCACGCCCACGACCCCGCCGCAGCCTGCCAGCCAGGGAAATTCCGCCGCGACGAGGCCCTGGGGAAGGCCACCGCCACGGGCCTTGTCTTCGCGGGAGCGCCGGTCGCAGCAACGCTTCTCGCCCGTTTCCTCGCAGGTACGGGAACGGCGATGCATTTCGGCGCAAGATCGCAGATCTCAAGGGAGGCACGGGCCAGCAGTGCCTTCCACAGCCTCAATCGGCACATCCAGGCGGCCGTGCTGAGCCAGCTCCGCGCGGGCAGGTCACACGTGCGCCTGACGGCACCCGCGCTGCGCACGATCCGCTTTGCCCTGCCCGCATCTTCCCGCGACCTCTACTTCGGGTTCCGCGGCACCCAGGGCCTGGATGTCCGCGGCACGGGCATGATGACCGGCCGGCGGTACACCGGAAGACTGACCTATGTTATCCACGACAGTTATGGATTCCCCCCGCGTGACCGGCTGCTCGGTGTCGGTTCGGCGATGAGATACCTGCAGGTGAATTGCGGAAATCCACCTACCCCCGGCGGAGCCCACTGGTTTCCCGATTCCATTGCGGTCACCGTGCCGTTCCGCCACCAAAGGGACGAGAGTCACCCGCGGAGAGCGCAGGCCACGCCCCCGGCATGATATGCGGGCGTCGGGTCGGATTAGGGCGATGCGATTCACAAATCGCCGGAAATTCAGACTGCCCAATCTTCAATAATGTATGGGTCCTTTTCGGGTTCGATAACAGAGGTTTGCCGTTGAGGCAAATGCCATGCCGAAGATACGTCCAGCAGCAGGAGTGCGGCAAAGGTGTGCTTAGCAGGTAGACGAGTCGCGCCTCTCGTCAAGGTCGGCTTCTGGGATCCGACAATCAGCGGAGGATTGCGGCACCCGGATCGTAGGTATTGACTACCGGAGACCCAGCCTGGATGCCTGCAGTGCCCGCGCTGGCCTGGGACCTGGAACTGGCTCGGACATGCCTGTACGGGACGCTGCGTGGCGAATGCCCTCCGAGACCGGCGTGGTAGTTGCTGATGGGGCGCGTTGCGGTGAACGGCCGTGCTCCGAGCCAAGATCTCCTGCCGGAGGCAGTCCGCCTGTCACATCCGGGCGGCACGCCCGGCCTCGCGCGCGGATGCCGCCGCCTGACGGCCCTGGCCCAGGTCGCCACGCGCCGTCGCGGCCGGTCCCCGGACCCTTGTTCGCTGCGTCATGTTGGCTGGCAAGCGATCCCCGCCGGCAGCAGGCGGGGCTTCTCTGTGCGCAAACTTGTGGATGACTTGTGCAAACGTTCCAGGAATCTGTGTACAACGTGGGGATAACGCTGAGGATTTCTGGGCGGCCGCGCCTGTGCCAGGCCCGTCACCTGGGTGGATATTATCCACCCCCTGTGCACGGGAGAAAGCCGGATAATGTCCACATGCGATCATGGCAATAGCCCATCGAAAGCTGAATATTTACTGTATGTTTATCTGACTGTGATTCATAAGCGAGACTTTGGAAATCGAGAGCCCAGAGGTCAGCCCGGACGCTTGAAGGGGAGGAAAGCGTCATGATGGCGTACACGCACGGGGAACAAGGCGCTGCCTGACGGCAGGCTGGGTATTCCCGCGCTGGGAGATGATCAGCGGCCTGGCATGATCGCCGTCGGCCGCGCCGGTGCCACCGGGGACCCGGTACGGCTAGGACGCGCAGCAGTTATCCCGTCACGTGCCTGTTCCGGCGCAGGTCACGGTAGTTGTACGGCAGCTTGCCTCTGGCTGACGGGAGGTCTGCACGTGAAGATCAAGATGCGACGAGACGACGCCAGCATGCTCGAGATGAACGACTGGATCTCCGAGCTGCGCGACAATGACCATGCTGAGCCAATAGATGACGCCCATGCTGAGCCGGCAGCTGACACCCATGCTGAGCCGGCAGCCGGCGCCCGCGCTGAGCCAGCAGCCGCCCGCGCTGAGCCAGCAGATGACGCCCATGATGAGGCAGCTGCCGGCGCCCATGCCGAGCCAGCTGCCGGCGCCCATGCTGAGCCGGCGGGCGGCGCCGGTGCTGAGCCGGCGGGCGGCGCCGGTGCTGAGCCGGCGGGCGGCGCCGGTGCTGAGCCGGCGGGCGGCGCCCGTGCTGAGCCGGCGGGCGATGGCGGCCTCGACCCTGGAGCCACCGCCGTCCCTCCGCCTGCGAACAGGCTCGCTGCGAGCGCGGAGGTCAGCGCCGGGGTCGGGGCCAGTGCAGGCGGCGAGATTACAGAGCCGGCTGCGATCGGCGACCAGCTGCGGATACCGATCGCGTGGTGCGAGATGGGTTCATGCATCTCTCACCACGTCAATCGTGCAGCTCTTGGCGAGGCCGACATTCGCGCCCGCGCGATCTTGGTCGGCTGGCGTGTCGACGCCCTCGGCCGGCTGGCTTGCCCCAGATGCCAGCAGAACGGCGCCGGTTTCCGGACCTCCCGCCCAGTCGCGCTGTGGGATCGGGACGCGGCCATCACCAGGGCCCTCCTGATGACCGCCGCCCTGCGCGCAGGAGTCTTTTAAGGAGAATCGCACATGATCAGACGAGTCTGGAGCTGCCAGGTGGCGTTTGCGGCCGGAACTCGGCGAGTTCATGGCGCCCGGCGCCGGACAGCGCACGGCAATCCGAGGAGCACGGGTGAGCCGCTGACGATCCAAGGATGCTCCGAGGAAGCCAACCGCCCGCGCCACGGCAGGACGCAGGCGTGCGCGCCGATTTCCGGCCTGCACCAGGATTAGCCGGACAGCGATGGCAGTGCACCCAGCACGCCTGGCGGACAGCTCCGGCTGCCCCTGGCTAGCGCGCGCTGCGGAGATGGCCGACCTGGCGAGGGGGAATCGGTGGCTGTCGCCAGATTCCGCTCCGGTGGACTGGACCTGCTTGCCCCGGATAGCCACACGTACGGCGGGTGTGGATGCCGGATCGGTCCGGGCAGCGCGAGACCTCACCATCGCCACCTTGCAGCGGTGGGGCGTGACAGAACGCAGGGAAGACATCGCAGTTGTCGTTTCTGAGCTGCTGACCAACGCGTTACAGCACGCCCTGCCAGATTCCGCCGACAGCCGGGTTCAATGGCCTATCCGGCTCGGTCTGCTGAAGACTGGGCCCTGCGTGCTGTGCGCGGTCGCCGATCCCAGCAAAACCGCGCCGGCAACCAGAACGCCGGTTTCCCTTGCCGAGACCGGCCGCGGACTGCACATCATCTGCGCACTAAGCGACAAGTGGGGCTACACTCCGCCAAGCGACATGGGGAAAGTCGTCTGGGCCATGTTCTCGATACGGCTCGCTGCACAGCGGCACCTGCAAGCAAGTGGTCCGCCCGGTACCTGGCAGCCGGAAGACCGCTACTGAACCTGTGCCGGGTTGAGATCAGCGCTGGGTGATCTTCCCGGTCGGCCACCTGCTCGCGCGCCATTTTCTCGGCTGCCTGATGATGCTGGCCCGGCGCGCGTTGCGTGCACGCATGCTTATGCGGTTACTCGCATGACCTCGAGAGCCGTGTCGTTGACCTTGCCCTACGGTCAATGGTTACGGTGATCGGAGTCCGGGTGTCGAGGCCGGGCTGGCTGGAGAAGTACATGCGCCGGCAGGCATGGCAAAGGCCAGGGTCAGCGACGTGAGCCTGGCGGGCAGGGCACGACTTCGCAGCCTCGCGGTGGAAGGCCTGGTGAACGCCCGTGATCTCGGGGGTCTTCGCCGCCGGAATGGCGCGTACACGCCTGGAGGCGTGTTCTACCGCTCCGAGAACGTGGACTGGATCACCGCTACCGGATGGGAACAGGTCGAGGCCGAGGGGATCCGGACCATCGTGGATCTCCGGCAGCCCTGGGAGCGGGCACGGGACGCGGCCCACCGGCCCGGCTGGCTCACCACGATCGAGGTTGACCTGGATAACTTGGAGAATCGGGACTTCTGGAAGGACTACTGGGACAACGGGCTTGTCGGCACCGCGCTGTACTTCCTTCCCCATCTTCAGGCGATGCCCGAGCGGTCGGGCGCAGCGCTGTCAGCCATCGTGAGCGCTCCGCCTGGCGGAGTGCTGTTCCATTGCATGGGCGGGCGTGACCGGACCGGCATGATCGCCATGCTGCTGCTGGCCGCAGCCGATACCGAGCCCGGCGAGATCGTCAGCGACTACATGGAGACGGTGCGCCTCGGCGACCTGCGCGCTGCGACGGCGAACCGCAACAACGCCGAGCCGGAGATCGATGCCCTCTGCCGGGCTCAGGGTACAACCACGGAGGGCGCCTTCCGGGCCGCCATCGCCGGCCTGGATGTGAACAGGGTTCTTGCTGCGGCGAAGCTTAGCCTGCAAGACCGGAAGGCACTCTTGACGTGGCGGGGAACGCTTTTGCAAGCGTCGCCGCCGCGGAAGCTATTTCGAACTCGTCGGTGACCCGACGTAAATGCCAGGCTGGCGAGGTGCATTGTGGCCGGCGTCGGCTGGTGCCTTGGCTTTGTGTCAGTCTGCCGCTGACGGCCGGCGTCGTCTGCCTGGCCCCTGCCGTGGCCCGGTCGGCCGTGCCGCGCTGGGGTGCCCGTCGGCGTCCATATCGCCGGGGCATGCCTGCTGGATCATGCCGTCATAGACTTTGCCCGCCGGCTGTGTCGGCGGGTTCACGCCATTGCCGGGACTTTGAGGTGGGCACCGGAAAGCTCGGCCGCAGGAGGAGACATGGACGTACCCGCGATGTTCCGCCGCGCGGTCGGGGAGTTCAACGCCCGCGTCCGGCAGATCGGTGATCACCAGTGGCAGGCCGCGACCCCCAATGAGGACTGGGTCGTCCGGGATCTGGTGAACCACCTTGTCGGCGAGGACCTGTGGGCGCCGCCGCTGTTCGCGGGGTACTCGATCGCCGAAGTAGGCGACCGCTTTGACGGCGACGTGCTGGGCCCGGAGCCGAAAGCCGCCTGGGCGGCGGCCTCCGCTAGGGCGGTGCGGGCGGCCGGCGATGAGAGCGCGATGGACCGGATCGTCCACCTCTCGTTCGGCGATGTCCCCGGCAGCGAGTACGCGCTGCAACTGAGCGCCGACCATCTGATCCACGCCTGGGACCTGGCGCGTGCCATCGGCGCGGACGAGCGCCTGGACGCCGGGCTCGTCGAGTCCTGCGCGACCTGGTTCGGTGCCATGGAGGACGCCTACCGCGATGCGGGCCTGATCGGCGCGCGGCCGCCGGCGCCCGGCGATGCGGACGCCCAGACCCTGCTGCTGGCACGCTTCGGCCGCCGCGCCTGAGAACGTCAGAATCGTCTCGCCCTTCGCGCCGTAGCCCGCCGGTCCCGCCTGCCATTATTTCCGCAGGAGCAGGAACGCCGGCGCCACGGGCACGATCGGCAGCACCGGGCCGGCGACGAACGCGATAAGGTCCCGGTCGAGGAGCGTCCGGCGGGCCCTGTACCGCTCCAAGACTCGTCGCTTACTGGCTGACCTGCCTGTTCGCGGAGTCGGCCTGGCTCGGTAGTACTCGTGGACACGCCGCCGAGTCCTTCGATGCGTGTGCGGCCCAGCAGTAACAGCCAGCCGGAGACCCGGATCGCGATCAGGTAGAGCAGACGAGGAGCCGCGAACCGCGATCCTGGCGGACCCGGCTCATCCAGCCGAACCGCAAGTGACGGCCACGGCGTCAAGTTCTGATGCGGTACACGTTGAGATCGACAAGCGCCTTATCGTTGAGCGTGGGAGCAGGCCCGGGTCAATGGTGAGGCGCCGGGCGTGGACGCGGTCAGCATCGGAGACAGGGGCGCTGTCGGACAGGATGCGCCCATGAACCGATGTTCTGCCGGAAGCGGCATGGGGTGATGAATGTGAGTGCGGATGAATATCCGGTTCCTCCGCCAGTGGTGGGGCGTGGTGCGGTGTTCGTGGAGCACCGGCTAAAGATCCCGCAGGTATCGGAGTCGGCTTACATTGCGCCGACGGCGGTGCTCGCCGGTGATGTCACCGTCGGCCCGCACAGCCGGGTGCTGTTCGGCGCGGTGATCACGGCCGAGGGTGGCCCCGTGGAGATCGGGAGGAACTGCGTGGTGATGGAGAACGCGGTCATCCGGGGCGTGCCAAGCCACGTAACCCGCGTCGGTGACGACGTACTCGTCGGCCCGCACGCGCATCTTACCGGCTGCGTGATCGAAGGCGGCTCCCGGATCGCGACTGGTGCCATGGTGTTCAACGGTGCCCGCATCGAAATGGGCGCGGAGGTCGAGTTCAACGCGGTGGTCTATGTCAATACCGTAGTCCCGGCCGGTGCGGCGGTACCGATGGGCTGGTTCGCCGGCGGACAGCCCGCCGAACTCGTGGCACCGGGAGACTGGGACCGCATCCGCGCCATCATGGGGCCGCTGGACTATCCGGGCACAGTGTTCGGGGTAGGCGCCAGCGACGCTGGCTCACTGATGTCCGACGTTGCCCGGCGCTATGCGCGGGGACTAGCCCTGCACCACCAAGATCACATTCTCCCGGACGAGCGCCACATGCCCTCCCATGAGGACCTGCATTAGCCGACCGGCATGAGCCCACCCGCGTGCCATCGTCCCGTCCTTACCGTCAGCGTGCCCGGCCTCAGCGTGCGCGGCCAGGCCCGCCGGTGCGGCTGTGATCATCGGGATGAATCACGTGGGCTGGGCTTCCCGCCCGGCGGCTGCGAGTCGCTAGTTTAGTGGTACGGAGGATGAGGGATGGGTGCGTCGTTGAGCTGCTGCTCAATGTCGACGAAAATGGCGTCGTCTTCGATCTTGCATGCGTAAACAGGGATGGGGCCGCAGGCAAACACACCGACGGCCTCGCCGGTGGTCAGGTCGTAGCGTGACGCGTGGGCGGCGCAGACCAGCGTGTCATCGTCCTGGAGGGAGCCCTCGTGAAGGGGTTGCTGCTGGTGGGTGCAGGTGTTGTGGATCGCCCTGACGTCGTCATCATCGAGGCGGATGAGGCAGATCGGTTCGCGCAGCTCGTCAACGAGCATGGTGTCGCCGACCTCCAGGTCATCAAGGTTCGCTACGACGACGAACGTCATGGCTGTGTCCTTCCGTTTGCGGGCCGCCGGGGTGCCGGCTGGCTGCCGCGCACCTCGATCCAGCCGTTGCGGATCCGGGTAGGTAGCACGGGTTGTGGCTGGCTAGCCGGGCCGCGGCCGACGCAGCCGTCGGCGAGCGCGAAGCGGGACCCGTGCAGCGGGCATGTCACGGTCAGATCTGCGACGGTGCCTCGGCTGAGCAGGCCACCGGCGTGGCTGCAGATGTTGTCGATGGCGTAGAGGCGGCCGCGGTGGCGGTACAGCATGACCTGCCGGCCCTCGGCCTCGACGGCGGTCGGCGAGTCGTCAGGCAGCTCGGCCTCCTGCAGCGCGCGGGTCCACCGCCGCGGCCCGATGGCCCACGCCACCCGGCTGACCATCACACCTTTGGTGAATACGAGATGACCGCCGAGGTAACCGGCCGCGGCCGTGACCGTGAGGCTGGCCGCGCCCAAAGCGCGTGCCGTGCTATGGCGGCCGGCCACCCGAGTGCCCAGGGAGGCACACTGCAGCCCAAGGGCCACCGTGTTGAGGAGGCCGTGGAAGAGCCCGACGCGGCGGTCCTGATCGTTGCTGACGGTCCAGTCGCTGAGACCGGTCAGGGCAGTAGCGCTCGCGGCGAGGATGCCGGCCGCGCTGAGCACGCCTGCGGCGTCGATACCGCGCCGGGGAGCTGGGCCGCGGTCCGCAGCGTCCAGCACCATGACGCCTGTCCACAGCCCGATGGGCAGGTCGCTAAGTGCTGGGTGTAGCGGGTGGCCGGCCCATCGGCCACCATGCAGCAACTCAAGGACAAGATTGTCCTGGTGCCGTTCGCGGACTGGCCCCAGCACGGCGGTCAACTGGTCGTTCAGGGTGCGCAGCCAGCCGAGCCGGTCGACCCAGGCCACGATATCGCTGTGCCAGGTGACCAACCGGGTGGTGGCGAACGGGGGGCCAGCAGCCGGCTCGGCTTCCTGAGCGGCTGCTGGCGGATCGTCGGCCTGGCCGCTGCCCGTTCGCATATGGTTCCTCCGTCGTGGCACCAGCTTGCGGCTCGGTTTCCGAAGAGAATCACGTAGCTCTTAGCTCATTCTGCTCGTCGGTGGGCATGTGCAGCTAGACGAGTGGCTGCTGAACACCGCCGACAGCCACCTCGGCCCTTTGCCGGCGGACCTCCATGAGCCTAGATCTATTGGTGCGAGTGCCCAGCACTCACTCCATGTAACCTTCGCCGGGCGCGTGTGCCATCACGGGCACCCAAGAAGGGCCGGTCGTGGAACGAGTCGCCGTTCCACGACTGTTGGGCTGCGCCCTCTCAGGAGGAGAAACCACAGGTCAGAGTGGGTGGGGCGCCAGGGGCTCGAACCCTGAACCAAGGATTAAAAGAAGGCCGCTGCGCTGCACCGAGGGCGCTAGCTGCACCGATATCTCGCGAATATGTACGGAAAGCACAGGTTGCACAGATTGTCTGCCAGCGCTCGTTCCACGAGTCGTTCCACGGCCTCAAGGCAAGGGCCGACAGGTTCCGTCACCGAAAGTAGCCGAGGCTGGCTAGCTGGCGGCAGCGAAGCCGACGCTATCGGCTCTGCTACGGGCCTGGTTCGTGGCTCGTAGCCCGCCGGGTTCGGTGACCAGGAATCCCGGCACCTCCGGAGTGCCGGGTGCCCGGGGGCATGAGAACCTGATCATTTGCATCGGTGATCTTGATGGCCCGTCTCATCCTTGGCCTACCGCCGGTGACCTGGCTGCCAGCGGATGCGGCCCTGCCGCCCGGCGCAGAAGGCAGGGCGTAGCCACCCCCGGGATGCCTTCGTGCGGGTAAAAGGAACATGCGCGGCCACAAGTACGCTCGCGCATGCCGTGAAGTTCGCATAACAGCGCACTCGGAACTGGTACAATATTTGGTACCAGTATCTGAGGAGGTCATCGATGGCAATCACTGCCAGCGAGGCGCGGAAGAACCTGTTCCCGCTCATCGAGCAGGTTAACGACGACCGTACCCCGATCGAGATCACCTCCCGGCGCGGGGATGCCGTGCTCCTGGCACGCGCGGACTACGAGGCCCTGGAGGAAACGGCGCACCTGCTCAGGGTCCCGGCCAACGCCAGGCGGCTGATCGAGAGCCTGCAGCAGGCTCGCTCCGGCCAGCGTGAAGAGCGCGACCTGGCCCTGTGAGGCTCGTCTTCACCCCCCACGGCTGGGAGGACTACACCTACTGGCTCGCCGCCGACCGGGCCACCCTCAAGCGGATCAACCGGCTGATCGATGACTCGCTGCGCGACCCTGCCGCCGGAATCGGCAAGCCCGAACCGCTCCGTCACATGCTCGCGGGCGCCTGGTCCCGGCGGATCAGCGAGGAACACCGCCTGGTCTACCTGGTCGACGGTGATGACATCGTGATTCTGCAAGCCCGATTCCACTACAAATAGATGTCCGATCCAGCCGTTAGACGCGTGATCCCGCCGCGATGACGACCGTTCCGCGAGCAGATCACCCAGCAGGGCAGATCCTCCCGCGCACCCTGGGCCACGCTCCGTGGCCGTTGTGAATAGCAGCCGGCTGCCGTCGGCGGCTCGTCAGTGTGGTCACGCTTCGTGATCCTGCCTCGACATACGCAAAGCGCACATTCCCGCCGTTATCTCTAGCCCGGACGTCGGCGCAAGTGCGTCAGCCCGCTGACCGCCCAATGTGGGCATTCCGTGTGCTGCTCCCGAGCTGGTCGTCGCGACAGGCCTGCGGTGGCGTGGGGTTTAGTCCAGCCACTCGGTCGTCATCGCCGGAGCGGCGTGGATGCACACGAGCTGGGCCGGGCCCGGCCCGGGGTTGGTGAAGCCGTGCGGGGTGGCTGCCGGGCCGATGACGATATCGCCGGGCCCGCCCTCGATGCTCTCGCCGCCGACCCGGACCACGACGTGGCCCTCCGGGATGACGAAGGTCTCGTCGTAGGGGTGCTGATGCAGGTCAGGTCCATCGCCGGGCCGGTTGTGCACGAGGAAGAACGACACCGACGATGGGCCGTGCCTGGCACCTTCGAATGTGCGGGAAACGTCATTGCCCGGCAGGTCATCAGCGTTCACGTGGTACATGGATCAGGCTGCCTTCCGGTTCGCGGGATGTGCTGTGCCTGCGTGCCGCGCGCCGGGCCGCGATCGCGCGGAAAGCTGGCACCTGCCCACCGTACGCGGCGGGCTGCCGCGGACGCGGTCACGCTCCATGGCCGGGACGTTGCCGCACTGCCCAGTGGTCCCCTGCAAACGGCCTGGCCTCCCATAGCCCGCCTGCGCAGCACAGATCACGTCACGTTTCCGACCACGAGATGAACACAGCACACAGTCCCGCCGATCGGCGCGGCATTCATGATCGTTTGCCTGCGGGTGTTGGCCGCGCGTATCTGGGAGTTATGACTTGTTGGGAGAGCGGCCTGCCGTCTGGGGGACGAACGGGCGTTCCGAACAATCCCCGCTGCCGCCGACACTTGGCAGCGTCCCAAGGCCGCGGCGTCCGGCTGGCATCATCGAGGTAAGGATGGTGATGCCTTGGTGGATTGCTCGCATGCCGTGTACGGTCCCGGATGGGACCCGTATGGGTTGCCTGCTGAGGTCACCGGAGAGGCAGCTCATCAGCTGCCGCGTCGTGCCGATCTGGCCGAGACCCGGGCGCCTGAAGAGCAGCTGCGGACTGTCGTGGCGCGGCTGTCCGGGGGTCATGAGTTGTCTGCGTCGGCCGGGGCGGATCCTGAGCCGCTCGGACGCGTGCTGGTGTTCCGTCCGTCGCCAGCCCGGTCGCTTCATGTCGTAGGCCAGAGCCCGTTGGCTGAGGAATTCCGCCGGCTGATTGCCGCCGGGGCTGTCCCCGGCTGGAACCTGCATCGTGTCCCGCAAGGCCGCACGCCGCTGGATGTGATTGCCGCGCCGCTGCTGCGCCGCACCGGCAGCATGCGGTGCTACAAGCTTCTCGACCGGCAGGGCTTTGCCTATGTCGAGGAAGTCGCCGCCACCCCGGACGAGTGCCTGCTCGAGTTGCGCAACAGCGGGCCCCGGCTGATCGCCGCGGTCCGGGCGGTCATCAGCGAACTCGGGCCGGCTGATAATGGAACCGCCACGACGGCCGCTGGCCATGCCGGCGGCCCGGGTCGCGTCCTGGCGGACACTTCGGCCGTCCTCCGCCGGGCGCCGCCGCCTTGCAGGTCATTGCGGCATGGGCCATCGCCGTAACTGACGCGCGCACCCTCGGCGACCTGCTTACCCTCGCCCCCGCCGCAGCGGGCATGCCAGCAGACGTCGCCCGGTGCTGGGACCGGCTCGCGCAGCTCAGCCTCCAGCCGCTGGCCGGACCCGCCGAACCGGGCGGGCACGTGACGCGTCTGGCCGCGCAACTGCTCGGCGAAACCGATGAGCGGCGCAGGCTGATCCTCGCCTCCCGCACCTTCGCACCGGAACGGCAAACCTATGATTCCCCCGCCCGCGAGCTGGGTATCAGCCGCGAGCGCGTCCGCCAGCTCGAGGAATCCGCACTTACCCAGCTCGCCCGGGCAGCCCGGCAGGCCGGGTACGCCCCGCTGCGCTGGCAGGCAGCCGCAGCAACACGCTCCCGCGCGGCCGTGCCCGCAGAGGCTGCTGATACCCCGCCATGGATGGCCAAGCTACTGCTCTGGCTGGCATGCAAGATCGCTGACAGCGGGCGCTAATCGTCGGCGGATCTGCGCCACCGAACGCGGACCGTGGCCGACTCCCAATGTCGGGCGCGCGCAGTGCCGCCTTACTTGTACGGCCAGCGCATCCCGATGTCGAGCGGCGATAACGTCCAGATCGGGCATTCTGCGCGTGCGGGTGGTGGCGTGCGGGGATCCGCTGGCCTGCCTCCCGGCAGGGTCATCCAGGCGCGTAGCGGCCCGCTGTGAGTCGGTCTCACCGTGCCGGCTGCGCCCGCGGGAACGCTTATGCCTGTTCAGGCTGGGTCGCCTTTTGCGCTGCGGCTGTGCGGCCTGCGGAGCCGGCTCCCTGCTGCTGGGCGAAGTCCTTGCTGCGGATGGCGGTCAGGGAGACCACGCCCGATATCAGCGCGATGATTGCCGCGACCAGCAGGATGCGGTTCAGGCCGGTGGTGAAGGCTGTCCGGGTGATTACTGCCACGGTCTGCCTGGCGTGCTCGGGTAGCTTGCCGATCACGTGGGCGATCTGCCCGGACTGGACTGCGGTGGCGATCTGCGGGCCGCCGTGGGCCAGCCCGGGCACCGCGGCCACCCGGGTCAGCACCTCGTCACGCACGTTGTTGGAGAACAGCGTCCCCAGCAAGGCGATGCCGGTGGCGATCCCGACCTGGCGGAAAGTGGAGTTGATGCCCGAGGCCATGCCGGCCTGCTGCGGGGGCACCACGCCGACAGCGGTGGAGGCTAGCGGCGGGTTTACCAGGCCGATTCCAAGACCACTCACGATCATTCCGGGGATGAGATGGGTCCAGGACGAGGCCGCGTCGAGCCCGCGCATGAGCAGCAGGCCCACGCCGACCATGATCAGGCCGGGCCCGATCAGCAGCCGGACCGGCACCCGTGAGGAAAGCCTGCCGGCCACCGTGGCGGTCACCAGGATGGCTCCTGACAGGAACATCACCCGCACGCCAGTCGCCAGCGGGGAGTAGCCCAAAATGTCCTGCAAGTACAGCACGAGATAAAGAATCATCGAGAAGATCGACGCGCTGAGCCCGAACGCCGCGACCGAGCCGCCGCTGAAGGTCGGCAGCCTGAACAGCGTCAGATCGAACATCGGGTGCACGCTGCGCCGCTCCACGATGACGAAAGCAGCCAGCAGCACGGCCGCCGCAGCGAAACAGCCAAGCACAAGGCCGTTGGCGAAAGACCGCTGGTTCGACTCGATCAGAGCGTAGACCAGGCTCGACAGCGCCACCGTGAAGAGCACGAAGCCCGGCCAGTCGGGCCGGCTAGCGCACGGCGCCCGCGACTCCGCCACCTTCATCACCGAGATCACGGCGGCCGCGATCCCGATCGGCACGTTGACAAAGAAGATCCACCGCCAGGACAGGCCTGAGGTCAGTACGCCGCCGAGCAGCGGGCCGATGGCCACCGCCAGGCCGGTCACCGCCCCCCAGGCCCCGAACGCGGTGCCGCGGTCGTTGCCGCGGAAGGCGTCAGCCAGCAGCGCCAGCGACACCGCGAACATGATTGCCCCGCCAACTCCCTGCAAGGCGCGAGATAGCTGCAGCATCAGCGTGCTGACCGCAAAACCACACAGCACCGAGGCGCCGGTGAACACCACCAGGCCGATCAGCCACAGCAGGCGGCGGCCGTACATGTCCGCCAGGCTGCCCGCGGTCAGCAGGAACGCCGCCAGCGTCAGCGCGTAGGCGTCAACGATCCACTGCAGATCGGAGAAGCTCGAGCGCAGCGCCTTCTGGATATCTGGCAGCGCGACGTTCACGATCGTGATATCCAGCAGCAGCATGAACATGCCCAGGCACACCGCGAGCAGCGTCCACCACTTGTTTCCGCGCTGACCAAGATCCCCGCCGCCATCCCTGGCCCGCTGGCCGCGGCGGCGCTGACCCTGCCCGGTCATATCTGCGCGGGCTTCGGTCACGAAGGCTCCTGATGCTTTGGGGACAGATTCACGCGACTGGACCTGCCGACGACAGGGTCATCGCCGACGCCGAGGTCCGCCAGCCCAGGACCGCTGTCTAGCGACAGAAGGCCTGTTGATGCCGGGATCGCGGGCGGCTTCCGGTGGCCCAGTTCTGCCAGGTTCGCATGCCCGCCCCGGTCGGGGAATCGCGGCCCGTGCCGTTGCCTGCCCGGCGGGCAGGCAAGGCCCCTCAGGGGCCGGCAGAATCAGCGTTCCCTCACCTGCCCAGCAGCGCGGTCACAACCCGGCGGGCACCTCGCCCGACGGCGACCTCCGGACAAGTCATGCCGCACGCAGTCGACAGGGGATCGGGCCAAGGCGACGATGGCATCACGCTAAGTGATGGAGAAGTTCAGGCAGAACGCGCGCCGAGCCGCCGTTATGGACGACTCTGCTAGCTGAGGTGCCATGTCTGGCTTGCGCGCAGGTCCGGCGGATCTGCCGGTGCCCGGACAGCCGGCGCAACGGCTGTGCCTCTCGGCTCGGCATGACGCGGCTGAAGTAGCCCAGGGATCCAGATCAGGTGTCTGGGCCATCACATCGAGCGGGCAAATCCTGCCAGGGACAGAACAAAAATCGAAGATGGCAGCCAGCCGGGTACGGTGGCGGTGTCGGGCCACCATGGCAGGAAGGTTCCGTAGGCAGCGTGAGCGCCGGGGTACCAGGTGGCTCTTTGGCCGGGTGATACGAGCGGAATGACGGTGCCGAAGGCGTAGAGAAAGGAGTTGAAGCAGCGGACCTGCCCGTCCCCGCGGGCGGCTCTAGCTGATCTCCGCGAGGCGGAACCCGAATTTCCTGCTGTGGTGGCCGGATGCGTGGTGCGGGATCGGATGGGTCCTTGGGTGGTGTATACGGCGCCGGCGATAGTGGCGCGCATCGCGGACTGAGGGCCGCGTATCTGGACCGGGGCGGTAACCAGGACGAGCAGGATCGCGAGTAGCCACAGGCCCGGCCGGGCCGGTATCCGTAAGCGACGGTGAGGCTGTGGGCGGTATCTAGCAGGCGGCGCGGCAGCGCGCGGGGCCCGCGGATGGCGCTGCGTGCGCGTCTGCGCTGAGCAATCAGGATCGCCTTGGCGCCGTCGGTGTAGCCGTGCTGCCGGAAATGCGCGTGCTGCTTGCTCGTATGGGCCGGCGTCGTAGTTGACCTGGCGCCGGAGCCACCCGCATCGCGCCGCGTGATCCCAGGTCTGCGTTGAGCTGCCCCCCTGGGGCTGCTCGAAGCGCTCGTAGGTGAAGCCGGAGACGGCGAACCGAGGCGGCCGCGCGGGCGGGTCGGCCGGCGAGGAACGATGTGGTGGTGTTGGTGAAATCCACGCTCGGACGGGGCGGCTTGTCCCAGCCGAGGTCCATGCCGCCGCGTATCGTTGCTGATATCGCCTCGATGGCGTGGCCGTGCTGGTTCCGGCCGGACGGGCCGGGCAGTCGAAGGATGCTGTCGCGCAGGTAAGGCGGCCATCAATGGCCGCCCGGTTCAAGACGACCACGCCGATCGAATTGAACCCATCGACGAGCCGCACTGAGCCCCGGACGTTCGCCTGATGCAGATTGAGGGTGTAACCGCCCTCGTTGCGCAGCTTTGCGCCGGCTGCGTCGATGACGCTGCCGATCGTGGCTGCCCGGAATCCCAGGTCACCGCCGGTGGCCGTTAATACTGCAACGGCAGTTAGGTGAAGGCATAGCCACGCCGCCGGCAGTGGCTGAGGCGGGCCTGGTATTGGCGTCGCCGTCGCCAGCGTGACCAGGACCAGACGTGTCCGGGGTCGGGCGTGGAGGCCTGGATCAGGGCCGTGAGCAGGCGGCGGATCTCCGGTAACGTGTAGCCGATCATGCCCGGATCGCTGGTGCCGGTTCCCCTTTTGCGGCCTGGGTTCTGAGGCCGGGGATGGTCAGCGCAGCCAGAAGTCGCGCGGGAGCGCTTCGACATCGACCGCGGAGGACTCCAGCAGGCCGGCGATCGGCAGGAGCGCGACGGACGCCGGATCGCCCGCCGCGGCCGCGCGCCGGATGACCTCGGCCTGTCGCCGGGCTCGCTGCGGCACCACCGACCCGAACACCTCACGGTCGCCCTCGAAGCAGTACGCGTCGAGCAGCAGATGGAACCGCCGCGACCGCTCGCCGGCATCCGGCCCGCCCGCACCGGCCGCGGCCGATGGACCGGGCGCGGCCGATGGACCCGGCGACGGCGACGCGAGCGGCACCCAGGGGAGCATCGAGAAGGCCAGATCCCACTCCCGCGACGACGGCCCGGCGATGTCCCAGTCGTAGAACCCGACCAGCCGCTCGCCGTCCACGACCGCGTTGTAGGGGGCCGCGTCCTGATGGCCGACAATCAGCCCCGGCCGCATGACGCCACCGATGAACCATCGCTCGTCCGCCGGCGGGCGGAAATCGGCGGTCAGGTCGTGCAACCGCCGGAGCCACTGGCCGACCTGCACCAGCATCGAGTTGGCCGACACCCACGCCGGCCAGGGCATCCGGTCCCCGATGGTCTCGCCCGGCAGGTAGCTCAGCATCTCGCGGCCGGACGAGTCGAAGCCGAGCGCCCGGGGCGCGCCCGGGAACCCGGCCTTCTCCAGGTACCGCAGCAACGCGTGCACGGTCGGCGTCCACGGCGACGCTCGCTTGTGGATCACGCCATCGATCAGCACAGCCCCGGTGGTGTTGCCGCCGGGCAGCGGGACTTCGGCCATCCCTCATGTGTACTGGCTCCCAGCCGGCGGCGACACCGATTAAAACGACATGCACGCCGGCGGTGAGCATCTGGTCTAGGTCGGGGGCATAGGCCATTTCAGCGGCCTCCTGAGGATAGGCGGGGAACGTTCACCGGGGCCGGCGGCTCCAGTTCAGCCGCTACAAGATCCACCGTCATGCCCTCAATGATCAGTCAACGGATCGGCTAAGCGAATGCATAGCCGCGTTGCCGGTAATGGCATAGCCGGGCCTGGTATTGGCGTCGCCGGCGCCAGCGGGACCAGGACCACACGCCGTCTGGGTCGGGTGAGCAGGTCTGGATCAGCGCCGTGAGCAGGCGGCGGATCTCCGGTAACGTGTAGCCGATCATGCCCGGGTCGCTGGTGCCGATCCCCCTTTTTCGGCTTGGGCCCGGCTGGCGGCGAGCCAGGCCAGGGCGAGCATGGACAAGGTGATGTGGGCATACCAGGCCCGCCAGGACCGCACCTGATAGTGGTCGAGCCCGGCCTCGTTCTTGGCCTGCTGGAAGCACTCTTCGATGTGCCACCTGCTTGCCGCGATCCACGCCAGGTCCGCGGTGCTGGAGCGGCGGGGCCCGTAGCAGGCGTAGTAGGCGATCTCATCCGGGTCGCTCAGCGAGCGGCGGGCCAGCAGCCAGTGCCCGCGGCCACGCTGCCAGCCGGTCCGGACCGGGATCCGTGCCAGTCGAACTCCCGCGGGCCGTGCGCGCCAGCCCCGGCGGAGATCCGCTGCCAGGCCCGCGGGGGCACCGCGGTGATCAGCGCATCAGCCCGCCGTTCACCCTCGGGCATGGCCAGCGTGTCGCTGCACCGGATCGCCATCACATAGGACACGTCCCGGCCTTCCAGCCAGGCCTGCAGGTACTTGGCCTGCCCGTAGGTCTCATCGGCCGTGAACCAGGCGAACGGCACCCCGGCCGCGATCGCCCGGGCGATCATCGCCTGGGCCTGCCGCGGCTTGGTCGTGAACTCCACTTCCTCCGGGATCCCCGCTGCCCAGCACCGCTCCCGGTCATCGGCCCAGGACTGCGGCAGATACAGCTCCGGTCGATCAGCGCGTGCCCTTGCCCGGAGGCATACGCCAGGAACACCCCGACCTGGCAGTTCTCCGTCCGCCCCGCGGTGCCGGAATACTGCCGCTGCACGCCCGCCGACCGGGTGCCCTTCTTCAAGAACCCCGTGTCATCGGCGATCAACACCCCGCCCGGCTCGCCCAGCTGCCCCGCCACGTAAGCCCGCACATCATCCCGGACCCCGTCCACATCCCAGTCCGCCCGGCGCAGCAGCCGCTGCATCCCATCCGGGCTGACCTCACCCGCCCATTCCGCCAGCGTCCACCCGTTCTTCCGCTCCATGCCCGCGACCAGCCGGACACATACTCCCGCACCCGGGCCCGCGGCTCAGCCCGCCCGAACCGGCCTGCGATCCGCTCATGCACCCGGTCCAGCTCGGCCGCGACAAGATCCACCACCATGCCTCAATGATCCCTCACAGGATCAGCTAAGTGCCGTTGCAGTACTAATCCTTGCAGTTCGACTTCGCCGTCCACCGTGACGCCTTGCGCGGCGGCCAGGGACCGCCCGGCCGGGGCGCTGAGAACCGCTCCCCGCAGGCACAAGCTGCCGTGGATCCGCGCTCCGCTGAGGCGCACAGTGCCCTGTACGGTCACCTTCTCGGCGATGGTGAGAGTGGACAGCAATTGTGCATTGGTCAGGTCCAGTGCCGTGCTCGCTGGTGCATCGAGCGCGCAGCCAGGGCCCACGGACAAGCTGCTGAGTTCGCTCATGGACAAGTCAACGCCGCCGAGCACCTGACAGGAATCGTCCAGGGTCATCTCCGCGCCGACCGTGAGCCGCGGCGCGCTTAGCACCGTGCCGGCGGTCCTGTACCTCGAATAGGAGCTTCCGACCGGGACGCCGCGCTGTGCCTCAAGCCGCGCGCCGCGGACCAGAAACTGGCCGCCGATGCGAGCGCCGCCCATGTCGATCCGGCCAAGTACGTGCGGCCGCCGGCCGGACAGCTCGTCAGGGATCACGAAGACGCTGCCATCAATTACTGCTTCGCCGAGATCCAGGGCGAGCCCGGATGCGGAATCGGACTCAATACGGGCACCGGTGAGGTCGAGCGATCCGTCGATGTGAGCTCCGATAAGCCGCACCTCGCCGTGCGCAGTGAACTGGTGCAGCAGCCGCATGCTGCCGCTGACGTGCATGCGGTCGCCCTGAATGGAACGGCCGCCGCCAGCGTCGATGACAGTGTCCACGCAAATAACGCGGCCGCCGATGTCACTCGACTTTCGCGGTTATGCCGCTGCGGCTTCCCAGGCCAGCGTGATGGCGTGGATTTCCGCGGGGGTCGGGGTGGCGGGCTGAACGGGGCGATATTTAGCGGCGATGAGGACGCGGCGGAGCTTGGCGATCATGTCGGCGGTGGAGGGCTCGGCCTTGGTGCGGTACCAGGGGGCGCGGGCGCGGTGTTCTGCGGCGTCGGCTAGGTGGTGCCCGGCGGTGGCGTACCACAGCACGGCCAGGCTCTGGCAGGCGAGGTGAACGGGATGGTGCGGTGCACCGCGGCGGGCAGGCGGTTGCGGGCCTGCCCGGTGCCGAAGATCTGCTTGGCGTCTTCCACCGCTTGCGTAGCGCTCGATGACCTGGGCGGGGGCGGCGGCGAGGCCGGTGGTGGCCAGGGCGATGTCATAGCCGGTGGCAGCGTGGCCGCGGACCAGGATCACCTGGGCCGGGCGGGCGCCGAAGACGCCGTGCCACAGGCAGGTGAGGGCGGTGGCCTGCACGGTGGCGGTGCGGCCGTAGCGGCGCACGGTCACCGGGGCGGAAATGGCCGTTTGCGCCAGGAGGGCCGGGGATGGCAGGCGCTGGCCTTTGACCCGGGGCCGGCCGCGCCTGCCGGTGCGCGGGCCGGGCAGGCCGTACAGGGCGGCGTCCTTGCGCAGCCGGGTGGTCCAGGTCACCGCAGCGGGCAGGGCGGGCCAGCTCCTTGCCGGCGTAGGCGGCATCGGCCACAACGTGGACCTGGCGGCCAGGCAGCACGCGGGCCAGCGCGGCGGTCATCTGCCGGGCCAGCACCAGCCGCGACGCCGGGGCAGGCTTGAGGTCCCTGTGCACCAGCCTGGCCAGCACCGGCAAGGCCGCCGGCCGGGTCAAGAACGGCAGCCTGACCACGATCGCGGCGATCACCCCGTTGTTGCCCGGGCCCACCTGGTGCGGGCCGGTGGCGGACCCATCGTGGAACCAGCCGAGCGCGTGCACCTTCTTGCCGGTGCGCCTGACCAGCGTGTCATCGACCGCCACGGTCACCGGCTGGCCGCCGGGGACCAGCAGCGCCGCCACCAGCTTCGCCAGCGCCAGGCCCAGGTCTTCGGCGCTCCAGCGGGCATGAGAGAAGAACCGGTGAGCATCCCGCAGACCGTCCGCCGCCCCGGCTGGGCGAGGAACCCGGCGGCCAGGGCGCAGAAGTGCGGAACGACGGGGCGGTAACCAGCGGCCGGAACGAAACAAGCAGCGCCAGCAGCGACGGCGGTAAGGTCAGGGCCGGGAGCATCAGCGTGACTCTCCTCGCGAGACGTCGTCAACAGCGCTGATGCTCCTCTGCTGATCACGGCTTCAGGCGCTGAACCGCACGATCACCCGGCGTGTCATAGCCGTAACCATTCACGTCCCTGAACTTTGGGCCTGGTGCCCCTGGGCGGATACTGCTGCCATGGTCACCCGGCAGCGGGGACTGGCCGCGATGGCCGGGCTCGTGGCCTTCCCCGCCCTGCTGCTTTCTGTCATCGGCTGCACCGGCAGCCCGGGCCAGCCATCGGCGGGAAGCCCGGGTGCCGCGGCACCCAGCGCGGCCTCCAGCGCACCGGCCGCCAGCGTGTGCACGCGGGCGGCGGTCAAGGCGGCCATCAGCGGTTTCTTCGACGCCTGGAACCACCACGACGCGGCAGCCCTGGGACGGCTGTTCACCGCCAATGGCATTCTCGACATGGCCGCCAAGCACCAAGACACCCTTCACCGGCATGTTTGGGCCAGTGCCAGCGGGCGCGATGATCGCTGCCTTTGCCGGACGGCAGTGGCGCCGGGGGGAAAAACTGTCCCACCGCGGCCTGACGGCCGGCCTTAACGGCGGCGCGGCAGGCGGCGGCTATGCCAGCAACGTGCGCGCGAGCTTCGCCGACGGGGCGGTTCAGCCGATGGCCGAAGCGAAGTTCGCCTACGGCTGCGCCAGTCACGCCTTCACCCACGTGGTCATCATCTCAGCCAAGGCGGCGGCACCCGCTTGACCGCGGGCACCCGGATGCAAGGTCGTGCCCGCTGCCTGCCGTGGCTGATCTGATGCTCATAGCCGCCCAGGCCACCCGATCCGCCCGGCAACGCCGTGCATCACCACCGGCCCGCCACCCAAAACTGCGAAAGTCGAGATGTCAGACTCACACAGCCAGATCGCGGCACTCTTCGACGTGCTCGCGCTCGTCTTGTGCGCGCTATCCAGATGTGTCCCCGACAGGTCAAGGTCACGCCGGATCTGCACCCCGTTGGCCAGCAGGCCAGGCAGCCGAATACACCCAGTCAGCATCAGCTCAAAAAGCTGCGCCCCTTCCACGACGAGCGGCTCATCGAAGGCGCATTCAGCAAACCTCAGCGAGAACGGTATCTCCAGCCCAGACAGATCCGCGCAGCCCATGATCTCAGCGCGCCGCAGCCTGATCCCACGGCGATCGATCAGACCCTTCAATTCCTGGCAGCAGCGGCGCAGCAACACGGCGTCCACCCGGCCGAGCGCGTCAGCGTCACCACAATCAAGGACGCGGCCCGCGCGGGCGGCAGCTAAAAGCTCGTCCTCACTGACCTCGCCCATGACCTCCTCCCACGACGGCCTTAGCCTCAACCCACAGCACTCGGCTAGTAGCGGCCGTACAGTAGCATCCGGACACTTCTACCGGCCACCTGATCGATACCAGAAATATGGGCAATGCGCCTGTCCTGGCGCATTTATAAGCCGTGAGCAAGGCGACGACGCTGACCCCGCGCACGCCTATGCACCAGAGAGGCTCCGCCTCGGACCGCCGAGGTTGACGGTTCTGCAGGCGCGCCAGTGCTGGCGGGTTCATCCTCGCAATCAGGAACTGGTTACGGGAGCGGTCATGGCGTCACGTCTGGTGCGGGCTAATGCGATCACGGTCAACGACGTGCTGGACGGGCACAAGCTGCTGGAGATCGACTGCGCCGACCGGGTCTACCTGACCTTGTCAGTGCCGAACCTGGTGGTAGGCGGCCAGGTGGTCAACTTCCTGACCGACCACGAACACCACCCGATCCCCTCACCCGCGCTGCTGGAGCGGCGGGGGCAAGCGTTCCGCCGGGCAGTGAACTCCTTCGCCGAGGCCAACGACATCCCGGTGCTGAATTTCGCGGGCAGGCGGAACAAGGGCCGGCCGGGGGTGCTGGCCGACAGCCCGTGGCCGGAACGCAAGATCGATCAGGTCATGCCGCTGATGCGCAAGGCCGCCGCCACCGGCCGTTCCCAGGTGGTCGCGATCGGGGTGGCGCAGGAGTACCAGCGGGTGTTCACCGGGACCAAGGACCAGACCCCCACCGGGGCGGTGTGGTTCTCCTACAACCGCACCGACCGCCGGGTGACCTGCTACTACTTCTATCTGTGGGATGCCGGGTTCGGCCCCGCGTTCATCAAGATCTGCGCCTACTTCCCCTACCCGGGCAAGATCTGGGTCAACGGGCACGAGTGGGCCAAGCGCCAGGCACTCCGCGCGGGCCTGTCCTTCAGGGAATTGTCCAACGGGTTCGCGTCCTGCGATGACCCGGCTGTCTTGCAGGAGATCTGCGACCGGCTTGGTCCCGGCCATATTCAGGTGTTCGCCGAACGCTGGTGGGCGCGGCTGCCGCTGCCGTTCACCCGGGCCGACCGCGACGCGGGCTACTGGTGGGACATCTCCATGCGCCAGGTCGAGGTCGCCAAGACCATCACCTTCACCGCCCCGCGGCATGCCCGCGCGTTCTTCGAAGCCCTCGCCGCCGACAATCTCGACATCGGCCGCCCGGACAACATGGAGATCATCTTCAACCGGCAGGTCCGCTCGGTCACCAAGGGCGTCTTCCGCACCGCCGTCGACCGTGACAACGACGGCGTCGTGGTCAACGCTTTCTACCGGCATTCGCGCATCAAGACCTACCTCAAAGACAGCCGGGCGCTGCGGGTCGAGACCGTCATCAACGACGCCTACGACATCGGGGTGCTGCGCCGCCTGGAACACTTCGGGGAACTGACCGCCAAGGCCCGTGACGTCAACCGCCGGCTGATGCAGACTATGCGTGCCGGCCAGGACTGCGTCCTTGCGAGCCCAGCCATCGAGCGGGTCGCACAGCCCACCCTCACCGAGGATGGCAGGAGGGCCCCGGCGCTACGGTTCGGCGACCCCCGGGTCATGGCCCTGGCCGGCGCCCTGTCCCTCACCCTGTCCGGTGCCTGCGGCATCACGAACAAGAGCCTGCGCGCCTTGACCGCCCGGCTGCTCGGCACCCCCTACAGTCCCGGCCAGATGACCTACGACCTGCGCCGCCTGCGCCTCAAAGGGCTGATCCGCCGGATCGAGCACACCCACACCTACGTCCTGACCCCCGAAGGCACGCGCATCGCGGTCTTCTACACCAAGCTCTACAACCGGCTGCTCAGACCGCTGGCCGCCGCCGACCAGCCGCAAGCCCCACCCCCGCTACGCCAGGCACTGGCAGTGATCGACCACCACGTCGAGGACTACATCGCCCGAGCGCGACTCAAGCCCGCGGCTTGAAAACATGACTCTAATGTTCAGAATCCCGGACCCAAAGCTCTAGCCCGAAGTTACTTGATGTCGAGTATGCAAATATGCGCCACGACGTGCCGAAACGCCGTCCAGGGCAAGACAGCGTTCTGGCTACAGGACCTCGGCCGGAGCGGCGAGGTACCCGTCCGGAGAAGATCATCGGTCCTTAAACGGCTACCACGTCGACCCTGCCTACGGATTCTTCTGGCTACGTTTTTGCTCCGTTCCGTGGAGTCTCCGCAGGTCATTGCCCCTTTTCAGCCGACACGCCGACGTAACTT
>WNGB01003312.1_pt1 | contig 32276 bp, 27 predicted proteins | sample 5400681 | NCBI WGS metagenome assembly WNGB01 (sample SAMN13153367, study PRJNA577476) | soil metagenome | isolation source: 115 cm soil or saprolite under grassland replicate 2 | place: USA:California | collected 2016-06-15
GTGCCGATGCTCACGCGCACGGGGATCCGGAGCAAGGCGATGAGCACGGGAACCAGGAGGAACGCCCCCCCCGCCCCCACCAGGCCCGAGGCGATGCCGATGGCGCCGGGATAGGTCACCGCCGCCGCCCGATCGAACGGCACCTCGGCCGCATCGGCGCCCCCGACCGGGCCAGCCGGGCGGACGAACATGAGCGGCAGGGCAACGGTGGTCATCACTGCGAAGATGGCCAGGAGGGCGCGGCCGCTCACGTACGAGGACGCGAGGGCTCCGATCAAGGCCCCCAGCGCCATGGCGGTGCCGCCGACCAGCGCGAGCTTGCGATGCAGGAGGGCGCCCCGTCCGTGGGTCCAGGCCCCGAGCAGGGACGCGACCAGCACCTGGGTCATGGTGATTCCGGCCACCTGCTTGATGTCGAGGCTGCCGACGGCGAGGAGCGGCGGCACGTAGTAGAGGAGGGGGATCATGACGGTGGCGCCGCCCACGCCCACCAGTCCCGAGACGAACGCGCCGACGAAGCCGAGCGCGACGAGGGTGAGCGCAAAGGCGAGCGTCACCGACGCACACGCTACCGCAGACTCGAGTAGTAGGCGGCCAGGTCGCCGTAGGTGTCGTCGGGGATCGTGCGCATCAGCGCCTTGATCGCGTTCAGGGTCGGGTCGCCGGGATTGCGCCTGTCCTGCTTGAACAGCGTCATCTGGTCCTTGAGATAGCCGGGCGGCTGGCCGGCCAGGCTCGGGATCAGCCGGGCGGGATCACCCTTGCCCTCGGGCCCATGGCAGATCGTGCACTGGACCGCCGCCGCCCGCCCGCGGCCGACGGCGTCGGCCGGCGCGCTGATCGGCGTCGGCTCCATCTTCTGGTCGGCGAAGTACCGTGCCACGTCGTCGACGCCGAGCTGGAGCACCATCTTGGCGTAGGGCTCCATCTCCGGGGAGATCCGCTTGCCGGAGGCATACGCCTCGATCTGCTTCGTGAAGTAGGCCGTGGACATGCCGGCCAGGATGGGCATGGCGTCCGACCTGCTGTTGCCGGCGGGGCCGTGGCACGCGGTGCACGTGAGCGCCTTGGCGTAGCCGGGATGATCGAGCGGGCCCGCCCACGCTCCTCCGCCGAACAGCACGGCCAGGATGGAGCCCGCGACGACAACGATGAGGCCCTTGGTCCGTGGCATGCCGACCCTCCCTTCGCGCGCGGAAACGCTCTGGCTAGAGCCATGAGAAGGGTCCAGCTGCAAGGCGGCGCCCGAGGGCCGCACGCGAGGCGTACTTCCTGTACGTTCCTCTCGGAGGGGGGCTTCGCCCCCCTTCCGAAACCTCCCCCCAGGATTCGTTGCGCCGGCAAAGCCGGCGCTCGAAAGCGGAACACTTCCACGTCGGGAGGCGAGCAACGGATGAGGATTCGCACGGCCCAGCGTTGAATGGTCCGGTTCGAGCGCGGGCTTCGCCCGCGCAACCGATTCCTGGGGGAGGCTTCGGAGGGGGCCGTCGAGGCCCCCTCCGATGGAACGAAGCAGATGGGCCCTTCTCATCGCTCTAGCCCAGGATGTCGGTCCAGATGCTCTGGGCCCAGCCAACGGCGCGCTGGGCGACGGCCGCGCTCTGGGCGGGCGTGAGCTTCTGCTCGATCTGGACGACCTTGCCGTTGTCGATCTTGTAGGAGTTCACCACCGCGATCGCCTCGCGGTCGCTCACCCAGCTATAGCAGGTGTTGCCGGGCGGCAGGGCCGGCCCCGGCTTGCCGTTCAAGAGCTGGACGATGGCCGTGGCGCAGATCTTCCCCATGGCGTTGGCGATGTTGCCGGACTTGGGCACCGGCAGCCCGGTGGTCGAGTCGCCGATCACGTGGATGTTCTTCTGCTTCACGGACTCGTAGGTCACGTGGTCGACCTCGCACCAGCGCTTGTCGGCGCCGACCAGGTCGGCCTGGACGGCGATGCTCCCGGCCCGCTGGGGCGGGATCAGGTTGATCACGTCGTACTTGACCCGGTCGAACTCGGTCCGGACCTCGCGCACGCCGGGATCGACGGCGACGACCTTGCTGGAGGCGCGGTAGTCGATGTTGGGGTAGGCCTTCCAGGCCTCCCGGAACAGCGCCGCCTTGGAGACGATGTTCTGGTTGGCGTCGAGCACGATGAGCTTGGACCTGGGCTTGTTCGTCTTGAGGTACCAGGCCACCTGGCAGATACGCTCGTAGGGCCCCGGCGGGCAGCGGTAGGCCACCGGCGGCACGGTGAGGACGAAGACCCCGCCGTCGGCCATGGATTGGATCTGCTTCGCGAGCGCGACGGTCTGGGACCCCGCCTTCCAGGCGTGGAGCACCGTGTCCTGGCTCTGGGCCAGCCCCTCCACCTGCTCCCACTGGAACTCGACGCCCGGCGAGACGACCAGGCGGTCGTACTCGAGGTAGCCCTCGCCGACGCGGACGCGCTTTCCATCCGGCTCGATGGCCTGCGCCGTCTCGTGGATCACCTTGACGCCGAGCTTGCGCAGCCCATCGTAGCCGAAGGTGAGGCTGTCGATGGAGCGGAGGCCGCTCAGCACCAGGTTGCTGAACGGGCACGAGACGAACTGCCGGTTGGGCTCGAGGAGCACCACCTCGATGCCGGGATCCTCCGACCGCACGTACTTCGCGGCGGTGGCGCCGCCCCAGCCGCCGCCGATCACGACGACGCGCCGGCCGCTCTTGGTCATGAAGTCGCCCTTCATCGTGGGCGCGCACCCGCCCAGCCCCGAGAGCGCGGATCCGCCCAACAACCCGAAGCCGGCCGCCGAGGTCCTGAGGAACTCCCTGCGTGTCGATCGCTTCATGGCCCTCTCCTCCCTCATCGAGACCCTACCGGAGCTCTCGCCGCGCCTGGCGACGCCGTGTGCTCTCGAAGGGATGCGGCCGCCTCGCGCCCTCTCCGTCGCCCGGCTCGCAGGCCCCCTGATCCCAGGCCGGGGGGCCAGGCGTCTGCGCACTGTTTACCACGTCGCCCTGGCAGTCCGCCAGATGGCGGCGGGCGCGCAGCCGGCCATCACGCTGGGCAGAGATGAGATCGGCGAACTTCAGGAGCGAGAGGTTCTGCGGAGACGGCGAGGTCGGTCAGATCCCGATCGCCTGCTTCACCCGGGCGAGGACCTGCTCTTCCTCGCCCTCGAGATGAACGGGAGGCGGCAGCGACGGTGGCGCGTTCTTGATCCCGGCGCCGGTCAGCACCACGACCGTCCGCGTGCCGGCGTCGAGCAGCCGCCCGTCCTTCATCTGGAGCAGCGCGGCCAGCGCCGCCGCCGCTTCGGGCGCCGTCCAGATGCCCTCCACGCGCGCCAGGAGCTTCTGCGCCTCGACGATCTCGCGCTCGCTCACCGCCCGTCCGTGACCGCCCGTCTCGCGCAGGATCCCGAGCATCTGCCTGCCCGCGAAGGGTCCGGGCACGCGCAGTCCCGCCGCGTGGGTGACGGGGTTCTCCCAGACCGCGGTCGTCTCGGCCCCCTCGGTCCACGCCTTCACGACCGGCGCGCACCCCTCGGCCTGAACGGCGACGAAGCGCGGCTGCGCCCGCTTGATCCAGCCCATGGCGGCCAGCTCGTCGTAGGCCTTCCAGATCCCGACCAGTCCCGTGCCCCCGCCCGTGGGATAGACGAGGAGGTCCGGCGTCTCCCAGCCGAGCTGCTCGGCCAGCTCGAGCCCCATCGTTTTCTTGCCCTCGAGCCGGTAGGGCTCCTTCAGCGTGGCCAGGTCGAACCAGCCGAGCCGCGGCGCGACGGAGGCGATGAGCTTCCCCGCCGTGGCGATGGACCCCTCGACCGTGAAGACATGGGCGCCGGCCAGGATGGCCTCGGCGATGGCGGCCTCGGCAGTGCCGCGCGGCACCACCACGGCGACGGGCAGCCCCGCGCGCGCGCCGTAGACGGCGGCCGCTCCCCCGGCATTGCCGGCCGACGGGATCATGAGCCCCTTGACACCGAGCGTGCGCGCCCGCGTCACGGCCATGCCGAGGCCGCGGGCCTTGAAGGTGCCGGTGGGATTCTGCCCCTCGTCCTTGGCCCAGAGGGTCCTCAGGCCGAGATGCGCGCCCAGCCGCGGCAGCGGGAGGAGCGGCGTGCCCCCCTCGCCGAGCGTCACGGGCTCCTCCCCGTCCTCGAGGGGCAGGAGCTCGCGGAAGCGGTACATCCCCGGCGGGCGCCGTCCGAGCTCGTCCTTGCTCACGGCGGCCGCGACGCTCGGGAGGTCGTAGCGCACGGCCAGCATCTGCCCGCACGCGACGCACACCGTGAGGAGTCCCGCCGGCGCGTGGTGGCGGCCGCAGACGGTGCACTCGATGTGGGTGACGAACGCCATGCTCGCTACTGCTTCTCCTTCTCGGCCTTGGCGGCGGCGACGACCTTCTCCGCGAGCTGGCCCGGCACCTCGTCGTAATGGGAAAACTCCATCGAGTAGCCGCCCCGGCCGCCGGTCATGGAGCGCAGGCTGGACTCGTAGGTCAGCATCTCCGCCATCGGCACCTGGGCCCGGACCGCCACCACCTCGCCCTCCGGCTCCATGCCCAGGATGCGCCCGCGCCGGCCGTTGAGATCGCCGATCACGTCGCCGGCGTTCTCGGCCGGCGCGACCACTTCCACGTTCATGATGGGCTCGAGGAGGCACGGGCGCGCCTCCATGAAACCCTTCTGCAGCCCCATCGAGGCCGCGATCTGGAACGCCATGTCCGAGGAGTCCACGTCGTGGTACGAGCCGTCGTAGAGCGTGACCTTGAGGTCCACCACCGGATAGCCGGCCAGGATGCCGCGCTTCATGCAGTCGCGCACCCCCTTCTCCACGGAGGGGATGTAGTTGCGGGGGACGGAGCCGCCGAAGATGTCGTCCTCGAACTCGAACCCGCCGCCCCGCGCCAAGGGCGCGATCCTGAGCCAGACGTCGCCGTACTGCCCACGCCCGCCCGTCTGCTTCTTGTACTTGCCCTGCACCTCCGACCGCCCCTTGACCGTCTCCTTGTACGGGATGCGCGGCGGGAGCAGGGTGACGTCCACGTTGTACTTGCGCTTCATCCGCTCGACGACGACCTCGACATGAAGCTGGCCGATGCCCGACACCAGGAGTTGCTTGGTCTCCGGGTCGTAGTGGTGGCGGAGCGTCGGGTCCTCCTCCTCCATGCGGTGCAGCGCCGTCGAGATCTTGTCCTCGTCGCCCCGGCTCTTGGGCTGGATGGCGAAGGAGATCGCCGGCTCCGGGAAGGCGATGCCGGGCAGGATCACCGGCTGCGCCTCGTCCGAGAGCGTATCGCCGGTGAGCGTGTCCTTGAGCTTGGCGACGACCCCGATCTCCCCGGGACCCAGCGCCTCCACCGGCTTCTGGGTCTTGCCCTGGAGCCAGCCGAGATGCCCCACGCGCTCCTTGGTGTCGCGCGTCGAGTTGAACGCCGGGCTGTCCGACTTGATCGTCCCCGAGTAGACGCGGAACAGGGTGAGCCTGCCGACGTGCGGATCCGAGATGGTCTTGAAGACGAGCGCGGACAGCGGGGCCTTGGGGTCGGGCGGACGCGTGACCGGGTTCTTGCTCCTCGGGTCCACGCCCTCGACGGGGCCCGGATCGGCGGGCGACGGGAACTCCTTGAGGATCAGATCGAGCAGCGGCTGGACGCCGATCCCTCGGGTCGCCGACGCCGCCAGGACGGGAACCACGGTGCCCTGGAACACCGCCTTCCGCAAGGCCTCCAGCATCTCGGTCTCGCCGATGGAGCCTTCCTCGAGGTACTTGGCGAGCAGGTCATCATCGGTCTCGGCGGCGGCCTCGGCGAGCTTCTCGCGGTACGACTTGGCCGTCTCCATCGCCTCGCCGGGGATGTCCGTCTCCTTGAGCTTGCCGTCGACCGTGAGCAGCGCCTTCATCGCGATCAGGTCGACCACACCCGTGAAGCCGGACTCGCTGCCGACCGGCACCTGGAAGGGGGCGAGCCGACCCTTCAGCCGCTTCTGGAGGGTTTCCAGCGCGCGGGAAAAATCGGCCCGCTCGCGGTCGAGCCGGTTGATGACGACGACCCTCGGCAGCGTGTACTCGTTGGCGAACTTCCAGACCTTCTCGGTCTGGACCTGCGCCCCCGCCACGGCGTCGACCACCACGACGGCGGCGTTGACGACGCGCAGCCCCGCGCGGGCGTCGGCGACGAAATCGCCGTACCCCGGCGTGTCGACCAGGTTGAGGCGGTGGCCCTTGTAGTCGCAGAAGGCCACCGAGGTGTTCAGCGAGATCTTGCGCTTGATCTCGTCGGGATCGAAGTCGGTGGTCGTCGTGCCGTCGTCGACCCGGCCGATGCGGGTCGTGGCGCCGGCCGCGAACAGGATGGCTTCGACGAGGGATGTCTTGCCGACTCCGCCGTGGCCGACGAAGCCGATGTTGCGGATCTTGGTGATGTCCAGCGCCATGCCTGCCTCCCCTGATCTCGCCGAGCGGATGGCCGCGCGCACCCACGAAGAAGGACGATGTGGGACCGAATGCTACCACACCGCTCCCCGACGTACCAGAGCGCGATTGGCGCGCTGCGCCGATCGCTTGCGGAAGGCTACGGCTTGACGATCTTGTTGGCGAGGACGCCGATCCCCTCGACTTCCGCCTCGACCCGGTCGCCGGGCTTGAGGAAATTGCCGGTGGCGGCGCCGACCCCCTCGGGCGTTCCGGTGGCGATGATGTCGGCCGGCAAGAGCGTCATGCCCTGCGACAGCACCTCGATGCACTGGGCCACCGGGAAGATCATCTTGGAGGTGTGGCTCTGCTGACGCACCTGGCCGTTGACGCGGAGAGAGATGGCGAGCGCCTGGGGGTCCGGGACCTCGTCGGCGGTCACCAGGACCGGTCCCATCGGGCAGAACGTGTCGAGGGATTTCCCCTTGAACCACTGCTGGTGCCGCTGCTGGAGGTCGCGCGCGGTGACGTCGTTGATGACGGTGTAGCCGAAGACGTGCGTGAGGGCGTCGTCGCGGGCGATGTCCTTGCCGCCGGCGGCGATGACCACCGCCAGCTCCACCTCGTAGTCCAGCTCCTGGGTGATCGCGTGGTCGACCACGTCATCGCCGGGCCCCACGACGGACGTGTCGGGCTTGGTGAAGTACACGGGATGCTCGGGCACGGCGGCGCCGCGCTCGGCGGCGTGGTCGGCATAGTTGCGGCCGAGGCAGAAGATGTTTCGGGCCGGCGCCGGGATGGGTGCAAGCAGCCTGACCCGCTTCATCGGATAGGCGAGTTTCCGCCGCGCCAGCTCCTCGATGGCCTGCTGGTCCACCAGGCCCTTGCCGTACTCCCAGGCCTCGCGCGCGAGCGCGGCGCCGCCCTCGCCACCGCGGATCAGCTCGAGCAGGCTCTTGGGGAATCCTCCGCGCCCGCGCCTCAAGGCGCCCCGCTGGGCCGCCAGGTCCCGGGAGAGACCGGCGAGGTCGAGCACCGCGTCATGCCAGACCGCCCCCGGCTTGGGCGCGCCGCGGCCGCGGCGAAACGTGACGAGATGCACGGCCGGATCCTACTCGCCGCTCGCGGCGGAGGAGCCGCTGCGAGGCGGCAAGGTCTTGCCCGCCCGGCGGGCCATCTCTTCCAGCTCGTGGGGCAAGCCGAAGCGCACATCCTCCTCGACCACGTGGACCTCCCGGACCTCCGCCGGGCGCGCGTGCCTGACCTCCTCGACGACCTCGGAGACCAGGAACTCCGGCGTCGAGGCGCCCGCCGTGATGCCCACGCGCCGGGCGCCCTCGAGCCATTCGGGCCGAATGTCGTTCTTGTCGTTGATGAGATGGGAGGGCGTGCCCATGACCCGGGACACTTCCACGAGCCGGTTGGCGTTGGAGCTGTTCGCGGCGCCGATGACCAGCAGGACGTCGACCTCGCTGGCGACGGTCTTCACCGCCGCCTGCCGGTTCTGGGTGGCGTAGCAGATGTCGTCCTTGGAGGGGCCCACGATCTTCGGGAAGCGCCGGCGCAACGCCTCGATACAGTCGCGCGTGTCATCGACGGAGAGCGTCGTCTGCGTGAGGTAGGCCACCTTGTCGGGGTCGGGCACGCCGAGCCGCTCGACATCCTCGGGATGCGCGATCAGGAACATCCGGTCGGGCGCCTCGCCCATGGTGCCCACGACCTCGTCGTGGTCGGCGTGCCCCACCAGGATGATCGAGTACCCCTCGCGCGCGTAGCGGATCGCCTCCAGATGGACCTTGGTGACGAGGGGACAGGTGGCGTCGATCACCCGCAACCCCCGGCGCTGGGATTCCTCGCGCACGGCGGGGGAGATGCCGTGGGCGCTGAAGATCACGGTCGCGTCGTCCGGCACCTCGTCGAGCTCGTCGACGAAGTGGGCGCCCTTGGCCCGGAGCGCCTCCACGACGTGCCGGTTGTGCACGATCTCCTTGCGGACATACACCGGGTGCGGGCACACCTGCAGCGCCAGCTCCACGATGTCGATGGCGCGATCCACCCCCGCGCAGAAGCCGCGCGGCCCGGCGAGCACGATCTCCTGCATGGGCGTGGCGACGACGGTGTCTGCAGTCATGGCATGGAGTATAGCAAGGGGGCCCGGCTCCCTCAACGCTCAATGGAAGAAGTAGGACACCCCGAGGACGCCGGTGTTCGAGTTGACCCCGCGGTTGGGCCCCGCCGTGTTGCCGTTGGAGAGGTGCTGGAAGCGGTAACCGATGTTGACGGCCACCGCCGGCGCGACGTGGTAGGAGACCCCGGCGCCGCCCTCGAGGACGAAGGTGAAGTGCGAGCGGGTCTCCGGCACGTTGAGATTGGTCCCGCCCGCGCCGGCCGTCACGTCGAGATAGGGCACGAGCGGACCCACGCCGAGCAGGTGATAGCGGACGGCGGCCTTGAGCCCGGCGGCGGTGAACACCCGGGGTTCCACGTAGTACTGGAACCACCCCTCGAGCCCGGGCTCGATCGCGCTCCTGAGCCGGCCGGAACCGAAGGGCTCGAACGGCAGGTGGGACAGCCGCGGGGTGACGTTCAGGAAGGAGATGCCCGAGATGGCCGGGTCGTCCGCGATGTTGTTCTGCACCCCGCCGCCGATCTGCAGGCCGACGATCGTGGTGCCCTTCGCGAACTCCGCCTCGGGGTCGAAGGCGAACGCGCCCCTCGAGACCACCGCCGAGAGCACGAGCGTGCCCGTCACGATCCATGGCGACCACGCTCGCTTCCTCATGTCACCTCCCGCGCGAGGGTACCGGAACTCCGAGAGCATACCACGCGACACCCGCGCGGCCCGGCAGCGGGTCAGGGAGCGCGAGCCCTCAGCCGTCCGTTGTTCCAGCGCGCCCGCAGCCAGCACGCCAGCGCGATGCCGGCCCGCCGATAGGTCGGCAGCGCCACCCGCTCGCCGAAGACCTGGAAGCGGCGCGCCTCGATGGCGCGCAGGAGCGCGAAGTAGGTGCGCCCCATGATCTCGGCGGCGAAGAGGCGGCGGGCGTCGGCCGCCGGCAGCGCCGCCCAGGCCCGCTCGTAGTATCGATGAGCCCGCGCGGCTTGCCAGGTCATCAGCTCGACGAACCGGGGCGTGTAGCGACCCGCCGCCAGGTCCTCGGCGGTCACGCCGAAACGCCGCAGGTCCTCCTGCGGGACATAGACGCGGCCGGCCCGCGCGTCCGCCTGGACGTCGCGGAGAATGTTGGTGAGCTGGAGCGCGATGCCGAGGTTGACGGCGTACTCGCGCGCCCGCGGGTCGACGTAGCCGAAGATCTCGATGCAGCAGAGCCCCACCGCCGACGCCACGCGATAGCAGTACGGGTACAGGTCGTCGAAGGTCTCGTAGGCGGCGCGCTCCAGGTCCATCTCCACGCCGGCGATGATCTCGAGCAGCGCCGCGCGCGGGATCGGAAAGGTGCGGATGGCCTGCTGCAGGCGCTGGGCGGCCGGATGCTCGGGGGCGCCGCCGTAGACGCGGGCGATCTCCTCCCGCCAACGCCGCAGCTCGTGGCGCTGCTCCTCTCGATCCCGTCCCAGGTCCACGGCGTCGTCCACGATGCGGCAGAAGGCGTACACGGCGTAGATGGCTTCGCGCTGACGGCGGGGCAGGCACAGGAAGGCGTAGAAGAAGCTGGAGTGGCTCCGGCGCGTGAGCCGGGAGACGAACTGGCCGGCGTTCACGCCGCGCGCCTCATCGGGCTCGGACCGCGTCCCGTCCCCCTCGCCGATCGCCGGCCGCGTCGGCGCGCGAGAGGAACGGAGGGCGCGGGGCGTAGCCGCGCTCGACGAACCACTCGACGGCGTCGTGGAGCGCGACGTCGACCGGCGTTTGGGGCAGGCCCAGCGCGCCGACGGCCTTGGCCGCGCTGAAGTACATCCGCTTCCGCGCCATGCGGACGGCCGTGAGCGGCACCCGCGGGGCGCGACCGCTGAGGCGCGCCGCGCCCTCCATGCCGAGCGCGGCCAGCCACGCGGCGGCGTAGGGGACGCGGAAGCGCGGGGCCGGGATGCCGGTGATCCGGGCCAGCCGCCCGAAGATCTCCAGCAGCGACAGGTTCTGGTTGCCGAGGATGTACCGGTCGCCCACGCGCCCGCGCTCGGCCGCGAGGATATGCCCGCGGGCGACGTCGCGCACGTGGACGAGGTTGAGTCCCGTGTCGAGCGAGGCCACCATCCTGCCCCGGAGAAAATCCACGACCATCTGCCCGGTCGGGGTCGGCTTGACGTCCCAGGGACCGACGGGCGCCGAGGGGTTGACCGTGACGACCGGAGCCCCGCGCGCCGCCAGCTCCTGAGCCACCCGCTCGGCCAGGAACTTGGAGGCCTTGTAGGCCCCCACCATGTCGTGGAGCGACGCCGGCGTGGTCTCGTCGCCCGGCGTCCCGTCCTCGGGAATGCCCACGGCGCCGACGGTCGACGTGTAGACGATGCGCTCGGCGCCGGCCTCGCAGGCCGCCTCCAGGACGTGGCGGGTGCCGTCCACATTGGCCCGGTAGAGCGCCCGCGGATCGGGCGCCCAGAGCCGGTAATCGGCCGCGACATGGTAGACGCGCCGCACCCCGCGCACCGCGGCCCGGATGGACGCCGGGTCCAGCAAGTCGCCTTCCACCACCTCCACGGCGCATCCCTCGAGGGCCCGCCGGTCCCCGCCCTTGCGCGCGAGAACGCGCACGCTCCGGCCGTCGGCCAGGAGCTCGCGCACGAGGTTGGCGCCGACGAAGCCGGTGCCGCCGGTGACGAACGCGTCCATCGCGACCTACCCGATCAGCGCCGCCAGCACGCGCGCGACGGCGCGGAGGGCCTGGTGGGTTCGCCGCCTGAGCTCGAGCGCTCCCTGGAGCGTCGCCGGACGCGTGACCGTCATGGCCAGCGTGCGGGCGAGCCGGAGCCTGCCTTCCGGCGTGACCAGACGGGTGAGCTCGGGCGGCAGGCTCTGCCGCGCGCTGTCCGAGACGGCTCGGACCACGAGCGCCGGGCATCCGGCGGCGGCGGCGCGCGCCACGAGGACGGCGGATTCCATGTCGGCCGCCACCGCGCCGCTGGCGGCGAAGAGCGCGGCCTTGGCCTCGGGCGTCGCGACGATCTCTCGGGTCGTGACCAGCGAGCCGGTGCAGACCGCCGCGCCGGCGCCGGCCACCGCCACGCGATGGTGAGCGGGGGCGATCGCGTGAGGCCCGCCGGCCGCGTCGATCACGCGATCGGGGATGACGAGGTCGCCGGGCTGGAGGCGCGGATCGAGCCCTCCACACACGCCCGCCGAGACGACCAGCGGGTCAGCGAGCCCATCCAGCAGGGGGGCCCAACGTGACCCGCACAGGGCCGCTCGCAATCCTACCGGGGCGAGGCGCAGCGCTCCACGGCCAAAAGTGGGAAAGGAAAACGCGCGCAGGGGCGGTAACTCGAGGTGGCGGGCCAGCGCGCGCGCCTCGAGCTCAACCGCGGTGAGGATCAGGATCGGGTTCACCGCGCGACGCGCGGGCGGCCTTGGGCTTGTCCCTCTCCTTGCGCTCCAACCAGGCCTTCCAGCTGTTGCCGGCCGCCGTGTCCTTGCCCGTGAACTTGATGTTCGCGATCTCGGAGTACGGGACGGTGAACGGTCCGTCGCCCTTCTCGTCGAAGAACTGGATGAAGGGCTGGGGCACCAGGTTGTTCCGGTTGAACACATACCCGACGACTTCGGTCCCGTCCGTCTTGACGAGGGTGGTGTTGCCCCGGTAGTCGAACGCGAAGTCGATCACCTCGGCGAGCGTGAGGTACTCGCCGATCTGCGGCACCCACCCTTCCAGTGTCATTACCGTCTACGTGGTGTCGACCCTGTCGGGCCAATTGCCTTCGCCATACTTCGTTCTCGGTCGGCGGGAGGCCTCAACGTACAACCACGTACGCCTCGGCCTCCCGCCTCCCTCGGGCCTCGTCTGGCTCGGCACTTGCCCCGACTGCCGAGTCTCACCGCTGCCAGATCACCCGCTGCGACCGGGCAACCTGTCGGGCCAATTGCCTTCGCCATACTTCTCACAATTTACCCGTCAAGGTGACCACGGCCGTCTCCGCGAAGGCCTTCAACGAGCTGAAGGTGTGGTCCACGGCGGTCGCCTCGTATCCGCAGTGCACCATGCAGTCCCGGCACTTCTCGTTGCCGCTCTTCCGTCCATAGTTCTCCCAGGGCGTCGCTTCCATGAGCTCCCGGAAGCTCGACGCGTACCCCTCCTGGAGGAGATAGCACGGCCGCTGCCAGCCGAAGATATTGAAGGTCGGGTTGCCCCACGGCGTGCAGTCGTAGTCGTGCTTGCCCATCAGGAAGCGGAGGAAGAGCGGCGACTGGTTGAACTTCCAGCGCTTCTCCGGGCTCGAGAGCATGTCGGAGAAGAGCTGGTGCGTCTTGGCCCGGCGCAGGAAATGTTCCTGGTCGGGGGCCTTGGCATAGCTGTAGCCGGGCGAGAGCATCATGCCTTCCACGCCCAGGTCCATCATCTCGTCGAAGAACCGGCGCATGCGGAGCGGTGACGCGCCGTCGAAGAGCGTGGTATTGGTGGTGACGCGGAAGCCGCGCTTGAGCGCCTCGCGGATCCCCTCGACCGCCTGGTCATAGACGCCCTCGCGGCAGACGGCCTCGTCGTGATCCTCGCGCAGGCCGTCCATGTGGACGCTGAAGCTCAGGTACCTGGATGGCGCGAAGAGGTCGAGCTTCTCCTTGAGGAAGACGGCGTTGGTGCAGAGATAGACGTACTTCCGGCGCCTCACCAGTTCCGCCACCAGCCGGTCGATGTCGGGGTACATCAAGGGCTCGCCCCCCGGGATGCTCACGATGGGCGCCCCGCACTCCTCGACGGCCTCGAGACACGCTTCGACTGACAGGTGCTTTCTCAGGATCTGGGTGGGGTACTGGATCTTCCCGCAGCCCGCGCAGGCCAGGTTGCACCGGAAGAGAGGCTCCAGCATGAGCACCAGCGGGTACCGCTTGCGTCCCGCGAGCTTCTGCCTGATCACGTACGAGGCAACCGTGATCATCTGCGCCATCGGCACGCTCATAGGCGACAACTCCTCCCACTGTCGAAATCGCGACCCTCCCGGCCCGCGACGGGTCCGGCCGGGGCCCCGAGCCGGAGCGGCTCCGGCGCCAGCACGGCGCCAAGTCGATACAGTAGCAGAAATCCCACGATATGGATCAGTATTCCGGCCGCCAGCAACATCCCCTCCCCGATCCAGAACGTGACCGCCAGGCTGAACAGTAGCACGCCGTAGTAGATGGCCACGCCCGGGCCCGGCGACCGCCCATAATCTTGTGATGCCGGCGCGTCCGCCCGGGTTGCCGCCGCATAGCCCCCCACGATCAGCCAGCCGACCACCCCCCAGCCCGCGAAGTTGGACAGGGGTACCCCGAAGTAGACGCCGCCGGCGGGGTAATAGAAGACGTGGCCGAGGAACCAGCGGTCCCCGCGCACGGCCAGTGGGTCCATGACCACGTCCAGGAGCATCATCAGGATGCCGGACAGGGCCACGACGGCCACGCCACGGGCCGCGCCCAGGGCGACCCTGGACAGGCAGAACGCGGCGTAGGCCAGAAAGGCGAAGGACAGCGAGTCGAAGAGCGGGACATTGGAGAGGTACAGCTCGACGCCGGCGGTCCGGCCCGTGTAGTGATACAGGCCGAAGGGAATGCCCACGCGCGTCGACGCGTACTCGGCGGCGAAGGCCACGCCCCAGGCCCAGACGAGGAACCCGAGCATGCGCCGGGGGCCGAGGTCGCGGGACGCCGCCGCCATGAAGGCGAGGAGAAAGATGAACACGTAGGGGCGAAGGCGAACCGTCCCCCACAGCAGTGATGCCAGGGTGGCCATGTCGGGTAGCATGCGAGCCTCGTGCCGTCCCGTCACGGTAAGCGACTGCGCGCGTTTTTTCAAGAACAGCGGTAAGCTCTTGGGCAAGCAGGGGGTCAGGCTGTGATAGTATCTACCGATGTTTTTTCGGAGGAACACCGGACAGACATGACTCCACCCGCGGCAGTGTCGACCCGCGTCGATCCGGTCATCGAGCGCGCGCAGAGCTACCTCCTCTCCTGCCAGGCTCCCGACGGGCACTGGGTGGGAGAGCTCGAGGCCAACAGCACGGTCACCAGCGAGTACCTTCTCTTCTGTCGCCTCCTGGACCGCGTGGACCGGGAGCGTGAACGGAAGATCGTGAACTACCTGCGCCGTCAGCAGCTCGGCGACGGCGGCTGGAGCATCTACGAGAAAGGCCCGGCCAACCTGTCGGCCACGCTCAAGGCCTACTTCGCCATGAAGGTGGCGGGCGTGGCGCCGGACGACCCGGCCATGAACGCCGCCCGGTCCTTCATCCGGGCGGCGGGAGGGCCCACGGGGGCGGATGTCTTCACCAAGATCCTGCTCGCGCTCTTCGGCGAGTACGACTGGTCGGGCGTCCCGGCCATGCCCGTGGAGATCATGCTGCTGCCGCGCTGGTCGTACTTCAACCTGCTCGAGGTCTCCTACTGGTCGCGTACCGTGATCGTGCCGCTCCTGATCCTCATGGACGCCAAGCCCGTGAAGCGCCTCGAGGACCCCTACCGCCTCGACGAGCTGTGGGTGGTGCCGCGCGAGCAGGCGAACCTCCGCTTCCACCGGGTCCCGCGGCCCTTCTCGCCGAAGACCTTTCTCTGGAAGAACTTCTTCATCGGGGTGGACGATTGCCTCAAGGGATGGGAACGCCTCGGCCTCCGGCCCTTCCGCGCGCGGGCGGTGGAGGCGGCGCGCCGGTGGCTGGAGGAACGGCTTGCGGTGCCCGGAGGACTCGGTGGGATCTTCCCCGCCATGACCAATGCCGTGCTGGCGCTCAGAACCCTGGGCTATCCGGAAGATCACCCGCTGATCCGGAGCCAGGTCAAGGAGATCGAGAACCTGGGCGTCGAGACCACGCATTCGCTGCACTACCAGCCCTGCGTGTCTCCGGTCTGGGACACGGCGCTGGCCGCCAATGCCCTGGTGGAATCGGGGCTGCCCGCCGACCACCCCCAGCTCCAGCTGGCGGCGGACTGGATGATGAACGAGCAGATCACGGTGCCCGGGGACTGGCAGGTGAAGCGCCCGCAGGTGCCGCCGGGCGGGTGGCCGTTCCAGTACAGCAACGACTTCTACCCGGACCTTGACGACACCGGCATGGTGATGATGGCGCTCGTGAAGATCCGGGGCGTGGACCCGGAGCGCAAGCAGCGCGCGATCGAGCGAGGGCTCGCGTGGTTCCTGGGGATGCAGGGGTCGGACGGCGGCTGGGGCTCCTTCGACGCCGACAACAACCGGCTCATCTTCAACAACATCCCCTTCGCCGACCACGGGGCGCTCCTCGACCCCTCGACGGAGGACCTGACCGGCCGCGGGCTCGAGCTGCTCGGCGCGCTCGGCTACGGACCCGATCACCCGGCGGCGCGGCGCGCCCTCGGCTTCATCCGGCGCACCCAGTCCAAGGACGGCTCGTGGTACGGGCGATGGGGCGTGAACTACATCTACGGCACGTGGTCGGTGCTGCGCGGGCTCGGCGCCATCGGCGAGGATTGCGCGCAGGAGTACGTCCAGCGCGCCGTCGCGTGGCTGGTGAGCCGCCAGAACCCCGACGGCGGCTGGGGCGAGACCCTGGCCTCCTACGATGATCCGGAACTGGCCGGCCGCGGAGACTCCCTCCCGAGCCAGACCGCGTGGGCGCTCCTGGCGCTCTTCGCGGTGGGGCATACCGATGGCCCCGCGGTCGACAACGGCATCCGGTTCCTGGTCCACACCCAGCGCGACGATGGGGCGTGGGAGGATCCGCTCTGGAACGGGGCCGGCTTCCCGCGGGTCTTCTATCTGAAGTACCACCTCTACGCCAAGTACTTCCCGCTGTGGGCCCTCGGCGTGTACCGGAGCACGCGGCGATGACCGAACCCGGGATCACGCCGTGGCCGCTCCCCCTCCGCGCGGTCGAGGCGCTCGGCCGCATCGCCCTCGACATCCTGGAATCGATGGGACGCTTCGGCCGCTTCTTCATCGAGGCGATCACCTACGTCTTCGTCCCGCCGTTCAAGCTCGGTCGCCTGCTGGATCGGATCAACTTCATCGGCTTCCGGTCGCTCACCATCGTCGTGCTCACCGGGGCCTTCACGGGCATGGTCCTCGGCCTGCAGGTCTTCCTCACCCTGTCGCGCTTCGGCTCGGAGGCCTTCCTGGGGCCGGCGGTCGCGCTCTCGCTGATCCGCGAGCTGGGCCCGGTGCTCTGCGCCGTCTTCGTGACCGGGCTGGCCGGCTCCGCCCTCACCGCCGAGCTCGGGATCATGAAGATCACCGAGCAGATCGACGCGCTGACGGTCATGGCGTTGAACCCGACGCGCTACCTGGTCGTGCCGGCGGTCGTCGCCGGGCTCGTCACCTTCCCCCTCATGACCGGCATCTTCGACGTGGTCGGCATCTTCGGCGGGTACATCGTGGGCGTCGAGCTGCTGGGCCTCTCGCCGGGCACGTACTTCGGCGAGATGCAGAGCTTCGTCGACTGGCGGGACCTCATGACCGGCTTCTGGAAAGCCCTGTCGTTCGGGATCATCGTGCCCTGGGTGTGCACCTACAAGGGCTTTCACTGCGGCCACGGGGCCGAGGGCGTGGCCCGCGCCACGACCCAGGCCGTGGTGCTGGCGTCGGTGCTGATCCTGGTCTGGGACTACTTCCTGGGATCCGTGCTGCCGTGATCCGGGTCCAGAACCTCCACAAGACCTTCGGCCACCAGCCGGTGCTGCGCGGGCTCACATTGGACGTGGCGACCGGCGAGATCATGGTCGTCATCGGCCGCAGCGGCGGAGGCAAGTCGGTGCTGCTCAGGCATCTCATCGGGCTTCTCCATCCCGATTCGGGCGCCATCATGGTGGACGGCACGGACATCACGGGTCTCCGGGGCTCGGCTCTCGACAGGATCCGGGAGCGCTACGGCGTCGTCTTCCAGGGCGGCGCCCTCTTCGACTCCATGTCCGTCTTCGAGAACGTCGCCTTTCCGCTCCAGGAGAAGAGCCGGCTCGCGGCCGCGGAGATCAGCCAGCGGGTCGAGGAGAAGCTGGAGCAGGTGGGCCTGAGCGGCATGGGGCACAAGAACCCGGCGGAGATCTCCGGGGGCATGCGCAAGCGGGTCGCCATCGCGCGGGCGCTCGTCACGGAGCCGCAGGTGGCCTTCTTCGACGAGCCGACCACCGGGCTCGATCCGGTCCTGGTCAACACCATCCACCACCTGATCGTGGAACTGCACCGGAAGTTCCGGTTCACGGCGGTGATGGTGAGCCACGAGATCCCGGAGATCTTCCGCATCGCCGATCGCGTGGCGATGCTGCACGAAGGCGTGATCGTGGAGTCGGGCACCCCGGACGCCATCCAGGCCTCCACGAATCGCATCGTGCAGCAGTTCATCCACGGCGACATCGAGGGCAGCCCCCGCCCCGGCTGAGCGCCCGGCGCCGGCCGGCTGCGGGAGCAACGCCCCCTGCCCGACGTTCGGGCGCCGTCTTGGGGCGTGAGGAAATCGAAGCGGTGGTCCATCGAGTCAGGGGAAGCCGCTTGGCGCGACGCGACCACGGCTCGAGCGCCGGGTTAGCCGGCGCGATCGGTTCCGAGGGGGAGGTTTCGGAAGGGGGCAGAGCCCCCTCCGAGATTGCGGTCAAGGAGGCGAGAACCCCGTGAAGCGTTCCCTGGTGGACCTGTCCGTCGGCGTGTTCGTCCTGCTCGGCCTCTTGGCATTGGGCTGGCTTTCCGTTAAGCTCGGCAGGGTCGAGCTGCTCGGGAGTCACGGCTATGCGGTCACCGCCGACTTCCCGACGGTAGGCGGGCTCAAGAGCGGCTCCGCCGTGGAGATCGCCGGCGTGGAGGTCGGCCGCGTGGACTCGATCACCCTGGACAAGGACTATCAGGCCCGCGTGCGCATGTCGATCCGGCCCGAGGTCAAGCTCCAGGAGGACTCGATCGCCTCGATCAAGACCAAGGGCCTGATCGGCGAGAGGTACATCCGCATCAGCCCGGGCGGCTCCGACCGAATCATCCCCCCCAACGGGCGCATCAAAGAGGTGGAGCCGCCGGTCGACTTCGAGGAGCTGCTGTCCAAGTACATCTTCGGCAAGGTGTAGCGAAGCTAGCTAGGCAGGCTCTCTCAGCAGCCTGCCAGGAGAAGCGTCGATGATCCGTTCCGGGCTGTTGGAAGTGGCGCTCGCGTGTCTTCTCGTGCTCCCGGTGGCCGGCGAGACCTGGGCCGGGCTTGCGACCGACCAGCTCAAGGGAGCCATCGACCGGGTGGTGAAGACCCTCGACGACCCGGCGTACAAGGGTGAAGACAAGGCGCCGGCGCGCCGGCGCGCTGTGCGGAAGGTGGCCAATGACATCTTCGATTTCGGCGAGATCGCCCGCCGGTCCCTGGCGCGACACTGGCAACCGCTCACCGACAAGCAGCGCGAGGAGTTCGTGATGCTGTTCGCGGATCTCCTGGAGCGCTCCTACATCTCCAAGATCGAGCTGTACGGGGGCGAGAAGATCCTGTACACCGGCGAGCGCGTGGAAGGCGACCAGGCCTCGGTCGCCACCCGGATCATCACCAAGAACGGCACCGACGTGCCCATCGACTACCGGATGCTCAAGCGGGGTGATCGCTGGCTGGTGTACGACGTCAACATCGAGGGCGTGAGCCTCGTCTCCAACTACCGCACGCAGTTCAACAAGATCATCCAGACCGCCTCGTACAATGACCTCGTGCAGAAGATGCGGACGAAGCAGGACGAACTCGTGTCCGCGGATCAGGGCCCGCCGAAGCAGGCCACCCCCGTGAAGCGGTAGCCTGCCGAGACCCGCCGGCACGCCGGGCCCGGCGCCTTACCGAGTCAACGACGCGGATGGGCCTGTTTCAGCGGCCCGCCAAGGCCAGGGCGCGCTGGAGCCGGCCGGCTCTCGTCCTGGCCGGCCTCGGTGTGGTCGCCTACCTCTGCTACCAGATCGGCCCCCGGGCGGTTTGGGACTCCCTCCACGCTCTGGGCTGGCGGTTGCTGGTCTTGCTGTGGTTTCCCTTTTCGCTGGCCGCGCTCCTGGACACGCTCGGCTGGGGCATCCTCCTGAGGCGCCACCGTGTTCCCTTTGCCGTGCTGCTGCGCGCCCGGCTCGCCGGCGAGGCCGTGAACCTGACGACACCCACGGCCTCGGTGGGCGGTGAGCCGCTCAAGGCCTACCTCCTTCTGCCGTACGTCCCGCTGGCCGAAGGGCTCGGCTCCGTCGTCGTGGACAAGACAACGGTGGTGGCCGGCCAGCTCCTCCTGTTGCTGGCGGGGCTTTGCCTCGGCGCCACGGTGCTGCCGACCTCGCACCCGCTGATGCTCACGATGGGCCTGCTCCTCGCCGTGCAGATCGTCGCGGTGAGCGGCTTCATCCTGGTCCAGATGCTCGGCGTCTTCGGCGGGAGTGGCCGCATCCTGGGCCGAATGGGGAGAGGGCCGACGGAGCGGTACCAGAGCGGGCTCAACGCCATGGATCGCTGGCTCTCCGGGTTCTACCGGGAGCATCGGGGCCCCCTGCTCGCGTCCACGCTCCTGCACGCGGCGGCGTGGGCCACCGGCGGTCTCGAGATCTACCTCGTCCTCGTCTTCCTCGGGGCCCACGCCTCGGTCATGACGGCGCTGATCCTCGAGGCGTTCGGCGCCGCCATCAAGTTCGCGACCTTCATGATCCCCGCGTCCCTGGGAGCGCTCGAGGGCGGCTACGTCGCCGTCTTCAGCGCCCTGGGCCTCGGGGGCGCCCTGGGGCTCTCCTACACGCTCATCCGGCGGCTCCGCGAGGTGACCTGGGTCGTGCTCGGCCTGGTGTGGCTCGCCGCCCTGCGGGCGCGCCCCTCCTTCGTCGAGCAGGAGGAGGACGATCTGCCCGCCAACGGCGACTCCTGAGAGGTGCTGGATTTGGGTCGCGAGACACTAGGAGCCTGTCGGAGAAACGCTCTGGCTAGAGCGATGAGAAGGGTCCAGCTGCAAGGCGGCGCCCGACGGCCGCACGCGAGGCGTACTCTCTGTACGTTGAGCGTGCGGCCGAGGGCGCCAACGCCGCAGATGGGCCCTTATCATCGCTCTAGGGCACGAGCGAGAAGGCGTTCAGGCCGGCGTTGTGTTAGATTGAGAAGGCTTTTGCAACCGTGCCACGAGGTCGATGGCGCGCCTTGGAGCGGGGTCATGGGGGCTCCCGCAGGCGCGGAGGGCGTCGCGCAGCCCTGACAGGACGCCGAACAAACCCCGCAGGCCGTTCACGAAGGTCCAGACGCGACGCGGCGAGGGCGGACCGAGCCGTACCGCGCCCGATGGACGCCTTTCGGCGGCTTGCCAGACAGGAGGGACCATCCGTGGGATCTGTCCGTGTGGCCATCATAGGGGTCGGAAACTGTGCGTCCGCTCTGGTCCAGGGGGTCGAGTACTACCGGCAGGCCCCCGAGGACGGGTTCGTGTCCGGGCTCATGCGGCCGCGACTGGGCGACTACCATGTCGGGGACATCGAGTTCTCCGCGGCCTTCGACATCGACGCGCGCAAGGTCGACCTGGACCTCGCCGAGGCCATCGCGACCGCGCCCAACAACACCGTGCGGTTCGCCCAGGTGCCGCGGCTCGGCGTGCCCGTCCAGCGCGGCATGACCCACGACGGCCTGGGGCACTACCTGTCCCAGGTGATCACGAAGGCCCCCGGCGCCACGGCGGACATCGCCAACATCCTCCGCGAGACCCGCACGGACGTGGTCGTGAACTTCCTGCCCGTCGGCAGCGAGATGGCCACGAAGTGGTACGTCGAGCAGGTGCTCGACGCCGGGTGCGGCTTCGTCAACTGCATCCCGGTGTTCATCGCCCGCGAGAGCTACTGGCGGCGTCGCTTCGAGGAGCGCGGCCTCCCGGTGGTGGGCGACGATGTCAAGTCCCAGGTCGGCGCCACCATCGTGCACCGGATCCTGACCAAGCTCTTCATGGATCGCGGCGTGCGCCTCGACCGCACCAGCCAGCTCAACGTGGGCGGCAACACGGACTTCTACAACATGCTCGAGCGCCAGCGCCTCGCGTCGAAGAAGATCTCCAAGACCGACGCCGTCCGCTCCCAGCTCCAGCACGACCTGCCCGACGAGGCCATCCACATCGGGCCCAGCGACTACATCCCGTGGCTCGCCGACCGCAAGTGGGCGCATATCCGGATGGAGGGACGCGGGTTCGGCGACCAGCCCATCAACGTGGAACTGAAGCTCGAGGTGTGGGACTCGCCCAACTCGGCCGGGGTCGTGATCGACGCCATTCGCGCCTGCAAGATCGCCATGGACCGCGGCCTCAAGGGCGCCCTGCTGGCGCCGTGCGCGTTCCTGATGAAGTCGCCGCCCGAGCAGTGGTCGGACGAGACGGCGCACGACCGGCTGGAGAAGTTCATCAGCGGCGAGGAGTAGACCACCCCGCCGGCACGGGGCCGTTCGAGGAGGCGGGTCGTGTCTCCGTTTGCCCTTCCGCTGACACGCCAGAGGGCCCGCGCGTGTCGACGGCCATGTTAGACTTCGACTAGTTTTGCGTCTTCGAGTGCCATGATCGTCATCTCGAGAACCGGTCGCCTGCTTCGCCGTCTGGTCCGGGTGTCGTGCGCGCGCCCGGCCGTGACGGTGGCGCTCTCCCTCGCCCTGTCCGTCCTCGGGATCGCCTACACGCTGCACGCGCTGACCTTCAAGACCTCCGGGCGCGATGTCCTGCCCCAGAACGCGAGCTACGTGAAGCGCTACGTGCAGATCGCCAAGGACTTCGGCGAGCTGGAGGACATCGTGGTGGTGATCGAGGCGCGCTCGCTGGAGGGCGCCAAGGCGTTCGCCGCCCGCCTGGTGCAGGAGCTGCGGGCCTCGCCCGTGAAGTTCCATCGCATCGCCTTCCGGATCGACCCCAAGCAGTTCGAGGGCCGCCAGCTCCTCTACCTGTCGACGTCCGAGCTCAAGGAGATCCGGGACAAGGTCTTCGACCACCAGGAGTTCATGGAGAGCTTCGCGGGCGACCCGAGCCTGGCGCGGCTGGTCGAGGGCATCAACACCCAGATGGCGGCCGCCTTCGTCTCCAACCTCTTCGACCTCGGGCTCAAGGACCAGGACCTGCCGGTGGACACCCGCTTCCTCGGGGTGCTGCTGGATCAGATCTCGACGCGGCTCGAGCGTCCCACGCCGTACCGCTCGCCGTGGGCCACGCTCTTTTCCTTCGGTGACGCCCCCGACGCCGGCTACTTCCTCTCGGAGGACAAGAGCCTGCTCTTCATCCTCGTGGAGTCGCCCAAGGGGGAGAAGGGCAGCTTCGTCGGGGACCACAAGGCGATCGACGCCGTCCGCGGCGCCATCGCCCGGCTCCACGATGCCTACCCCGCGATCCAGGCCGGGGTGACGGGGGCGCCCGCCCTCTCCAACGACGAGATGTCGGCCGCCTTCCACGACAGCCAGATCGCCACCGTGCTGGCCTTCGCCCTGACCCTCCTCGTGATGATCCTCGCCTTCATGCGCGTGGGCAAGCCGATCCTGATGCTCGGCGTGCTGGTGGTGAGCCTGGGCTGGTCCCTGGGCATCGTCACCCTCACCGTCGGCCACCTCAGCATCTTCTCGGTCATGTTCATCTCCATCGTGGTCGGCATCGGCATCGACTACGGCATCTACTTCCTCTTCCGCTACGAGGAGGAAATCTTCCTCGGCCGCAACCTGAAGGAGGCCCTGCAGCTCACCGCGGCGCGGACCGGGCCCGGCATGGCGATCGGCGCGCTCACCGCCGGGGGCACCTTCTTCGTCCTCATGCTCACGGACTTCCGCGGCATCCAGGAGCTGGGCTTCATCGCGGGGACCTCGATCATCCTGGCCTGGCTCAGCATGATGACGCTGTTCCCCGCCGTGCTGGTCCTGGTGGACCGCCGCCACGCCGACCGGCCGCGCGGGCAGAAGCCGCGGGCGCACCAGCTGGAGCGGATCCACGTCCCCGTGCTCGACCAGCTCACCGGCTATCCCGCGACCGTCCTCGTGGTCGCGGTGATCGCCACCGCGCTCTCGATCTGGGCGCTGCCCTCCGTCGGCTTCGATTACAACCTCTTGAACCTCCAGGCCAAGGGGACCGAGTCCGTCGTCTGGGAGCGGCGCGTGCTGGCCAACACCGGCCGCTCGGGCTTCAACGCCCTCGCCTCGGCGGCCACCCTCGACGAGCTCCGGCAGAAGCAACAGGCCGTCGAGAACCTGCCCTCGGTCTCCGGGGTGGACTCGGTTCTGCACGTCATCCCGGACGATCAGGCGCAGAAGATCGCCATCGTGAAGACCTTCGCGCCGATCCTGGCGCCGGTCAGGATCGGCCGCTCGAGCCCGGTGGACCTCGACCGCCTCCGTCAGGCGCTCGCCAACATCAAGCGGCGGCTCGACGTGGTGGCGGCCGAGGCGGGCGACAAGCTGCCCGAAGACCTCGTGACCCTCGGCGAGAAGACCGCGGCCGTGCTCCGTCAGCTCGCCTCCGCCGACCGGGAGACGGCCGAGCCGGCGCTCACCTATCTCCAGGCCCAGCTCTACCGGGACTTCGTGTCCAAGTTCTACAGCGTGCAGCGCAACCTGAATCCCAGGGTGGTGACCATCGAGGATGTGCCGGAGGAGCTCCGACGCAAGTTCGTGGGCAGCAACGGGGACTTCCTCCTGCAGATCCATCCCAAGGTGGACATCTGGGAGCGCGAGGGAGCCCGGCAGTTCGTGACCGAGCTACGCTCGGTGGACCCGGCGGTGACCGGCTCGCCCGTGATCACCTACGAGGCGACCCGGCTGATGGAGCGCGGGTACCTGCAGGGCACCGTCTACGCGTTCATCCTCGTGGGCGGCCTGACTCTCCTCATGATCCGCCGGCTGAAAGAATCAGCCCTGGCCCTGCTGCCGCTGGTGCTGGGGCTCCTGTGGACCATCGGCCTCATGCATCTCTTCGGGCTCAAGTTCAACCTCGCCAATGTGTGGGGCCTGCCGCTGATGATCGGGATCTCGGCGGAATTCGGCCTCAACGTCGTGCTCCGCTATCTCGAGGGGCGCGCCCATGGTGGGCCGCTGGTGGCGCGCAGCACGGTGATGGGGGTCGTCCTCAACGGCGTCACCACCATCGTGGGCTTCGGCAGCCTGATGATCGCGGCACACCGCGGGATCTTCGGGCTGGGCCTCCTGCTCACCATCGGCTCGGCATGCGGGCTGGTGGCCGCCCTGGTCGTCCTGCCCGTGATCCTCCGACTGGTCACCCACACCGCGCTGGCGGCCGCCGCCGGCGAGTCGCTGTCCCGCTCCTCGGCCGCGTAGCAAGCCTGCGCGAGCCGGTACGGCCGGCGCTGCCCTCCGGCGTCCACGCTATCGACTCAGGGGGGCGGCCGCGGGCGCTTGACTCTACCCCGGCTCGCGGCGACCATAGCGTCATGCCACACTCCGGGCGTTTCTCGGCGGCACGCGGGCGGAGCCAGCGCGGGAGTTCCGTCGTGGAAATCGTGCTCGTGCTGCTCGTCGTGGCGGGCGCCGGCACCGCGCTCTACGCCTACCTGGGTACGACGCAGAAGAGCCTGGACACGCTGAGCGCCGGGCGGCCGGTCAACCATGCCCGCCTTGGCGCCGACCTCGCGACCCTCGCGGCGATCCGAAACCAGCTGGACGTCTACCACGCCACGCGCGGGTAATGGCCTCCAAGCCGAGAGGCGGTCGCCGCGCTGCTGACCCTGGCGCCCCAGTTCCAGTGCGCCGGCAACGACTACACCTACGACCCGGTCAGCGGCGCCGTCGGGCTCGTGAACATGGATGATCCCAGTCGCTGCTAGAGCGATGATAAGGGCCCATCTGCGGCGTTGGCGCCCTCGGCCGCACGCTCAACGTACAGAGAGTACGCCTCGCGTGCGGCCCTCGGGCGCCGCCTTGCAGCTGGACCCTTCTCATCGCTCTAGCCAGAGCGTTTCGCCGACAAGTCCCTAGAACGCCTCGGGAGCGGCGGCGATGTGCTCCAGATCCGGGCGCGTGTAGGAGCCGAGGCTGCGGAAGCACTCCTCGGTCAGCAGCTGCTTCACCAGCGCGAAGTCGTGCGCGGCGACGGGGCCGTCGGTGGTCCGGGCGTGATGGCGGATGCGCTGGGCGATCTGGGCCGCCGACATGCGCCCGGTGGCGAGGTCCTCCATCAGCGCGGGGTGGACCCCCGGCTTGCCGGCCAGGCTATCGATGCCCTTGGCGCCGCGACCGCCGAGCCAGCCCTCCAGGTACTCGATCAGCATCCGCGCGTTGCGGCGCGTGCCCTCGACCGTGATGGGGCCGGCCGGCACCTCGATCGTCACCGGGTAGCGGTCGGGGTCGCTCATCTCCGGCGTGGGCTTCCATCCAGAGGCGTGAAGCTCCCGGAAGGGGTCGGCCGCGGTCTTCATGTGGAAGATGTGCGCGACCCACGCCCGGATGAACCCCTGCTGGGCCTCCCAGACCTTGTCGGCGTGGATGGCCGCGCCGGCCGCCCGGTTCACGTCGGGATCGTTGCTCGGGAGCGCGGTGGCCATTCCCCCGATGGGCACGGCGCCGCGCTTGAGGCAGACGGCCACGAGCCGCCGGAAGATATTGGCCAGGAACGGCGTGGTCTTGATGTCCACCCCGAAGCGGTCGGGCCAGACCGAGCTGGGATCGGCCATGACGAACTCGAAGATGCTGGCCTTGAGATCCCAGCGCGCGGCGTTGAGCCCGGCCCCGTAAGGCCCGAGCGCGTGGAGCATCTCCTCCATCTGGTACACGGCGGGCAGGGCCTCGACGAGGGGGATGGCGCGGATCACCGCGCGCTCGAGGAACGGCACGAGCTCCCCGCTCCGATCGAACAGGTCGCGGTACCACGCGCACTCCTCCGCGCTCTCCACCTTGGGGAGGTAGAAGTAGATGCCCTGGCCCCGGTCGGCCTGCGCCCGCCCGGGATAGTAGAGCGTGAGCGCGGTGCCCAGGATCGCCGCCGGGACGGGCGCCCCGTCGATGGCGACCTCGGGCTCGTCGAGATGGAGCCCGCGCTCCCGGTGCATGAAGAACGGCAGCTCGCCCTCGGCGATGCGGTACGCCTTGCCCCGGTCACGGTCCGTGTACGCGAGCTCCAGGTTCACGGCGGCGAGCCGGTTGTGACACGCTCGCACCGTGTCGACGAGGCGGTGGCCCGCCGAGTCCTCGTCGTCGTCCAGGTCGCCCTCGGCCCGCTCGCCTTCCGGTCCCGGGTTGAGCGCGTTGATGAACATGCTCGTGATGGAGCACGGCCCCGAGATCTCGATCCCGGGCCGGAGCAGATCGGCCGGCACCGGGGGCACCCGCCAGCTCCCGCTGGTGACCGGGCTCGGCGCCAGGGCCGGCACGATCCCGTGCTGGAGCGCGCGCTGGAGCACCGCGGCGCGCGCCGCGCGCAGCGCCCGGACGCGGGGGGTGAACTCGTCGTGCAGGCGCACGAGGTAATCGAGGAACGCCGGCGTGAAGAGCTCGGCGGCGCCGTCGACGGGCGTGTAGCTCACCCGGCCCGCCGACGGGTTGCCTGTTCGTCGCGTCACCGCCATGTCGTGTCCATCCTTTCTGTCAGCCTAGCACACGCCGTCAACCCGCTCGCGACGGGGCTCACCCGCCGAGGAGCTTGCGCAGGAGCTCCGGCCCGTTCTCCCAGACCACCAGCGCCACGCCCATGAGGCTCTCGCCGGCGATCCAGCCCGACGCCACCGGGAAGGTGAACTCCTCCGACCACTTCGGATATCTCTTCTCCGCCCACCAGCCGAGCGCGCCGCCCAGGAAGAAGAGCAGGCCGTAGTACCAGTGGAAGGTCCACGCGAGGCCGACGCCCGCCGGCGACGGGACGAGGTGCTCGCGCTCCGGGAAGATCCTGGGCAGCAGGGTGAGGACGATGCCCACGAGCCCACCGCCGACGATGCACCAGGTCTTCACGGGTCCGAGAGAGCGAAGACCGCCCGAGAGCGCGACCGCGACCGCGCGCCACGTCTGCGCCGCCGGCGCCGGGAACTGGTCCGTGCCGAGCACGCTCGCATCCGGCACGAGCAGGCGGAACGACAGCACGGTGACGAGCGTCCCGATGAAGATGCCGGCGAACTGCGCGATGAACTGCTTGCGCGGGTTCGCTCCGAGCAGGTAACCGCTCTTGAGGTCGGTGAGCAGGTCGGCGCTGCTGCTGGCGGCGGCCGCGGTCACGTTCGCGCTCATCAGGTTCACGGTCATGTTGCCCGGGCTGAGGACGCCGAACGTGAGCTGCGTGATCTTCCCCATCGCCCCCACCGGCGTCGTGTCGGTCTCGCCGGTGACGCGGCAGGCGACGAGGGCGAGCGCGAACGAGAGCAGCACCGCCACCGCCGTCTGCCAGTACGGCATGCCGAACGTGACGTGGCCGAGCCAGGCGAGCCCGACGAAGCCGACGACCTGGCCCCAGAGCAACCACGCGGAGGGCGTCTCGATGGCGGCGACGGGATCGTTCGCGTCCCGCCGCCCGCTGAACATCGCGCCGAGGTCGGTGAAGGCGCGCAGCGCGGTGCGCCACTGCAGGGCGAACGAGAGGAGGCTCGAGGTGACCATGCACGCCACCCCACCCCAGAGCGTCCACTGCACGATGGACCCGTAGCCCGACCCCTCGATGACGCCGGCGTGCTGGAGGGTGGGCGCGAAGATCATCCAGGCGGTGACGCTCCCCAGCAGCATGCTCCAGCCCACGCGGAGGCCCGTGATGGCGCCGGCGGCGATGAACATGGGCTCCCAGGAGAGCATCACGGTCCGCCCCATCCACGCCGGCCCGACCACGCGCTCGTTGAGCGCGGTCATCCAGGTCCCGATCATGAAGGGGGCGAGCTTCGCGTTCACGAGCGCCAGGCCGTCCGCCCACAGCTTGCCGATGAGCGCGAGCAGCCCGGCCCCGCCCAGGGCCCGCGCCGAGCGCATGCCCTTGTCCCCCACCGAGTGGAGCGCGCGCAGCGTCTCGGCCGCCGCGATCCCGCTCGGGAAGCGCAGCTGCTCGATGTTGATCATCTGCCGCTTCATGGGGATCGCCATGGTCACCCCGAGCACCGACAGGAAGAACACCCACGCCAGCATGGCGGGCAGGGACATCGTGCGGTCGTTGATGAGCATGTACGCCGCGAAGGCGGAGATGAGCGTGCCGCCCGTGGAGTAGCCCGCCGCGCTCGCCGTGGACTGCATGCAGTTGTTCTCGAGAATGGTCATGGGCGTGCGCACGATGCGCGCCCGGTGGAGCGTGGTCCAGATCGCGTAGGAGAGGATGGACGCCGTGATCGCCACCCCGAAGCCCCAGCCCGCCTTGAGGCCGATGTAGAGATTGGTGAGCGAGAGTACTCCGCCCAGGGCCGAGCCCATCAGCACCGCCCGCCAGGTGAGCTGGCGCATGCTGTCCCCGCGCCCGCGGTAGACCCGCTCGTACCACTGCCGCTCGATCTCGTCGGGGGTGCCGCGGAACCCGTGGATGGGCAGTGCGCCGGATCCGTGGCCACCTTCCTCCGCGGCGGACGGGAAGCGGGGATCGGCGCCGCGACTCGCAGCGGGGTTCTGGCTCGTCGTCACGGGAGGGCCGCGCGGCTCAAACTGGCGGGAACAATAGGCCGTCCCGGCCGGCCATGTCAAGCTGTATAGTCCGAGAATGCTCGCCCGGCTCGACCGGCTGCATCCCTTCCAGACCCCCGACGCCCGGCGCCTCGCCTTCCTCTTCGCCGTCGTCTACTTCGCCCAGGGGATGTGGTACCTGCCCAACCAGACGCTGGTCATCGTGCTGAAGGAGCGCGGGCTCTCGGCGGGTCAGGTGGCGACGTTCTTCACGATCAGCACCATTCCCTGGCTCATCAAGCCCGTCTACGGACTCCTCTCCGACTTCGTTCCCCTCTTCGGGCGGCGGCGGAAGAGCTACCTGCTTCTCACCTCGGCGCTGGCGGCCGCGGCGGGCTTCGCCCTGGGCCTGGGCGTCGAGCACACCTACTGGTGGCTGGCGGGACTGTTCACGGTCATGGGGCTCGGGCTGGCGTTCACCGACGTGCTGGTGGACGCCCTGATGGTCGAGAACGGCAAGCCGCGGGGGCTGACGGGCGCGTTCCAGGCCGTGCAGTGGGGCGCCATCTACACGGCATCGATCCTGGTGGGCGAGGTGGGCGGCTACCTGGCGGAGCGCCGGAGCCTGACCGGCGCCTTCGTCCTGGCGTCGATCTTCCCGCTCATCTCGTTCGTGATGACGCTCCTGTTCGTCCAGGAAGCCCCCGCCCGCGCAGACCGCGAAGCCTTCCGGGAGACCATGGCCGCGATCAAGGAGGCGCTCGGGGAACGGGACGTCTGGGTCGTGGCGGGCTTCATCTTCTTCTGGACCTTCAGCCCGTCCTTCGGGCCGGCGCTTCTCTACTACCAGACCGACGTCCTCGAGTTCAGCCAGCAGTTCATCGGTCACCTGGCGGCGCTGGGGTCGATCGCCGCCGTCGGCGGCGCGTTCGTCTACGCCCCGCTGTCGCGCCGGGTGCCTCTCCGAGGACTCATCAATCTCTCCATCGGCATCGGGGTGGTCAGCACCCTGACCTACCTGGCGTACCGAGGCCCGTGGTCCGCCGTGGTCATCGACACCGTCTTCGGCGGCGTCGGCATGATCACCCAGCTCGCCCTCCTCGACCTGGCCGCGAAGTCCTGCCCGCGCCGGGTGGAGGCGACCTTCTTCGCCCTGCTCATGTCGGTCTACAACGGCGGGGCCCAGGGGTCCCAGGTGGTCGGCGGGCACCTCTACGACTGGCTCGGCTACGCGCCTCTGGTCCTGATCTCCGCGGGGTTCACCGCGCTGGCCTGGTTCCTCGTCCCGCTCGTGAAGATCGATCGCATCGACGCCCGGGCCCGGGAGGCGGCCGACGCCACCCCGACGCGCACGTCGGACTGACCTCGTTTCAGCGGCCGGCCCGCTCCTCCCGCTCCACCGCCGCCCTGGTCGCCTCATAGCTCCGCCGGAGCCAGCGGATCGCCCGGCCCACTTCCCGCGATGTCGTCACGGAGACCTCCACCCAGCCGCTCGAGGCCATCCGACGATGGGGCACGATCGCCGGGGTCTCGAGCGCGCGCTTCTGCTCCTCGGGGGTGAGCCGGATCCAAAGGTCCGTGTCCTTGGCCCGGAGAGGGAAGCAGGCGAACAGTCGCGGCCCGACGAAGTAGCCCCAGCGCCCGAACATGGGCGTGATCCTGACGCGGGGCCAGCTCCCGAGCATCCGGTTCAGCTCGGCCGCCGGGCCGGTCCCACCGCGCTCCAGGCTGCGGCGGGTCTTCCGGCCCGCCCCCATCCCTCTCACGCGGCGCGCGGGCATGGCCGGGGGAACTCGGAGGGAGCCGCTCGTGGTCCGTGTCGAGTTCGTGAGGAGAGCGAGGCCTGACGGCCCCGCTTCACGGGAAGTGGTAGCGGCTGATATGCAGGTGCACCCCGTGGGATGATCGCGGCTCCACGGTGATCTCGCCTGCGCCCATGAGCATGGCGGCATTGGACCGCTCGAGCCGCTCGATGAGGGGCGGCATGTCGGGGGCGACCATGGACAACGCCACCATGCCCACCATGCCGCCCACCTCCGCGGCGGGCACGATGAGCACGGTGCCGCCACCCGCCCATCCGAGCATCGCGCGGGGACCGCCGTTGACCTCGACCTCGGGAAGCCCGAAGAGGTCCTGGTAGAGCTTGGCCGTCTCCTGCGGAGCGCGACAGCCGATCACGAGGCGCTTGAACCGCACCGGGGACTCCGTGAGCGGCTCGGCGCGGATCGGCGTGGCCAGCTCGACCAGCACCCCATCACAGGCCTTGGGGCTGAGAAAGGCGATGCGGCCGGCCAGCCCCTCGCGCGCCGCGGTGTCGAGCAGCGGCACGTTCTTGGCGCGGAGGACGCCGAGGTCGCGATCGATGGCGGGGGTGAGGAAGCAGAGGTGATGGAGCCCTTCGCCGTGCTTGGCCAGGAATCGCGCGACACCCGTATCCGGCGCCGTCGGCTCGAGCAACTCGATCTCGCTCTCGCCCGCGGCGAGGAGCGCCGCGCGCACGCCCTGGTTCTCGATCACGGCCTCACGGACCAGGGGCAGCGCCAGCGTGTCGCGCCAGAATCGATACGCCTGGGTCAGGCTTCTGACCACGATGCCGATATGATGGATGTTGCTGACCATGCGGTCACTGCAACCGCGCGAAGGCGGCGCCCGCGTCCGGCTCGCGTGTCATCACGATGTAACACGCTAGCCGACACCGACGCGATTTTCAAGGGCCTTCGAGCGCGGCTGGCCCGGCCAGCACGGTGCAGTGGCGATGGCGACGCAGGGCGGAGGCGGGCACCTCACGCGTCACCGGACCCTCCAGCGTGGCGCGCACGGCCGCGCGCTTGTGGGCACCGTCCACCAGCACGACGACTTCCCGCGCCTCGAGAATGGTCCGGAGCCCGAGGGTGACGGCGCGGGACGAGACGGCGCCCTGGATCACCTCGTCCGTCAGGATGTAGGCCACGGTTCCCGGCAACAGCTCCACCGGCCGTGTCCGCGAGTCGAACGCGGTGCCGGGCTCGTTGGAGGCCAGGTGCCCATTGGGCCCGAGGCCGAGCATGACCAGATCGAGGCCGCCGACCGCGCTGATCGCCGCCTCGTAGCGGCCGCACATCGCCGCCAGGTCGGGCGCATCCACCCGGAAGGGATGTCGTTGCTCCACCGGGATCCGGGCCCAGTCGAGGAACTCCGCGCGGATCTGGCGCCAGAAGTACCCATCGGCGGGAGCGGGTGGGCACAGCTCGTCCACCGCGAAGACGCGCATCCGGGACAGCGGGGACGGGTCGGCCGCATAGATCGCGGCGAGGCGGGCGTACAGG
>WNGB01004188.1_pt1 | contig 32257 bp, 25 predicted proteins | sample 5400681 | NCBI WGS metagenome assembly WNGB01 (sample SAMN13153367, study PRJNA577476) | soil metagenome | isolation source: 115 cm soil or saprolite under grassland replicate 2 | place: USA:California | collected 2016-06-15
GCTACGGCATCTCCGATTGGAAGGCCCGGCGGTGGATCGCCGCGGCCCACGCCCTGGAGGGACTCCCCCAGATCTCCGAGGCGTTCGCCTCGGGGGAGCTCGGCATCGACAAGGTGGTGGAGCTCACCCGGTTCGCCACCCCCCAGACCGAGGGAAGGCTGATCACCTGGGCCCAGGGGGGTGTCCTGCGGAGCGATCAGGCACAAGGGGGGACCTGGCCAGTCGGTCCCTCCAGGAGGCCCACGAGGCCGAGCAGGCCCCGGACCCTGTCCTGGTGGTACTTCGCCGAGTCATCCAGGTTCGGGCTGTTCGCCGAGCTCCCCCCGGCCCAGGGGGCGGTGGTGGCCAAGGCATTGGAGCGTCTGGCAGAGCAGCTTCCGGTCATGCCGGGGGAAGAGGATGGCAGCTTCCGGTCATGCCGGGGGAAGAGGATGGCTGGTGCGTGGACGCCCGGAGGGCCGACGCCCTGGTGGCCCTGTGCTCGGCCCGGATCTCGGATGACGCCGACCCCGACCGGGCCACGGTGGTCATCCATGCCCAGCTGGACGGGCTCTCGTCCGGGAGAGGGGGATGCGAGCTGGAGGGGGCCCGAAGGCCCCACCGACGTGAACAGCCTGCTGCTGGTGTGCACCTTCCACCACAAGCTCGTGCACGAGTGGGGTTGGACGGTGTGGCGGGAGACGGACGGGGCAGTCCATTGGTTCCACCCCGACGGGACCCGCTACCGCGCCGGTCCGGGGCCGCCTCTCGAAGCGGTCGAATCAGAGCCTGCACTGTCAGCCGTTGGCGCCTGATCCCGGTCCAGTACCCGCGCTCAGGTCAGGCCTTGAGCTTCGCGATCACGGCGTCGGCCACCTGGCTGGTGCCGACGGCCGTGGGGTCGTCCCGGGTTGGCTTCATGTCGTAGGTGAGCGACTCGCCTTCCGCGATGACCTGGGCGAGACCCATCTCGAGGTTGTCGGCGGCCCGGTCCTCCCCCAGGTGGCGGAGCATCAGGACGCCCGAGAACATCATGGCCATCGGGTTCACCTTGTTCATTCCCTTGTACTTGGGTGCGCTCCCGTGCGTGGCCTCGAACACGGCCGCCTGGTCCCCGATGTTTGCTCCCGGGGCCACGCCGAGACCCCCGATCAGCCCGGCGCACAGGTCGCTGATGATGTCCCCATAGAGGTTCGGCAACACCAGCACGTCGTACTCCTCGGGGCGCTGCACGAGCTGCATGGAGAGGTTGTCCACGATCCGGTCCTCGAACTGGACGTCCGGGTACTCCTGGGCGACCTCTCGAGCCGAGGAGAGGAACAGTCCATCCGTGTACTTCATGATGTTCGCCTTGTGCACCGCGGTGATCTTCTTGCGGTGATAGCGACGAGCGTATTCGAATGCGAACCGCACGATCCGCTGGGTGCCCGAGATCGAGATCGGCTTGATGGAAATCCCCGAGTCCTCGCGAATGGGCTTGCCAGACAGCTCCGACAGGAACTCGATGACCTTGTGCGTCTCCGGCAGGCCCTCCTCGAACTCGATCCCCGCGTACAGGTCCTCGTGGTTCTCCCTGCAGATCACGATGTCGATGTCCTGATACCGGGAGCGAACGCCCGGGTACCACTTGCAGGGACGAAGACAGCAGTACAGATCGAGCTCCTTTCGCAACGCCACGTTGACGCTGCGGAACCCCGTGCCCACGGGCGTGGTGATGGGGCCTTTGATGGCCACGTGGTTGTCCCGAATCGACCGGAGGACGTGCTCGGGCAAGGGCGTTCCGTACTTGTCCATCACGTCGGCGCCCGCCTCCTGGACATCCCAGTCGAACTCGACGCCGGTGGCTTCCAGGACCCGGCGGGTGGCCTCGGACAGCTCCGGACCCACCCCGTCCCCGGGAATGAAGGTGACCCTGTACGACATGTCGGCTCCTCCCTCGAATGCGGCTGGCCGCCCATGCTAGTGGAACGCGCACCGGACCAACGGCCGAATCGAGCGGCAACCTACTCCTTGGTAAACTTGATTCAATGAGCATGGTGAGGAGCCGTCCGTGACTGTGGAAAAGGGCCTCGAGGACGTCGTCGCGGCGCAGACCGCAATTTCCGACATCGACGGAAAGCTCGGAAAGCTCTGGTACGCAGGCTATTCCATCGATGACCTGGCGGAGAACTCGACTTTCGAAGAGGTGGTGTTCCTCCTGCACCACCTCCGGCTGCCCAGCCAGAGCGAGCTTGACGAGCTCACTGAGCAGATGGTCAACGACAGGGAGGCCGCCGGCTTCGTCATCGGGCTGATGCCGACCCTCGCCGAGCAGACGTCTCCGATGTCGATGCTGCGCACGGCGATCTCGGCAGCGTCTGCATACGACCCGGATGGATGGGATCAATCTCCCGACGCCAACTACCGCAAGGCCATCCGGCTGGTGTCGCTGATTCCCACGCTGATCGCCTCCTACGACAGGCACCGCAACGAGCTGCCCGAGCTCGAGCCGAACCCCAAGCTTCCCCACGCCGCCAACTTCCTGTACATGCTGTCCGGGGAGGAGCCCTCGCAGGAGGCTGCGAGAGCCTTCGACATCCAGTTCATCCTCTACGCGGACCACACGATGAACGCCTCCACGTTCACCGCCCGGGTAGTGGCATCAACGCTCGCCGACATCCACTCGGCCGTGGTGGCGGCGGTCGCCGCACTGAAGGGCCCGCTTCACGGAGGCGCCAACGAGCTGGCCATGCGAATGATCCAGGAGATTGGCGAGTCCGGGCGCGCCGAGTCCTTCGTCAAGGATCTGTTCGACCGCAAGGAGAAGATCATGGGGTTCGGACACCGTGTGTACCGGCATGTGGCCGACCCGCGAGCCACCATCCTGAGACGCATTTCGCGGGAGCTGGGCGAGTCGGCCCGCGACACCAAGTGGTACGAGATCTCCCAGGCTGTGGAGAAGGTGGTGTTCGAGGAGAAGGGGCTGCGGCCCAATGTCGACTTCTACGCTGGCAGCGTCCTCGGTTACCTGGGCCTGCCCCTCGATCTGTTCACACCGATGTTCGCCGCCGCCCGGGCAGCCGGATGGACCGCTCACATCCGGGAGCAGTATGCGGACAACCGGCTCATCCGGCCCGATTCCGAGTACATCGGTCCCCGCGACCAGACGTACGTGCCGATCGAGGAGCGCCAAGAGGCGGCGTCATGAGGGTCTCCGAGATCATGACCAACGCGGCTGTGACGGATCAGCCAGACGACACCCTCAGCGAGGCTGCCTCCAAGATGTGGAGACAGCAGACGGGCTCGCTCCTGGTCATCGACGGCGAGGACCTGGTCGGCATCCTCACGGAGCGCGACGTGCTGAAGGCCGTGGCCACCGGGGTCAACCTCACGGACACCCGGATCTCGGAGGTCATGACCAAGGATTTGGTCACGGTGGGACCACAGACGTCGCTTCGCGAGGCCGCCAAGATCATGGCGGATCGGTGGATCCGCCATCTCCCCGTGATGGACGGAGGCAAGCTGGTCGGGGTGGTCTCGCAGCGCGACCTGGCGGGGGTCCTGGCCGGCGCGTTGAACGAGCCCGAGAGGCTGGAGGCGCTTGTCGAGGCCTCGGAGCTTGTCCGAGAACGCCGGCTGAAGCGTATCGAGCACGGGGTCTGGGACTAGGAGACCCGGCGCCGGTACAGCGTTCGAACCAGGTAATTCACTCCCAACGCCAAGTAGAACGAGGCCATGATCAGCACGCCGGTCCGAAAGGAAAACCCCAGCACGGAGGGGATGAGGGCACCGCCCACCCACGCCAGCTGGAACAGCATGTCGTAGCGGACGAACACCCGTCCGTGCGCTCCGGCCGGCGCCCAGCGCTGCATCAAACTCTGAAACGAGAGACGGCCGAACTCCGTCGCCATCGCGGAGAAGCCGGCGAAGAAGACCAGCGGCAGCAGCCCAAACCTTGTGAACGCGAAAAGCGCGGCGACGCCGGCCGCGGTGATGGACCCGAAGACCACGACCTCCTCTCGAAGGAGGTGCGACAGCCTGGGGGCAGCCACGTCTCCGAGGAATCCACCGATCGCAGCCGTCCCCACCAAGATCCCGAACCAGTAAGTAGGTCGGCTGCTGCCGCGCAGCGCGAACGCCAGCAGGAAGAGGAGGAAGCCGCTCGCCGCCTTCAGCGCGGCCGTACCGGCGGCCGCAGTGCTCAGCCTCTGGATGCGACCAAGCCTGGAGACGGCCCCTCGCGCTCTGGCCGGGGAAGGCGGCGAGAGCCGAAGGGTGAGAAGCGCCGTGACCGCATAGCCGATCGCCGCCAGGTACAGAACTCCCGGGGATCCGGCGAGCTTCAGCATGGCCAGCCCCGGGCCCGCCGCCAGGAGCCCACCCGCCACGGTGATACGGCCCAGTCTCGCGTTCGCGGCCACCAGCCCTTCTTTCGGGGGGGCATAGGCCATCGTGAAGCCGTTCTTGGTGATCCCGTTGGCTTTGGAGATAACGAGGAGGAGGAAGGCCAGCGGGAACAGCAACAGGGTGTGGAATCGGGGAGCCGCGTAGATGGCCAGGAGCGAACGACCGGCTGCGGCTCCGAGGGCGACAGCCCGGAGCAGCCCTCCTCGATCGAGCAGCGGCACCAGAAGCGGCCCGGCCACCGCGAGGGGAGCCATCGTCAGCCCGAGATACAGGGCGACCTTGAGCTTGGCCTCCCCCACCGGGACGGAGAAGAACACCGAGTCGGCCAGGGCGATGGCAACCAGCGCGTCGGCCGCCGAGCTGGAGAGGTGAACCATGGCGTAGGCATCGAGCGCTTCGTGCGACTCCCACATCCTGCGGACCGGGCCGGTCGCCCACTCGAGCAGTGCTTCCCACCAGGAGGCACGGCTGTCGATTCGCATGGCTTCCGATCGTGTCAGGCCAGCCCTGGCCTGGGCAAGAGGCCGGCCGACTCGATGACGTGTCGAACGGGGTCCATCCGGCCGAGCCCCATCACATGGATCCCGGCGATTCCCTGGATGGCCTTGAGCTTGGCCACCACTTCGACCGTGAGACGGACACCTTCTGCTTCCGCGTCCGGACCCGCCTCCTCCAGCAATTCGATCACGCGATCGGGCACGATCACGCCCGGCAGATGATCCCGGATGTAACGCGCGCTTTTCGGACCTCGGGCTACGGCCACGCCCACCAGGACGAACATTCGCTCGAAGATGCCTCTGGCCCTGGCACTTTCCGCCCAGGACTCGAAGGCCTCGACGTCGAAGACGATCTGGGTCTGGACGAAGTCGGCGCCTGCCTCCGACTTCTCCTCGAGGCGGTCGAACGTGTAACCAGGAGAAAGGGGAACATCCGCAACGCCGATGAAGAAGCGAGGAGGCGAGTCGATCCGGGCTCCGGACAGCAGCCTGCCCTCTCGCCTCATCCCGTCGGCGAGGCTGACCAACTCCATGACCGACAGGTCGTACACGGTCCTGGCGTCCGGATGATCGCCCACCTCCGGAGGGTCTCCCGTGAGACAGAGGACGTTCCGAGCTCCCAGGGCCCACGCTCCCAACAGGTCGCTGGTCAGTCCAAGCCGGTTGCGGTCCCGGCAGGTCATCTGCAGGACGGGCTCCAAGCCCGTCGCCGAGACCAGCGCCGCTCCCGCCACGGCCGACATGTGGGCCGACGAGGTCGGGTTGTCGGTCACGTTGACCGCGTCCGCGTAACCGACGAGCCCTCGCGCCTGCTGGGTCACAGCCGCCCGATCGGCGGATCGAGGGGGAACCGCCTCGGCGGTCACGCAGAAGACGCCTTCGTGGAGCAGGCGCTCCAGCCGGCTCTCCGACCGAAGGCTCATCAGGAGGGCAGCTGCTCCAGGCTCCGCTCCGCGGCGGTCACGGTATTGGCCAGCAGCATGGCGATCGTCATCGGCCCAACCCCGCCGGGGACGGGTGTGATCGCCCGGGCAACCTTGGCCACCTGCTCGAAGTCGACGTCGCCGACCAGCTTGCCGTCGGGGAGACGGTTCACGGCAACGTCCACGACCGTCACCCCCGGCATGATCATGTCGGCTGTGACGGTATCCGGCCGCCCCACCGCCACGACGAGGATCTCGGCGCGACGTGTGTGCCGTACCAGGTCTCGGGTCCCTGTATGGCACAGGGTCACCGTGGCATTGGCCCGAGGAGCCTTCTGCGCCAGCATGATCGCGAGTGGCATGCCGACCAGGGCCCCTCGGCCCACGATGACCACGTCCGCGTGCTCGATCTGAACGCCCGAGCGAACCAGCAGCTCGACGATCCCCAGAGGGGTGCAGGGAAGGAAGATCGGCTCACCGCGGACCATGCGGCCGACGCTGATGGGAGTGAGCCCGTCGACGTCCTTGGTCGGATCGACGGCCTGATGGATGGCCGTGACGTCGATGTGGGACGGAAGAGGGAGTTGTACCAGGATGCCGTGCACCGCGGGATCCACGTTGAGCCGCTCGATCTGCTCGATCAGCTCCGCCTGCGAGATGTCCTCGGGAAGGTCGAAGCGTTCGGAGTGGATCCCGACCTCGGCCGAGGCCTTCTGCTTGCCGCCGACGTAAATCTTCGAGGCCTCATCGTCGCCCACCAGGACTGCCGCCAGTCCGGGCGTGACTCCTCGATCAGCCAGCGCCTTGACCCGGTCGGATACCTCGGCCCGGACTTCGGCAGCGATGACCTTTCCATCGAGGACCTTCGCGGTCATGCCCACCAGGGTACGCGTCCGTCCCGCGTGGAGGCACGCGGCACCCACTCCCAGGCCATCACCGGATCAGTGACGGAAATGCCTTCTGCCCGTGAAGACCATTGCCAAGCCGTGCTCCTCGGCCGCGGCGACGACCTCATCGTCCCGAACCGAGCCACCCGGTTGGATCAGGGCTACGACGCCCGCCTCGGCCGCGCGATCCAGGCCGTCGCGGAACGGGAAGAAGGCATCCGACGCGAGGCATGCGCCCCGCGCCTTCTCTCCCGCGTGGCGCGACGCGATGTCGACCGACGTCAGCCGGTTCATCTGGCCGGCGCCCACCGCCACCGTGGCCTGACCTTTGGCCAGGACGATGGCGTTCGACGTCACCCTGGCCGCCACGGTCCAGGCGAAAAGGAGGTCCTCCCATTCCTCCTCCGTCGGCTCCCGCGAGGTCACGACCTTCATGTCAGACCGGCCCTCTACGATCTGGTCAATGTCTTGGACCAGGGCTCCCCCTTCGATGAATCGCACATCGAGGCCTCTGCGCTCCGGCGCGGGGGCCCGGAGCACCCTCAGGTTGGCCTTTGCCGTATAGGCCGCGAGCGCGCCCTTCGTGTAGGCCGGGGCCACCACCACCTCGGTGAACACCTCGGCCATGGCTCCGGCAGTGTCTTCGTCGACCTCCTGGTTGAAGGCCACGATGCCCCCGAACGCCGAGACCCTGTCTCCATCGAGTGCTCGCGGGTAAGCGTCGGAAAGAGAAGAGCCCAGGGCGACCCCGCAGGGGTTGCGATGCTTCACGATGACCGCCGCCGGCTGGTCGAACAGGAATGCGGCGGCGCGCGCAGCTTCAGCGTCCAGCCAGTTGTTGAAGGACATCTCCTTGCCCTGGAGGACCTCGGCTCCGCCCAGGGGCCCGGGTCCAGCCTCCGGTGTGTACAGCCCGCCTCGCTGATGTGGGTTCTCCCCATATCGCAGGACCGACCGACGGGAAAGGGCGATCGACAGGAACTCGGGCAGACCATCCTCTTCCTCTTGAGTGAGTGGCTTCTCCTGCACCGCCTCCTCTGTGAACCAGGCAGCGATGGCGGTGTCGTACGCGCTGGTATGAGCGAAGGCCTCGCGGGCCAGTCGGTACCGTGTGTCGCGAGAGAGCCCGTCCATGGTGTCGAGCTCGTACAGGATGGCGCCGTAGTCATCCGGCTTCACCACCACGCCAACCGACTCGAAGTTCTTCGCGGCTGCCCGAACCATGGCCGGCCCCCCGATGTCGATCTGCTCGATGACTTCGGAGGCCGACGCGCCAGACATCACCGTCTCCAAGAACGGATACAGGTTGACCACCACCAGGTCGAAGGGCTGGATGCCATGTTCTTTGAGCTCGGCGAGGTGCGAGGGCTTGCGCTTGTCTGCGAGGATCCCGCCGTGGATCCGAGGATGGACGGTCTTCAGTCTGCCCTCCAGCAGTTCCGGGAACCCGGTGACCGAAGACACGGGTGTGACGTCGATGCCTGCGTCCCGCAGGGCGCGCGCCGTGTTGCCCGTCGAGACCACCTCCACGCCCCGATCGACCAGCCCCCGGACGAACTCGACCACGTTCGACTTGTCTGCAACTGCCACGAGAGCCCGCCTGATCGGCAGCGCGTCGCTCATAGCTCTCCCTCGAGATCGAATTCGTCGCCCAGGATGTGGACCAGCCGTCCCTCGACCTTCAGCCTGCCCTCCACGAGGAGCCGGGTCGCCCGAGGAAGAAGGCGATGCTCGACAGCCTGGATCCTCTGATGCAGCGAGCGCTCGTCGTCGTCGGGCAGAACCAGCACCGGCTCCTGGAGAACGATGGGTCCGTGGTCCACCTCTTCGTCCACCAGGTGGACGGTGGCCCCGGTGACCTTCAGGCCCCACGCCAGGGCGTCGCGAATGGAATGGGCGCCGGGAAAGGTGGGAAGCAGCGATGGGTGAACGTTCAGGATCCGGTCGCGGAACGCCCGCACCGTGCTCGCTCCGAGGATTCGCATGTAACCAGCGAGGAGCACGAACTCGATGGCCTCCTCCTCCAACAATGCGGTGAGGGCACGGTCGAACTCGTCCCGCGAGGCGTAGTGCGAGGGCTCGAGGACGACGGCCTTGACCCCACGTGCCCTGGCTCGATCCAAGGCGGCCGCGCCGGGCTTGTCCGAGACGACCAGCGCAACCTGCGGGCCGACGTGCGGATCGTCCAGGAGCGCCTGGAGATTCGTGCCGGCGCCCGAGGCGAGCACCGCGATCCGCGCTTCCACGGAGGGCCACGCTATTCGGGCGGCCGCGCGGGTGTCAATTCCAGATTCCGGCAAGCGAGTCTCATATGAGGAAGGCGATCTGGCAACTCGGGCAGCGGGTAGGCTAGGCGCGTGCGCGACCCGCAGGAGGGCCAGATCCAGGCCCGGCCGGGCCGATGTGGCATTCATCCCGGCGCCGCATCCGTGGGCATGTGCGATGTGTGTGGGCGCCCGCTCTGTGTCGTATGCGCCATTCCCGTTCGGGGGGTGATCGTCGGCCGCGAGTGCCTGCCCGCTGTGCTCGAGGACGCTCCTCCAGCGGAGCCCGTCCCCAACCCGATCAGACCTCGCGGGGGCAAGGTGGCGCTCGTGGGATTCGCTCTGGTCGCGGTGGTGACGCTCCTACCCTGGTCTCGATTCGGCGACAGCTCCAGGTACCTGGGCGCCTGGACCGCCCACTGGTCGTTGGTCGCGGCGCTCGCCGGTGTCGCCGGCTTCGCTTTCGCCGTCTTCGTCATGTACCGCCCTCTGGATCCTTGGGTCGAAGCCGCCGCGTACGGACTCCTGGGGCTGGTGGTCGCGGTCGCAGCGGCCATCCAGCACCGCCACCCTCCCATCCTTTCCGAGGCCACCTATTGGCCGTGGGTCGCAGTTTTGGGGGGAATGTTGGCCATCCTGGGCGCGGTTCTGAAGGCAACTGCCGTGCTCGAGGCGAGGCGGGCCGAATAGTTGACTCGCTTGGATCGGTGACCGAGAATCCGCAAGGGGTCGCGTCGGCGAGCCCACGTGCTCGAAAGGAGCGTCCATGGCCCAACGTCCCTCATTCGACCTGACCAGGGTGCCCACGGCCGACAAGATCCTCGCGAGCGGGGCCTTCCTCCTCTTCATTGACTCACTCCTCAAGTGGCAAACCCCCTGTGCCAAGTTTCAAAGCCTCGGAAAGATATGCGCGGGAAGCGCCAACGCCTGGGGTGGAAATGCCTCGTTTGCAGGGATTCTGATGGCCCTGTTCGCCTTGCTACTCTTCATTGGTGAGTTCATGGTGATAGGGGGAGTGACGATGCCCCCGACCGTGTCTGTTCCCACGGTGATGGCCGGCCTCACCGCCGGCACCGTTCTTTTTGGCATCATCAAGTTCCTCTTCGTGGTGGCGAACAAGCCTTCATATGGCGCTTGGATCGGCCTCATCATCCTCTTGGCGATCGCCTACGGCGGCTACATGAAGATGCAGGAGGCGAAGATCGTCTCCCCACCGGGGGACACGGGGTTCACGCCTTAGCTCGGTTCATCGCGCTGGTCGGAAGGCGGCGCGGGCGGGGTTCCTGGCTGCGCCGGGCTGGGTTGCGGAGGTAAGGACCGGCCCTCCCACCATCCACCCAGCGCTCCTCCCACCACACCCCACACACGGTGATGCTCGCCAGGAAGATGGTGAGGACGGACAGGATCGTGAAGACTATGCCGGCCAGTGCTCCCAGAACGGCGGCGTCGTTTCGGGTGGTGGCGCGGCCTTTTCTCGCTGCCACCATCCCGCCAAAGACAACCGCCACGAGCGGAACCAGCAAGAACAGGAAATAGCCGGGTGGGGCGCTCGGCAACTTCAATGCGGCAGGGTTACTGGCGCCCGCAATCGTCGCTTCCGTGGTCTTTGGGAAGTGCGCGTACGAGAGGAAACAGATCGACAGCGGGCCGCTCAGCGCGACGCACGACCCCATGGCGGGAAATAGCACCCACGCCGCCATGTTGGGCAGGACGAGGAGGGTCGACACGATCACGAGCACCCCGTCCAGCGTGCCGTGATCGAAGGTCGAGAAGTAATCGGCGGTCGAGTCGGGCTTCACCACCGCCATCACCAAGAGGCCGACGAACGCGAAGATCAGTCCGAACACGAGCATTCGCCAGCCTCCGGAGAGGGCTCCCTGAAGCCGACGTCCCAACGCCCCGCGCTCCGGAATGAGCCCGGTCCATCCTTCGGGATGCTCGGACCGCACGGACCGCACGCCCCCGACGAATCCGGCCACGCCAGCCAGCGCGAGCGGCCACAACAGGGCCGCGAGCGAAGAGGGATGAATGGTGGCGGCACGCGCGGCGTCCTCGGGCTTGAACCGGAGGAAGAACGAGCCGACCAATGTGAGGGCGGCGTACGGCGGGGCGATCTTCAAGCCGTGAAGTCCCCTCGCGAGCGAGGACCCCCCGCCCTGTCTGGCCACGGCCCGCCCGCCGAGGTAGAGCAGCCACAGACCCAGAGCCGTACCGGCCATGGCGGCAAAGGCGATCACGCCGCCGACGCCTCCCAATGGAAACTCACCCTGGTTCGGGGGGGAGGACGGGACATCGAACTTGAACCCCACGTGATGGAACGTGTAGAAGACCACACCGCCGTACCGGGCCACGGTTCCCGCCGAAGGTTTGGACCGATCGTTCGCGGCGAAGTACGCGAGCAGGATCACCCCTTGGGCGAGAAACAGCAGCAGCACAGCCGCCAGCACAGCCCGAATGATCGCCGTGTTCCATCCTCGGACCAGAGAAGGCGAGGAGGCGGAAGGTCGACCTGGGGGGGCCGGATGCTCGTCCATGGAACCCCTCTCCGCAAGAGTGCCGACCGAGATTAGGTCATGACACCGGCCGGGGCCAGCAAGCTGGGGACACCGGCGAGATGTCCTCGGGTTATCGGGAGAGCGAACGCTGCATGAGCTCGGCGACCTCGGTCGGATTGCGCCCCACGCTCACTTCCACCGCTTCGAACGCTTTGGCCTTGACTTCGGCGGTCCCCGATGAACCCGTGACGATGGCACCGGCATGGCCCATCCGCTTGCCCGGTGGGGCGCTGAACCCGGCCACGTACGCCACCACCGGCTTGGTGACATGTTCGTGGATGAACGCGGCCGCGTGCTCCTCGTCGCTCCCGCCGATCTCACCGATCAGGACGACGGCCTCGGTCTCCGGATCATCCTGGAACCATTGCAACGCTTCGACGAACCCGATCCCGTGCACCGGGTCCCCGCCCATCCCGATGCAAGTGGACTGGCCGATCCCTCGCTGGGTGAGCTCATGTACGATCTGGTAGGTGAGGGTGCCCGAACGGGAGATCAACCCGACCGACCCGGGCGTGCAGATCTCCCCGGGGATAATGCCGACGTTCGCCTTGCCCGGCGAGATCACCCCCGGACAGTTCGGGCCGACCAAGGTGACCTCCTGCCTGGCCAGGTAGTTCACCGTGCGGGCCATGTCCTGCACCGGGATTCCCTCCGTGATGCAGACGATGATCCCGATCCCGCCGTCGTTCGCCTCGAGGATGGCGTCCGCTGCGAACCGGGCGGGGACGATGACCAATGACGCGTCGGCCTGAGTCTCTTGAACGGCCTCGGCCACGGTGTCGAACACCGGGATCCCGTCCACCGACTCGCCAGCCTTGCCTGGAGTGACTCCGGCCACGACATTGGTCCCGTAGGCCCTGTTCCGCAACGTGTGGAAGGCGCCCTCCTTTCCCGTGATGCCCTGCACCAGCAGGCGGGTGCTCCGGTCGACGAGGACGGCCATCTACAGAGCCTTCCCCGTCGCCGCCGCGAGATCGACGGCCCTCTTGGCTGCCTCGAGCATGGTGGCAGCCGAGACAACCTTGGGATGCCCCGCGTCCCTCAGGATCCTCCGTCCCTCTTCCGAGTTGGTCCCGTCAAGACGGACCACGATGGGAACGTCCGGATCAACGCGGCGCAGAGCCTGGACGATCCCTTGGGCCACCAGCTCGCCACGGGTGATTCCCCCGAAGATATTGACCACGACGGAGCGGACCTGCGGGTCGGACAGGACGACCTCGAGCGAGGTGGCCATGGCGTCGGCGCTGGCCCCGCCTCCCACGTCCAGGAAGTTGGCCGGCCGCCCTCCGGCCTGAGAGACCACATCGAGCGTCGACATGACCAAGCCCGCACCATTTCCGATGACGCCGACCTCCCCGTCCAGCTTCACGTACTGCAGGCCTTTCTCGTTGGCCCGTTCTTGGGTGGGATCGACGGGGAACGACGAGCGCAACGCGGCCAGCTCCGGCTGTCTGGAGAGCGCGTTGTCGTCGATGGTGACCTTGGAATCCAGAGCGACCACCACGCCACCCCTGAGGAGGGAGAGCGGGTTGATCTCGACCAGCGTGGCGTCGGCCGACTCCACGATCCGGTACATCTTCCGCACCACGTCCGCCGTCCCTTCCCGGGCCTCCAGCGGCAGATGGCCGACCAGGTACCGCGCCTGGTAGTCCTTCAGCCCGAGGACCGGATCGATCTGCGAGCGGCGAATGGCGTCGGGGTCGGACCGGGCGATCTCCTCGATGTCCATGCCCCCCGAACTCGACACCATGGCCAGGTACCGCCCGGTCGCCCTGTCGAGCGTGACGGCGGCGTAGAACTGCTCGGCGATCTCGACAAGGCGTTCCACCAGCACCCGCGTCACCCGGGTTCCACTGAACCCCTCGGTGAAGATCCTCTTCGCTGCCTGTTCTGCCTCCCCGGAGGACTGCACGAGCGCGATCCCGCCCGCTTTCCCCCGCCCTCCGATCTGCACCTGGGCCTTGACCGCTACCCTGCCTCCCAGCCGGTCGGCGATGCGCCGGGCCTCTTCCGGGGACTCGGCGACGAATCCCTCGACCAGTGGAATGCCGTGCCTGGCGAACAGCTCCTTCCCCTGATGCTCATAGAGGTCCACCGGGGTTCAGCTCGCCTTCTTGGCCAACCTGGCCCGCAGCCACTCAACGATGCCGCGGGTCGGCGTCCCCGGCGTGAAGATCTCCTCGATCCCCTTTTCCTTGAGCTTGGGGATGTCCTCCCTTGGAATGATCCCGCCCCCGAACACGAACACGTCGTCAGCCCCCTGCTCCCGAAGGAGCTGCACCACCCTGGGGAACAGGGTCATGTGCGCGCCCGAGTGGCACGAGAGGCCTACGGCGTCGGCGTCCTCCTGGATGGCGGTCTCGGCGATCTGCTCCGGCGTCTGGTGGAGCCCCGTATAGATGACTTCATACCCGGCATCGCGGAGGGCCCGGGCCACGATCTTCGCTCCCCGGTCGTGGCCGTCCAGGCCTGGCTTGGCGATCACGATCCGATACGTCTCAGCCATATCCGAGGGAGGTCGGGACCGAGAAGGGTGAGAGGTCCGGCCTTCACCGAACTATAGATGACGCTCTGCGGAGGTGCCCAACCTCCCCCTGGACCCCCCTATACTCGCCTGATGCTGCGCCGGCGCGTTCGGTTTCGACCACCTGGAATCAAACCCTGGACCAGATTCGGGACGCTCGGTCCCGTCCGCGCGCGTCTGGGCCTCGCCTGGGTCATCGCTCCACTCGTTCTCGGCGCGGTCGTGTTGGCCGCGGGCTGGCTCCTCCTTCGCTGACCGGTCCGCCGACACCAAAACCGCCCAGGGCTCCGGCTAGAACACGATCTCCTGGACCAAGTCGTGGTCGAGGCGGGTCTGAAGGGTGAGCACGTTCCCCTTCACCGTCCAGCCCGGGGGCGCGGTGTGCACCGTGGTTCCCTCGGGAAGAGTCACCGTGACCGTGAGGTGCGCCGGATCGAGCATCGGCTGGTGCTGGATGGTGAGCCGGTGGAGCTTGCCGCCGGCGGTCGGGGTGACCACGCGGTCGATCGTATAACGCAGGCGCATGGTCACCGATCTGCCCGCGCGCACCTTGACCGTTCGAGCGAAGACCTTGGCCCCGGCCTCGGCGTGATCGGGCAGCCCAGTCTCCGGGAGGGCGTCCACCAGGCGAGCCCGCTCAGGGACAAGAGAAAGCATGAGGGCCCGGTTGATCGCGTAGCCTCCCACCCTATGTGACTTGCCGGCGATGAGCCACGGCAGGCCCTCGGGCGATTCGTTGGTCAGAGTGACTTCCAGGGTTGAATCGGCATCACCCGAAGGGTCGATCGTGACTCGGTAGTGCATGGATACCCGTCCGTAGTAGTCGACCTTGTTCCCGGCAACATTGTTGTCCGCCACGTAGAGGTAGTCGCCGTTACGTACGTGCACTCCGCCATCCCACCCGAGCCCTCGGAGTTCTCGTTCCAAATCCCGACGAGACAACCACAGCTGGATCCGCTTCTGCCGCAGTGACTCACCGAACGTTCGGAGTGAGGTTTGTAGCGAACTGGGGTCAAGGATCTTGGGCCAGCCGGCAGCGACGAGCTGCGCCGGGAATTCGATCTGCATCCGATACGGGAGCAGGTATTGGTCGTGGCTGACCACGTCCACCAGGTCGGCCCCGCGGATCGTTCCTGGATACTCCGGCACCCGAACTTCCCGCGGACCAAGCGCTCGCGCCACCGCGACCTGGTCCATTGCGATCACTCCGTCGATTCGGAGTCCGGTTGCCTTCGCGGCCATCCTTGCCCAGGTCAGGGCGCCCGCGGGGAAATCCGGCGAGAAATTCGCGGTTCCCATCCATGGGTAGGACCTGGGGATGTGGTCGATGTACCAGGAAACATTGGGCGGCATCGGAACATCGATCCTCCGGCGAGGAAGGTCCGGAGGGAGACTGCTCGGATCGACCCGAATGTCGTTCACACTCCCTCCCGCGACCAGTTGGAACCGCCCGCGATCGACGGTCACGATGCCGTACGCAAGGAGAGATCCACCGGTGCCTCGAAGATTGGCCTGGTTCTGCAGTGCGATGAGGTAGGTCTTCTTTCCATCGGCGCCCAGAAATGGCGGGAGCACGCGCGCTCCGGCCTGCATCCGCTGGGCGAGTCGGATCGCGCGGACGGAGTCCGTGATCGCCTGGTGTTTGAGCTCCGCCACACGAGGGACGAGAAACATCGTCGGGATGGCCCGGATCTCCCGATCGGCAGCGCGCAGGTGCGCAACCACCTCGTCGAGCTTCGGGCTCAAGCTCTCGAGCAACTTCACGTTCACCACTCCCCCGCGGTACAGAGGTGTGTCCGTCGCATGCACCGAGGCCGGAGTCCGCGCGGCGTCGCCCAGGAGATCGGACACGGCCCGCTGCGTCATCAGCGCTGCGCTGGTGACCTCACCTGCGGCCGCCACCCCGTGTCTGATCGCATGCACGGGCCGTCCGAAAAGTGGGATGGCTCCGGCCAGCCTGAAGGTGAAGCGAGCATTCTCCAGCCCGTGAGTGGCCCGCCTCACTGCCCGGTCGGCCCTTCGGAAGGGATCACCGGGAGCGAGTTGACCCTTGGCCAGATAGGTGCTCGCCTGGCGAAGGCTCGGAGTCACCACCTCCACATTCTTGTAGATCTGAAACGACTGGTAGTACGCATCGGCCAAGACGGCCACCAGCCCCAGGAGAAGGAGGGCAGACAGGCCGAGCACGGCCTTGAGGACACCCGACCTGCGGGCGATGCGTCTGGATCGCGGCCTGCGCGAGTGCCGTCTTCGCCGGACCGAAATTCCGTCGAGCTCGGCGAAGGCCGGCCCGCGCCTTCGCGCGCCCGTTCGCCCGCGACGGAACGCCACCCCACGGATCGGTTGCCGGACGGGATGAGCCCAAGGGCTCGCACTCGACGCGGTCGCCTTCCGGAAGTCCGGATCCCCCGGCCACCAGGCGGCCGGATCGCTTGGCATACTGCTCCTGCCACTCGGGGGTCGGGAGCGCCATCACCGTCCCCGATCAGAGCTTCGGTGGTTCTGGGCTCTTCAGGGATGCGGTGTGGGGGCGGATCGCCAGGGGTCGACTCGGCGGCTCAGTGCATCAACGGCATGATGTAAATCTTCGGTATCAGCGCTTGGCGAGTGGAGCATAGGCGAGCATCAGACGTTTCTCGCCAACCTCTCCGAAGGAGATCGTCGCCTCCGCCCCTTGGCCGCTGCCCGAGACCGAGATCACGACACCCTCGCCCCACCTGTCGTGGAACACCGTATCGCCGGCGGAGATCTCGATCGGCTCATGCATCAGGCCCTCCGACCCTCTACCTTTCGCACCGTTCTCTTCGTCCTTCACGTGCCGCACCAGGTGGGTGGGAATCTCGGAGAGGAATCGGGAGGGCGGGTTGAAGCTCGACCCGCCGAAGAGGGAGCGGCTCCATGCATTGGTCAGATAGAGTCGCCTGCGGGCCCGGGTGATCCCAACGTAGGCCAGGCGCCGTTCCTCTTCCAGCTCGGCCGAGTCTCCCATGGAGCGATAGTGCGGAAACACCCCGTCCTCCATCCCGACCATGAACACCACGTCGAACTCGAGGCCCTTGGCGTTGTGCAGCGTCATCAGGGTGACCGCAGTCTCATCTTCGTCGTACTCGTCCTGTTCGGTGAGGAGGGCGACCTGCTCCAGGAAGTCGGCCAGGGCACCTTCCGGCTGTCGAGCCTCGAATTCACGGGCCACCCCCACGAGCTCCCTCAGGTTCTCCACGCGGCCCAGGGACTCGATCGTCCGCTCAGCCTCCAGCTCGGCCATATAGCCCGATTCGGTGAAGGCGGCCTCGACCATACGGGCCGGGCCTTGGCCGTCGGAGGCCAGGGCTTGCAGGGTATCGACGACGCCGATGAACGAGGCCACGGCCCCCTTGGCCCGCTGCCCCAGCGTGAGGATCTCGTCCGCCCGCCTGGCCGCCTCCATGAACGGGATGTCCCCGTCGTCGGCGAATCCTTCGATGGCCGCCACGGTCGCATCACCGATCCCGCGCTTGGGCGTGTTGATGATCCTGCGGATGCTGACCAGGTCTCCGGGATTGACCACCGCCCGGAGATAGGCGAACACGTCTTTGATCTCCTTTCGCTGATAGAACCTGACGCCGCCAACGATCTTGTACGGCAGGCCGGCCCGCATGAACACGTCTTCCAGGACCCGTGACTGGGCGTTGGTCCGGTAGAAGACGGCGATGTCCCCGTAGCGTTCCCCCTCGCCCTGGATCAGCCGCTCGATCTCATTCGCCACGTACCAGGCCTCGTCGTGCTCGTTCTCGGCCTTGTATCGCACCGCCAGATCGCCCTGCACAGAATCGGTCCACAGGCTCTTGGGCTTGCGCTGGATGTTGTGTTCGATGAGCGCGTTGGCGAGCTCGAGGATGCTCTGAGTAGAGCGGTAGTTCTGCTCCATCACGAAGATGGATGCGTCCGGATAGTCGTGCTCGAAGTCCAGGAGGTTCTGGATGGTGGCCCCTCGCCACGAGTAGACGCCTTGATCGGCATCTCCCACCACGCAGATGTTGCGATGCTTCGCGGCCAGCATGTTGACCAGGTGATACTGGGCCCGATTCGTGTCCTGATACTCATCGATCAGGATGTATCGGAACCTCTCCTGATAGTGCTCGAGCACTTCCGGGTGTTCCCGGAACAGCCGGACGGTCTCCATGATGATGTCGTCGAAGTCCAGCGCGCCCGCTGCGTGAAGCCTCAGCTGGTACTCGCCGTAGATATCGGCCACCACCTTCTCGTAGTAGGTGGAGGCATCTCGAGCGAACTCGGCGGGCGCGACGAGGTGGTCCTTGGCCCTGCCGATGACGGCGGCGACCTGCCGGGGTGGATACCGCTTCGGATCCACGTTCATCTGCTTCTCCACGAGCGTGATGACCCGCTCCGTGTCGCCCTCGTCGTAGATGGAGAAGTGACTGGGGACCCCCAGATGGTTGTGCTCGCGTCGGAGGATCCTCGCGCATGCCGAGTGGAATGTAAGGATCCACATCCCTTTGGCGATTCGGGTGCCAAGCAGCCCTTCCACGCGGTCGGCCATCTCCTGGGCTGCCTTGTTGGTGAACGTGATCGCGAGGATCTCGTAGGGGCTGACCTGTCTGTCCCGGATCAGGTACGCGATCCGGTAGGTCAGGGCCCGGGTCTTGCCGGATCCCGCGCCCGCCACGATGAGCACGGGCCCCTCCGTGTGGAGGACCGCTTCTTTCTGGACAGGGTTGAGCCCCTCGAGGAGTGGAGATTGGGATACCTCGGATGCCACGGATGTGATTCTAGGGCGGTCCAGGGTCACCCGACGCTGGGAGCAACTAGGTCCGCTCCACCCACTGCGCCCGCCACTCCGGAGGCGGGAACGGCGAGGCGAAATAGTCCGTCTGCCTTGTTACCTTGCCATCCCGGAACTCCAGGACGCTGACCGCGTTGTACACCTCGCCGCCGTAGTCAAGTGTGGTCTCGATCGTCCACACGTCTCCGCTCCCGCTGATCCTTCGGGTGGTGGCGGCTGGAAGGCCCGGGTAGTTCTCGTTGATTGCCCTGATGTTTCTCTTCCCAACGATCCGTTCCCCGGATTGCGGCCATTCCTGGACCGCGTCGTCGGCATACACCTCGTCGAGGATCGTCATGTCCTTGCTCTGGAAGGCCTCCAGGTATCGCTCGATGGTGGCGCGGTTTTCCGCCTCGCCCATTCCTTCGCTCCTTCGTACCCCTTCGCCCGAGCCTAGCCCAGCGCCGTCTGCCGGGCAAAGCTCCTCTCCTACTCCCACTCGATGGTGGCAGGCGGCTTGGTCGAGACGTCGTAGGCCACCCGATTCACACCGGGAACTTCGGCCACGATCCGGGAGGCGATCCGCTCGAGCACGTCGTGTGGCAGGCGTGCCCAGTCCGCCGTCATGGCGTCCTCGCTGGTCACCGCCCTGATCACGACCGGATTCTGGTAGGTCCGGCCGTCCCCCATCACCCCGACGCTCCGGACTCCTCCGAGCAGCACGGCGAATGCCTGCCAGAGCGCCCCGGCGAGCCCGGCCCGACGCGTCTCCTCCTGGACGATCCGATCCGCGGCGCGGACGGCCTCCAGGCGTTCCGCGGTGACCTCGCCAACGATCCGAACGGCAAGGCCGGGCCCGGGGAAGGGCTGCCGCCACACGATCTCCTCTGGCAGCCCCAGCTCCTCCCCCACCTTTCGGACCTCGTCCTTGAACAGATCTCTGAGCGGCTCGACCAACTCGAAGTCCATGTCCTCGGGCAGCCCTCCCACGTTGTGGTGGCTCTTGATCCGGGCCGCCGTCCGTGACCCCGACTCGATGACATCGGGATAGAGCGTTCCCTGGACGAGGAACCGCGCATCCCGGCCGGCATCCCGAGCGATCTCCTCGAATACCCGGATGAACCCTTCCCCGATGATCCTTCGCTTGTGCTCCGGATCGGTGACGCCGGCAAGGTTCGACAGGAACAGCTCGGCCCTGTTCACGTGGACGAGGGGGACGTGGAAATGCTCCCCGAAGGTGTCCACCACTTGTTCGGCCTCGCCCGCTCGCATCAGCCCGGTGTCGACGAACACGCACGTGAGGTTCTTTCCGATGGCCTTGTGGACGAGGAGGGCAGCCACGGCGGAGTCCACACCTCCTGACAGGGCGCACAGCGCTTGGGCCTCACCCACCCGCAGGCGGATCCGCTCGACCGCGCGCTCGATGACGTTGGCCGGCGTCCATTCCGGCAGGAGCCCGCAGGCGTCATAGAGGAAGCGCTTCATGATCTCCAGGCCTCGAGCGGTGTGGGCGACCTCGGGATGGAACTGCACTCCGAACAGCCCATGCTCTGAATCCTCCATGGCAGCGACTGGCGTGGACTCGGTCCTGGCCGTCACCTCGAAGCCCGCCGGGGCCTGGGTAACGGTGTCCGAATGGCTCATCCACACGGTCTCCTCGGACCGGAGGTCCTTGAACAGGAGGCCCGGGCCTTGGACTGAGAGCCCTGTGCGTCCGTACTCTCGCAACCCGGTCGGTTCGACCTGGCCGCCCAACGCCCGGGCCATGGCCTGCTGTCCGTAGCAGATGCCCAGAACCGGAACTCGCAGGGTGAACAGGTGGGGGTCGACCGCAGGCGCGCCCGATTCGTACACGGAGGCCGGCCCCCCCGACAGGATCACCCCCGCCGGCCGGCGGGCTTCGAGCTCGCCTACGGGGGTGTCGAACGGAACGATCTCCGAGTACACGTGGCACTCTCGCACCCGACGCGCGATGAGTTGCGCGTACTGTGCCCCGAAGTCGACGACCAGGACCGGGCGCGGATCCGCCATGGGAGCCCTACTGCGCCCCCACCCGTTGAGCCGCCTGAAGCGACTTGCCTTCGGTCTTGATGGCCGGGGCGACGATGACCTCCGCCTTCTGGAATTCCCTGATCGTGGCGTACCCCGTGGTGGCCATCGAGGTCCGAAGGGCCCCGAACAGGTTCAGCGTGCCGTCGTTCTCGTGGGCGGGGCCGACCAGGATCTCCTTCAGGCTCCCGATCCGCTTGGTGGCGACCCGAGCCCCGCGGGGAAGGTCCGGGTGAAAGGTGGCCATGCCCCAATGGAACCCCCGGCCGGGGGCCTCGTACGCCCTGGCCAGCGGGGAACCGATCATCACGGCGTCGGCGCCGCACGCGACGGCTTTGGCGATGTCTCCTCCCGTCCGCATGCCGCCGTCGGCGATCACGTGGACGTACCGGCCGGTTTCCCTGAGGTGCTCCATCCGGGCCCCGGCCGCGTCGGCGATGGCCGTGGCCTGGGGTACGCCCACGCCCAGGACGCCTCTTGTGGTACACGCTGCGCCCGGGCCCACGCCCACGAGGACCCCGACTGCTCCCGTTCGCATCAGGTGCAGGGCCGTCTGGTAAGAGGCGCAGCCGCCGACGATCACCGGGATGTCGAACGTCGAGATGAACTGCTTCAAGTTGAGGGGCTCACTCCGGGTCGAAACGTGCTCGGCCGATACCACGGTTCCTTGGATCACCAGGATGTCGAGCTCTGCCTCGAGCACCAGCTGGGCGTGAGTGCGGACCCGCTGGGGCGTGAGGGAAGCCGCGGCCACCGCCCCCAGCTCTTTGATCTCGCTGATCCGGCGGCCGACCAGCTCTTCCTTGATGGGTTCCCGGTACAGCTCCTGCATCCGCCCCGTGGCCTTCTCGTCGGAGAGGCCGGCGATCTCGTCGAGCACCGGCTCGGGATCCTCGTACCGAGTCCACAGACCCTCGAGGTTGAGAACCCCAAGGCCTCCGAGGTTCGCGATCTGGGCCGCCGAGGCGGGCGAGACCACTCCGTCCATGGCCGCGGCCATCATCGGGAGTGAGAACGTCCAGGCGTCGATCTCCCAGGAGATGTCCACGTCGTCGGGATCGCGGGTTCGCCTCGAGGGCACGATGGCGACCTCGTCGAATCCATAGGCTCGCCTGCCGGTCTTCCCCATTCCTATCTCGATGTCCATGCCACCCCGCCTCTCTACCAACTGTCGCGCTCGGTCCAAAACAGGAAACGCCCGCCCGGGGAAGGGCGGGCGTCACCTGGCTGCATGACAAGACGTTACCAGGGCACAACCGAGACAGTCGACGCTCCCGACGAGCCGCTCATTCGGCTAAACGAGTCGGAGCGAGTGTGACCGGCCGGCCGCCGCCAAAGCGGCCACGCGATTCGAAACGCCCAACTTCCGATAGATCCGGGTGAGGTGCGTCGTGACTGTCCGCTCGCTCATCCCGAGTCGCCTTCCGATCTGCCGGGCGGTCAGACCATCGGCCGCCGCCTGGATGACCTGCCGCTCACGGGGGGTCAGCGGAGGCTCCATCTTGCGCTGGTGATCTATCCCCTCGGCGATGGCCCCGAGGCGGCCCGGTGGCAGCCCGGCCAGCACGATCTCGTCTCGCGCTGATCTGCGCAGGGCGTCGACGAACTCCTCGGGCGTGGCGCACTTGTCGACGAAGCCGTCGGCTCCGGCGAACAGGGAGCGAGAGACGGTCATCTCGTCCACCTCGGGGCCCATGGCGAGCACGATGAATGTGGGAAGGGTGTCGCGAATGGCCCGGATGAGCCAGAAAGCGTCTCGTTCACCGTGCAGGGCGACGCTGATGAGGATGATCACGCTGGAGGGAGTGACGACGCGCCGGAGCCCGTCCAGGGCCCCTTCGGCCGTGTCAGCTTCCAGAACGACCTCCATGTCTGGTTGCTTCGAAATGAACATGCTGAGCGCCGCGCGGATCACGTGGAGTGGTTCCACCACGACGACGGCCAGCCGGGTGCGAGCTTGGGAACCGCGACGCGGAGGAGCCAGGATCGACGTGGAACTCATTGGGCATCGACGACGCCGAGAGCCAGCGCCTGCTGTGCCGCCTGCACCCTGTTGCGGATCCCCAGCTTCGCGTAGACGTTGGCGATGTGCGATTCGATGGTGGAGAGGGAGACCTCCAGACGAGCTGCCACCTCCTGGCTCGTCATCCCTTCCGCGATCAACCGCAGGACCTCTCGCTCTCGAGGGGTCAGCTTCCTTGCGTCGTGCACACCCTGCCTGTTCTTCCTGGTGAACCAGGTCGATGACGCGGCCTGCTTCGGGTCGCGCTCCCGCGCCGACTCCCCCGTGCCGGCCGCCATTGCCTCGATGGCGCCGGCGATCTCCTCAGCAGGGGTGCTCTTCTCGACAAACCCGTCCACGCCGACCCTGACCGCCTCGAGCTCTGCGTCTCGTTCGTCGCTTCCGGTGAGCACCAGGATCTTGATCCACGGCTCCTCCTGGCGGAGCCGACGCACGACCTCGAACCCGTGAAGTCCCGGCAGCACCAGGTCGAGGACCAGAACGTCAGGGCGGAGCCTCCTGCATACAGCGAGGGTCTCTGGGCCATCGGCGGCCTCACCGACGATCTCGATGTCCGATCGCTCGGCCATGACCAGCCGGAGCATGTACCGGACCAAAGGGTGATCGTCCGCGATCACCAGACGAACTGATCGGCCAGGGCCCCCCACGCCCTGTCCTCTCGCGTCCCTCTCGCCACCATCGCCGGCTTGGATCAGGGACCCCTTTCTCACCATCACGCCCTGATACTAGTCTATCTTAACTAGTTATCCTCCACGGTGGGTGGTACCCGAAGCAACGAGCGAGAAACCCATGCAGGGCGGTCTCTCAGAACGCGGCCAGGCGGGCGGTCTCGTCGATGTAGCCCATCTCGCCGAGCCTGTCCAGGATGAGCTGGAGGGATTCCACCGGCACCTGGCTCATCGTGTCGACGTAGATCTCCGGGCTCTGGGGCGGCTCGTAAGGATCATCGACCCCGGTGAACCCAGTGATCTCGCCGGCCAGGGCCCTGGCGTAGAGGCCCTTCACGTCCCGCTTGGCACACTCCTCCACGGTCGCGTGGACGAAGACCTCTACGAAGTCCTGGATCATGGCCCTGACCTGGTTACGGGTCTCCCGGTACGGCGAGATGGCAGAGACGATAACGGCGATCTCGTTGCGCGTGAGGAGGTTCGCCACGAACCCGATCCGCAAGATGTTCGTATCTCGGTCCTCCTTGGAGAATCCCAGGCCCTTGGACAGGTTCGTCCGAACCACGTCCCCGTCCAGCATCTCCACCTTGATGTTCCGCTTGCGCAGCTCGTGATACAGCATCTCGGCCAGGGTGGACTTGCCAGCTCCCGACAGACCGGTGAACCACACCGTGAACCCCTTCTGCTCAGGATGCTGCGTCACAGAAAGCTCCTTCCTTGCGCCCCAACGGGGGCCTCCAGGCCGTAAAGGGAGAGCAGCGTCGGGCCGACGTCGATCAGGTGCAACCCCTCCCGTCGTCCCGTCGGCTGACCTGGAGCGCCCACCATGGCGAATACTCCGGTCCGGTCGTGGTTGGCCCCATCGGGACCGGTGTCGTTCTCATACGTGAACACCCGTCCCGTCCCCACCTGGCCGACTGAACGCCATTCCAGGTCGCCGAAGTACACGATGAGATCGGGGGCAACGCCTCGAACCTCCGGGTACACGTCCTCCGGCTTGAACACCTTGGTGCCGAGAGGCTCGCCGTCCGGGCCAGGCATCGCCTCGAGCTTTTCGACCAACTCGTCGCGAACCTCCTCGTATCGTGAAGGATCGACCGTGCCCTGCGGCTCGCGGCCCTTCACGTTCAGGAACAGCCGGCCGTAATAGCCGCCGTCGCCCCAGGCCACGGTCTTCGGCCAGTCGACGACCGCCTTGGCGATGGGGGTGGGGCCGTCCGGCTCCTGGTCGAACCGCAGGTATCCTTCGGAGGCCAGCCACTCGTTGAAGCACACACCACCCACCATCCGCCGGGCTCCGTGGTCGGACATCACGACGACCACGGTGTTTTCGGGAAGGGTCTCCACCAGGGCTCCGATCTCCCCGTCCAGGAACCGGTAATAGTCCTGGAAGGCCGTCTCGAACCGGTTTCCTCGCGTGTACCTGGGGTGCTGCGGGTCGAAGTGCTGCCAGAACACGTGGTGGAGGCGGTCGGGGCCCATCTCGACCAGCATGAAGAAGTCCCAGGGCTTGCTCTTCACCAGCCGGCGGGCTACACGGAACCGGCGTTCGGTCATCCTGAAGACCTGATCGAGGACGTGCTCCTCCCCTTTCTCTCGGAAGTTCGGGATGTCGAAGATGTAGGGCTCGCCCCCGAGCTCCTCTTCGATCTCACCCCTCAGGTCGGCCGGGTAAGTGAACGAATCGGCCGACGGTGGGGTGAGGAAACACGAAACCCGCCATCCCTCCAGAGGCCGGGGCGGGTATCCGGGGGGGACCCCGATCAACAGAGACTTCAGACCCTGGCGACCGAGGACGTCCCAGACCTGAGGCTCCTTCACGGCTGTGCTGGTGGCGATGGAGAGACCCTCATACGTCGTGTCCTTGCGATTGCGCATCCCATAGATCGCCAGCTGACCGGGTGTCTTGCCGCTCATCGCGCAGGCCCACGCGGGGATGGTGATAGGCGGGGTGATGCTGGCGAGATCCCCGAAGATGCCGCGCGACAGCAAGGCGTTGATGTTCGGCACCTCGTCGGCGAGCTGGTCGAACAGGAGCTGGGGGGTTGCGCAATCCAACCCGATCACCGCTACCCGAGCTTCCTGCCTCATCGGTTTCATCGTTTTCCCGTCGAAAGCCGATCGATCCGAAATTGAGAGGTTGATCCGAATCCAGCGCCGACCCCTGTCACCAGTTGGAAAGGGGTCCGCGCCACCAAGCAGCCCAGGTATTGTAGCCAGGCATGAACGCCCTCCGGCGGGTGCTGTATGTGGAGGCGGGGGTGTGGGCCGCGTGCGGCGCGGCAATGGCGCTGGCGCCTCGGTTCGTGCTGGTCACGCTGTTCACTCAACCACCCCTGGGTGAGTCCGCGTGGCTCCGCCTGTACGGGATCCAATCCGTGGGCCTGGCCATGCTGATGGTCCTGGTGGCGCACCGGATCGAGCAGCTGTGGTGGTGGTCCTGGGCGTTCGCCCTGGTCACCGCGGGAACGGCCGCCCTGGCGGTGCTGAATGCCGCCTTCGGGCTGGCACGCAATCAATCGGGCGCCCTGTGGTGGATCTTCGGCATCGTGGCTCTGGCGTTCTCCTTCGGACTCCTCTATGGGCTGTTCGTCTCGTCCAAGGAGCAACCGTTCCCCGGTTAGCGCTGCCCGCGCGTTACCGATCGCCCGTGGACGTGGTGTCGCTGAGAGAACGGAACGGCTCCGGCTCGTAAGCCTCCAGCGCTCGGAACCACCCGCCGTGAAGGAGGTCCCTGATCACGGGATCGTCCCGGCCCAACCAGGCCAGGTGACGCAGGGCGTGCTCGACCACGTGGTCGATCTCGATCGTAGGGGGAGGGTCGAAGGCGGTCCCTCGGGCGAGCTCGCGGCGCCGCACCTCGGTAGCCTGAAACCCCAGGGCGGCGGGATCGGAGTCCTCCAGCACCGCCAGGTAGGTGACGACCAGGCGCCCTTGCTCGAACCGCCAAGAGGTCGAATGAACCGCGATGGGGTGTACGCCGTAGCCCTTCAGGGTCGAGGCCACGGCATCCCCGGGGTGGCCCGATCCACCGCCGTCCACCTGGAGCGAAGGCCTGGCCCTGGGACGGAGCCACCAGATCTCCCCACTCCTGAGGTAGACCGGCAAGATCTCGATGACCGTTCCGCGGCGATCTTCCGCCCCGGCGACCTGCTGGATTGCTCCCGCCAGCCGGGCGGCGACGTCGCCGTTCTCTACTTGCCCGGCTGCCCGCGTGTTCTCGGCCAGCCGTTCGTTCAACAGCGTGAGCATCCGCCCTGCAACGGTCGGCTCGGCGTGCAGGAGGCGAAGGAAGGGCTCTCGGCCGAACTCGAAGACCGCCGTCGAACCCTCCGCGACCGCGTCCGCGGTCCGGGGACCACCGTCCAGCAACCCCACCTCACCGAACACTTCGTGCGGGCCCGCCCGTCCCAGCAGCACCTCCGCGCCCCCATCCCTGGCGGCGACGATCCTGACCGCCCCGTGGGCCACGATGTATACGCTGGTGCCCGCATCACCTCGCCGGAAGATGGCCTCGCCGTCCTCGAACCGTTCCTCCGCAGGCGGCTCCAAAGCCTCGAGGATCTTCGAGCCGAGATCGGCAAGCGGACCAGAGCCGGACTCGAGGAGGGAGGACACGTCGGGCCTGGCGAGGAACGCTGTACGGTGGCCTTCATCCTCGAGGCCGTCCACCATAGCGTTGACGATGGCGGCCGCGTGCGCCCTCTCGATCTCGGCTTCCCAGAGTCGGCCGGCGGCCGTGAGAGCCTGGGACGCGACGCGCGCGGCTCGCCATTCGAGCATTCGATCGCCCGCAGACCGAGCCTCATCCTTGACAGTTCGGGCCCGATCCAGGACTTTCTCCCAACGACCCGTGAGCGAGGCGGCAGCGACCAGCCCATACTCGGCCCAGTTGGCGAGCAACTGACTCTCTCCCGCGGCCAGCTCGCTCAGCCTCCCGGCCGCCGAGCGAAGTTCGTCGGGGTCCTCCCTCTCCTCCCACGCAAGGATCTCCAGCTGGCCGTTCTGCATCAGATCGAGCAGCACACCATCGGATCGCTCCTGGCTCTCTCGGAAGAGCTCGACGGCGCGCCGTTTCTCCCCTCGGTGGATCGCGAGCCATCCCGCCAGCATGTAGAGGCGGGGAATGCCGAACTTGGTCCCCATCCGCTCGGCGAGGGCGAAGCACTCGTCGAGCTCGGACTGGACGAGGTCGAAGCGGCCGAGCTCGCCGAGGAGACCCGCTCGGAACCCCCGCATCGCTAGTTCCAGCCGCGGTGTGCGTATCTCGGTGGCGATGCGCACGGCCTCCTGCATGCCGGCCAGGGCTCCTCCCATCTCACCGGCTTGGAACTTCGCTATCGCCCTGCCGAGGGCGAACCCCTCATCCCGCCGATTCCCAACCTCGCGGCACCCCTCGACGGCCTCGTCGAAGGCATCGAACGCTTCGCTCAGCCGCCCCTTGAAGAACAGGACGTATCCGACCATGTAGAGGTTGTGGTAGACCATGGGGCGCTGGCCCAGCGACCGGAACAGCTCGTCGGCTCGCCTGCCCTCGGCCAGGGCCTGGTCCAATGGGCCCAGGAAGTACAGGGTCTCGCAGAGCCCGTGCCGGGCCAGCGCCTCACCGGCGAGATCCGACCCGGTCTGGGCCACTCGGAGGGCCTCCTCATGCATCGGCAGCGCTTCCCGATACTGCCCCCGACCGAACTTCAGCGTCCCCGCCGTGTACAGGAGGCGAGCGAGCAGCTCGGTGTCCCCCACTGAACGGGCCTTGTCGAGCGCATCGGCGAGGATCGTCTCTCCCTCCTGGAACCTGTCCTGAAGCCAGTGCAGGTGCGCCAGCGATGCCAACGACCGCGCCTCGAGGTGGCCGTGGGCCCCCGCGCGAGCACCCAGAAGCGCCCGTTCGTAGTCCGCCTGCGCCTCGACGAATTGACCCAGCAGCTCCCTGGCCTCTCCCCGGGACAGGGCGATCTCGGCGATCAGCGAGTGGTCTGTCGGGCCAGGGCTGCCTTCCGCGGCTCGAAGCGCTCGGTCGTATCGCTGGATGGCTTCCTGGGTTGCGAAAAGACGCCGGCTCCGGTGGCCCGCCAGCATCGAATACCTGGCGTTCCTGGCCACGTCGCCCGCCTGTTCGGCGTGGAAGGCCAGGATCTCGGCAAACTCCTCGTCGCGACCGGCGGTCTTCTCCTCGAACCAGGGGAGCACCTCGGAGTGCGCCTCGGCTCTTCGGACCTTGGGAATGCTGGCGTAGGCCACGTCCCTGGTCAGGACGTGATTGAAGATCAGCTCCCGTTCGTCCTCGATGACCGATCGCTCGCGCTCCCAGATCAGCCCCTTCTCGACCAGGGCGTCGATGGCTGCCTGCGCCGCAACAGAGCCCAGGCGCTCGAGGACCCCTTGCCAGAAGATCCTGCCCACGACCGCCGCGTCCTGGAGAGCCCGCTTCTCCCGAACCGGGAGCATGTCGAGCCGTGAGGCGATGACCCCTTGCACGGTGTCGGGGAGTGAAGCGGGCAGCGGCCGCTCGAGGACCCACGCGCCGTTCGATCGAACAAGCGAACCGCCCTCGATCACCATACGGAGAAGTTCCTGCGCGTAGAACGGGTTCCCCTCTGCCCGCTCGAGGAGCGGGTGGATCGCCTCGGGAGGCGCCGGGAGCTCATCGAGTAGATGACGGATCATGTGCTCACCGTCCTCGGATGAGAGCGGGGACAGCGAGACCGTCGTCGAGCTGCGAAGTCCGCCACCCCAGCCTGGACGCCGCTCCGCGAGGTCGGGCCTGGCCAGGGCGACGAACATCACCCGGCCGGTCACCCTGGCGGCCAGGTACTCAACGAGATCGAGCAGGCTCGCGTCGGCCCAATGGAGATCTTCCAACAGGACGAGGACGGGCCGTTCCGAAGCCAGGGAATCGAAGTAGGCCTTCCAGGAACGGGCGATGAGCTCCTTGGCCGCGGCCGGCTCTGCTCCCGCCAGGGGATCGGGCTGAACCGGGACGCCGATCGAGGACAGCAACACCTGAACCGTGCCGGTCGAAGGCTCAGCGGTTCCGAACCGCCCCTGGAGAGCGGCAGCGGCCTTCTCCAGGATGGCCGAGGGCTGGTCGCTGTCCAGGATGCCGGCGTCGGCCTTCAGGATCTCCGCCATCGGCCAGTAGGTGAGGCCCTCCCCATAGGGGAGGCAACGCCCCCTGACGATCCTGATCGAGCGGGCCGAACGGATCCGCTGGGCGAACTCTTGCGCCAGACGGCTCTTGCCGATCCCTGCCGGGCCGACCACGGTCACCAGGCTCGATCCACCTTCCCGGAGCGTCCGAGAGAACAGGAGCTCGAGAAGTTCCAGCTCGGCGTCACGGCCCACGATGGGCACCATGCCAACTGAACCGGGTTGCGAGACAGGACCGGCCGAAAGGTCGAGCTCCCCCGTGACCTCCCAGGCCGGCAAGGGCCGTTCGATCCCCTTGACCGGCACTTCCCCGAGCGGGCGGTACCCGATCAGGTGCCTGGTGTCCCGGTACGTCCGCTCTCCGACGACGATCGCACCGGGCGATGCCAGCGCCTGGAACCTGGCCGCGACGTTGACCGGTTCCCCGGTGACGAGATTCTCCCGATCCACGCCCGTCGCCGTCACCACCTCGCCGGTATTCACCCCGATGCGCATGGCCAGCTCGACACTGGATGAACCGATCAGATCCTCGTTGAGCTTGCCCAGCCGGCGTTGCATGGCCAGGGCCGCCCGAACGGCCCGCTCAGGGTCGTCCTCGTGCGCGGCCGGGACCCCGAACACGGCTACGACCGCGTCCCCGATGAACTTCTGCACCGTTCCATCCAGCCGCTCGATCACCTCAACCATTGCCCCGAAGAACTGGCGAAGGACTACCCGCAAGTCCTCCGGGTCCAGGCGGGAGGCGAGTTCGGTTGACGCCGTCAGGTCGGCGAACAGCACGGTGACGACCTTTCGCTCTTCGAGCTCGGGCTCGGCTCGAGCATCGCCATCAGCCTGGGGCGCCCCGCACACGCCGCAGAAACGGAACTCGGCGGGGATCTCGGCCCCGCAGGTTGCACAGATCCTGCCCAGGCCGGCCCCGCAGGTGCCGCAGAATCGGAACCCACGCGGGTTCGGCGTGCCGCATGCGGGACACGGCAGCTGGCCGGAGTCAAGGCCGGTCGAGTCTGCGCCGGAACCAGTCACGTCAGCCGCCACGTCCTCCCGGAGGGCACATGCGAGAGCCAGTTGATTGTCCGATGCATGCCCGCCCTCCGACAAGAAGAGGGGCCGGCACCGGCCCCTCTTCCGTGCTGCTGCGACCCTCCGGCCGAAGCACCTAGTGCATGTGGCCGCCGCCGGGCATGGCCGGCGTCTTGTCCTCCTCCTCCGGTTTCTCCACCACCGCGCTCTCTGTCGTGAGCACCAGCCCGGCGATGGAGGCGGCGTTCTGCAGAGCCGACCGAGTGACCTTGGCCGGGTCCATGATCCCAGCCTTCAGCAGGTCGCCCCACTCCGCCGTGGCAGCGTTGAACCCGAACGCACCGGACTCGGAGCGGATCCGCTCGACGATCACTCCGCCGTTGTGGCCGGCGTTCTGCGCGATGATCCGAGAGGGCTCGGCCAGGGCCCGCCTCACGATCGAAGCACCTGTGGCCTCGTCGCCGTCGAGACCGAGCTTGCCCTGATCCACGGCCTCTTCGGCTCGGATGAGGGCAACTCCCCCACCTGGGACGATGCCCTCTTCGATGGCGGCTCGGGTAGCCGAGACGGCGTCCTCGATGCGGTGCTTCTTCTCCTTGAGCTCGACCTCGGTGGCCGCTCCCACCTTGATCAGGGCCACGCCGCCGGCGAGCTTGGCCAGCCGTTCCTGGAGCTTCTCGCGGTCCCAATCCGAGTCGGTCCGCTCGATCTCGCCCTTGATCTGATTGATGCGACCCTTGATGTCATTCGAGTCGCCCTGGCCCTCGACGATGGTGGTGTCGTCCTTCGTCACCACGACCTTGCGGGCCCTTCCGAGCATGTCCAGGGCGACGTTCTCCAGCTTGACCCCGATCTCATCGGAGACCACCTGGCCGCCGGTGAGGATGGCCATGTCCTCGAGCATCGCCTTGCGGCGCTCCCCGAAGCCCGGAGCTTTCACCGCCACGGACTGGAAGGTACCTCGGATCTTGTTGACCACCAGCGTCGCCAAGGCCTCGCCCTCGACGTCCTCCGCCACGATCACCAGAGCCTTGCCCGCCTGGACGACCTTCTCCAGCAACGGGAGGAGGTCCTGCACGCTCGAGATCTTTTTGCCCACCAACAGGATGTAGGGATCCTCGTAGACGGCCTCCATCCGCTCGGGGTCGGTCACGAAGTACGGGGAGATATAGCCCTTGTCGAACTGCATACCCTCGACGAACTCGAGCTCGATCCCGAACGTCTGGGACTCCTCGACCGTGATCACGCCGTCCTTGCCGACCTTCTCGAAGGCCTCGGCGATGGTCTCGCCGATGGCACGGTCGGCAGCCGACAGCGCGGCCACGTGGGCGATCTCGTCCTTCCCCTCGACGTCGCGGGCCTGCTTGCCGATGTGCTGCACGGCGGCCGCCACGGCTCGCTCGATGCCGCGCTTGAGGGCCATCGGGTTCGCTCCGGCCGCCACGTTTCTCATCCCGTGCCGCACCATGGCCTGGGCCAGGACCGTGGCGGTGGTGGTGCCGTCACCGGCCACGTCGTTGGTCTTGGTGGCAACCTCCTTGGCGAGCTGGGCGCCCATGTTCTCCCA
>WNGB01002291.1_pt1 | contig 32249 bp, 34 predicted proteins | sample 5400681 | NCBI WGS metagenome assembly WNGB01 (sample SAMN13153367, study PRJNA577476) | soil metagenome | isolation source: 115 cm soil or saprolite under grassland replicate 2 | place: USA:California | collected 2016-06-15
GCGCTCGTGGCGCCGACCCTCACCCAGCGCCCGGTCGCGGCGCCCGCATCGCGCAGGCGCGCCTCGGCCCCCGCATCCGACGCGACGACGACCGCGACGGGCGCGAACACGTCCGCTACGTCGCGACCGAGGTCGACGAGCCCGTCGAGCACGCCCGTGTCGACGCCGATCACCACCTTCGGCCGGAGCTGTCGGACGAGCGCAGCAGTCCGGAACGCGTCGAACGGCGTCGCGTCGGCCGACGAGTACAGCGCACCGACCTTCCCGGCGGCCTTCTCCAGCGGCACGACGTGGATCGCCTGCGAGAGCAGCGAGACGATCAGCACGAGGTCGCCGTCGCCGAGCCCGAGCGCGGCGAGACGCGGCGCCAGCGACTCGGCCTCGTCCTCGACGTCGGCCTCGCTCACACCCCAGGGCACGACCGTGCCTGCTCCATCCGCGCCGGGAACCACCACGCGCCCGACACCCCAGACGCGGGGCGGGTCCTCGTACCGGGCGGCGAACGTCATCGGTGCATCACGCCTTCGTCACCCGCGGGATCTTGTGCGGCGGACCCTGGCGCAAGAGGACCGCGTGCTCGACGAGCTCGACGTCGGGCGCGACGCCGATCGCGGCATGCACCGCGTCCGTCACCCGTGTCCGCAGGTCGGCGAGCCCCTTCGGACCCTCCTGCGCGTAGCCGACGCGCAGGCGTAGGCGGTCGACCTCTCGACGGGAGCGCACGATCTGGAAGAGGCCGGCCGCGGTCTCGTCGACGCTCTCGATCGCGCTCCACACGTCACCGGGGAGCACCGACACGCCTTCCACGACGATCTCGTCGCCCTTACGACCCAGCGGCCAGATCCGACCGTGGGTCCGGCCGCACGCGCACGGCTCGGTCGTGAGCCGCACGAGATCGTCGGAGCGGTACCGGATCAGTGGCGCGATCTTGTCGATGAGCGTCGTGGCGACGAGTTCGCCGCGCTGGCCGTCGCCGACGGGCTGTGCCCCGTCCGGCTCGAGGTGCTCCGCGTACGCGCAGTCCTCCCAGAAGTGGCATCCGTCGTGCTCGGCGCACTCGGTGGCGGCGCCGACGTCGTCCAAGGCCGTCTGGATGAACAGCTCCAAGCCCCATGACTCAACACGCGCGCGAGCACGCGGGCCGATCGGCTCGCCCGCGAAGATCACCCCTCGATACGATGAGAACGTCTCTTCGAGGTCGACGTGCAGGCGGGTCGCGGTCTCCTCGATCATCATCACGAGCGGACCCGACAGCGTGTACCAGCCCGTCGGACGGAACTCGCGGCTGTAGCGGAACAGCTGCTCGACGTCGCCGGGCTGGTGATCGACGAACACGGGTGTGGCCCCGATGCCACGGATCGTGTCGTGGACGCCCGGGCCGCGGAACGTGAACAGACAGTGCATGAAGTGGTCGCCGGGCCGGCAGCCGAGCTCCCAGTACTCGCGCACGAGCATGCTCGGGCCACGTCCCGCGTACGGGGCGGGGGTCGGGTCGCCGGTGGTGCCCGACGTCGAGAAGATCGCGCTGAAGATGCCCTTCATCTGCGGGTCGGCCGGGTCGAGGCAGAGCATGCCGCCGTAAGGGTCGTCGTGGCGGTCGCGGTACGAGCGGATCGCGTTCTTGTCGAGGAACGGCACCTTCTCGTGGAAGTCGTCCATCGACCGGATCGCGTCGGGCGTGACACCGGCCGCGTCCCACGTCTCGCGGATCAGTCCCGACCGCTCGTACGCCCACGGGACCAAGTCGCCGAGCAGCCTCTCCTCGCGCCGGCGCTCGATCTCCTCGCGGGGCATCGTCTCGATCTCGGGGGAGAAGTAACGGCGCGTCGGGTCTGGCACGGGCGTGAGGGTACTGGCGCGCCGGCACCCGATTTGAGTAGCGGCTACTCATGCCCCCGACGTCGAGTTGAGCCAGGCTGTCGCCACCACACACATCGAGCCACACGCATCGAGTCACACACATCGAGGAGGAGCGAATGCCGACGGATTGGGTGGAGAAGATGAAGGAGACGGCACAGCCGCACGTTCCCGAGCCCGTGGTCGCGGTGGGGCTCCTGCAACCGGCCGGCACGTGGGGCTCGTTTGGTCTCGGCTACATCAGCCCCTTGGCCCGCATGTTCAAGCAGCGCGGCGCGAACAAGCGCACCGGGGGCATGGCGAAGGTGGGCGCGTTCAAGACGAAGATGGCCATGCTCGCCATCACGGCCGACAAGGTCTATGCGTTCAACGCCTCACCGAAGGGCCGGAATTGGAAGGTGCAGGACCAGGTCGGTGCGTGGGACCGGAAGGATCTCAAGATCACGACCGAGCCCGGCCGCCTCGCGACGAGGGTGCGCGTCGACGTCGCGTCGACCGGCGAGCATTTCGAGCTCGAGGCGACGACGGTCGGCACGAAGGGCTTCCACGACACGTTCCTGGACGAGCTCACCAAGTCGGCCTAGCCGCCGCCTCAGAACTTCCCTGTGCGGCCGTATCGGTAGTAGCCGGCGAAGGTCGTGTTCACCTCTTCGGGGATGGGCACGACCTCGCCGATCATCCGCGCGCCCCAGACGATCTCCGCGGTCCGCTCGACGAGGTGCGCGATGTGGAGAACCTGCTTGGGATCCTTGCCCACCGCGAAGAGCCCGTGGTTCGCCATGAGGACCGCGCCCCGATCACCGACGCGCTTGGCCACCTCTTCCCCGAGCTCGTCGGTGCCGGTCGTCTTGTAGTCGGCGCACTCGACGTCGCCGCCGACGAAGACGACGAACTCCTCGATCACCGCGGGGATCGATTGGCGGGTGACGGCGAACATCGTGGCGTACTTGGCGTGGCAGTGCATCGTCGCGTGGATGTCGTCGTGCATCCGCAATGCGCCGAGGTGCAGCGCCTTCTCCGTCGTGGGGGAGCGCTCGCCCTCGAGCACGTTGCCGTCGAGGTCGCAGACGACGAGGTCGTCGAGCGTCATCTCGGTGTAGTCGAGCGACGACGGGGTCAGCACCGCGTTGCCGTCGGGGAGGCGCGCGCCGAGGTTGCCGGCGGTGCCCTCGACGAGGTTGGAGCGCAGCATCTCCTTCGCGACCCAGAGCACCTGCTCCTTGGTCTCCTGCGCGGTGAGCTTGGGTGCTCCGCTCATGGTCGATTCCGCTCCGTGAGGCGGCGGGCTGCGCCCGCTCGGAACGTCGCTTCATCTCCGCTCATGGTCGATTCCGCTCCGTGAGGCGGCGGGCTGCGCCCGCTCGGAACGTCGCTTCATCTCCTGCCATCGAGCACCTCCGGGTTCACGAGGTTGTCAGGCTTCTCGCCGGCGAGCACGGCGCCGATGCCTTCGGCGATGAGCTTCGAGTGGTTTGCCTCGGTGTCGTAGGTCGCGCCACCGATGTGCGGGGTCAGGGCGACGTTGTCCATCGCGCACAGCGGGTGCTCCGGCGGGAGGTGCTCGCCGACGAAGTGATCGAGCCCGGCACCACCCAACTTGCCCGATTGGAGGGCGGCGACGAGCGCGTCGGTGTCGTGCAGCATCGCCCTCGCCGTGTTGAGGAAGATCGCACCGTCCCTCATGCGGTCGAACTGCTCGGCACCGATCATGCCCTCGGTCTCGGGCGTCACGATCGCGTGCATCGACACGACGTCAGCATCGGCGAGGAGGCCGTCGAGCGAGTGCGTAGCGTCGGGTGAGTAGGGATCTGCGGCGATCACGTGCATCCCGAGCCCTTCGAGTCGCCAACGCGTGGCGCGCCCCACTGCACCGAGGCCGACGAGGCCGGCGGTGCGCCCGGCGAGCTGCCAGGCTCGGAACCGCTGGTACGGGATCGTCCCGTCGCGATACGCCTGGCCTTCGCGCACGTCGCGGTCGGCCCGGACGACGCCGCGGTTGACCGCGAACAGCAACGCAACGGTCATCTCCGCGACGGCGTCCGCGTTCCGGCCGGGGGCATGGACGACCGGGATGCCCTTCGCGGTCGCTCCCGCGACGTCGACGTTGTTGGGATCACCGCGGCACGACCCGATGGCCCGCAGCGGCAGGCCGAGCACGGGCCCCTTGACCGAGTCCGACTCGACGACCAGCAGGTCGGCGCGCTCGGCCTCGACGCGCTCGGCCAGCTGCTCGGCGTCGTAGATCCGGATCGGTCGGTGGTCGATCCACGGGTCGAGGACGACGTCGGCGATCCCCTGCAGCGTTCGGAGGCCCTCGCCGCGGAAGGGCGCGGTCACGAGAGCACGGAGACGGGACACGAGATGATCCTCCGATCGGCGCGGGCCGCATCATCGCGCGGCCGTGACACGTCCGTCAGTGAAGGCTCCGGTACCGTCTCCGCGCATGTACCGGGGGCAGGGGTGCCCGCGTACGCGGCCATCGCGCCGCGTTCCGGGCCGGAACCGCGCGAGCGCCGCCGCGGCGATGGTCGTGGTCGTGGCAACGCTCGCAGCGTGGACTGCCGTCGCCGCTGCCGTCTGGGCACCACCCCGCGAGCCGACGTCGGTCGCCTCGTGCACGGTGCCGCGCGGCGCGCCGCGCGTCGTGCTGTTCGGGGACTCGTTGGCCTACGGGGCGCGTCCACGATTCAAGTCCGACGTCGAATGTGGCGCGCGCGCTCACGTCAACGTGATCGCCCAGCCGGGCGCCGCGCTGTGCGACTTCCGCAACGTGATCCGGCGGGAAGTCGGCGTACGCAGGATCGATGTCGCGGTGATCGAGTTCGTGGGGAACAACATCACGCCGTGCACAAAGGAACCGACCGGTGCACCCTTGGTCGGACGAGCGCTGCTCGCGCGGTACCGGGCCGACGCGTTCGACGCCATGTCGATGCTGACGACGGCGGGCGCCCACGTGGTCTTCGTCACACCACTCGGGCGCGCCGACACGACCGAGCCGCCGCTGGGTTCCGTGTACGAGGCGGTTGCGCGTGCGGGAGGCCGACGAGTGTCGATCGTCGACGGCGGCCGAGAGTTCCGCGACTCCGCAGGCTTCTATCGAGCACTGCTTCCGTGCCTGCCGAAGGAGACGTCGCTGCCCGCGTGCTCACACGGGCTGATCCGGGTCCGGATGCCCTTCGAGGGCTTCCACTTCTGCCCGGTGCTCAAGAGCGGACCGTGCCCGGTCCACGCAGCGGGTGCGGTTCGGTTCGCGAACGAGATGACAGCAGGAGTAGAAGCCGTGCTCCGGACACGATCCGCCGAGGCGCGTCGTCATGTCAGCCGGTCGCGACGAGATCGGACCGGAACTCGGGATGATCGCTGAGCCACTGTGAAGCCCGCCGCATGCTGGCCTCGTTCTGGCGGTTGATGAACCGGTAGATCGGGCCCTCGAACCAGCGGTACGGCGCCTTCGTGAGGTGGTACCGCTCCTCGAAGGAGAACCGTGTCCGGTTCGGGCCGAGCGGCTCGAGCTGGATGCGGCCGGTCTGGTCGTTGCCCGGCTCACGGGAGATCATCGTGTACGTGTAGCCGCGCTCCGGCTCGACGTCGTGGACGAGCTCGAGCGCCGCACCTTCGCGTCCGAACGGCATCTTGTAGATGACGCGCCGCAGCCGACCGTTGTGGCGCTCGTCGCCGGGCCACAGGACGTCGACGCGCTTGACCATGGGCGCGTACTCCGTCCAGCGGTCGTAGTCCTGGAACAGCGCCCAGATCCGGGACGCCGAATGCGGGATCTCGAACGAGTAGCGGTGCTCACGCACCTGACTATCGTGTCAGGTTCGCAACGGGCTTGCGGAGAGCCGTGCGGAGGATCAGGGGCCGATGCCGATCCACTACGAGAAGGACGACGAGCACATCGTGCTCATCACGATCGACCGCCCCGAGGCGAAGAACTCCGCCGACATGGAGCACTTCTACCTGCTCCGCAAGGCGTGGGACGACTTCGACGCGGATCCCGACGCGTGGGTGGCGATCATCACGGGTGTCGGTGACGCGTTCTTCACCGGTGCCGACCTGAAGAAGTACATCCCGGAGATCACGAAGCTGCAGGGCCAGGTCGCATCCGGCGAGGTGACCGAGATCGACGGCTTCCGGCTCGACGACGGGACGAAGGCGGTGCTACGCGGCGCCAAGATCTGGAAGCCGATCATCGCCGCGGTCAACGGCTTCTGCACGGCGGGCGGCATGGAGATGCTCGGCGGTGTCGACATCCGCGTCGCGGTTCCCGAGGCGAAGTTCGCCGTGATGGAGCCCAAGCGGGGCCTGTTCGCCGGCGGTGGCACGACCGTTCGGCTACCGCGTCAGATCCCGTTCCCGCAGGCAATGGAGTTCCTTCTCTGCGCCGACCTGATTCCGGCTCGGCGGGCGTACGAGATGGGCTTCTTGAACGCGATCGTTCCTCGCGAGGAGCTCATGGACAAGGCGTACGAGTTCGCGCACCGGATCACCGCGAACGCACCGATTGCCGTGCAGGCCACGAAGCAGAGCGTGTGGGAGGGACTGGCCCTGCCGCTCAAGGACGCGTACGCGAACGAGGCGGCGATCTCGTCGTACGTCTTCCAGACGGAGGACGCCAAAGAGGGCCCCAAGGCGTTCGCCGAGAAGCGCAAACCCAACTGGCAGGGCAAGTAGTGCGTGGAGTGGATCCGCGGGCGCCGTGCGTGATCGGCGTCGGGCAGCGGACGTGGCACGGCGACGAGGTCGGCGACGCCGGCGCGCCCGAGCCGCTCGTGATGTGGGAGGACGTCGCGCGCCGCGCGGCCGACGATGCACGGGTCGGCGCGAAGGCGCTCGAGACGCTCGACGCGATCGACATCGTGTACTGCCAGACGTGGCAATACGACGACCCACCGGCACGCTTGAGCAAACGGGTCGGCGCCTCACCCGCGCGGCGCTACTACTCCGGCATCGGGGGGACGACACCGCAGGTGCTCGTGCAGGACATGGCCGAGCGGATCCTGCGGGGCGAGGTCGACCTCGCGCTCGTGGTCGGCGCGGAGGCGCTGGCGACCCAGCGGATGTACAAGAAACGGGGCGAGCGGTACCCGTACAGCTTCAAGCCGGAGCAGAAGCGACCGTACCCGTGGGAGGCGCCGTTCCACCCGGCAGAGGTCGCGCACGAAGTGCTCCAGGCGTGGCTGACATTCGCGATCTTCGACAACGCGCGTCGCGCGCATGTCGGCGTACCGCTCCCCGAGTACCGGCAGCAGATCGGCGAGATGATGGCGCCGATGACGCGGATCGCGGCGGCAAATCCGCACGCGTGGTTCCGCGTCGAGCGCGATGTCGCGAACATCGTCGAGCCGCGCGACGACAATCGCATGGTTGGGTACCCGTACACGAAGTACATGACGTCGGTGATGGATGTCGATATGGCTGCAGCAGTCATGTTGGCGTCGCAGGAGCACGCCGACGCGCTCGGCGTCCCGTCGGACAGGCGCGTGTACCTGCGTGGCTGGTGCTACGCGACGGACCCGACCTACGTGGCCGAGCACGAGGACATGTGGAGGTCGCCGGCAATGGCGGCCGCGAGCGACACGGCGCTCGCGATGGCAGGGCTCAGCGCTGACGATGTCGCGCACCTCGACCTGTACAGCTGCTTCGCGAGCTCGCTGCACTTCGCCAAGGACGCACTGGGCATCGTGCACGACGACCCCCGTCCGCTGACGGTCACCGGTGGCCTGCCGTACCACGGTGGCGCCGCGAGCAACTACATGAGCCATTCGATCGGGGCCATGGCGGAGGTGCTGCGAGCGGACCCCGGCTCCTTCGGCATGGTCAGCGGCGTGGGCATGCACATGACCAAGCACGTGTACGGCATCTACTCGACCGATCCCGGTCCCGTCGTCCCGCCCGACCAGGCGCACGTGCAGTCCCAGCTGGACTCGGCACCACAGAAGCGGATCGTCGAGGACCACGACGGCGACGCCACGGTTGCCGCGTACTCGGTCGTGCACGGGCGTGATGGAGCCCCCGAACGGGGTGTGCTGGTGTGCGACGTCGGTGAGGGGGCCCGCGCCTACGCGAAGGTCGACGATCCGGAGCTCCTCGCCTCGGCGGAGGAGCGGGAGCTCGTCGGGACCACCGTCCGGAGCACCCCCACACCCGTCACCCTGGCGACCGGCGGCGATGGGCGCGTGAACCTGGCAACGTGGTGAGGACGCGACGGTAAGGGGGCCAGCAGAGATGGCATGGGATTTCGAGACGGAACCAGAGTTCCAGGAGAAGCTCGACTGGATCCGTGAGTTCGTCGAGCGCGAGGTGGAGCCGATCGACCTCGCGTTCGGCTCGCACGTGGTGTACGACAAGTCGCACCCCGTGCACCGCGAGGTCGTGCGTCCGCTCCAGGCGCAGGTGAAGGAGCGCGACCTGTGGGCGTGTCACCTGGGCCCTGACCTCGGCGGCAAGGGCTACGGACAGCTCAAGCTCGCGCTGATGAACGAGATCCTCGGGCGGTCGCACTGGGCACCGAGCATCTTCGGCTGCCAGGCGCCCGACTCCGGCAACGCGGAGATCATCGCCCACTACGGCACCGAGGAGCAGAAGGCGAAGTACCTCCAGCCGCTGCTCGACGGCGAGATCGTGTCGTGCTACTCGATGACCGAACCGCAGGCGGGCTCCGACCCGCAGCAGTTCACGTGCCGTGCCTGGAAGGACGGCGACGAGTGGGTGATCGACGGCGAGAAGTGGTTCTCGTCGAACCTGCGGTACGCGGAGTTCGCGATCGTGATGGCGATCACCGATCCCGACGTGCCCGTCTACCAGGGCGCGTCGATGTTCCTCGTGCCCACGTCGACGCCCGGCGTCGACATCATTCGGAACGTGGGGCTGGGCGCCGAGGAAGAAGGCGAAGGCTCGCACGCATACGTCCGGTACGACCACGTGCGAGTACCGGCCGACAACCTCCTCGGCGGCGAGGGGCAAGCGTTCGTGATCGCGCAGACACGGCTCGGCGGCGGGCGCATCCATCACGCGATGCGGACCGTCGGCGTGTGTGAGCGCGCGTTCGACATGATGTGTGAACGGGCGCTGTCACGCGAGACGCAGGGCGAGGTGCTGGCCCGGAAGCAGATGGTCCAGGAGAAGATCGCCGACTCGTGGATCCAGCTGAAGTCGTTCCGCCTGATGGTGTTGCACGCGGCGTGGACGATCGACCGGGTCGGCGGGCACAAGTCGCGCACCGAGATCGCGGAGGTCAAGGTGCTGACTCCGAAGGTGCTGCACGATGTCGTCTACAACGCGCTGCACATCCACGGTTCGCTCGGGACCTCGAACGAGATGCCGCTCATGGGCATGTGGTCGATGATGCCGGTGATGGGCATCGCCGACGGCCCGACCGAGGTGCACAAGGTGACGGTGGCGCGTCAGGTGCTGAAGCGGTACCAGCCGTACGAGGGGTTGTTCCCGCCCGCGCACCTGCCGGAGCGCCGAGCCGCGGCGCGCAAGAAGTTCGCGCACCTCCTCGAGCACGAAGTCGCCCAACTCTGATTCCCTTGTTGCGTTTCTGAGCATGCCCGGGCAGGTTCAGGCGGGACGTCACGAAAGCGAGCACGCGAGTGGCCGACACGACAGCAGCGCCGTGGGAGGACGTCGACGACGCAGCGCGCACGCAGGGGCTCGTCGACACCGACACGCTGGCCCGTTGGATGGACGGGCGTGGACTGCCCGGCTCGGGTGAGCCGATCGAGACGACCTTCATCAGCGGGGGCTCCTCGAACGAGATCTTCGAGATCCGGCGGGGCGAGCACCGGATGGCGCTCCGCCGTCCGCCCCGGAAGGTGCCCGAGGGCCGCAACGAGACGATGCTGCGTGAGTACCGCGTGCTCGAGGCGCTGAACGGCACCGACGTTCCGCACCCCGAGGCCATCGCCGCCTGCGACGACCCGAGCGTGATCGGCGCGTGCTTCTACCTGATGGCGCACGTCGACGGGTGGTCGCCGATGGGCATGGGGCGGGAGTGGCCCGAGCCGTTCAACTCCGACCTCTCCGCGCGGCGTGGGCTGGGCATCCAGCTCGTCGATGGCATTGCCCGCCTCGCACGGGTCGACTGGCGGGCGCGCGGGCTCGAGGGCTTCGGGAAGCCGGAGGGCTTCCTCGAACGCCAAGCCGACCGCTGGGTGTCGCACTACGAGACGAACAGGACGCGCGATCTCCCCGGGGTCGAGGTCGTGGCCGAGTGGCTGCGCGCGCACACGCCGAGCCGGTACGAGCACGGCATCATCCACGGCGACTACCAGTTCGCCAACGTGATGTTCTGCCACGGCGCGCCGGCACGGCTCGCGGCGATCGTCGACTGGGAGATGACGACGATCGGTGACCCGCTGCTCGACCTCGGCTGGGTCACGAACAGCTGGCCGCGTGACGGGGAGGACCCCGGCGATCGCGGCTACGTGCCGATGCAGGGCATGCCGTCGCACTCGGAGCTGCTCGCGCACTACGAGCAGGTGAGCGGCCGGCCGACGGATGACATCGAGTACTACGAGGTCCTGGCAGGCTTCAAGCTCGCGATCGTCCTCGAGGGCCAGTACTCCCGCTACAAGAAGGGCGGCCTCGACAACCCGAAGATCGAAGCGTTCGGCCCGATCGTCCTCGACCTCATGCAACGAGCCGCCGACCGCGTCTCTTGACGGCTACTCGCTCTTGTTGCGTTTCTGAGCATGCCCGGGCAGGTTCAGCGCGGCCAATGCGCGGCGCGTGAGCCGGTCGACGAGGTCGCCGTGCCGCTGGAGGTCGTCGGAGGTGAAGCGGAGTACCCGCCAGCCGAGGGCAGCCAGCTCGTTTTGACGGGCGATGTCGCTTCGCCACTCGTCGGGACCCGCATGGTGTCGGACGCTGTCGATCTCGATCGCCACGAGGGCGTCGGGATAGGCGAAGTCCGGACGGACACCGCTCCCGTCGGACAGGCGCACCTCCAGCTGCCGTGTCGGAACCGGGAGGTGGTGCTCGTGTGCGAACGAGTCGAAGCCGCTCTCGAGCGGGCTACCGGGGACGGGCTCCGTTGGGCTTCGCCGGGCCAAGACTCGCCGCACGGTTCCAGATCCGAGGCGTGCAGGCCCGAAGCGCTCGACCCGCTCCGCGACCGCCCCCAAGTTGTCAGCCGTCGACGCACGCCGTCATCGAAGGCTGCCAGCAACATCGCGTCGTCGCACACCGCACCCAGGTCGATAACCGTGCGCGTGACCTTTGTGACCGGGATGCCATCGATCTCGGTCAGGTCGTCAGGGTCGAGCCGCGTCGACTCGTGCCAGACGATGTCGGTCGGGTAGCGCCCGTCGGTACCGCCAGGCCGCGACCTCGGGCGTGGCGTCGTCGAAGCCCGGCAGTCGCCACAGCCGCGCTGCCGCACGGTGGGATGCGACCGCTGGACCGCTGAGGCACGCACCGAGCACTCGTTGCCGCCACGAGGGCGGGGTTCCGGCGGCCCGGTACACGCCGTAGTCGACGACTTCCCATTCACCGATGCGGACGCGGTGATCGATCGCGCTACGGGTGAAGCCGATGGATCCCGCTTGGGACCGTGCGAAGACGCCGTGTTGCCGACTCGCGAGCGATGCCAGCTTGTCGAGCTGCTCATCCCGTGCCATGTAGAAGAGCACTGCGGCCGGGGGATCGTGTGACGCCCGCGCTCGACCTGCCCGGGCATGCTCAGAAACGCAACAAGGGGGCTCAGGCTCGTGGGAGGCCGAGGACGCGCTGGGCGACGATGTTCTTGTTCACCTGGGTGGTGCCGCCGGCGATCGTGTAGGACCGCGCGGCGACGCGGCTACGTCCCCATTCGCCCTCGTCGGCGTCGGCGCCCAGCACGTCGGCCGCGACCTCGCCGACGTGTTGCATCGCCTCGCTCCACACGAGCTTGGCGAGACTCGACTCCGGCCCCAGCTCGCGGCCGTGCAGCGCCCCGGAGATCGCGCGCTCCGACAGGAGCTTCAGCAGCTCACCCTCCAGGTACAGCCGGGCGAGCCGCTGGCGTACAACCGGGTCGTCGCGCATCGGGGTGCCGGCCGCCAAGTCGAGCAGCGAGCGGATCTGCGCGCGCAACCCGAGATGCAGCTGCGCGACCCCGCCCCGCTCGTACGCGAGCGTGGTCATCGCGACCCGCCAGCCCTCGTTCTCGTCACCGAGCTGTGACTGCACGGGCACCCGCACGTCGGTGAAGAAGATCTCGTTGAAGTCGTGCTCTCCCGTGATCGTGGTGAGCGGCCGCACCTCCACACCCTGCAGCCTCATGTCGACGAGCAGGCAGGTGATCCCGTTGTGCTTGGGGGCTGCCGGGTCGGTCCGCACGAGCAGCTCGCACCAGTTCGCCAGGTTCCCCAGGGTGTTCCACGTCTTCTGCCCGTTCACGACGTAGTGGTCGCCGTCGCGCACTGCCGACGTCTTCAGCGATGCGAGGTCGGAGCCCGCGTCGGGCTCGGAGAAGCCCTGGCACCAGATGTCGTCGCCTCGCAGCATTCGCGGCAGGAGCGTGCGCTTCTGCTCCTCGGTCCCGTGGGCGATGATCGCCGGCGCGATGTTCGACAGGCCGATGATGTTGACGGTCGTCGGTGCACCGGCGCGGTGCATCTCTTCGGCGTACACCACCTGCTCCATCAGGCCCGCGCCGCGGCCGCCGTACTCCTCGGGCCAGGCAATCGCCGCGTACCGGGCATGCGCCAGCGCCCGGTTCCATCGGCGATGCCGGTCCAAGTCGGCATCGTCCGCCGCGCAGCTCGTGACGGGCTTCAAGTCGTGGAACTCGGCGGTGAAGTGCTCGTCGAGCCACGCGCGCAACTCGCTTCGGAACGCTTCCGCCTCCGCCGGGTACGTGAAGTCCATCCCCTGGCATCCTACGGGTGAGTGACGCTGATCCGACCGGACGGCGGCGCGACGGTGCCGTCTGCTCCTACGCGTCGACGCCTCCCCGCGCGAGCGCGGCGTCGACCTCGGCGGCCTTGCGGACGTTCTCGGTGCGCAGCTCCTCGGTCGAGCGCACGACGCCGTCGACCTTGAGCTCGCCCATGATGTGAACCTCGCCGAGCGTCTCCTCCATGTAGTCGGGGCCGTCGCCCGTCGGGACGAACCACCCGGTGGGGCACATGGTGAGCACCTCGACGAACGAGAAGCCCTCACCACTCGCCTGTGTCTCGAACGCACGGCGGAACATCCGCTTCGTGCGCGCCACCGCGCCGGCGCTGTGCACCGATCCGCGCGCCACGTACGCGGCGCCTTCCAGCCGTGAGATCAGATCGCCGATCAGGATCGGGTAGCCGTGGTAGGTCGCGTCACGCCCGTCGAGCGAGTTCTTGGTCCGCTGACCGAGCACGGTCGTGGCGGTCATGTGGCCGCCGGTCTCGCCGAACACGCCGTTGTTCAACAGGATGCACGTGACGCTCTCACCCCGCGCCGCGGTGTGCAGCACCTCCTGCAGCCCTTCGTTCACCATGTCGCCATCGCCCTGGAGCGTGAAGACGATCGTGTCGGGGCGCATGCGCTTGATGCCCGTGGCCACTGACGGGGCGCGCCCGTGCAACGCCTGGACGAGGTCGACGTCGATCGTCATCGAGAACATCGTGTAGCAGCCGATGCCCATCACGCCGATGGTGCGCGGCGCGAGTCCGAGCTCCTGGATCGCCTCCAAGTGGCAACGCAGCGCGAGCGGTTCGCCGCAACCGGGGCACATGTTGTGCTCTGGTGTGAGCAGCAGGCCCGGCTTGAGGTCGCCGACCTTGCGCGCCTGTGCCGGCGCATTCGCCGTGTCGAGGATCGGGCCGATCGGCTGTCGTTCGGTGCTCATCGTCGAGCCTCCTCAGTAGAGCGCGCGCTCGTTGTCGGGGAGCGGTGGGAGCTCCGCGGTGGCGCCGCCGCGATGCACCGCGAGCAGGCGCTCGCGGATTACTTCGACGTCGAGGAGCCGGCCGACGCCGAAGCCTGACCCGTCGGTCGAGATGCCACCGATCTGGACGACGGGCGCGCTGCCGAGAACCCCGAGGCGCACGTCGTCGATCATCTGGCCCGCGCACACCTCGAAGACGGCAACGGTACGAGCGCTCCGCGCGGCCGACGCGACGGCCTCGTACGGGTACGGCCACAGCGAGATCGGTCGCACGTAGCCGACCCTCTCGCCCTCGGCGCGCAGCACGTCGACGACATAGCGGACGAACTTGGCCGCGCTCCCGTACGCGACCACAACGGTGTCGGCGTCGTCGACGTAGTCGGCATCGACGCGCACCTCTTCGCTCTCGATCCGCCGGAGCTTTGCCGCGATGGTCCGGAGGTGACGCTCGATCCCCGGGCTCGGCTGCCCTTCCTTCGCGAGTCCGAGTGGTGACACCAAGCGCGAGGCGCCGGTGCCGGTACTCGAGCCGTCGAGCGCCCAGTCCTTCGCCGGCACCGGTCCGAAGTCGATCGGGTCGACACTCACGGACTCCTGGATGTGCGCCATCAGGTAGTCACCCAGCACGAGCACCGGGTTGCGCCACGTATCGGCGAGATGGAAGGCGAGCTGCGTCAGGTACACCGCCTCGTCGATGTCGACCGGCGCCAGGACGATGTGTCGGTAATCGCCGTGCCCACCACCGCGCGTCGCCTGGAAGTAGTCCTGCTGGCCCCGCGCCATGTCGAAGACGACGAGCGGCAGCTCGGCGAGGGTGATCTCGGCGAAGCTCTCCTGCATCAGCGATAGGCCCTGCCCGGTCGAGCCGGTCGCGGCGCGTTCGCCGGTCGCGAGCGCGCCCCACGCCATCCCCACGGCCTCGAGCTCGCTCTCGGCGTTGATGCAGGTGCCGCCGACCTCGGGCAGGTAGCGGGCGAAGTGCTCGAGCACCTCGGTGAACGGCGTCATCGGATAGCCCGCGAAGAAACGGCACCCGGCCGCGACGGCGGCGAGCGCGATTGCCTCCGAGCCCTCCATGAGGCGCCGATCGTTGGCGGGGGCGGCCACGGTCACGTCGGCACCTCGACGTCGGTCAACTGCGGCTCGGAGAAACGGAACACCTCGAAGCAGAAGTCGGGGCACACGAACAGGCACGCCGCGCAACCGGTGCATCCGGGGTGGAGCTGCGGGTAGCGGTATCCGATCCGGTTCACCGCCGCCGACATCGAGAGGACGCGAGGTGGGCATGCGGTGATGCACAGCTCACAGCCCTTGCACGTCTCGACGTCGATCGTGATCGTGCCGCGGCTCTTCACCATCGTCATGAGCGCGTCCTCCCCGCGACGGACGGTGCTTCCCATGCCGGCACCGCGAGCGGCTCCACCGACTCGTAGCCCGCCACGATCGCCCGCTCGTTCGCCTCGATGTGCTGCCGCCGATACGGTGGGATCGAATCGCGCATCCCTGCGATCGTCGCGTCCAATCCGACGAGACCGGTGATGCCGACGTACGCGCCGGTGATGACCATCGATCCGGCGAGCTCGTTCCCCAGCGTTGCCGCGATCTCCGTGGCGGGCACCCGGAAGACGCGGTAGCGCGCTTCGTCCAGTGGCGCCTCGAACGTCGCGTCGTTGACGAGGACGAGACCGTGTTCACGCACCTTGGCCTCGACCGGCGCCCAGTACTTGTCGTGCATCGCGATCGCCGACCAGGTGTGCGACAGCAATGGCGGTGCGCGCAGCGGACCATCGCCGACGACGACTGTGCCGTCGGTGTTCATCCCGCGCATCGCGCCGCCGTACACGCCGAAGAGCAACACGTTTCGCCCCTCGATCGTGGCACCCCGCGCGAGCACCTGCGCGGCGAGCTGCACGCCTTGACCGCCGATGCCGGTGAGCAGGCACTCCCTCTCGGTCATCCGTCCGACCCCAGTGCGCGCGAGACGAAATCGCTCAGCCGGTCAACCTCGTCGCGCGAGGGAACCTCGCCGCGCACGAGTGCGTCCTGCATCCGGCCCATCGCCAGGTGATAGATCGCGTCGGCGTCGGTCGACGGGTCGCTTCCCGCGTCGCGGACTGCTTCGCGCAGCGGCACCACGAGCTGCTCGCGCTGACGCGCCGTCTCGGCGGGAAAGCGGTCGGCGAGCCGCGCGCCGTTGATCGCGAACGGCCGCGTGTTCGCCGCGGCTTCGGGGTTGCGGGCCTGCTCGAGGATCACCTCGACCCATGCACGGACGCGCGCGCCGCCGGGCTCGAACCGTGCCATGCGACGCTCGAGCGTGCCGACGAGCCGGCGCTGCCCGTCGTCGAGGATCGCGAGCAGCAGCTCGTCCTTCCCGCGGAAGTGACGGTAGAAGGCCTGGTTCGACAACCCGGCCGCTGCGACGATGTCGCTGACGCGTGGGTCGATCGCGCCGGTGTCGCGCATCACGGCGTACGCCGCGTCGATCAGGCGCCGCACCTCCTCGGCGTACGCGTCAGCCCGCCCTTGGAGCGACCGCTCGGCGACTGCCCGCTCGATCGGAATGACGTTCTGCACTCTCAGAACGATATTCCGGAATGCCGGTGGGAGCAAGCGACCAAGGGCTGCCGACCGGGCAGTAGGTTCGGCCACCGTCGGACGGGAGACCGCATGGCGCTGGACCTGCAGCTTCGTGGCGTGGGCGACGAGCGGGCTCGCCGGTACGTCGCGGACGGCTCGTGGACGGACGAGACGCTCGGCTCGATCCTCGCGGCCGGGCTCGCCGAGGGCGCTGCGCTCGACCTCGCCATTTTCTCGGGCATGCGACCCTGGCGCGGGACGTTCGGCGACGGCTACGAGCTCGCGCGGCGCGTCGCGGGCGGCCTCCGCGCGAGAGGCGTGAGGCCGGGAGAGCCGGTCGCGTTCCAGCTCCCGAACTGGATCGAAGCGGCGGCGACGTTCTGGGCGATCGCGTTGCTGGGCGCGGTGCCCGTGCCGATCGTCCATTTCTACGGGCCCAAGGAAGTCGGCTTCATCCTCGAGCAGTCACGCGTGCGCGTCCTCGTCACCGCTGACCGGTTCGGGCACCTCGACTACCTCGCGAGTCTCGAGCAGCTGCGGCCACGGCTCGATGCACTCGAAGAGGTCTTCGTCGTCGGCGACGACATTCGTGCCGGCACCCAGTCCTTCGCCGCGCTCGCCGAGAGCGAACCGGTCGACGGGCCGGTCACGACCGACCCATCCGCACCGGCGCTGATCGCGTACACCTCGGGCACCACGGCCGACCCCAAGGGTGTCGTGCACTCGCACCGCACGATCGGATTCGAGATCAAGCAGCTCGGCTCGATGCAGGCGAGCCGTGGCCTTCCCGCGCTGGTGGGCGCGCCGGTGGGGCACGGCATCGGGATGCTGGCCGCGCTGCTGATCCCGGTGTGGCGGCGCGACCCGATCTACCTGATCGACGTGTGGGACCCCGCGACCGTGCTCGCGACCATGCTGCGCGAGCAGATCACGAGCGGGAACGGCGCGACCTTCTTCCTGACCAGCCTGCTCGACCACCCGGACTTCACCGAGGAGCACCGGCGCCTGATGCCGCACATCGGGTTGGGTGGCAGCGCCGTGCCCGCCGCAGTGGGGGAGCGGTGCGCGTCGCTCGGCATCTCGACCGTGCGCAGCTTCGGATCGACGGAGCATCCGTCCATCACCGGCATGCGCCACGACGAGCCACTCGAGAAGCGCATCCACACCGACGGGCGCGCGCTTCCCGGTGTCGAGATGCAGCTGCGCGACGACAGCGGCCGCGAGGTCGGCGTCGGCGAGCCGGGCGAGATCTGGAGCAAGGGGCCCGACTGCTTCGTCGGGTACACCGACTCGGCGCTCACTGCCACCGCGTTCGACGCCTACGGCTGGTTCGCCACCGGTGACATCGGCGTGCTCGATGCCGACGGCTACCTCGCGATCGTCGATCGCAAGAAGGACATCATCATCCGTGGTGGCGAGAACATCAGCGCGCAGGAGGTCGAGGAGCTGCTGCTGCACATGCCCGGCGTCGCGGAGGTCGCGGTCGTCGCGGCGCCGGACCCGCGTCTCGGCGAGCACGCTGCCGCCTTCGTGCGGATGCAGCCCGGCGGCGGTGGCGCCCCCGACCTCACCGCGATCCGCGAGCACCTCGACGCCGCGGGGCTCGCGCGCCAGAAGTGGCCAGAGGAGGTGCACGGGATCGAAGAGTTCCCGCGCACTCCATCGGGCAAGATCCAGAAGTTCGTGCTGCGCGACCGTCTCCGGGGGCGCGGCTAGTCACCTGCCCCGAGGTACTCGCCGACGAGCTCGTGACCCGCGTCGGCAGCGGCGCCGCGCCACGCGACGCGGCCGCGGCGGAGGATCAAGGCGTCGTCGGCGAGCGCGAGCGCACGCTCCACGTACTGCTCGACGAGCAGGATCGTCACCCCGTCGTTGCGCGCTCGCTCGAGCGCGTCGAAGACGAGATCGACCATCCGTGGGGCGAGGCCGAGTGACATCTCGTCGGCGATGAGGAGCCTGGGTGGCGCAGCCAGCACGCGCGCCAGGCTCAGCATCTGCTGCTCGCCGCCCGACAGGGTGCTTGCCTGCTGGGCCCGCCGCTCGGCGAGCACGGGGAACGTCTCGAGCGCGCGCCCGAGCGCGGCCCGGCGGTCGTGGCGCGGTACCGCGTAGCGGATGCGGGCCCGAAGGTTGTCGATCACCGAGAGGTGAGGGAACAGCGCGCGGTCCTCAGGGATGTACGCGACGCCGAGGCGGCTCATACGAGCCGCCGAGCGTCCGGTGACGTCACGACCCTCGAATGCCACACGTCCACCCGATGGGCGGACGACGCCCGCGATTGCCGCCGCGAGCGAGCTCTTCCCCGCGCCGTTCGGTCCGAGGACCGCAAGCACCTTGCCCTGCTCGAGGTCGAGGCTCACGCCGAACAGCGCGCGCGCTTCGCCGTACGCAACCTCCAGCCCGTCGACGGTGAGCAACAGATCGGTCATCGTGCTTCGTCCATGGCGGTGCCGAGGTATGCGGCCTGAACCTTTCGGCTGGCGCGAACTTCGGCGGGTGCGCCCCGCGCGAGCACCCTGCCGAAGTCGAGCACCGTCACGTGGTCGCACAGCCCGAGCACCAGCTCGACGTCGTGCTCCACCACGACGAACGCGACGCCGCTGCTGTCGCGGACGGTACGGAGCGCGGCCGCGATCCGTTCGGTCTCGTGGACGTCGAGCCCGGAGGTGGGCTCGTCCAGGAGCACGACCCGTGGCTCAGACGCAAGCGCCCGCCCCAGCTCGACGATGCGTCCGGTGCCGAGCGGGAGGAGCGGCACCGGCTGGTCGGCTACCACCGTGAGCTCCAGCAGCTCGAGGATGCCGTCAACTGCCATCACCTCGTCGTCCGATTGCCGCGCGCCAAGACCGATCAAGTCGTGGAAGAACGCGCGGTCGCGCCGATCGTGCACACGGCGCGCCACGACGAGGTGCTCGCGCACCGTCAGCTCGCCGAACAGCTCCAGTCGTTGGAACGTGCGCGCCAGGCCGAGGCGGGCGCGCCGCTGTGGGCTCGCTCTCGTGATGTCGACGTCGCCGAGCAGCACGGACCCTTGCCGGGGCCGGACGAGACCCGAGAGGACGCCGAAGAGCGTCGTCTTCCCGGCTCCGTTGGGGCCGACGAGACCGACGATCGCCCCCGCCGGCACCTCGAAATCGACACGGACGAGTGCGACGACGCCGCCGTAGCGGACCGACACGCCCCTGGCCGCGAGCAGGGGGCCGTTCATGTCACCGCGGCAGACGTCTGCGACCGCAGCTCGCGCCGGAGCCGGCGCACGCGGTGCCGGTTGACGATGTCGAAGAGGACGCCACGCGGCTCGCGCGCCAGTGCGATCGCGCCGAGGCCGAACAGCAGCGTCGGTAGGTCGACCCAGGCGTCCGAGAGATTGTCGGCGACGAGCTGGGGAACGACCGCGAACACGATGCCGGCGATCAGGGCTCCGAGCACCGAGCGCACACCCCAGGTGACGACGATCGCGAGCCACACGATGCCGAGCAGCACGTTGTACGACGTCGTGACCGAACGACCGATCGTCATCGCGTAGAGACCGCCGCCGAGACCCGCCACGAACGCGCTGATGCCGAATGCCAGCAGCTTCGTCCGAACGATGCTGATCCCGACGGTCGCGGCGGCCGGCTCACTGGAGCGCACCGAGGCGAAGACGAGACCGGTGGTCGCTCGCCGCAAGACCACCACGACGAGTGCGACCAAGCAGAAGATGGCGGAGAGGAGCAGGAAGAAGTTGGTGCGGTCGGTGAAGTCGATGCCGAAGAACGCCGGGCGCGCCAGCTCGACTCCCGCGCCGAAGTTCTCGAAGTCCTCACGTGCGAAGACGAGGTTCTCGACGAGCAGCGCAAAGGCGAGCGTGGCAAGCGCGAGGTACACGTCGCCGAGGCGCAGGCTCAGGCCGGCGACGACCAGACCGATCGGGACCGCGATCAGGGCCCCGGCGAGGAGCGCGAACCCGACCGGCCAGCCCGAGTCGGTGGCGAGCTTGGCCGCCGTGAACGCGCCGATGCCTGCGAGCGCGGCTTGTGAGAGCGAGAGCATGCCGCCCTCGCCGGTCACGAACGTGAACGTGAGGAACAGGACGGCGAGCGCAACGCCCTGGCTCACGACGCCGACCCAGAAGTCGTCGAGCCACAACGGCACCGAGAACAGCGCGATCGCGACGGCAAGCGGGCCGATCGCCGCTCGCCAGCCGCGGCGTCGTGGCGGTGCCGGCGCCGCCGGCTCCGCGGGACCCGCGCGCGGGTTGACCTCGAAGTGCTCCCTGCGCAGACCTTGGTACGCCAGCAGGAACGCGATCATCACGAGGAAGGGCAGGCTCGGTCGGAGCCCTTGGGCAAGCACGCCTTCGTCGGGCGTGAACTCGCGCGACACCTCTTGCAGCAACCCGATCAACAGCGCACCACCGAATGCGAGCGACAGGCTCGTCAGACGACCGACGACGACAGCCGCGAGCGCGCCGACGAGCAGGAACGTGAACTGGACCTCGGCGAGGCCGAGGATCGGCGCCAGCAGGATGCCCGCGAAGCCGGCGAGCGCGGTGCCCAACATCCACGACGAGGCGGTGACGAGCCTCGTGTTGATGCCGCTGATGCCGGCAGTGCGCGGCGAGTCGACGGTCGCGCGCGTCGCGAGCCCGAAGGGAGTCGCGCGCAACAGCGCGGTGAAGCCGATGGCGATGACCGCCGCACTGACGAGCACGGCGATCTGGTTCTCGTTGATGCTGATGCCCAGCACGTCGAAGACGTCGGCCGGCGCCTGGACGAGACCCTTCGGGTCGAAGACCTCGGCCTTGCTGAACGGGAACAGGATCTTCACGAATGCGGGGAGCGCGACCCACAGACCGACAGTCGAGACGAAGCGCACCTCGGGTGGTGCGTGCGTGAGCCGTCGGAACAGGACGAGCCAGAGAAACAGTCCGAGCAGCGGCGACACGACGATGATGCAGAAGGCAGCCGAAGCAAGCAGTGGCCAGCCCTGTTCGTTGCTGAGCCAGTAGTGCAACACTGCGATCGAGTATCCGATCGCGCCGTGGGCGAAGTTCAGGACGCGCGACGAGGAGTACGTGAGCACGAGCCCGAGCGCGGCGATCGCGTAGATGCTGCCGAGCACCAGCCCGGCGAGGACGAGCGCGTCCACCGGGTGACGATCCGGTCAGACGCCCTGGAGCTCGGACGGCTGGAGCTTGCGCAGCTTCCCGTGGTCGATCACGGCACGAGCGCAGATCCGCTTCCCATCGAACTGGGGCACGAACTTCCCGTTCTCGACCCGGACGTAATAGGTGCAGGGGAAGATCTTGCCGAACGCCTTCGAGAAGTCGACCGGGTCGAACGCGCCGTCGGCCGAGTAGTCGTCGACGAGTCGGAGGTTGGCGATGAACGCCTTGCGCGTCGGGCACTTCAGGCCCGCTTCCTTCAGGCCCCGGATGAACGTGTCGGCCGACAGCCATCCGATGTAGGGGATCTGTCCCTCGAACGCCTTCCCGGCCTTCTGCATCCACTCGGAGTAGTCGGCGAACGGCGCCGGGTTGGTCTCGAACGGGAAGAACTCGAGCCCGAAGTACACGCCGTTGATGCCCTTGACGCTCAACACCCGCTTGTCGTAGCCGCCCGGAAACACCACGGCTCGGAGCTTCACGCCGGCTTGGTCGAGCGCCGCGTTCAACGCGGTGTTCTGGAGGAAGTCCATTCCCGTGTAGAGCCCGTCGGCACCGGAGTCCTTGATCTTCTGCGCGACTCCCGTGAACTCTCGGTCGGCCGGGGTCAGGTCGGTGGTCTTGTAGGCGACCTTCAGGCCTTTCGTCTTTGCGATGGCCTTGGAGATCTGCTCGATGAAGGTCGCGCTGGCCGCGACGTTGGCGCCGACCAAGGCGATCTTGTGGGCGCCGAGCTTCCTCATCACGTCGGCGTTGCGCGTCGTGAACTCCTCGCTCGGGTCCTTGGGCTGGCTGTTCCGGAACGAGAACATGTTCGGGTACTTGCCCCAGTCGGCGACGCCGACGTGCCATCCAGTGACGGGGACACCCTGCTTGTTCAGATAGGCGCCGCTCCCCGCGGCCGCGCTCGATGCCTCGATGACGCCGAATACGTCCTGGTTCTCGACGAGGTCTTGGGCGGCGGTCAGGTTGCGCGCGGTCTCTGCTGCGTCGTCCGCGTTGTCGAACGTGATCTTGCGGTCGCCGAGCTCACCCTCTTGATTGGCCTTCGCGATCCGAGCCTCGATGCCGTCGCGCGCGCTCGAGAACGAGGCGGCCTGGGGCCCGGACGTCGGCACGATGCCACCCACCTTGATCTCGGTGTCGGTGATGCCGGGCTCGTTCTTGCACGATGTCGGCTCCTTGACCGGCTTCAGCTTCTTGAACCCGTCGGTGTAATAGGAGCCGGCGGCGCCGGCGGCTGCGGCGAACCCGCCGACGACCAGGCCGACTGTGAGCACGATCGCGCCGAGAGTGCGCCGGGTCACGATTCCCCCCGTGGTCAGCCGAGGGCGACAGCATCACCCGGCGAGGTCCCTGACGCAAGCGTCAGGGTTGCTCGTCGCGTCGAGCCGCGAGTCGCTCGACGATCAGGGTGCGCTGCACCTGTCCGGTCGCCGGCGTGCGAGGCAACGAGTCGACAACTTCGACGCGTCGTGGGTGCTTGTAGCGCGCGAGGCGGCCTTCGCAATGCGCGCGAAGTACATCGAGGTCGAGATCCGCGTGCCGTCCGGCCCGGGGCACGACGACCGCGCACACGAGGTCGCCCCAACGCGTGTCCGGCACGCCGACCACCGCGACCTCGGCGACCGCGTCGTGCTCGGCGAGCACCGCCTCGACCTCGGCGGGCGCGACGGTCTCGCCGCCGGTCCGGATCACCTCGCGGGCGCGCCCGACGATCGACAGGTACCCGTCGTCGTCGAGCGTGCCGAGGTCACCGGTGTGGTACCAGCCGCCGCGTAGCGCGGCCTGGGTGGCGTCCGGTTGGTCGAAGTAGCCGTCCATCAGGTACTCGCTGCGAAGGCACACCTCGCCGTCGTCAGCGATGCGGACGTCGACGCCGGGCGCCGGGCGGCCCACGGAGCCGGGCTTCCGGAACAAGTCGGCGTGGGGGAGCAGGGTGCCGGGTCCCGCCTCGGTCGAGCCGTAGAAGACGCGGGTCACCGTCGACGGGAACGCGTCGCGGAGCCGCTCGAGCAGCTCCGGGGGTGTCGCGGACGTGCCGGTGTCGGTCTCGCGCAGCGTCGAGAGGTCGTATCCGGCCCGGTCGTGGTCGAGCACGCGTGACCAGACCGCGGGGATGCAGTAGAGGCGCGTGGCGCGGCGGCGTTCGACCGCGCGCAGCAGCGAGTCGGCGTCGGCACTCGTGACGAGATGCACGGGCCGGCGCGCCTGCCAAGCGTTCAACACCATCGACCACCCGGCCATGTGGAACAAGGGGAACATGCAGACGGTGCCGCCGCCGTGATCGGTCACGAGGCTCGGGAACGACCGCAGGCAGCTCGCGCGGTGGGACACCACGACGCCCTTGGGACGACCGGTGCTGCCACTTGTGAGGAACATGACGTGCGTGTCGCGCTCGTCGAGGGCCGGTGAGACGACGTCATCCGGGCCGGCGTCCATCGCCGTGTCGAGCAGTGCGCCGTGTATGACCGTCTCGACGCCCCATCCCTCGGTGGGCGGAGTATGGGCGGCGTCGACGACCAGGAGCCGAGGGCGGGCGTACCCGAGCACCTCCGCGGCTTCGCCGGCGCCGAGACGGGCGTTGACCGGCATGAACGCGGCGCCGAGCTTGGCGAGCGCGGCGAAGATCGGCATCGCGTCGAGGGACGTGTCACCCCACCAGGCAACGCGGTCGTGACGCCCGACGCCCCGGCTACTGAGCACGTGCGCCACGCGGTTGGACCGTTCGTCGAGGTCCCGGAACGTCAGCTCGTCATGGTCGAGCGTCGCCGCGAGGTCCCGCGGTGCGACGCGTGCAGCGCGCCGGACGATGTCGCCGACGAGCAGGCCCATAGCAGGCGCATCATGGCGCGTCGTACAGTGCGGCGCATGACGAGCATCGTGCACGATGACGACGCCGACCTTGCTGCGCTCGCGGGCGCGAGCGTCGCCGTGGTCGGCTATGGCAACCAGGGCAGATCGTGGGCGCTGAACCTCCGTGACTCGGGTTTCGGTGTCCGAGCCTGCGTGCGTGCGGACGCATCACGCGACCAGGCCGTCGCCGACGGGTTTGCCCCGATGGCGATCGAAGAGGCGAGCGACGCCGACGTCGTCTGCGTGCTGGTACCCGACGACGTCATTCCCACGCTCCCGCTGCGGCGCAGAGCCGACGGGCTCACGATCGTCGCCAGCGGCTACACGCTCGCGTTCGACCGCTTCGATCCCGACGGCGACGTCGGCATGGTGGCACCGCGCATGCTCGGCCCCGAGGTTCGCCGCTGCTACGAGGAGGGTGTCGGGTTCATCACCGCGGTCGGCGTGCATCGCGACGTCACCGGGCGCGCTCGCACGCGCACGCTCGCGGTCGCGAAGGCGATCGGCGGGCTGCGCCAGGGCGCTATCGAGCTGACGCCCATGCAGGAGGCGATCCTCGACCTCGGCGTCGAGCAGGCGCTCTCGCCCGCGCTGACGCTCGTGCACAACACGTTCGTGAGCGTGATGCTCGAGCACGGGGTGCCTCTCGAGGCGATCGTCACGGAGCTGGTGCTGAGCGGTGAGGTGGAGCGGACGATGCGGCTCGTGCGCGAGGGCGGCTACGCGGCGCAGTTCGAGATGCACTCGCCGACGAGTCAGTACGGGCAGCTGACCCGGCGGGATGCCTACGTCGGCGTCGACATCGCGACCACGATGCGCAGGCTCGTCGACGACATCGAGTCGGGCCGCTTTGCCGACGAGTGGGACGCCGAGCGCGACGCCGACTACCCGGTGCTGAAGGAGCTGCGGGAGCGACACGCCGGCCCGGCGGTCCGAGAGTTCGAGGAGGCGCTGCGACGGGAGCTCGGGGAGGGCGCCGCCCGGGGTTGAGCCGCCGGGCTTGTCGCCAGACGCTTGCTATCGACAATTATTGTCGTTAGTATGTCGTTGTCATGAAGACGGTCGACGAGCTCACCGATCTGTTCCGAGACCAGGGGCTGCGGGTCACCCCGCAGCGTCAGGCGATCTTTCGCCTGCTCCAGGGCAACGGCGCGCACCCGACGGTGGAGGCGCTCTACGAGTCGGCTCGCGGCGACATGCCCACGATCTCCCTGAAGACCGTCTACCAGACGGTGCACGACCTGGAGTCGATGGGGCAGGTGGAGCTGATCCATCTCGGCACGGGCAGCGTCCGCGTCGACCCCAACGTCGAGCACGCCCATCACCATCTCGTCTGCACCGTGTGCGGACGGGTCCGGGACGTGCTCGTCGACGTCAGCAACCTGAATGTTCCGGCGCAAGAGCGCCGGGGCTTCACGGTTTCCGACGTCGAGGTGAGCTTCCGCGGCGTGTGCGACGACTGCGCCGCGGGGAAGGTCTCGTAAGCACAGTCGCAGACAACAAGGAGCACAGATGCCCGAACTGAACGGCAGCAAGACCCACGAGAACCTGAAGGAGGCGTTCGCGGGCGAGAGCCAGGCCAACCGGCGCTACATCTACTTCGCGCAGAAGGCCGACGTCGAGGGCTATCCCGACATCTCGGCATTGTTTCGCTCGGTCGCCGAGGGTGAGACCGGTCACGCATTCGGCCACTTCGACTTCCTCGCGGAGGTCGGCGACCCGGTGACGGGAGTGACGGTCGGCCAGACCGCCGACAACCTCAAGTCGGCGATCGAGGGCGAGACCTACGAGTACACCGAGATGTACCCGGGCTTCGCAAAGACCGCGCGCGACGAGGGCTTCGACGAGATCGCCGAGTGGCTCGAGACGCTCGCCCGCGCCGAGAAGAGCCACGCGGGTCGCTTCACCTCGGGGCTCGAGTCGATCAAGTAGCTCTCGATGCGTATCTCACCGTCGTAATCCGGGTTCGGATACGCCTCTCAGAGATCGGTTCGGACGGCCCCGGGAATGCCCCGGGGCCGTCCGCACACACACCCGACGAGGTACTCACGCCGTGGCAACCCACCTCTACGTACCACTCGATTCGCAGTACTTCGATCGACGGCACCTGGGGCCTGCGTTCGGAGAACGTGGAGATGGCGAAGCGCATCGCCAAGCCGCTCATGGACACAGTCGCCAAGTCAGAGAGCGACCTGATCGCCGGCGACTGTCACCTCGCGAACACGGCCATCACGGAGCAGACCGGCAAGGTGCCGCTTCACCCGCTGCAGGTACTGGCACGTGCGTACGGGATCGAGCAGGAATAGCCGTGCGCAAGCTCACGCATGCCGGCATCAAGGAGCTGCGCGAGTACGAACGCGAGCGCGAGGCGTTCCGGGCGGAGATCATCGCCATGAAGAAGCGGCGCCGCGTCGCGCTCGGTGATCTGATGACGATCGTGTTCGAGAACGCGGCGACGATGCGCTTCCAGGTCCAGGAGATGGCCCGCGCCGAGCGCATGTTGCGTGACGAGCAGATCGCGCACGAGCTCGAGACGTACAACGAGCTCATCGCTGCCGATGGCGAGTTGTCGGGCACCCTGTTCATCGAGATCGACGATCAGCAGGCGCTCCAGTACTGGCTGCCGCGGCTCACCGGCATCCAGGATCACGTGCACTTCGACGTGGCGGGCTCGCGGGTCACCGCGCACGAGGAGGATCTCGAGCGCCTGACCCGGGAGGAGACCATCACCACCACGGTCCACTACGTGAAGTTCGGCCCGTTCACGCCCGAGCAGCAGGCGGCGTTCGTCGACGGGCCGGTCCGCATCGTCGTCGACCACCCGGAGTACGAAGCCGACGTCACGCTGACCGACGAGCAGCGCGACGAGCTCGTCGGCGACTTCGCGGCCTGAGCCCTCGACACATCGTGCGCATCGCGGTCAAACGGCTCGACGCCGACCTCCCGCTCCCGGCGCAGCAGCACGAGCACGACGCGGGCTACGACCTGCACGCCCGCGAGGAGGTCGTCCTCGCGGGCGCAGGCGGGCGTGCCCTCGTGCCCACCGGCATCGCAGTCGCGATCCCGACCGGCCATGCCGGGCTCGTGTTGCCGAGATCGGGGCTCGCGCTCGACCACGGTGTGACGTGCCTGAACACGCCTGGTCTCATCGACTCCCTCTACCGGGGCGAGTTGAAGGTCTTGCTCGTCAACACCGACCCGCGGGCCGACTACACGGTCCACCGCGGCGACCGGATCGCGCAGCTCGTGGTGCTCGCGGTCGAAGCGGTCGAGTGGGACGAGGTCGACGACCTCGACGTCACGAGCCGCGACACGTTCGGCTTCGGCTCGACCGGCCGCCGCTGACCCCCGTTTTGGAGACCGTGAAGCGTCGATTCGACACCCTGGGATCTCCAAAACGGGTGGCGGAACGCCGCGGATAACGTGCATCCCCATGCCGCACGACCGGAAGTTCCGCTTCGGGGTCATGGCGTCGCGGGCCGCCTCGGCGAAGGAGTACCGCGAGCAGGCGAAGCTGGCCGAGGACGTCGGCTTCACGACCCTGTTCGTGCCCGACCACTTCGTCGACCATCCGTTCGCGCCGTTCCCCGCGATGGCGATGATCGCGGAGGCGACGAACCTGCGCGTCGGACCGCTCGTGCTGGGTAACGACTACAAGCATCCCGTCGTCCTCGCGCGTGAGGCAGCCACGCTCGATCTGCTCTCCGAAGGCCGCCTCGAGCTCGGCATCGGCGCCGGATGGATGACCGCCGACTACGAGAAGGCGGGGCTGCAACTCGACCGGCCGACCGTTCGCATCGCCCGCCTCGCCGAGTCGATCAACGTGCTCAAAGGGCTGTGGAGCGACAGCCCGTTCACGTTCCACGGCGAGCACTACCGCATCACCGATCTCGACGGGCAACCGAAGCCCGTCCAGCAGCCGCACCCGCCGATCATCGTCGGGGGTGGTGGCAAGAAGGTGCTGTCGCTCGGCGCGCGCGAAGCGCAGATCGTCGGCATCAACGCGAATCTTCGGCGGGGGGAGGCGAACGACCCCGACGCCGCGCAGTCCGCGACAGGCGCCGCGACCGACCAGAAGCTCGACTGGGTTCGTGAAGCGGCGGGTGACCGCTACGACGATCTGGAGATCCAGCAGTTCGTCGGGTTCGTCCACTTCACCGACGATCGGATGTCGTTCGCCAACGCGATGGCGCCGGCGTTCGGCGTGGAGCCGGACGTCGCCCTCGAGACGCCACTCGTGCTCGTCGGCAGCATCGAGAGCATGATCGACGACCTCCTCGCGCGCCGAGAGCGCTGGCAGATGAGCTACATCGTCGTGAACGCCGACTTTGCCGAGCAGCTGGCACCCCTCGTCGCCAAGCTCGCCGGGACCTGAGGAGCACGATGGCGCACGATCGCAAGTTCCGCTTCGGGGTCCAGGTGTCAAATGCAGCCTCGCCGGCGGACTGGCGCGACAAGGCGCGCAAGTACGAGGACCTCGGCTTCTCCACGCTGTTCATGCCCGACCACTTCATTGACACGCAGCTCGCACCGATGGTCGCGATCACGTACGCGGCGGCCGTCACCGACCGGCTGCGTGTGGGCATGCTCGTGCTCGGCAACGACTACAAGCATCCCGCGGTCACGGCGAAGGAAGCGGCGACGGTCGATCTGCTGTCCGACGGTCGACTCGAGTTCGGGCTCGGCGCCGGCTGGATGCAGACCGACTACGACGCGCTCGGCATGCAGTGCGACCGTCCCGGCGTGCGCGTCGACCGGCTGGCCGAGGCGGTCGCGGTCGTGAAGGGCGCCTGGGGCGACGGTCCGTTCAGCCTCGAGGGTGAGCACTACACGATCACCGACTACGACGGCATCCCGAAGCCGGTCCAGCAGCCGTACCCGCCGATCCTCATCGGCGGCGGCGCGCCAAGGGTGCTGCGCCTCGCGGGCAAGGAGGCCGACATCGTCGGCATCAACCCCAACCTGCGCGCCGGCGCAGTGACGGCCGACGCCGTCGAGAGCTCGCTCGCGGAAGCCACGAAGCAGAAGATCGAGTGGATACGCGAGGGCGCGGGAGACCGCTTCGACGACCTCGAGCTCCAGATCCGGTACTTCCTCGCGTCGATCACCGACGACGCGAAGGGCTTCGCCGAGGCCGTCGGGGGAGGGTTCGGGCTGAGCGCGGACGAGGCGCTCGAATCAGGGGTCGCGCTCGTCGGGACGGTCGACGACGCGTGCGACCGACTGGTGCAGCGCCGCGAAGAGTGGGGCGTGTCATACGTGGTCTTCGGCGACGATCAGGTTGACCAGTTCGCGCCCGTCGTCGCCCGCCTGGCCGGGACCTGACTCGTCGACCTAACGGCCGACTGCTCTGGCGAGCTGCTTCTTGGTCATCTTCGAGCGGCCGCGGATGTTCTTCTTCTTGGCCTCTTCGTAGAGCTGGTCCCGCGTGCGGCCGCCGGGCCCTCGATGCGAACGCAGGCCGCCCCGCCGCCCCGACGAGATGTCCTTGGTCGACGTCCGACTGGCCTGCTTGGCCTCACCGCGGCGTGCCCGCTCCTTGTTCACCGTGCGCGCCGCGATCTCTTCGGCCAGGTCTTCCGAGCGACCGTGCTCCTTCAATCCCGACTTGATGTGCTCGTACTGACGCTCTCGCTTCTTGTTCCATGCACGCTGCGGCATGGTCGGTACCTCCGGAATCGCGCCTCTCTCACGTGCGTACTACCCGTTCCGCCGCCGGACGATGCACGAGAAGCTTCTCCGCCCCGGGTGTATCCTCGATCGCTGACGCGGACGTGGCTCAGTTGGTAGAGCATCACCTTGCCAAGGTGAGGGTCGCGGGTTCGAATCCCGTCGTCCGCTCCAAGAACCTGTTGCGGTAGAAGACTCGTAGGGCAACTCGTTGAGTTGCACGGTTGTGAGTTGCCCATCATCTGCCCATCACTTGCCCATCAAGTCGGCGCGGCTGATCCCTCGAGCGAGATCACGCTGCGGTGAGGTGCCGGAACTTCGCTGGTCTGCAGTGGTCAAGCAGCGAGCAGCCGAGAGTCGCTGCGCTCTCACCACGCGGGGCGCGTCATTCTGTTGGGCTGCGGTCGGGCTACTGCGCCGCCTCCTGCGATCAGAGCGGTCTTCGTATTGTGAGATCCGTGTCCATTGAGAGCTGTTTCATCTGTGACAAGCATCGGCAGGGAGCGTCAGCCGAGGGCGGAATCATCTTTGAAGACGACCTCGTCTACGCGGGCCACGTCCATCGCCGGGACGAGCGTGATGCGTATCTCGGATATCTGGTTGCCGAGCCGAAGCGCCACGTCGCGGGGCTCGGTGATCTGACCGCCGACGAAGCTGGTGCTCTCGGTCGTCTGGTCAACGACCTGGCGAGGGTGCTGCGAACCAGCGAAGGAGCAGAGCACATCTACAGCTTTGTGTTCGGCGACGGAGCCGTGCAGCATCTGCACATCCACGTTGTTCCTCGATATCCCGGTACACCGCGTGAGTATCGAGGCACGCGGGTCACTGAATGGCCTGGGGCGCGGCGCGGTGGCCTCGATCAGATAGTCGCGACGTGTGACCGACTCCGAAAAGCGTCGTCGAATCGTCCGAGGTTGTCCCGAATCTTGTTGAAGTGAGGTGGCGGTCCCCCGCCTGAGACCTGCCTGCTGGTAGGTGTCGGAACCGCCAAGTCACCGAACAAGGAAGGGGACCGCCATGAAGAAGGTATCTGCTGTGCGTCTCGTCGAGGGCTTGTTGGCGATGAGCGTGTCAGTGGGCCTGGGGGTGATGGCCGAGATGATGGAGGCCGAAGTCACCAGCCGGGCCGGCGCGAAGCACGCCAAGTGCCCCGAGCGCGAGGCGGGTCGGCATGGCTCGGCGCCGGGGTCGGTGGTGCTCGGCGGCCGGCGGGTCCGGGTTGAGCGTCCTCGGGTGCGCAGCGTCGACGGCGACGAAGTTCAGCTTGAGAGCTACGCGACGTTCGGCGATGACGACCTGTTGGGCAAGGTGGTGCTGGAGCGGATGCTGGCGGGGTTGGCGACGCGCCGGCACCGGGCGGCCAATGAACCGGTCGGCGCGGCGGTCGAGGCCGAGGCGACCTCGACGTCTCGCTCCGCGGTGAGCCGCCGGTTCATCGCCGGCACCAGCCGGGCGCTCGAGGAGCTGATGAGCCGCGACCTGGGCGAGCTCGACGTCGTGGTGCTCATGGTCGACGGGGTGAACTTCGCCGAGGCGTGCTGCGTGGTTGCCTTGGCCATCACCAGCGACGGCACCAAGGTGCCGGTGGGGCTCTGGCTGGGTGACACCGAGAACAAGACGGTCGTCACCGCGCTGCTCGCGGATCTCGTGGCACGCGGCCTGGACGCCTCGGGTGGTCTGCTGGTCGTGATCGACGGCGCCAAGGCACTCGCCGCCGGGGTCCGCAAGGTGTTCGGTGACCAGGCGCTCGTGCAGCGCTGTCAGCTCCACAAGCGTCGCAACGTCGCCGACCACCTGCCCAAGGAGACCCAGCCGTGGGTGGATCGCAAGCTCGCCACCGCGTTCGCGAATCCGGACCCCGACGCGGGGTTGCGCGCCGCGAAGGATCTGGCTCGCAGCCTCGAACGCGCGCATCCCGACGCGGCCGCGAGCGTGCGGGAAGGCCTCGAGGAGATGTTCACTGTGCGCCGGCTCGGTGTCGGTGACCGTCTCGCGCGCACGCTGACGTCCACGAACCCGATCGAGAGCATGATCTCGATCAGTCGCACCACGGCTCGCAACGTGAAGCGGTGGCGCGACGGCACGATGGTCAAGCGTTGGTGTGCAGCCGGGATGGTCAACGCGCAACGCAGCTTCCGGCGCGTCAAGGGCTGCAAGGACATGCCCGTCCTCGTCGCCGCGCTCCGACGTCACGTCGAAGGTGTCACACCCGCGTGCAAGGATGAGGAGGCCGCCTGAACAAGAAGTGGGCCGTCACCGAACTTCAACAACGAACGAGACATCCTC
>WNGB01005362.1_pt1 | contig 32241 bp, 19 predicted proteins | sample 5400681 | NCBI WGS metagenome assembly WNGB01 (sample SAMN13153367, study PRJNA577476) | soil metagenome | isolation source: 115 cm soil or saprolite under grassland replicate 2 | place: USA:California | collected 2016-06-15
CCTTCGGGCATCAATCCTGTGATCGGTTGCTGGTGTTCAGCCAGCGCCCGGCGCACCTGGCGTTCGATCAGCCCGGCAATCAGTGCTCCGACCATGATCAGAAAGACCAGGGCCGCAATCCGCTGCGGGGTCTTCAGGAACAACGGGGTCACCAAGAAGAGCTGGTTCACTAGACGAAAACAGTGCTCCACCTTGTACTGGCCCTTCCATTCAGCCGCCATCTCCGCCTCCGATAGGGTGGCCGCTTTTCCCCCGGCGACCAACAGGTACACCCCATCCAGTTCGGCATCGCGTTGCATCTGTGCTTGGTCCACACTGTAACGCAGTTCCAGGGGCGCGGTGGGTCGGTCCGTAGGGTGCACCACCTCGATCGTGCAGTATTTCTGAGCCGGTCGCTTCTTGAAGGCTTTACTTTGCACCCGGCGGGTGATCACCTCGGGCGTCTTGTAATCGTCTTTGTTGACCAAGCCCTGTATGCGCTGCAGGGCAGCCTCGATGGCTTGCATGTCGGTGTCACGTCGGGCCGCCTCCCGCTTTGCCAAGGCCCTCGAATGGATGTAGAGGTGCCGCACAGACCAGTGACGGGTGGGGTCTTCGGGGTCCGTAACCGCGACGCTGTGCCCCAGCCCCCGGTAGCCTGTCCGCTGGGCTGTCGGCTTGGCAGACTCCCGCTTGGCCACATACGGCAGCGCTTGCCAGGCCCGCCCCGCCGCCAACAAGGCCCGCAGGCTCTGGCGGTGGTGGTCTTGAAGCGTCATGGGACCGATGTAGCCCAGATTCAGGCGCAACCACGTCAACTGGTTCTCGGCGGTGGGCATCTTCCGGTCGCCAATGAGAATAATATCCTCCAAAGGCAAGAAGCGAGCGAGTCGGGCATGGTCGCTGAAGGCTGCGAACTGGGGCGCATAGGTGGTGCTGTCCCCGGTGCCGCCATGCAGCACATCAAACCACACCGGCAGCCCCCCATCGCCAGCGGCGAGGGCGAAGAGCTTCAATGGCTGCAACCACTCCCCCGCCGGATTGTCTCCCGGCTCCAGGCGCGGGCCCCCCGCATCCGTCGGTTGGTCCGCACACAGACCAGCAAAGGGCATGGCCAGGGTGTCCGCATGCAGGCGATGCAAGTCGAGCCCATCGTCCCGGGCCGCCGTGGCGACCACATCGCCCCAGATGACCGCCCGCTGGTCATACAGCGCGTCCAACATCCGACCCGCCCGGTCCTCGTTCACCTGCCCCGTCCGCTCGATTTCGGGATACAGCGTGGTAATAGCAAAACGTTCGGCCCAGCCAGGCAGGTCATACAGGGCTGTAGGGTCGCTGAGCCGCGATTGGGTGACCAGTTCCGCCACCAAGCCGTGATCCAGCTCCGCTTGCTCAGCGATCGGACAATGACGATTCACCATCTCTCGGAACCCCAGACGTCGCAGCACCGGCGTGGTAAGCACCAGGGGGCCAATCGTCCGGGTCTCGACTTCCACCTCATGCCGTTGTGTCGCCATGGAAGCACCTCAACCTCAACGGAGAACTGCATGCTGGGGTTCCCGTAGTTTTGGAACGGTTATCAGTAATGTTGCATAGCACATTATGCCATTTAATGTTGCCCATGCATTTATGTTGTGCAGCGTGTGTAAGTATTGCTTATTACGATAGTTTCCTTTTCTGTATACTACATAACGTGGAAGACACTCTTTGACGCTGTGTCTTCCACGTATGGCACTATAACCCTTTCAAAAATGCCATCAACTCAGGATCCTTATGCCAATCGGCCTCCTGCGTTGGCTCCCCCATAGACGGCACGTCACAGCGTGCCAGTGCCTTAGCCTTCATCTCGAGATCGATTTCGGCGTAGATGTGAGTCGTATCCAAAGAGATATGACCAAGCCACGCCCGGATCGTGTTGATATCGACCCCAGCGCGCAGCAGATGTACTGCAGTGGTGTGGCGAATGGAGTGCGGGCTCATGTGTTTTGTTCGTAAGGAGGGGACCTGCTGGCTGGCCACCGCCGCCGTGCGTTCGATGAGCGCATGAATGCCAAAACGTGTGATGGGCTGCTGACGGCGGTTGAGAAACACCGGCTCCCTGGCCGTGCGATGCCCCAGGAGCGGCGTCAGGACCTGCACGGTCGCCGTCCACAGGGGACACAGGCGGACGCGGCGGCCTTTGCCCAGCAGCCGGACTGCAGGCGAGGTCTGCAACGCCAGATCTGCCACAGTCACCTGCGCAGCTTCACTGGCACGTGCCCCGGTGTTATAGAGGAACAGCAGCAACGCATAGTCCCGCCGCCCTTGCGCGGTGTGACGATTGGGGGCTGCGAGCAAAGCATCCATCTCAGCCTTGTCCAGGTAGGTCATGTGGGGCTGCGAGGTTTTTTTGAAGGGGATGGTGCGTATCTCGCTGCACCAGGCAATGTGCTCTGGGCTCTGCATAGCAATAAAACGCGCCAAGGCGTGGATGGCAGACAGTCGGACGTTCCGGGTGGCGACAGAGCAGCCACGCTGCTGCTCGAGATACCCCAGGAACCGCTGGATCACCTCAGGAGATAGCTGTTCGACGGCCAGTTGCTCGATAGGCTGCTTGACCTCCTGACTGACAAACGGCAGGAGCAAGACCAACGTATCACGGTAGCTGGCCTGAGTATTGCGGGCCAGATGGCGTTCGCAGACGAGGTGCTCCAACAGAAATCGACGAATCCATGGGCCGAGTAGAGGGGTCTGCATCATGATGGGCCTCCGAAAACGCATAGTGTTCAAAGCGGCAGCTCGCCTCTTGGAGGAGGTCGGCCGTCATCGTGAGATAGTGTTGGGTCCCGCGAAGATCCCGATGCCCCAAGTACGTCGCGAGTTGCGGCAGTAAGCGCTGTACATCGGCGCCCTCGCGATACCACGTCACGACCCGAGTCACGGCCGCGGTATGCCGGAGATCATGGAGACGGGGTTGGGAACGCGCCCCGTCGTAGCGGACGATGCCGGCGCGCGCCCGGAGTTGGCAGAACACATGATAGACGCGGCCATAGCGCAACGGCCTCCCCGTCCGCGTCGCAAAGAATGCGGAGGCGTCCCCAGCAGGCTGCGGCAGACGGCTGCGCTGGTGGGCGTAGTCATGGAGCTGCGCCGTCAGTTGCGCTCCTGTGGGGACCCACCGCGTCTTGCCAAACTTGCTCTGGCGCACCAGCAGTATGCTGTCCGCAAGCTGGACGTCAGCCAAGGTCAGGGCCAGCGCTTCGCTGATGCGCACTCCAGTGCTATAGAGCACCAAGAGCAGGGTGCGAAACGTCATGGCCTGGAGCGGACTCAACGGCGTCATGAACTGCTCGGTGGCGGTGAGGAGGCGACGTACTTCCTCCGTGGTATAAATATAGGGGGGCTGATGGGGAGGGCAGGTCGGGAGGATGGTGGGTAAGGGCGACACCGCGACGTATCCGCGTCCGATGGCAAACCGGTAGAACCCCTGGAGGACTCGGAACTGGGTATGCCAGAAGGAGGTGATAGGGCCACTGCCGGCGAGATAGGCTAGCACCCGACTGGGTGGCACATCGACAATGTCCATCTCGCCCATAACACGGCAAAAGGCCTTCAATACCCCAGTTTCGGAGCGAAAACTCAGGCCAAGAGATTGTTTGAAGGTCACGTAGCGCTGCGTGAGTTCGCTGAGTGTCATAGGAGCCCTCCCAGATCAAAGGCGGCGACCTCTCGCAGGCCTGCGAGATCGACTTTGGCGTACACGCGAGTGGCTTCGGTACTCCGATGCCCCAAGTGATCGCCAATCTCTTTGAGGGAAAAACCCTCGGCGACAAGATGCGTGGCGCACGCATGACGTAAGGCATGTGGCCCACAATGCGCGGTCTGCACACCCAGCGCCCGCAAGCGTTTGCTGGTCAGACCGTGCAGGGCACTCCCCGACAGCGGGCGGAAAGGCGGCGTGAGGGTCAGGAAGAGGGCGCGGTGTGTACTGACGGGACGTACGGTCTGGAGGTAGCGCACGATCGCCTGGCCTACGGCTGGCAGCAACGGATACGGCGAGGTGTGCCGAGTTTTGGGGCGCGGCACCCAGATGAGATTCTGTTCCCAATCGAGATGATCGAGCTGGAGTTGGGAGACTTCACGGGCGCGGAAGCCATAGAGTGCAAAGCACATAAGGATCGCCCGGTCCCGGATGTCGCCTGGCTGCTCGGTGTCGAGAGTGGCCAAGAGACCTTGTACCTCCTGCCACGAAGGCCCCGAGGGCAGAGTGGTGTGCGCGAACACCCGCGGCCCTTGGAGGGTCTCTGCGATGGTAGCCTGGCACCATCCTTGTGCGCCGGCATACCGCAAGAAGGCGCGTAAAGCGGCTGCCAGATTGCGGATCGACAGGCGAGACCAGCCTTTGTGGCCGTATGTGATGAGAAACGCGTCCACGTCTGCAAGCTGCACCGCTGCCAAAGACGCATGCTGGGCGCCATACCACTGCAGGAACTGGTCGATGTACCATGCACGGCGCTGGATCGTAACCGGAGACAACCCCCGTTCACAGGCCATCCACGTCGTAAACGCCTCTCTGTGTTCGGTAAACGGGACGGTCGGTGCAGACTCGCACCAGCACCCAAGAAAGCGGAGCCACGTGCGAGCTGTCGTCAGGAAACGAGCACGGGTCCAGACGGTATGCAGTGCACGGCCATAACACTGTTGGCGGTCTTGCCATCCGTGGGCGACCACCTCCAGCTGGGCAGGCGTCACCCGCACATGCGGGTCTATGCGCAGCTTCCGGGCGACCCAGATCAGCTCCCGGGCTTTCAGCCGCAATGTAGCCTGGGTATAGCCCTGCTGGGCACAATGGGTGAGGTACCGTTCACGCTCCTCGACATAGGGCGCAGCCCTATGTCGAGCTACAACGGCAGGATGGGTAAAAAGCTGTTCGAACATGTTGGACCTCCTTTTGTAAGGTACGATCCACCCATGTGTCGCCATGATGTATGTGGTGTCAAGTGGAGAAACATGGCAAGGAAATCAGTGAGTTGTGTGCTCTAAACAACATAAATATATGGACAACATTATATCAGAGGCCTTCCATAACCGTTCTCGCTCAATTTATCAGAGTTTGTAGATAGTTGAAGTTAGTCTATAAGAAGAGAGGTACGCTTCTCTGAGACTCTCCTCTTTTCACGAGATTGGCCCGAAAACGGTGAGGAGAGGCACAGCACCTCAGCCAGTATTGACGAGCTACAAACTGCTATAAATTGAGCGACACAAATTTACACCTATCTTTAAAGCGATGATGTTTTTATGGTCCGGGAAATACTACTGTTCCCGGAGCCACGATCTCCCCTTCAAATGCCCCTATCGTTTCGCTACAGTAGGGACAGAAAGGTTGCCCCGCAACTTCTAGGCGCAGCGGCGTGAGTCCCCTGAGCCTCGCATGCACTATGACCCGTATGTCGGGATGGATCCGAAATGCGGGCGGGACTAGCCTGTCTGGGCTCATGAGCACTGGTTCGTACCCTGCTTGATGTATAAGCTCCAGCTGAGCACGCGTCAGCCCTTGTGTCGGCCCTCTGGCGACAAAAGTGGGCCCTTCGGCGGTGTGGAGTACGGCCGTCGGGTTGTAATTTCGGAACTTCGGAATTCCACCTGCTGCCTCATGTATCTGTGATACGGATATCTCTGATGCGGACAGTGACCGCAAAAACAATAGCCGTCCACCAATCTCCGTCAAGGCTAACAGAGCGAGATCCGCAAACAGTCGGTTCCCAGGCTTTGAAAGGAATTCTTTTCGCTGCTGCTCCGCGTAAGCTGGGTCACCCAACCCTATGAACACTGGTCTGCCTTTGAACGTGACATTCCGTGAGTAACCTACAGCGTATAACTTAGGGGTGTTTTCCTCGATTCTTTCCCTATCTCGGGCAGTCCTGGCTGCACTGGCGGCATAAGCGTGGGCCTCCCCAATTGGATCCGGTATTGGCGATTTCCATGTCGGTGAGGCCATGGCTGCGAGCGCATCGCTGGATGAGAGCTGCCCAGTCACGTCGGAGACGCCCGCGGCAGGGTCCTCGGGGCCGAGCCCCGAGGGGTCCACGAGCATCATCGGCTGGGCCCCGGCATAGGCGAAGCGGTTCGGACCGGCGGCGAGGCCGAGGGGATCCGGTGAGAGGAAGCGGCCCAGCGCCGGCCGGTAGAAGCGGGCGCCGAGGCGATAGAGGCCGAGCTCGGGGATATAGGGCTGGCCGGAGAGCAGGAGGCGCGCCCCGACCGCGCTTGCGCCGAGCGCGCTTCCGGCGGTGTCGCGGATTACCGGCCCGCCGTAAGCGTCGTATTCGTACCGCTCCGCGATCTGGGCCCCGGAGGTGGTGGCATAGGCCACCCGCTCTCCCCACTGCGAATGGAGATAGTGGATTGCCCCACCCCGGATGATCGCGAGGGGGAGGCCTCCGGCCCCGGGGACGTGAAGTGAGGAGCCCGACGCGCCGGCCTCGCGCAGGAGGACGCCGTCGGCGTACTGGAAATGGGTTTGGGCTGCGCCGCTGGTGAATCCCACGAGCCGGCCGAAGGGGTCGTGGCGGAACGACCAGGCGAGCCCTCCTGGCGGCGCTGCAGTCACCAGGTGGCCGAGGCCGTCGTAGCCATAGGTCGTCCCGTCGGGCAGGCCGACAGTGTTCCCCTGGACGTCGGAGGTGATAGTTCCGCCCAGCTGGGTATATCGGTTGTCGGAGGCAATCGCAGTCGTCGTGGTGGATCCACCCCGAGTGACGGCGGTCCAGTTGTCCGCAGCGTCCAGGGCGTAGTCTTCCCGGCGGGGTCCAGAGCCGAGGGCGCCCTGGACCTGCGCCCGGGTGATCGATCCACTGCTCCAGGTCGACAGGCCGGGAACCTGGAGGCTCGCCGCCTGGAGCCGGGAGAAGGCGTCGGAGAGGAAGAGGTCAGCGAGCGGGGAGGCGGGTCGGACGCCGATCCAGGCGTCCTTGCGAGCAAGGGTGTCTTCCGAGCCCCAGAAGAGGTCGTGACCGAAGAGCGGAGCCGCGCCCACGCCGGTGCGGGAGGTGAGGAGGCGACCCTCGGCGTCGTGGGTGTTTACCTCGGTGAGCTGGACGTTCCCAGCGCCGCGGGCGCCGTAGGTCACCTGCTTCGGGAGCCCGGAGCCGTCGTGGACGTAGTCGGCGAGAACGGTGGCGCCCAGTTTCGCCTGCGCGATGCGGCCCAGTCCTTCATAGGTATAGGTGAGGATGTTTGATCCTTGAGTGATGGTGCGGGCCCGGCCGAGCGGATCGCGCAGGTAAACCAGAGGCTCGCCCGGGAAGAGCGTGGAACTCTCCTCGACCACCGCGCCGGTGGAGTCGCGCACGAAAGTGTAGGCCACGTCATCTCCCGGGTCGGCGGGGCGGTTGCTCGCGCTGGCGGAGGCGAGGCCGAAGGCGTCGCGGGTGAAGGAGACTGAGGTCGTCCCGCCCCACCCCGCCGGCGGGTTCGCCTTTGCCGCCGCCGCCGAGGCGAGGTCGCCGAAGGCGTCGTAGGCGTAGTGGGTGGTGTCGCCGTTGCGGTCCACCCGGGTGAGGTGGAGCCCAGTGCCTCCGCGGAAGGTGAAGGCAATCGCGGTGCCGTCTGGATACACCTCGTGCCGCAGCCGTCCCAGGTGGTCAAAGGCGAAGGTGGTGGTGTTGCCGACGCCGTCGGTGAAGGAGGAGACCGCGCCAACGCGGTTGCGCCCGATGGTCTGGTAGGGCTCTCGCCCGCCGTCAGGGAGGACCCGGAAGATCCCAGCCAGCTCACCGGACGGGCTGTAAGCGTAGGCGACGGCACCGGCGCGGGAGGACGCCACATCGGGACGGCCGAAGGCGTCAAATGACGTGGACGCCAGGGTCGGCACTGAAGCCCCCGCCACGGTGGCGTCGCCGAGCCGCACCGCACGGAGCGCACCCAGATCGGTACGCTCGAGGGTGTGCACGAGGGTTCCGCTCGAGGTGGCCGACGGGGCGACGGTGCGCACCGTGGTCCGGCCCTCGTCGGAGTAGACGAAGGACTCGGAGGTGACGCCGTCGGGAAGCGAGATACGGCGCACCCGCCCCAAGGCGTCGCGCTCGACGCGGGTGACCCGCCCTTCGAGGTCGGTCTCCTCAACAGCGTTCTGGGCGTCGAAGTGGCTCACGGTCCGGGTGATCCAGCCGCTCGGGGTGAGGAGCTGGCGGGGGGCTCCGGGGCGGTCTACGAACCAGCGCCTGCGCTCCTGGGTGAGGCGCGACACCGGATCGTAGGCATAAGTGGCGAGCGCCGCGAGGAGCGGGCCGTCGGGGTTGGGGATCCCGCCCACGAGATCAGCGCCGATGCTGAGGTTCCCGGGCTTGTAGGTGCCAACCCAGCTGACCCGGTTCCGGCTGTCGTACCCACCGCCGGTGGCGCACCCCGTTCGCGATCGTGGCCTCGACCACGCGCCCGTATCCGTCGTAGACGAAGGACTGGGCGATCGCGGGCTGGCCCGGGGCCGTCGAGGCCAGCTCCACGCTGTTGATGAATCCGGCGGCGTCGCGAGGACTCGCGATCAGCGTCTCGGTCCCCGGCGAGGCGCCGTCAGTGAGGTTCTGGGCGCAGAGGTTGTCCCAGGCGGCGGAGCTCGCCGACCAGATGCCGCGTTCCACCCGGGTCACCTCTCCGTTGCCGTCGCGGGTGAAGCGGGTGCGTCGGCCCTCCGGATCGACCATCTCCACCACCCTGCCCCGGCCGTCGTAGCCCAGGCAGGTGACGCGCGAAGGACCGTCTCCGACGGTGGGTTGCTCCGTCACTGTCTGGAAGAGCCCGCGCCCGTGGTAGCTGTAGCTCCGGGTCACCACCGGCCCCCGCTCGGTGAAGACCTTCCCGGTTGGGTCGTAGAGATAGGTGGTGGTGAGCGGGGTTGCCCCAGCCGCAAGGATGATCGACTCGCTATCGATGCGGCCATCTTTGTGCCAGGTGAAGCCGTGACTGGCATGGCCCGGTTCGGCCTCGCTCGTGATCTGACCCAGGGCGTTGGAGCCGAAGGTGCGGGTGGTGGCGAGGGCGCCACCCTCGTCGAAGGTTATGGTCTCGACCACGCCGTTCGAGGGCTTGTAGGCTATAGCGGTGCGCGTGCCGTCCGGGTGGGTGATCTGATCCACCCGGCCCCGAGCGTCGCGACGATAGTCGACCCTGGGCGCGGGCGCCGCGGGCTCGATCGCGGTAACGTTCATCTTGGCGTCGTAGTGGTACGTGACGAGTGGTACCGCGGGCTGGTTAGGATCAAAGAGGACCTCGGGACGCCCGTGGGCGGCGAAGCTGGTACGCTGCTCGATCTGTGGCGTCGGGGCATAGCGCCCCGGTGCAGGGAGCGAGACCACCCGCACCGGATTCCAGGCGTCGTCATAGGTCACGCAGCTGCGGTCCCCGAAAGGCGAGCGCTCTCCAGTGAGCCGGCCGAGGAGATCGAAGTTCCGGTCGGTGCGCGCCCCGGAGGTGTTATTCACCCCTCGCAGGAGCTGCCCATTCACGGAGCTGTGGTAGGTCCACACCGACCCCGCAGCGTCGCGCACCACCGAGGCACGAGCGATGGGCTGGTCCTTCTCCGCGGTGGGACCGGTGATGGGGGCAACGTAGACCGCCACCGGGCAGGTGTCCGGTGGCAGCGGCGGGACCTCGACCCCGCCGCCTACGCAGCCCATCGCGACGTCCTGGGCATCGGGTTCCGGTTGGTATCCGGTGGTCGAGGCGGTGCCGCGGCTTGCCCAAGGCGCGCCGCAGTCGGGCTCTGGCACCGGAGGCCCGCCGAGCCCCTTCATCGCCTCCCCCGCCGCGAGGCAGGCGGGGTCCGTGGGGATGCGGGAGGCAGGCTCGCAGAGGCCGCTCCAGGGATTCTTGGCGTTCGATCGCCAAGGGTCACCGCTGGGCGACGAGCCGGAGCGGACCCCGGTGCCCTCGTTGAAGCTCCAGAAGATCGGGCCGCGCGGGTCGGTGAGTTGCCCGGACCAGACTGGCTCGCCGGCCCGCCCGGACCGGCGAGCGAGCTCGCGGAACGTGGCGGTGCCCTTGCAGGAGCCGGCAGCCAGCGTCGGCCCGCCTGCGGTGGCTCGTACTGTCAGCTCCGGCGTGCAGGCGCCCGCAGGGAAGACCGCCGCCGCCCCCACCGCTCGGCCGCGGTAGGCGCGGAAGCCCGCCGGCGTCCGCACCAGCGTGAGGAGCGCGGTCGGATAGCCCGCCGTCCCCAGCACCGCGGTGGGCTCGTCAGCGCGCAGCCTGGAGAAGGTCACCTGGCCCGGCCGGTCCCCGGAGGCGCGGAGGGTGAGGGTCCCCTCCGGCGTGTGGATCGCGAGCCCCTCGGCGGGCAGCTTCACCGGCGGCCAGAGCATCGCCGTAGTCGCCGCGGTCCGGCGCAGCTCGTACCAGGCGTAGGCCCCGAGGGTGCGCGGGTCCTCGAATTTGGGCCCGGCGGTCACGGGTCGCCCCTCCGGCGCTGGGTCACCGCCGCCCGGGCCGGTGGTCACAGGCCACCCCTCCGGCGCTGGGTCACCGCCGCCCGGGCCGGTGAGCACCAGATACTCACCCGGCGACACCGCCACCCACCCCTCGGTCCAGCGGTTCGGGGACCCAACGTCGATCGGGCACTGCGTCGGGCAGAGCCAGGTGAACTCCCGGGTGGCAGAGAGAAAGGGCTCGTCGGCAGCGGCGATCGGCGGCGCCCCGGGGGTGACGAGGTCATAGTGCTGGAAGGTGATCCGGTCGCCGCCGAAGCTATGGCGCTCCACTCGGTCAAAGCCGGGGGAGAAGATATCCTCCTGGTAGACGTTCTCCACGTACACCGCACCCGTGGCGTCCTTCACCCGTAGCAGGTTGTGATTCGCTTCCTCGGGAACGCCGTACACCACCTTGCCGGAGGGGTGGGTATTATTCGCCACGCACTCGGCCACGCACGCCCGCTTGCAGGTCGCCGCTCGCGGCTGCTTCCCGCATTCCCGCTGGCAGAAGCTCCGATCGTTGCAGTTCGCCGCGCACGCCGTCTTGCAGTTGTCCGTGCACGCCGCGCCGCAGTTCTGGGCACACGCCGTCTTGCAGGCGCCGGGGCATTCATTGCGGGCGGTGACGAGGCAGCCCGGAGAGCTGGTGGGGCGGCAGGAGCTAGTGCCGGGGGAGCCGTTGAGGAACGTGTCCACGCACCGGTCCAGACACTTGACGTCCTTGTTACAGCCACCGGGGCAGTTGTCCCCCTTGAGGCAGCAGTCGTAGCAGTTATTCTTGCAGCACCAACCCCAGCTAGGGAGGGGGGAGATGCAGACGCCACCGCTGTGGGGGCCATCCTGGTCCCAGCTGTCGATGATCTTGTCGCAGGTGGCGTAGGTGTTGCCACGCACTGTGGTGGAACTGCCGCCGCTGGAGCTACTCATCCCGACGCAGACCTCCTCGACGCAGGTGGGTCCGGTGGAGCAGGGGGTCAAGGTGCTGCCGCCGTGGCGTTCACAGACCAGGGTAGGGTCGCAGAAGTCGCGGCAGACGTCGAGGCACTGGTCGGCGCACGCCAGGGCAACCTCGGTCCACGCGGTAAAGAGGCAGTTCAGGGCCGCACTTAGGCTGCAGTTGGACTCGCACCCGGGGGTGCAGCCGTCACGGCAGGCCTGGCCCTCGGGGTGGCTCTCGCACTTGGTCTCGCAGACGCTGCAGCCCTTCTGGCACTCGGCGGGGTCGAAGCACTCCGCCACGCAGGCCTCCTGCAGGTTCTCGGCCACCTGGTCGCAGGGCGAGGGCCCATGGCAGGTCGCTGCGTCAGCGCCGCAGGCCGCCACGCAGGCGCCCTGAAGCTCGGAGGTGGGGAGATAGCTGCGCGATATGGCCGCAAACCCGTTCTGGTACTCGTAGCTCTCCGCGATCCCACCTGCCCCCCCCACCCGCGACAGATCCTTGTTCCCATCTACCTTGTAGTGCACCGTGATCCCCGCCGACGGCACCTCCACCCGGTCCAGGTACCCATCACCCCCGTACACGAATCGGATCGTCCGGTTCACCGTGTCCTTCGCGGTGAGCAGCCGTAGTGGTCCCCCCGCCGCAACGCCGGGAACAGCGCCCCAGGTGAAGGCGAGGACGTTGTCATTAAGATCCCGGATCTCCTTCAGCGTCCCGTTCGCGCGGAAGGTGGAACGGATGCCGTCGGGGGCGGTGATGACGAAGGTGCCGTCGGAGGCCACAGCGAGCCGGTAGGGCGCGGGCGGGCTCGAGATCCAGGATCCGGTCGCGGTCTCGTCGAATCGGAGCATCGAGCCCTCGCCGGTGAGCCAGTGGGCGGTGCGATTACAGGCGGTCTGGGAGAAAACCAGGCGTTGGTCGTAGGCGTGGGTCCAGTTGAAGCCTATGGGCCCGTCGTAAGTCCAGCGGTTGCGGTAGACCCGGCGCATCCGGAAGGGGAGGCCCACGCCGGAGAGCTCGAAGTCGGTCCTGTCGACGAAGAACTCGCCGGTGGCGGGGTTCACGGGGTCACTACCCTGGTCGCGGACGCCGCGCTTGACACCGGCGGCGTGGTACCCCCGGTCGCGGTCTGCGCGATGGTCTTCCCCTTGGCCTCGGCGGGGGCGAGTGCGACCGGTGCGGCGGGCACACGGGCCACCGCGGCGGCCTCACCCGCGGCGGCGCCGATGGGCGTGCCCCGAGACCCGGGCACCCCAGGCACCGACGGTACCGACGTCGCCTCCACAGGTACCTGATACCTCCCCGTCTTCGATGCCGCCTCCGTCCCCGCGCTGAAATCCGGGTCGTCCTTGAACCTCTTCGTCTCGTCCCAGTCCGGGGGCTCCACTGATGTCGGAGGCGAGAACGCGGGCCCCGCACTAGGCTGGGCGATGTCGACCTCGACCGTGGTCGAGACGCTGACCTGCGAGGTCGCGGGCGGCAAGTGCGAGACCATGCTGACGAGAATCAGGAGCGCGGCGAGAATATTCTTCAATGAGATGTGCATAATGTGTTCACTCAATTTCTAACAGTTTGCAGTTCGTAAATACTGGCTGAAGCGCTGTCGTACATATAGATCAACTTCGACCTGTTACAAAATCTGTTTAAATTGAGCGATTCGATTATACAGCGGGCTTCTACTTAGATATTTCGGTGTCGCGGCGTCATGTGCTGGAGTCTGGGGTAGTGCTAGTAAGTGAGAGCTATGCTAAGTCTTGTATAATTGGGGTGTCAAGAAGAATCTTCCACATTCCACCGCATTACGTGTAGCGGCTTGATTAACTAACAGCTTGTGCTTGATTACATCGCCCGTTTCGACTTGGATTATCGGATAATGAAGCCAGTGTCCTTCTGACATTACGTGAGAATATACTCGAATGATTTGACAAGAACTTGATTACATCCGCTGCTGCTGAGATTAAACGATAATGGCCTGCGGACACGGTACCCACAGTCACCCGACTAGCACCTGAACCGTGAGGGGACGGTGTATCTGCCAGCATCAGGCGGAGAAGGGGCTGGATGGATGGTATGGTGAACATACGTGAACTCTCGATAAACGTCGTGATGAGCAACAAGCCCAAGATGCTGACAGGCTTGAGCCAAAAGGGCACTGGAGCGGGTACAGGGTCTCGATAATACCCTGTCATGGACGCGCAACGCTACCGGCGGAGAGAGAGCACCTCACCCGTCTATGTCAACCTTGCGGAACGTGGTAAGCCCGTATGGCCCATGGCGATGCGGGTATGGGGGTGGGAAAAAGCGAAGGCCATCCTGTAATGGGACGGATACGGGTTGTAACATGACCCGACGCGAAAGCGGGCTGACTTCCCTGCGGTGTCTCGGCACGAGAACCAGAGAGGAATCGGTACAGAAGGTGTTGCAAATGGCGGTGGCTCGTTCCACTGGTGCTCCCTTCCCCGTGAGGGCATCGACTTCTCTGTTAACCGGTTGCGAGTTTTAGGTACCACAGAACGCTCGTACGTTGATCATCGTGTACCCCAGCAGCTTCATCCCGTAGTGCCGTTGCTGGATGCGTTCAAATCGGATCAGCAGCCGCTTGAACTTGTCTTCCCACGCAAAGGTGCGCTCGACTCGCATGCGTAACGCATGGAGGGCGGCGTTGAAGAGCCGCTTGCGGCCGCGCTTGGTCGTCTTGCGGTTGCGGGGATTCTCGGGGATGTTTGGGATCATGCCGGCATTGAAAATGCACTTCCGATTGTGCGCGGCATCAAAGCCCCCATCGAGGTTGAGGTAGGCGCCTCTCAAGTCTAACCCGACCTGCTTGCCTACCTGCTTCAAGGCTTTCAGGCCCTGAGGAAGGAGCATCATATCCGTTTCATTGACGGGAGCCACGGGGACGGGAGCTAAGACATACCCATGGTTGTCGATGATGGCGATGACTTTCTCGCCCTTTTGGTGCTTGTGGCCGGAATAGCCGATGCCATCGCCCCTTTTTTGGCCACGGTGTTGGTCCCGTCGCCATGCAGCACGCTAGTGTCGAGGTGTTGCGCTGTCGCCAGATGCCGTACACTGGCCACAAATGCCTGCCAGAGCGACCCATCATCGGCCCATTTGGCAAAGACTTTGTAGATGGTCGTCTAGTGAATGGCCGGTTTTCCGTTGGGATCTTGCGGAATGGGTACACACTTCCACTGCATCCCGGTGTAGAGCACCCATAAGATGAGGTGAAAGACGCGGTGAGAGCCCAGTTAATGTACTGCAGCACATTAACTCGGTTATATGCTGACAGAAGTTATGTAGAGTCATCAGGCGAAGCGGCTGAGATACGGCTCTGTTTCTCTGAACAACTCTACATAACCTTCGCCGTCTATAGCGACTGCAACCACCCCATCAGGGTTTTTTTTTTGCTGCCAGGACGGGACTTGCAAGGTCGGTGATTGATGACTCGCGTTGGCCAGGGCCTGGCGCTTCATCTCGAGGTCGGCCTTGGCGTAGATCGCGGTGCTCTTGAGATCGGCATGCCCGAGGATATCCCGGATGACGACGAGGGGTGCACCGGCTTGTAACAGGTTCATGGCCTTCGTATGCCGGAAGGTATGGGGGCTCACGTGCTGACAGGATGAGGGCTGTGGACCCCGTGCACTGGCGACATATTTTGCTAGGATATAGCGGATGCCCGACCGTGACAGACGTCCTCCGTGACGGTTGGAAAAAAGGGGGACATCGGAGCATTCGGAGCGATCGAGTCTATGCTCGGTCAGGTAGCCCCGCACCAAGTCGACGGTATTCGCCATCAGCGGCACAATACGTTGCTTGCGGCCCTTGCCCGTTAGCCGGACCTGGGCGGGCGAGTCGAGCCGGACATCACGGACACAGATATCGATCAGCTCCTGGACCCGTGCCCCCGTGTCATAGAGCAGGCTCAACAGGACGGCATCTCGCCGCTCAGCATGCGTGGTGAGGTCGGGTTGATGCAAGATGGCCGCAATCTCCTCTGCCGAGAGATAGTTGACTACCGTCGTTTGCATTGGACGTTGAGAAGGAATCGCAAGGATGCGTTGGCATTGGAGGAGAAAGGCGGGCTCTTCCGTTTGCAGATAGCGGAAAAAGGCGTGAAGGGCCGCGAGCCGATGGTTGCGCGTCCCCACGCTCGCCTGACGTTCAGTCGTCAGATGATCCAGAAAGGCCAAGATCAGGTCCCGGTCAATCTGGGCGAGCTGGAGTCGCTCGGGCTCCAGTCCATACTGGTCCCGGCAGAAGCGCAAAAAGAGCACAAAGACATCACGATAGGCCTGGATGGTATGCGGGCTGACATGACGCTGTGCCGAGAGATAGTCTGTCAAAAACGCCGTGAGATGGTGGGCAAAATCGGTGGGTTTCATGTCTGGGTCCTCCGTGGAATAACGTTGCCATACAGCGTGTCAAGCCGGCTGCTGAGCTCGGGAAACAGCTCGGCGGTCAATTGGAGATAGCGTTGCGTGCCGCTGAGGTTGAGATGGCCCATGTAGGTGGCGAGTACGGGCAGCTTGGCGCCCAGATCGACACCTTCACGGTCCCACTGCATCAGACGATGAACCGCGAAGGTGTGACGCAAGTCATGGAGTCGTGGCCCATGACCTCGTCCCCCGTGCGCAATGCCACACGTCCATAAGAACTCACGGAAAATGTTATACATCGTCAGGCGGTGGTAGGCACCGCCATGGGGGGCGGGAAAGAAGATCGCGTCACACGACTGTTGTCCCACCACATGCGCATATTGCCGCAGGCGTCCAGTGAGGGGAGAGGTGAAGGGAACAAAGCGATCCTTGCCGAACTTGGTCTGACGAATGGTGAGGACCCCGGCTTCAAGATCGACATCGCCGACGCGTCAATGCAGCGCTTCGCTGATGCGCAGGCCACAGCTGTAGAGGAGGCGGAACAGCTCAGGCATGATATGCGCACGCCAGGGTGTGCGGGCATCAGGGCGGATATGATCCGCAGCCTCCAACAGTCGCCGGACCTCGTCATGTGTGAAAATACGGGCAACAAAGTTCGAACGCGTCCTGGGAAGAAGATGGGTCGCAGGGATAGAAGCGGGATAGCCATGACAAGTCACGCACATCGCCAGTCGACGGGTCATGCCAATCCGCAGTCGGTGGGTGGTGGCACTTTCGTGCGACGGCTTGGCCATCCAGCGTTCGAGGAGATCGCGGGGTAAGGCGGGCTCGTTCAGCCCCTCTGCACAAAGAAAGCGATCCAAGCGACGGAACAGATGGCTCTCAGTGCAATATGTATAGCCACAGGCTCGCTTTTCTTCGATGAACTGGGCGATCAGCGGGCCCACAGGACTGTGAAACGTCAGGGTGTCGCGATGATTAGGCATGATCTCCCTCCTCGACTTCGATAGCAACACTGCGGAGGGCCTCCACGTCAACCTTGGTATAGAGCCGGGTCGCGTCGAGTGACCGATGGCCTAAGATCGCTGCAATGGTCTCCAAGGGGGTGTCGGCTTCGAGCAGCCGGGTCGCGACGGTATGCCGTAACGAGTGGAGCCCCTTTTCCTGTCGGGCAGGCAGGGGAATCCCCGCTCGACGGCGATAGAAAGTAATGAGGTGATGCAAGTTGTTCGTGGCCCCCAATGGCTCAATCGGCGCGTTGACTCGTAGGAATACCTCCCGGTACTGGGTCACGGGTCGGCCGTGTTGCAAGTAATCAATCAACGCGTCGCCCACTTCCTCATCTAAGGGCAGCGTGAGCCATTGGCTGGTTTTCTCCTGAGGCTTCTCGAGTCGGGCGGTGTCCCAACGTAGGTGGTCAAGACGTAGCGTGCGGATATCACCGACCCGTAGTCCGAGACGACAGGCCAGAAGCAGGATGGCATAGTCACGTTTGCCTTTGGGTGAAGCCCGGTCGACCGCTGCCAGCAGGGCGGCGACATCCTCGGGACGCCACACCGAAGGGAGACGGGCATCACGAGGTACCCGAATGGTGGGAACGTGCGGGCTCAAATCGACGCTTACCAGGTTTTCCATGTACAGAAAACGCAGAAAGGATCGGAGATCGGAGACGATCACTGTGAGGGTTTTAGGCTGGAGATGACCTTGAGAGCGGACGAAGGCAGATAAATGTCGAGGTGCAATCGCCGTGCCGCTATGCACAGCCTGGGCGTCGAGAAAGCACAGAAACCGTACGAGGTGGCGCCGGCGCACCCGCATCGTATTCGGTCGACACCCCAGGTGATCGCCACAGAAGCGCTCATACCGGCTCAGGATAGGCACAAAGGCTGAAGGAACTGGCACGGGACGCTTCATGCACTGGCGACGCTGATAACAGCCATGGAGATGAAACTCGGTCAGGATACGCATGACGGCCCGGATCATCCGTTGGCGAGAAGTCCGGCAGGGTGAGAACGGATCAGTTGGGATACAACGGCTGGCGAGAAATTGGGCGACCAGATGCTCTGCAAACGTCTCGTTGCCCGTTTCCTGCTCCACGAATGTGGTAAAAGTCTTCCAGACATTGCGGCAGAGGCGTAGGTATGTCGGACTGTAGGCCAGTCCCTGCATATGGTGTCACGCGTCATCAATGAGGCATTCGAGTGGCGAAGGTGAAACAGGTCCAGATACCGGGTGCATGATGAGTCTCCTCTTGTCAAAACGAGTTGCCGGTCGTCTTTTGGGAGACTCATTTACAGAAATTATGTACTGCTTTCTACCATGAAATGCTGGAGAGACAAGAGGTTTCGAATTTTACTCAACATAACATTCAGCCGTATATAATCGAGTTAATGTACTGCAGCACATTAACTCGGCTCTCATCGCGTCTTTCACCTCATCTTGTGGATCCTCTACACGGGGATACAGCAGCAGTGCTTACCCGTGCCGAAAGACCCCAATAGGAAACCGGCCATTCACTAGACGACCGTCTACAAAGTCTTTGCCACATGGGCCGATGATGGGTCGCTGGGGCAGGCGTTCCTCGCCCGTGTGCGGCATCTGGCGACAGAGAAGCACCTTGACCTCCGCGTGCTCCACGGCGACGGGACCCATACCGTGGCCAAAAAAGGGGGGAGGGCATTGGCTCCTCGGGGTACAAACACCAGAAGGGCGAGAAGGGCATTGCCATAACCGACACTCATGGCTCTGTGTGAACTCCCCTCCCCGGGGCTCCCGTCAATGAGACCGACATGGTCCTGTGGCCGCAGGGGCTAAACGCCTTGAAGCCGGTGGCCAACCAGGTCGGGCTGGACCTCAGAGGTGCCTCTCTCAACCTCGATGGCGGCTTTGATGCCGCGCACAATCGGAAGGGCATTTTCCATGCGGGCCTGATCCCCAACATCCAAGAGCATCCTCGCAACCGCAAGACGACCAAGCGCGGACGCAAACGCTTCTCGCATTGGCCATGGGGTATGGCAACAGCGTCATACGAGAGAGGTGCGACGTTGCTGGAAGGTTTCCGGATAGCCTCTCAGTGGCAGCTCGCCCCGTCAGTGCCGTTGCTGTGCGTGGCTGGCCGTGGCACGTCCAGGCCGGGGTTACGATCAAAGAACCCATGTGGCATCAGTTTGAAGCCACAGGAGTTTACCGGCATGACCGGCCAGTCTTCGGGGCGCACCGGGTGGTGGGCGCCAAACGTGTACCAGACCACGACGTTGGTGTTGACAAGCTCCCGGTTCGCCTGCTGGAAGGCGGGCAGGCCAGCGCCGCCGGGGTGCTGATTCGGGTAGTCGCCGCCGGCGTACCGCTCTCGCGGGTGGTAGCGAGTCACCCAGAAATGCCTGGTGGCAAAGCCGGCCCGCTTCGACGCCTGGGATTCCGGATGCGGGAAAAACATCATGTTCTCGCCCGGCATCAGCTTGTAGGCCACCGGGTTGCCGACCCCGTTGAGCGAAGAGGGATTGATGATCTGCCAATAGCGGGCAGCGAGCGGGTGGACCATCCGGGCTGCCTCTGATTCGCGGCTGATCAGGCTCTGTGCCAGATGGAAGGCGTTGCCGAGCGGGTTCTCTGGTCCGCGCGGGTCGGTGACGGTCTCGGCTTCGTACACCGAGTTGTGCGGACCGTCCACCATCATGTCCAGGCGCACGTTGAAGAAGTGCTGGTGGATGGGGCCATAGACCTGCGGGGCGACCAGCTCTCCCCACCTGGCAGCCGGCTCGCCCGGCATCGTCGCTCCGTTGGAGATGATGCCGGTGAGCTTGACTTCCAACTGGATCGTACCATCCTGGTAGAAATACCAGAAGAAGCCATACTCGTAGTTGCCGACAGTGGCAATGAACGACACCACGAGGCGGCGGGAGCGGCGCACTTCGGTGTAATTGGTCCGCCAGTCGAAGTGCTTCCAGAGGATGCCGTAGTCCTCCTCGTGCAGGCAGACCACATTCGCAAGGGTCGTGACATTCCCGCGGCTATCGGTCATGACGCCGTCGAAGTAGCGGATGTCGCCTAGGCAATCGCAGCCCAGCTCCAGGCTGTTGGCGAGCTGCCCGACCCCGTACTCCCCGATGTCGAAGGCGCAGCGGCGGTTGTAGTGCGGCCGCGGGTCACCATAGGGCACGACCATGTCACACACCGAGGCGCGGTACAGGATCGGCCGCTCGCGGCCCTGGTCCTCATAGCTCACGGTGTGGAGCACCAGCCCCTCGCGGGGGGTGAAGCCGATGCGGAAGCGCCATTTCTGCCAATGTACTGCGTGGCCGTTGATCGCAAAGCTCGGGCCATCCGGCTGGCGAATCTCGAGCGGCCGCAGGTCGGTCCGCTCCCCGGCCGCCTGCGGGGAGTAATTGGCCGCCTGCGGGGGAAGCGGCACCACGCCGTCGTCCTCGACCCTGATGACCTCGTTCCTACTGAGGTCGACGACGGCGATCAGGTTCTCGATCGGCCGGGCGTAGCCGTTGTCGTTGGGGTCGCTGCGGAGCCACGTCAGCGCCCGCGACAGGCGCCGCCCCTTCTCGTCCTCGAGATGCAAATTGCCGGCCGACCAGGGGTCCACCATCGCCAGGTCGAAGTTCTCGATGCCGCGCTTACGCATGGCCGCCTGCCACTCCGGGTTGGCCTTGACCGCGGCCTCGCACTCGAAGAACTCGTCCAGCATGACCGCTGGCTGCACGTCGGGAATGTACTCCCAGGAGGTGACCCGCCCGGTGCTCAGGGAGACGATGGCCTCGTAGGTCTTGCTGGTGTCCTTGTCGAGCAGCACTGCGAACGCCTCGCGTTCCATAGGGTCACCCGACCTGAAGCCGAGAACGGTCTCCTTCGCTGGTTCGTGCAGCATCACGATCACGAATCGCATCGCGTCGCCGAGCTGGCGCTCGGACCGGAGTATGCGCACTGCCCGGGCGACTTCGTCCGCGGTGAGCGGCTCAAGCGGATGGGCCACTGCGGGGGGAGACTGCGGGACGATGGTCATGGGCTCCTCCTTGCCACTGATCGAGGGAAGCGTCACAGATGCATGGGCGACAACCTCCGTGGTGAAAAGGTCCTCATGCCCGTTTTTACAATGATTTGTGACGCTTCCATGCCATGCTCGCGTGTGTTTCCATGGCAAATGTTATACCGTATTTGTCGGAGTGAATCAGCACAAATCTGCTGTCGAGGCATGGCCAATGTCGTTGTGCCCCTGTCCCTCACATGGTCGTGTTAGGCTTGATTTGCAATCCCTTTCCGAAAACTGAATAGCCCTGACCAAGACCTCGATCAACGGATGTGGCTGTGCTACCATCGTTGCTGCTCCAGCATAGCGTTTTGGCTCGTGTGAGAGCGTCACGTGCCGGTGATCCCCCACGTGGATCAAAACGCTTTAGCGCTCCGCTGAAGCTTCCTGTCAACCGCGCTGTCGAAAACTAAATGGCCTGGTATCACGGCCCAACGCCCTGACGCGTGTCCTCCAGCGCAGAGGAGTATGTGTGTGAAAGCCGAAATCTTTGCCATTGGCACGGAATTGCTCATGGGAGAACTCACGGATACCAATAGCGCCTGGCTGGCAGCGCGTCTGCCGGCGCTGGGGATAGACCTCCAAGGGGTGTCCATCCTCGGGGATCATCTCGCCATGCTGACCGAAGGGTTGACCCGTGCCTTACAACGGGTGGACCTGGTGTTGACCACGGGCGGGTTGGGTCCCACCCAGGACGACCTCACGCGTGAGGGCATTGCCGCAGCCCTCGGAGAGACCCCCACCGTCGATGCCGCGATGGTCCAAGAGATCGCGCGCTCCTTTCAGCGGCGGGGCCGGGATATGCCGGCCCCCAATATCAAGCAAGCCCAACTGATTCCCTCGGCCCAGTTTCTGCGTAATCCCTATGGCAGTGCCCCGGGCTGGTGGGTCGAGCGCGCCGGCAAAATCCTCGTTGCCATGCCTGGCCCCCCCGTGGAGACCCATCCCATGTGGGATGACCAGATCGCCCCCCGCTTGCGCCAGATGGTCACGGGCCAGATCACGCTGACGCGCAACATCAAAACTATGGGGCTTTCCGAGGCGGCGGTGGACGAAAAGATCGCCGAGTACTTCGGGCAGGCGAATCCCTCTCTGGGCATTTATTCCAAAGCCGATGGCATTCACCTGCGCATGATTGCCCGGGCGCGGGATACAGCCACGGCACAGGCGTTGATCGCGCCTATGGAAGCGGCCATCATGACCCAACTGACCCCGTATGTCTGGGGGTACGACGACGAGACCCCAGCGCAAGCCGTTGGCACGCTCCTCACGGCACACGGCTTGACCCTGGCCACCATGGAAAGTGGTACCGGCGGGTATCTGGCGAACAGTATGACGGAAGGCCCCGACAGCGCCGTGTATTTCAAAGGTGGGGTGGTGGTGTCGAGTCCCGTCATGCCCCTAGCCTATGGGGTCCCTGCAGAGGTGTTGCAGCAGCATGGCACTGTGAGCCAGGAGAGCGCCATGGCCATGGCTCAGGCCATTCGGGGACAGCTTGGGGCCGACGTTGGCATTGGTATCACTGGTGTGCCGGGGCCCCAGGCACTGGAAGGCCAGCCGGTCGGCCTGGCGTATTTTGCCATCGCCAGTAGCAACACCGGACACGTCGAGGAGATGCGCGTCTCCCCACGGCGGATGACGCTGAAGCGCCGAGTCTCGAACGCGGCGCTGATCGCCCTCAGCAAGTTGCTGCGGGGAGAACGGGACGCCAAGGGATATCACTGGTAATGCCTGTGCCACACGGGCAAGACATGTGCACAGCGCAACCTTATCTGGTGCACCACAATGTATGGGAGGTGAGATAGTCATTATGGACAACGCATTCCCTATGTTGTTTTCGCCTATCGACCTCGGGTCTCGGCGCCTCAAAAACCGGATCTGTTGCAGCGCCCACGCTGACAGTCTCGCCATCGACGGGATGCCCACGGAGCGGACGGTGCGCTACTACGAACTGAAGGCCCGGGGGGGTGCCGGGTTCATGATGTGCTTCGGATCGGCGAGCGTCCACTGGACCAGCCCGGCGAAGGATTGGAACGGGGTGGAACTCTTCGACGATCGGGTCATCCCTTACCTCGAGAAGTTCTCCGCAACGATGCACCGCTATGACGTTCCCGTCGTGGCGCAAATCACCCACCGCGGCCGACGCGGCCGCAGCATCGATACGTTCGAGCGGCTTTACGCCCCTTCGGCGATCCGCGAGCCCAACCACCGGGAAACGCCCCACGTCATCGAACCCAAGACCATGGACGAGTTTGTGAGAGCCTATGCGGACGCGGCCCTCCGCCTCAAAAAAGGTGGCTTTGACGGCTGCGAGGTCATGGCGAGCCACGGCCACCTCATCGATCAATTTTGGTCCCTGAATAGCAACCGGCGTCACGATGAGTATGGAGGTGACCTCGGCGATCGGTTGCGCTTCGGAGTGCGCGTGCTCACCGCTGTCCGTGAGGCGGTCGGAGCGGACTTCATCGTCGGCATCCGGATGACTGGGGATGACTTCGTGGATGGGGGGCTCGACGACGGTCTGTGCCAGGAGATCGCCGGCCGCCTCTCGGAGCTGCAGATCCTCGACTACTTCAATATCATCGGCGGTACCGCCGAAACCTACGCCGGAGAGGCAGCGGTGGTGCCGGATATGTCCTTTCCGCTCGCCGTGTACGCCCCGCTCTCGGCCCGCATCCGCCAGGTGGTGCGCGTGCCGGTTATCGCCACAGGCCGCATCAACGATCCAGCGGTTGGGGAGCGGGTCCTGCGGGAGGGCCATGCCGATCTGTGCATCATGAACCGGGCCCTCATCGCCGATCCGGATTTTCCCAATAAGGCCCGGGAGGGGCGCCTGGACGATATCCGCCAATGCATGGGTTACAACCAGGGCTGCATCGACCGGATCTATACGGGCCGTGGGGTGACCTGCGTGCAGAACGCGGTCATCGGGCGGGAGGCCGAGTGGGCGGAGCTGCCCCGCTCCAGCCACCCGCAGAAAGTGGTCGTCATTGGGGGCGGTCCCGCCGGGCTGGAGTGTGCCCGGGTGGCCCGCCTGAGGGGGCACGCCGTGATACTCTTCGAGAAGGGCGAGGAACTCGGGGGCCAGACCCTCATCGCCCGACGGGCTCCGGGACGGCAGGATTTCGACGGAGCCTGCCGGTTCCTCGCGCTGCAGTGCCGGAAACTCGGCGTGGACCTCCGGTTGGGAGCCGCAGCCGATGTGGCACGGGTCCTCGGGGAAGCGCCGGAGGTGGCCGTGGTGGCCACGGGCGCCCGGGCCTTCCGGCCCAACCTTCCCGGCCTCGAGGATTATGGCTTCAGCGCCTGGGAAGTACTCCAGGGAACCGAGGTCCCGGGAAACGCTATCCTCGTCATCGATGAGGAGTACGGACACCAGGGCCTGTCGGTGGCCGAATGCTTGCTGGACCAGGGTAAGCGGGTCCGGCTGGTCACCTCCGAGCGTACCGTGGGGAGTCACCTGGGAAGCACCACCATCCCCCCGGTCCTCCAACGGCTCTTTCGCAAGGGCATCCAGATGCACTTCAGCCTCCGGGTGACGCAGCTCGAGGCTAACCGGGCCATCGCCCGCAACGTCTGGAGCGAGCAGGAAGAGATCCTCGAGCCTTTCGACGGGTTCGTCTATGCCTATGGGGGCGAAGCGGTCTGCGATCTGTACGAAGCGCTGCAGGGAAAAGTGGCGCGGGTGGAGCTGATCGGGGATAGCTTCGCGCCCCGTTCGCTGCAGCACGCTATCCTCGAGGGGCACAAGTTTGCCAGGGAGATCTGATATGGACTTCACGAAGGAAGAGACCTACCGGTTGACGCGGGTTCCTGTCCAACTGGCCCATACGCTGACCCCGGAGGCCTACCGCTCGACGGCTTACTTCGAGATCGAAAGAGAGAGAGTCTTTGCCACGAGCTGGGTCTGCGTCGGCTATACCTCCCAGTTGGCGGAGCCTGGGGACACGTTGGTGGCCTCCGTCGCCGATCAGCCCATCTTCGTCATACGGGATCGGCAAGGAAGTCTCAGGGCCTTCTACAACGTGTGCCGTCACCGGGGCTCCCAGCTGGTGGAAGGCGATGGGAAGCACGAGCTGATCCGTTGTCCCTACCACGCCTGGGGTTACAGCCTGGAGGGCAAGCTCCTCGGTACCCCCTATTTTAAGGGGCTCGATGTTCCCGAGGCGGAACGCCGGTTCTACGACACCAGCGAGGTGAAGGAGTTCCGCAAGGAGGATTACGGGCTCTTGCCCGTCCCGGTGGACTCCTGGGGATGCTTCGTCTTCGTCAACCTGGATCCCCGGGCGCGGCCCCTTGCCGAGTGGTTGGGGGACCTGCCTCAGCGCTACGGCCGCTATCCCCTGTCAGCACTGCGGCTCATCAAGCGCAAGCGCTTTGACATCAGAGCCAATTGGAAGCTCATCGCCGAGAACTTCATGGAGTATTACCACCTGCCCTGGGTCCATCCGGAGCTGACCACCGTCTCCGGAGTCAATGAGCATCACCGGCAGCAGGGTTCCGGCATGTACACGGGCATGGACACCTCGCCGTTGACCCCAAACCCTGACTCCGCCCTCTGGGCGGAGTTGCCAGTGATGCCGGGCCTGGACGAGACCCAGGTCCAGAGCGCTTACTGGATCTACCTCTTTCCGAACCTGGCCCTCTTTCTGCTGCCCAATTATCTGTTTATCCTGCTTACCCGCCCGGACGGCGTCGGCAGCACGGTGGAGTCCGCGGACCTTTTGGTCCATCCTGACGCGCTCAGGGCGGAACGCGCCGGGGAAAAACTCAACGCCATCTTCGAGTACTGGGACATGGTCAACCACCAGGATATCGCCGCCGTGGAACGGGTCCAAAGCGGGATCCAGGCCCGGAGCTACCCAGGCGGCAGAATGTGCTTCCGATTCGAGGAGCCCATCCACCGCTTTCAGAACATGGTCATCGACCGGATGGTCGGTCATCACCGGATCCCCGCAGGCGACTCCTAAATATGTGGGCATTTCATACCCACGGCAGGGGCTAGTGGAGCTTGACAGAAGTATTCATACGCTAGCGTAAAGGTAGACGACCTCTGCTATAAATTGAGCGACTTGGGTTATAATAACAGGCGGGCTATCGACCATGTGGACTGTGCCAAGAAGGAACAACGATGAGACTCGGAGTTGCGTTGAAGGCTTTCTTTCGCGCGTTGCGTGATCGAACGTTCGCCGAGCAATTGGACAGGCTCTTGCAGGGACAAGCCTTGGCCCTCTCCACGACGACGGCATCGCCACTGGCCGACCGGCTGCGCGCCGACATGGTAGCACAGACGCCCACACGCAGTGATGCGCTCACGCTGTTGGCCACCCTCCAACGTGAAGCGCGATTGATCGACTTCATCATGGAAGACCTTTCAGGCTATGACGATGCCCAAATCAGCGCTGCCGTGCGCGATGTGCATCGCGCCTGCGCCGCGGCGCTCGAGCGCATGTTTGCACTGCGTCCGCTCCGCTACCAGGAGGAAGGCGCGCACGTGGAGATTCTGGCGGGGTATGACCCCGTGCAGGTCACACTAACGGGGAATGTTACCGGTCAGCCGCCACTACGGGGCACCTTAGTGCATCACGGTTGGCAAGCCCTTCAGTGCGAGCTGCCGGCATGGAGCGGTCAGGAGGAATCGGCGCGTGTCATTGCCCCTGCTGAAGTTGAGGTGCAGTAACTGTTCCACGGGACTTCCTCATTGAGCACACAGGCGGATAAACGCTAGTCACTTCCTGCTGCGGCGCTCATGACCCGTAGAGCGGTTCAAGTCCGTTCCGTCGCCAGAGGGATCTCTACAGGCGTGACTTCCCGCGGAACTCGCGGTAGAGTCGGAAAGATCTACGCATGGCTACATACGCAATTGGTATTGACTTAGGAACCACCAACAGCGTCATCGCATACACACGACTCGATCAAGACGACGTCCAGCCGCAGGTGCTGTCGGTACCCCAACTGGTCGCGCCGGCAACAGTTGAGTCGCGGTTACAGCTGCCTTCTTTCCTGTATCTCGGTAGCGCACACGAAGCAGAGACGGGCAACTATGATCTCCCGTGGCACCAGGGTGGACAAGACGCTGTCGGCGAGCTAGCTCGCCAGCAGGCTGCGGCAATGCCCATGCGCACCGTCGCTGCAGCGAAGTCATGGCTGTGTCATAGCCGAGTGGACCGGCATCAGCCAATGCTGCCCTGGGGTGCCCCCAGTGAGGTGTCTAAGGTGTCCCCGGTAGACGCGTCCCGTCGGTATTTGGCGCACCTCGTCGCCGCCTGGCACCATGAGTTTCCTGCTGCCCCGATCGCTGAACAGCGGGTCGTGCTGACGGTACCCGCCTCATTTGATGCCAGTGCGCGCGAATTGACCCGCGAGGCGGCTCTCGCTGCAGGGCTCCCGGCAGATCTGATCCTGTTGGAAGAACCGCAAGCTGCTCTGTACGCCTGGCTGGCGAACCGTGGCGAACAATGGCGTCGACACCTCGGCGTGGGCGATACCCTGTTGGTCTGCGACGTGGGTGGCGGCACGACCGATTTCACCCTGATTGGTGTGGACGAAACGGATGGTGCCTTGGAACTCCAGAGGATTGCCGTGGGCCCCCACACCCTGGTCGGCGGGGACAACATGGACGTGGCGCTGGCCCACTTTTCCAGCGCGGCCTTTGCGGCCAAGGGCCTGCAGTTGGACGCCTGGCAGTCGGTATCGTTGTGGCATGCCTGTCGTGCCGCCAAGGAAGCCCTGCTGGCGCTGGAAGGACCCAAGACACACCCCGTCACGGTGCTTGGCCGAGGTCGAAGGCTCGTTGGCGGCACGGTGCGGGTCGATTTACAGCGTGAGGCAGTGCAAACGCTGTTGCTCGACGGCTTCTTCCCGGTGTGCACAGTGGACGAGCGACCGGAACGGCGTCGGGCGTCGGGCTTCCGCGAGCTCGGGTTGCCCTACGAGTCGGACGTCGCTGTGACTCGACACCTGGCGCATTTCCTCAGCCTGCATGGCGCGGATAATCAACCGGCGCGGGTGACACACGTGCTCTTCAACGGCGGCGTATTCAAGGCCACCCTCTTTCGCGATCGCCTGATGGATATCCTGGTGCAATGGCACGGCAAGCAAGCCACGCCACAGATTCTCGACGGTGCGGCCGATCTGGACTACGCCGTGGCGTGTGGGGCCGCATACTACGGCTTTGCCGAGGCAGGCCGGGGTATTCGCATTCGTAGTGGGACGGCACGTTCATACTACGTGGGCATCGAAACGGCCGTCCTGGCCATTCCAGGCGCGCCTCGGCCACTGAAAGCGCTGTGTGTCGTGCCCTTCGGCATGGAGGAAGGCACCGCAGTCAGGGTGCCATCGGAAGCCATTGGTTTGGTCGTTGGTGAACCCTGTCTCTTCCGTTTTTTCAGCTCTGCTGTACGTAAAGACGATAAACCTGGCGATGTGCTCGATCGTTGGAGCGACGAGGAACTGAGCGAGACCGATCCGTTGGCGACGACCCTGCCGGTGGAGCAGGCAGCCGCAGAAGACTACGTGCCGGTGCAGTTCGAATCGCGCATTACGGAGGTGGGCATGTTCGAGCTGTGGTGCGTGAACCCGATGTCGGACCAACGCTGGAAGCTGGAGTTCAGCGTCCGTGAGGATGCTGAGGAGGTGCCAGAACCGCAGGAGAATTAAGCGATGGCGCAGGAAGCGAGTCGTTTCGTCGTTGGTATCGACCTCGGCACGACGAACTCGGCGGTTGGCTATATCGACACAGCCGAAGCACGGTGGCAGGTCCACACCTTGGCCATCCCGCAAGTGGTCGCGCCAGGCGAGGTCGAAGCGCGCGAGACCCTTCCCTCGTTTCATTATGAAGCAGCTGCGGGAGAGTTATCCAAGGGGGCCTTGCGACTGCCGTGGGATACCGCCGAGTCGCGCTCTACCGTGGGCGTCTTCGCACGTGACCATGGCGCGACTGTGCCGGGGCGACTGATTGCATCGGTCAAGTCGTGGTTGTGTCACAGTGGCGTGGACCGCACGGCGGCAATTTTGCCATGGCACGGCACCTCAGACGTCGAGCGGCTGTCACCCATTGTCGTGAGCAGCCGCTACCTGTCGCATATCGCCGCGGCGTGGGACACACGCTTTCCTGAGCATCCGTTGCATAGGCAGGAGGTGACGCTGACCGTGCCAGCCTCGTTTGATGAGGTGGCGCGCGAGCTGACGGTCGCCGCCGCGCATCAAGCCGGGTTGCAACACCTGGTGCTCTTAGAAGAGCCGCAGGCGGCGTTTTATGCCTGGATATATGCACACGAAGACGATTGGCAAACGCTCGTCCAACCCGGCCTGACGATTCTGGTCTGCGACATTGGTGGGGGCACCACCGACTTTACGCTGATGCATGTACGTGACGGAGCAAGCGCACACGATGCCGAGGATGGCAAGATACAACTCCATCGCATCGCCGTCGGTGATCACTTGCTCCTCGGCGGAGACAACCTCGACCTCGCTTTGGCGCACGTCCTTGAACCGCGGCTCACCACTTCGGCTACGAGAAAACTGTCGCCGCGTCAGTGGGACACGCTGGTGCGCGTGTGCTGTCATGTCAAGGAAACGTTACTCGGTGCCCAGCCACCAGACCGTCTCACGGTCAGTGTACCAGGAGCTGGAGCGCGGCTGATTGGCGGCGCGCTGCAAACAGACGTCCAACGACAAGAGATCGAAGACTTCCTACTCGAAGGATTCCTGCCTTATGTCGAGCGCGACGCCAGACCGCACCGTTACCAGTCCGGGTTCCAGGAATTCGGTTTGCCTTATGCACCGGACCCGGCGATCACCGCGTATCTGGCAGCGTTTCTGACCGACCATCAGCAGCTTCCTTCTGCACGGCCTGACGTCATTCTGCTCAATGGCGGTTTGTTCGCCTCACCTGTCTTGCGGCAACGGCTGCTGGACGTGATGACCTCATGGTATGGTGCGACCGACTCCGGCGACACGTGGCAGCCGCTCGTCCTGCGCAACGATCATCTAGACCTGGCAGTAGCGCATGGCGCAGCGTATTACGGCATGGTACGGCGCGGTCATGGCACGCGCATAGCCGGGGGCTTGGCACGCGCGCACTACATTGGCGTCGAAGGGGACGCGGCAGAAGCCGCAGGGCACGCTGCGGTGTGCTTGCTGCCCGCAGGCATCGCAGAGGGTCAGATGGTCGAACTCGCCGACCACCACTTTCAGCTGCGCATTCGTCAGCCCGTTGAGTTTCCGCTGTACACGTCAAGCCTGCGCCCGGCGGATACGCCAGGCACCCTGGTGCCCATTGACCCGCAACTGCTGCGGCCACTGCCGCCGATTCGGACTGTGTTGACCTCGGGCAGAAGGCAGAGCAAGGCCGAGGTGATTCCTGTCACCCTGCAGGCTCAGCTCAGCGAAATCGGTACGCTTGAGCTGTGGTGTCGCGAAGCTACGGGGGATCGGCAGTGGCGGCTGCAATGCGATGTACGCGCCACCGCTGGCACCCGCGTGGCTGAGACACCCCGTGCGGCAGGCGCTGTGACTGTCGAGGACGTGTTGGATGAGTCGACCCTGGATGCCTGTGTTCGGCTGATTCACGAGACGTTTACCTCTACGAAGCCGGGCGCCGAGCCGGGAGGTTTAATGAGACGTTTGGAACAGGTTGCCAAGATGCCGCGTACGGCGTGGCCGGCGTCGGTACTGCGCCGCTTCTGGGAGGCACAGATGGACGTGGTTGCGGGCTGGCAGTTCAGCCCAGAGCACGAAGCGCGGTGGCTCAATCTAGCCGGTTTTGCCTTGCGACCCGGTTACGGCATGGCGGTGGATGACTGGCGTGTGGCGCAGACCTGGCGCTTGTTGCAGGGACGCAAGCAGCATCCACGCAACGAGATGTGTCGGGCCGAGTGGTGGATCCTGTGGCGCCGCATTGCCGGCGGGCTGGAGCCGGGTCAGCAGAAGGCGTTGGCCGAGCCGCTCATAGCGGCGTTACGCGCACGGTGGTCTGTACTGGCGGCGCAGCAAAGTGGGCGCCGACTGGCACGGGCCGGTAAAGGGTCGGGCGGTGAACTCCGCTTTGGGCCGAACGAATTCGCCGAAGTCTGGCGGCTGCTCGGCTCGCTGGAATTACTGGACGTTGGCCTGAAGATCGAATTGGGACAGCTGGTGTTTGACCTTGGTTTGCGCAAGGGGTCCGAGGCAGTGCGCGAGGCGAGTGCCTGGGCGCTGGGGCGGTTGGGGACGCGCGTCCCTGTGTATGGACCCCTCAACACGTTGGTACCGGTAGAAGCCGTCGAAGACTGGACACAGCGGTTGCTGGATCTCGATGCTGATTCTGAATTCGTGCGCCGGGCAGGCGAGCTGCCGAAGTCGGCCGTCTTTGCAGGGATGCAACTGACACGTCGAACTGGCGACCGCTACCGTGATGTCTCGGACGAGCTACGCGATGCGATACGGCAGTGGTTAGTCAAACGCCAGGCGCCAAAGCATTTTGTAACCCTAGTAGGCGAAGGCGGCGACCTCCACGAAGACGAACAAGTATTGGTGTTCAGTGAGAGCTTGCTCCCTGGGTTAAAGATTGCCTAGGAGGATGTCCGAAAAAGATCTGGTTAATCAGTCGATCTCCCCGGGAAACCCCCGGCCATTGCGTCGCCTGTCTGTAAGGCCTGACGCTCGTCGTTCCATACCCTGTTACACCAGTGTCGCCAGCGCAAAGGCTTGCGGGTGTTTGCGCTCGGCCAAAGATGACATCGCTTTGCGGACCATATCACCACAACCGCTGGGACGGCCAACGGCACTCGCGTACGACAATGGTTGCAGGACAAGAAAGCGGGATGGTATGCGGTATCGAAGACCCCCATATGCCGGTGACTAGCACCCTGCTGGATCAGGTTTTTGGGAAGGCTACCAGAAGACCGAGACAATTTAGCAATTGGCCGTGACGTGGGCCACGCCCGGCTCGGCCCGGCGGCCGCGGCCTGGTTTATCGGCTAGCCCCGCGACGCCTTCCTGCAGAAATCGCTGCACCCACTTGTAGACAAAGCGCCGGCTGATCCCGACGGTGTCGGCAATGTGGAAGATCGGCACCCGATCGGCCATCAGTAAAATCACCGGCCCCGTCGGGCCCGCCCCGCCGGGATGCTCGTCGACCGCTGCCAGGCCAGCAGCGTCTGGCGTTCTTTGGTCGTGAGACGGATCGTGATGGAGGTGTGACGTCCACGAGCCATACAGAGACCTCTCAACAAGCAGCAATAATTCACCCCCTCCCCTGATGGTCACCATGACACCTTTCGGCGACATGGCGCCTCAGTCCAAGGGGACATGCATTTTACAGAAGTACATCGAATTCTTGCACGCATGGCTCAGTGCCTTGCCACCTACCTCAACGCTCTCCAATATCTACATTTATAGGTCATGAAATCTGCTGAGTTGGTCTGCCCCTTCTCCACGGGACTCGGCTTTTGACTTTGTGCATAAATTCTGTGTACATATCTG